>Ga0209415_10001940_pt1 | contig 39193 bp, 35 predicted proteins | sample PeaSoiSIISIP2007_FD_187696 | JGI IMG/M metagenome (GOLD analysis project Ga0209415, IMG submission 187696) | Peat soil microbial communities from Weissenstadt, Germany - SII-SIP-2007 (SPAdes) (version 2) | ecosystem: Environmental > Terrestrial > Soil > Wetlands > Peat | place: Germany...
CCATCGCCGTCGGCTCGGTCGCCACCTCGGCCCTCGAGGTCGTCCTCACCGACGACACCCTCCGGACGACCATGGAGTCGGCCACGCCGCTGCGCCGGATCGGGGAACCCGAGGACATCGCCGCCGCCATCGTCTACCTCTGCTCCCCCGCCGGCGGCTACGTGACGGGGAAAGTCGTCGAGGTCGACGGTGGCCTCGACCACCCCAACCTCGACATGGGTCTCCCCGATCTATGACACGTCACCGCGTGGTCGTCTGGGGGACGGGGAACGTGGGCGGGCACGCCATCATCGGGGTCGACGCCCGGCCCGACCTCGACCTGGTCGGGGTCTGGGTGTCGAGCGAGGCCAAGGCCGGGCGCGATGCGGGCGACCTCGCCGGCCTCGACCGGACACTCGGCGTGGCGGCCACCCACGACGTCGACGCCATCCTGGCGCTGCGGCCCGACTGCGTCGTCCACACGGCCATGGCCGACAACCGTCTCATGGAGGCCATCGACGACCTGGCCCATCTGTTGGCGGCCGGGATCAACGTCGTCTCGAGCGGTCCGGTCTTCCTCCAGTATCCCGAGGGGACGGTCCCCCCGACGATGATCGAGCCCCTCCGGGCCGCCGCCGCCGCTGGCGGCGTGTCGCTGTGGGTGAACGGGATCGACCCCGGGTTCGCCAACGACTGGCTCCCGCTGATGCTCACGAGCGTCTGCGAACGGATCGACGAGGTCCGCTGCTACGAGATCCTCAATTACGCCACCTACGACCAACCGCTGGTGATGTTCGACATCATGGGGTTCGGCCGGCCCCTCGACGACATCCCCATGCTTCTCCAACCGACGGTCCTGACCATGGCCTGGGGCAGCGTCGTCCGGCAGTTGGCGGCCGGGCTCGGTGTCGAGCTCGATGCCGTCGAGGAGACGTACGAGCGGTTGCCCGCCCCCGAGACGTTCGCCATCGCCTCGGGGACCATCGAGAAGGGAACGGCCGCCGGACTCCGGTTCGAGGTGCGGGGGATGAAGAACGGGAAACCCCTCGTCGTCCTGGAACACGTCACCAGGCTGCGCGACGACATCGGACCGGACTGGCCCCAGCCGCTGGGCCAGGGTGGCTACCGGGTGAGAGTGACCGGAGAGCCCAACTACACCCTGGACCTCCAGATGCTCGGGAGCGACGGCGATCACAACACCGCCGGCCTGAAGGCCACCGCCATGCGGCTGGTCAACGCCGTCCCCGCCGTGATCGCCGCGGGGCCGGGGCTCCTCACCGCCCTCGACCTTCCCCTCGTCACCGGCCGGGGACTGGCCCGCTGACCGTGACGGAACGGCTGCCGGCACTGTTCGTCGGCCACGGGAACCCCATGAACGCGCTCGAGCGCAACAACTACACCGACGCCTGGCGGGCCCTGGGGGCGTCGCTGCCGCGCCCACGGGCGGTCCTCTGCATCTCGGCCCACTGGTTCGTGGAGGCCACCATGGTCACGGCCATGGCCTCGCCCCGGACCATCCACGACTTCGGCGGCTTCCCCCCCGAGCTCTTCGCCGTCCGCTACGACGCCCCGGGCTCGCCGGCCCTGGCCGCCGAGGTCCGCGACCGGCTGGCCCCGGTCGACGTTGCCCTCGACGAGACCTGGGGTCTCGACCACGGCACATGGTCGGTCCTCGTCCACATGTTCCCCGGGGCCGACGTCCCCGTGGTGCAACTCAGCATCGACCGGACCCGGCCGGCGTCGTTCCACTACGGGCTGGGCGCCGCCCTGGCGCCGTTGTCGGACGACGGGGTGCTCCTGATCGGGTCGGGGAACGTCGTCCACAATCTGGAGACCTACGCCTGGGGCGGCCGGCCGGCCGAGCCCTTCGACTGGGCCGTCCGTTTCGACGAGGAGGTCCGCCGGCTCCTCGACGAGGGGACCCACGGCCCTCTCGTCGACTACCACGCCCTGGGGCCCGACGCCCGCCTCGCCGTCCCCACCCCCGACCACTTCCTCCCTCTCCTCCCCGTCATCGCCGCCGGCCGGGGACGCGACGTCTCCTTCCCGGTGCGGGGGATCGAGGGCGGATCGATCTCGATGTTGGCGGTCCGCCTGGACTGACCGGCGCTACGTTTTGGCCACACCGGAGGCCGCCACCCGACGTCCCCGGCGGTGGTCGCCCCGCTCGTGCCCGCAAGGAGACCCCATGCCCGTCCCGCTCGACGAGTACCCCGTCCACCAGGTGCCGCTGTCCATGCGGCACATGGCGACGAGCGACCGCAACGCCTACGACCGCTGCTACCTGAACGCCCACGACCGGACGGGCGAGATCTTCCTCGTCTCCGGTCTCGGTGTCTATCCGAACCTCGGCGTCATCGATGCCTACGCCACGGTCCGCCGCGGCGATCGTCAGCTGTCGGTCCGGATGTCGGACGCGCTGGGTGACGACCGGACCGTCCAGCAGGTGGGCCCCTACCGGATCGAGGTCCTCGAACCCCTCGAGCGGCTCCACGTGGTCTGCGACCACGACCGGCTCGGCTTCGACCTCACCTGGACCGGCTCCTTCCCCGTCGTCGACGAACCGCCCCATCTGATGCGTCAGGGCGGGCGCGTCATCCTCGACGCCCAACGCTTCGCCCAGGTGGGGACGTGGTCGGGGATCCTGCGGATCGACGGCGAGGAGATCACCGTCTCCGACGACCGCTGGCTCGGGACCCGGGACCGGTCGTGGGGCATCCGTCCCGTCGGTGAGGCCGAACCGGCCGGCCGGAGCGCGGCGGAGCCGGCCGAGGACTTCGGGTTCTGGTGGGTCTACGCCCCCCTTCGCTTCGACGACTACGCCCTGATCGTCATCGCCCAGGAGACGGGCGACGGGACGCGGACCCTGAACGAGGCCACCCGGGTGTGGCCGGCCGCCACGGGGCGGCCGCCCGAGCAGCTCGGGTGGCCGGAATTCGAGATCCGCTACCGGTCCGGAACCCGCCACCCCGAGGGCGCGGTGCTCCATCTGACCGAGCGCGGCGGCCGCGCCGTGACGGTCGAGATCGAGACCCTCGGCTTCGTGGCCCTCAATTGCGGCGCCGGCTACGGCGGCGATCCCGACTGGGGCCACGGCCAGTGGCGCGGCCGCGGCTGGGTCGAGGCTCTCGACCTCGACATGAACGACCCGGCCGTGGCCGGACGGGTCCCCTTCGGCGTCGTCGACCACGTGGCCCGGGCCGTCTGCGACGGATCGGTCGGATGGGGGATGTTCGAGCACGGGACCTTCGGCCGTCACACGCCGTCGGGCTTCGCCGACTTCGGTTCGGTGGCACCGTGACGGCGGAGACCACAGCCGACGAGTCGGCGGCGAACGGACCCAGCCAACGCCCGACGACGTCCACCCGCGATCGCCGCGAGCTCCACGACCGCCTGGTCGGATGGTTGGCCGGCAAGGTGGACCACCCCCGGATCTCCGAGCTGGTGGTGCCGGAGTCGAACGGGATGTCGAGCGAGACACTCCTCTTCGACGCGTCGTGGGACGACGACGGGACGCCACGGACCCAGTCCTGCGCGGCACGGCTGCGGCCCGATCCCGCCAATGTCCCCGTCTTCCCCGTCTACGACCTGGAGCGGCAGTTCCGGGTCATGGGACTCGTGGCCGAGCACTCCTCGGTCCCCGTCCCCAGGACCCTCTGGTACGAGCCGGACGACACGGCGATCGGTTCGCCCTTCTTCGTCATGGAACGCGTCGACGGGATCGTCCCGCCCGACATCATGCCGTACCCGTTCGGCTCGTGGCTGTCCGAGGCGTCGCCGGCCGACCAGCAGCGCCTGCAGAACGCGTCGGTCCGGGTGCTGGCCGAGCTCCACGACATGGACGTGACGGCCGACGACCTCGCCTTCCTCGAGCTCGACCGGCCCGGCGACAGCGCCCTGCGCCGGCACGTCGCCGACTCGGCCGCCTATTACCAGTGGGTGGCCGGGGAGGGGGCGCGGTCACCGCTCATCGAGCGGGCCTTCGTCTGGCTCGACGACCACTGGCCCACCGATGAGGCAACGGCCGTCCTCAGTTGGGGCGACGCCCGGATCGGCAACATGATGTTCCGCGACTTCGAGCCGGTCGCCGTCCTCGACTGGGAGATGGCGGCGGTGGGCCCCCGCGAGGTCGACCTGGCGTGGATGATCTACCTCCACCGCTTCCTCGACGATCTCGCCGTCCAGATCGAGCTGCCCGGGATGCCCGGTTTCATGCGGCTCGAGGACGTGGCCACCACCTACGAGTCGTTCACCGGTCACACCCCCAGGGATCTCGAGTTCTACACCCTCTACGCCGCCCTCCGGCACGCCATCGTCATGTCCAGGGTGGCGCGCCGTTCGATCCTCTTCGGCGAGATGGAGATGCCCTCTGATCCCGACGACCTGATCATGCACCGCTCCACCGTGGAGCAGATGCTGGCCGGCTCCTACTGGAGCGGCCGGTGAACCCCGTCGGGCCCCTCGTCGCCGGCGACGAGGGCTTCACCCACCAGATCGCCGACACCTTCTCCGTGGTGGGGACGAGCGATCCCTCGTGGACGGAGAAGGTCTGCGCCATGGCGGCGGCCAAGGACGGCAGCCTCCAGCTCGGCTTCGGACTGGGCAAGTACACCAACCGGAACGTCATGGACGGGTACGCCGGCATCTCGCGCGGAGTCGAGCAGATGACGGTCCGGGCCAGCCGGCGCCTCGACAGCGCACCCGAGACGACGGTCATCGGGCCCATCCGCTACGAGGTGGACACCCCTCTGCGGACCATTCTCTTCTCCCTGGATCCGAACGCCACCCAGCCCGTCTCCTTCGAGTGGGCCTTCGAGGCCACCGTCCCGCCGTTCATGGAGGACCGCACCCACATGCGTCGCGGTTACCGGGTGGGCGCCGACCTCGTCCGCTACCACCAGATCGGCGTGGCCCGGGGCTGGGTGGAGATCGAGGGTGAGCGCACCGAGATCTCGCCCGAGAACTGGGTCTCGACCCGTGACCATTCCTGGGGCGTCCGCTACGACGTCGGGCTCCCCCCGCAGGACCTCGAACCGGGCGACCCCCTGGCCGGGCTCTCGTTCCGGATGATCTGGAGTCCGATCGCCATGGAGCGGCCCGACGGGAGCCGCTACGGGCTGTTCCTCCACTACCAGATCTTCCAGGGACCGGGATTCGTCCACAAGCACGTCGTGATGGGCGGCGTCGAGTCACCCGACGGCGGTCACCAGCCGTTCGTCGACATCGACCCCGAGCTCTCCTTCGACCCCGTCACCCGTCGGCTCCGCGGCGGCCGGCTCCACGCCCGGACGGCCGACGGATCGGTCCGGACCCTCGGCGTCGAGGTGGTCTCCGACACGGGCTTCCACCTGGGGGCGGGGCTCTACTTCGGCTTCGACGGCCATCACCACGGCGAATGGCGCGGCGACCTCCTGGTCGACGGTGAGCGCATCAGCCCCTGCACCGACCCGGCCACCGCCCGTCGGCTGCACCAGATCCGCGACACCGTCGTCCACGTCACCGACCCGACCGGAGGAGGTGAGGGCTGGGGCAACTGTCAGCCGATCATCACCGGCGGCGACGACGCTCTCGGCCTCTCGGCCGACGACAGCTTCATCTGACGACAGCTTCATCTGACGACGACTTCATCGAGGGCTTCATCGAGGTCCCCGCCTCCACCGGCCACTCAGACAACTCAGACAACTCAGACAACTCAACCCAGAATCCTCGTCCACCCCTCCCCCACCGGTGTCATGAAGACGGTGGTGAGTCTCATCGAGCGATGGAGCCAGGATCCATCCACGAGCGCGTACTCGTCGTCCTCGTAGCCACCCATCCAGTACGACGTTCCGTCGTCGCGCCGGCAGGGGCTCAGCAGATCCCATCGGCCCCTGGCCGCATCCCCGTCCACCTCGATCTGCGGGTTCATGAAGAAATGGCGGGAGAAGGTGAGGGTGGGGTCGCGCAGCCGCGTGGCGATGGCTCCGCGGCCCGTCGCCACCCCGAGGGCCGGGCCCCCGTCCCAGACCCCATCGGCGGTGAACAGTCCGGCGATGGCCTCGGCCACGTCCGCCAGGGTGCCGGCGTCGACGACGGCACCGCCGGAGAACCGCCGGTCGACCAGCTCGCCGTAGCGGGCCTTCAGGGCCTGGATGGCCAGAACGCTCTCGCTCGAAGCGACCCGTCGCCGCAGCGTCGCCACCTCGGCGGCCAGTTCCTCGACCGTCGTCATGGCGACCGGGGTAGCTCGTCCTTCACGAAACGGCCGTCCTTCATGACGGCCAGGATCCGGGTCCGATCGGCGAGCACCGAGATATCGGTGATCGGGTCGCCGTCGACCACGAGGAGATCGGCCACCTTCCCCGCCGTCACCGTCCCCAGATCGTCGGCCCGGCCCATGAGGGCGGCCCCGTTGGCGGTGGCCCACCTCACCACCTCGAGAGGGGCGATCCCGGCCACCTTCACGTAGAACTCGAGCTCCTCCCCGTAGATCCCGTGGGGGAAACCGGCGGCGCCGTAGTCGTCGCCGAGGACCATCCTGACCCCAGCCTCCTGGGCCACCGGGAGGATGGCCAGGGCGGCGTCGAGCTCCTCCTGCATCGCCTGGGCCGCCGCCGGGTTCTGGTCCTTCATCAACTCGGCGTACCGTGACAGGAAGAAGATGCTCGGCACCACGAACGTCCCGGCGGCCACGATCCGGTCGATGCATTCACCGTCCATCCCGTCGGCGTGGTCGATCACGTCCATCCCGAGCTCGACGGCCATGAGGATGGCGTCGCGGTTGGCGATATGACCCCTGACCATCGCCCCCCGGAGGTGGGCGGCCTCGATGGCGGCCGCCATCTCGTCGCGTGTCATCTCGATCCGCTCCGGTGACCGGGGGACACCGTGGCCGCCGGTGACGAACATCTTGATGATCCGGGCACCCTCCTTGATCTCCTGGCGCACCGCCTTCCGGAACTCGTCGGGTCCGTCGCACAGGTGGAGGGCGCCCGGTTCACCGACCCGCCAGTACCACGGTGCGAAATCGTTGGCATGGCCGGTGGTGCTCACGTCGCGGCTTCCCGGGACGAGACGGGGTCCGACGATGGCCCCTTCGTCGACGGCCCGGCGCATCGAGGCGTCGATCCCGAACGGCGCGCCGGCGCTGACGGCCGAGGTGAACCCGCTCATCACCACCTTCTCGAGGTTCGTCACGGCCCGGACGGCCTGGAGGGCGGGCGGCTCCGAGAGCCCGAACGGTCCCGGGAGGAGGCCGAGCTCGTGGTAGGTGGCGTGGAAATGGCACGTCACCATCCCGGGCATCAGCGTCCGCCCGTCGAGGTCGACGACACGGTCGTCGGGGCCGACCTCCACCGAGTCCCTCTCACTCACCGACGTGATCCGGTTGCCCTCCACCACCACCGTCAACCGGTGCTCCGGGAGGTGCTCGCCGTCGAGCACGGTGGCCCCTCTGAACAGGACCCGTCCCACCGTCGCCCCTATCCCCCGACCGTCCGGACGGGATCGGATCCGTCCCACTCGGCTGCGGCAGCCCGGATGGCGTCGAAGAATCCTCCGAACTCCACGGTCTCGATGAGCTCGGAGCAGGTTCCCCCATGGGTCTCGGTCTCGAAGTAACAGAACCGCTGCTTCCCGGTCAGGCCACGGCCCCCGAAGTACGGCTCCATCCCCCGCGCCGCATACCCGGCCACGGCGCTCTCGTAGTCCTCCACGAACCGGGCCACATGGTGCAGGCCCGTCCCGTGGGTGGCCGTGAAGTCGCGGTAGGGAGTCGGGTAGTCGTCCAGGGGCTGGATGAGCTCGATCTGCAGAGGTCCGGAGAAGCTGAGCGCGACGGCGATCCGTGCCCCCGTCGGTCGACGCCGGTAGGTGAGGTCCTGCATCGGCGGCGACGGAAGGAAGTAGAAGGGCCCCACCCCGAGCCGATCGACCCACTGGCCCATGGCGCCCTCGATGTCGTCGACCACGTAGCCCAGCTGGTCGATCGGGCCGATCCAATTCTGCATCTCTCGATCGTGCCACAGGCCGGTAGAGTGCGGGACCGCAACCCGGCGCCACGCGGTGCCGGGACGACGGAAAGGACCGAGCCATTGCCCACCCCCGTCTCCGTGCCCGGTTACTCCCACGTGGCCATCGCCGTGACCGACATCGACGCCGCCCGTGAGTTCTACACGAAGAACTTCGGGTTCGAGGAGCTCCGCCGACCCGACTTCGGCTTCCCCGGCATGTGGCTCAAGGTCGGCGACCTCCAGCTCCACTTCATCGAGACCGACGAGATGCCCACCCCCGGCAAGGGCTTCCCCCACTTCGCCCTCTACATCCCGACGGAGACCTACCACGACACCGTCAAGTCCCTGACCGAGGCGGGTGTGGCCGTGGGTGTCCCCCAGTCGCGCGACGACTGGGGGACGACGGTCTGGCAGGCCTTCCTCACCGATCCCGCCGGTAACGTCATCGAACTGACCAATATCTGACCACCCTCTCCGACCTCCGGCGGCGGTCCGCGCCTCGTCGTGCCATCGGCAGCCGGGCGGACCGTCGCTGAATGTCGCTGAATGTTCTGCCCTCTGGCCCGTAACCACCACCACACTCATCCGACACGAGGGGACACGACCCATGGCCTCACCGACACACAGAGCCTCACCGGCACACAGGACATCCATCGACCGCTCCCGGCGCCTGCTCTCGCTCGGTCTGATCCCGGTGGTCGGGATCCTCGCCGCCGCCTGCGGATCCTCCGGCGGACAGGCCGCCACCACGACCACGACGACCACGACCTTGGCCCCTTCGGTGACGGCTCCGACACCGACAACCGGGTCCCATCCGGTGGTGACCACCATGACGGTCGACAGCCTGGGCAAGATCCTCGTGAACGCGCAGGGCCAGGTCCTCTATTCGTTCACCAAGGGCGGGGTCCCGGTTCCCTGCAGCGCGTCCTGCCTGGCCGTCTGGCCGGCGGTGACCCTCCCCGCCGGCGTCACCACGCCGACCGGGAGCAGCGGGGTGGGAACCCTCGGCACCACGACGAGCAACGGTGTCACCCAGGTGACGGTGGCGGGGCTCCCCCTGTTCACCTACGCCGGCGACTCGGCGCCCGGCGTCGCCAGCGGCAACAACCTCGTCAGCTTCGGCGGGACCTGGAAGGTCGTCAAGGCCCAGTGACCCATTCGGCCATCGTCGCCACCGACGTCGACGGCGCCTCGCGCGGCGCGCTCACCTCACTGACCGACGCCGACCTCCCCGACGGGGACGTCACCGTGGCGGTGGCGTACTCCAGCCTGAACTACAAAGACGGCCTGGCCGTCTCGGGCAAGGGCCGAATCGTCCGGTCGTTCCCGATGGTCTGCGGGATCGATCTGGCCGGCACCGTCGAGGAGTCCGACTCCCCGGCCTGGAAACGCGGCGACGAGGTGGTCCTCACCGGTTGGGGCCTCTCCGAGACCCACCCCGGCGGCTACACCCAGCGCCAACGCGTCCGGTCCCAGTGGCTGGTGGCCAAACCCGACGGGCTCACCCTGCTGCGGTCGATGGCCATCGGCACCGCCGGGCTCACCGCCATGCTCTGCGTCCTGGCCCTCGAAGGCGGCGGCCTCCGGCCCGGCGAGGGCGGTGAGGAGGACGAGGTCCTCGTGACCGGGGCGGCGGGGGGCGTGGGGTCCGTCGCCGTCGCCCTCCTCGCCCACCTCGGCTACCGGGTGGCGGCCTCCACCGGTCGCAGCTCCGCCCACGGGTTCCTCACCTCGCTCGGGGCCACCACTCTCGTCGACCGCGGCGATCTGGCCACCCCCTCGGGCCGCCCGCTCGACCGCGAGCGCTGGGCCGGCGCCGTCGACGTCGTCGGCGGCGAGACCCTGGCGTCGGTCATCCGCCAGACCCGCTACCGGGGCACTGTCGCCGCCTGCGGCCTGACCGGGGGGAACGACCTCCCCATCACCGTCCTCCCCTTCATCCTCCGGGGCGTCAACCTGATGGGGATCGATTCCGTCTCGTGCCCCACCGACATCCGCACCGAGGCGTGGGGGCGCCTGGGACGCGACCTCCCCACCGACCTCCTCGACTCGCTCACGACCGTCGAGCCGCTCCGTCGGGTCCCCGAGCTGGCCGAGGAGATCGTGGCCGGGCGCACCCGCGGGCGCGTCGTCATCGACGTGAACGCCTGAGCACGACACCTGACGCCTATGTCAGTATTCGGCCCGAAAAGGGGGATGCCATGACACAGGTCAACGACACCATCGAGTTCGACACGTCCGACGTCGACCGCCACATCGGCAAGCCGGTCGGCGGTGGTCAGCTGAAGGAACCCGTCACCGTCACCGACATCCGCCGCTGGGTCCAGGGCATGCAGTACCCGAACCCCCTCCACTACGACGACGACTACGCGGCCAGGACGGTCTTCGGCCGTATCGTCGCCCCCCAGTCCTTCACCATCTGCTGTGACGTCGGCCACGGGGCGGGCCCGGCCATCGTCGGGAACATCCCCGGCACCCACATGATCTTCGGGGGCGACCAGTGGTGGTTCGGCGGTTCCCGGATCTACCCCGGTGACCATCTCCGGATGCGCCGGCGGTTCGTCGACTACAAGGTCTCCGACACGAAATTCGCCGGGCCCACCATGTTCTCGCGCGGCGAGACGATCTACACCAACCAACGCGGCGAGCGCGTGGCCCGTCAGTGGTCGACGGCTGTCCGCTACCGCGCCGATCTGGCCCGGGACAAAGGCTTCTTCGCCGAAGCCGCCCCCTTGCCCACCTGGACCGAGAAGCAGCTCACCGACATCGAGACCCAACGGATGGACTGGATCCGCAGTCGCGCCGGTGCCACGAGCCCCACCCTCGAGGAGCTGACCGTCGGCCAGAGGCTCCCCACCCGCCCGATCGGACCGCACTCGCTGCCCAGTCTGGCCAGCGAGTGGCGCGCCTACACCTTCACCGTCTGGGGTTCGAGCGTCCACGAAGGCCCCGATCATCTCCAGGAGGCGGGCTGGCTCCCCGAGATGGACCGTGACCTCGAGGGGGCGAAGGACGACCCCGAGCTCGGCGACGGGCTCTACCACGGCCCCTCGCGCGGACACACCGACGAGGAGCACGCCAAGCTCATCGGGATGCCCCGCGGCTACGGCTACGGAGCGTCGATGGGCGCGTGGGTGCTCGACTATGTCGGGGCCTGGGCCGGGGACAGCGGATTCGTCCGCCACTCGAACGTCCAGTACCGCTTTCCCGCGTTCGACGGTGACCTCACCCTTCTCGACGCCGAGGTCGCCGAGACGCGCCGCGACCCGATCCTCGGTGCCGCCCTCGTCACCCTGGAGGTCACCATGACGAACCAGGACGGTTCGATCATGGCCAAGGGTCCCGTCACGGTGGAACTGCCGAGCTAGGCGCCGGTCGTCCTCCCGCTCGAACAGGTCGTCCCGAGCGCGTCGCGCCGAACGGGTCCGCTCCGTGACCACCTTCACCGGACCCCCCGTCGATTCCGAGCCCGGGATCGGCGCCCTGACCCTCGGCGGCCTCCTCGACGACGTCGTCGCCCGTCACGGGGCCCGGGAAGCCATCGCCTTCCACCAGCGCGGGGGTCCGGAGGAGCACTGGAGCTACGCCGAGCTGGCGGTCGAGTCCCGGCGGTTCGGCAAGGCCCTGGTGGCGGCGGGCATGGACAAGGGGACGCGGGTGGCCCTGCTGATGGGCAACCGGCCCGAGTGGGTGGTCGCCGCCTTCGGCGTGGCGTTGGCCGGCGGCGTCCTCGTCCCGGTGAACACCCTTTTCGAACGGCCCGAGATCGCCCACGTCCTGGCCCACTCGGACACGGCCATCCTGGTCCACCAGCAACGGCTGGCCCACCACTCCTACGACGACCAGATCCGGACGATCGAATCCGACCTTCCCTATCTCCGACGCCGCCTCTGCTTCGGCACCCCCTCCTACGACGAGTTCCTCTCGGCCGGGGACACCGTCGGCGACGCCGAGCTCGACGCCCGCTCGGGCGCCGTCTCCCCGTTCGACGATGCGCTCGTCATCTACACGTCGGGATCGACAGGGGTCCCCAAGGGCGTCCTCCACGGGCACCGGGCGGCGGCCCTCCAGAGTTGGCGTTTCGCCCAGCAGCTCTGTCTCGACCCGTCGGTCCGGGTCTGGAGTGCCTTCCCCTTCTTCTGGACGGCCGGCTTCTGCATGGTGATGGGGGGAACCGTGGCGGCCGGTGGCTGTCTCGTCCTCCAGGAGATCTTCGACGCCGGTGAGGCGCTCTCGTTGATGGAGACGGAGAGAGTGACCTCCCCCCATGCCTGGCCCCACCAGCTGGCCGCCCTCGAGTCCCACCCGGACTGGCTCCGCTCTGACCTCTCCTCGCTCCGCCAGGTCGTCTCCTTCACCAGCCTCGGCCGCCATCCGACGGTCCAGGCCGGGGACGTCTGGAGCCCGCGTGCGGCCTACGGGCTCACCGAGACCTTCACCATCATCAGCTCGATGCCCGCCGACACCCCCCCGGCCCGGCGCGACGGGCACGAAGGGGCGATCCTCCCCGGGAACGTCGTCCGCATCGTCGACCGCGACACCGACGAACCCCAACCGGTCGGGGTCCCGGGCGAAATCCGGGTGAAGGGCCCGACGCTCATGAAGGGCTATCTGAAGGTCGCCCCCGAAGAGACCTTCGACGTCGACGGCTTCTTCGCCACCGGCGACGCCGGGTTCATCGACGACAACGGCATGCTCCACTGGGTGGGGCGGACGAACGACCTCATCAAGACCGGAGGCGCCAACGTCTCACCCGTCGAGATCGAGAACGAATTGCTCCGCCATCCCGACCTCAAGACCGCCCTCGCCGTCGGCGTGGCCCACGACACCCTCGGGGAGGTCGTCGTGGTCTGTGCCGTGGCCCATCCCGACCGCGGTGTCGACGAGGACACCGTCCGCCAGTTCCTCCGGGGCCGCCTGGCCTCCTACAAGATCCCGCGCCACGTCCTCTTCTTCGACGAGGGCGACCTCGTCCTCACCGGGAACGCCAAGATCCGCACCGAGGACCTCCGCCGCCTGGCGGCGGACCGGCTGGGTGCGCGTCCCTGACGACGGGACAGCGCCCGGCGCGTCTTTCTACGACGTTGGTTCGGAGGGACCCGGCGTGACGTCGGACCACCCGGCGCCATCCCATCGTCGTCTCGCCGTCCAGCTCCGGCCGTCCCAGTAGCCCTGATCGTTGTTGGTCACCCCGACCTGGTGCCAACCGGGATCCTGCGCCCTCGTCGGGAGAGGCAGGAACTGATCCTGTGACCGCTCTCCGGCGGAAACCGGGAACCGACCTCGCGACCGCCGGAGCGCCGGCCATTCGGCGAAGGCGAAGATCAGAAACAGCACCTCGGAAACCAGCGCGCTGACCCAGTCGACTACCACCAGAGCACGGACCCCCTCGACATCCGCCGAGGTCACCGAAACGGTTCCGCCGACGCTCCGAAGACGAGGGTGGCGAACGTCAGCACGACCGGCGCCACGGGAGCCAGGATCCACCAGCCGGAGTACCCGGCCTTGGTGATGATCTTCACCGTGGCGATCAGGTTGAGAACGGCCACACTCAACGCCACGACGGCTCCCACGGCGCCAAGGTTTCCACGACGACCACGGCGACGCGAGGCATCAGGCCGGTGGATAATGCCGAGATGACCGCGCCCGTCATCATCCGCACGGCAGAACCGGGCGACCGAGAGGAAGTCCGGGAACTCGTCCGAGAGGCGTTCTCGAGTGAGGACCGTGACGGACTCGAGGAGGTCGGCATCGTCGACTCCACCTGGACGCTGGACGCCGCACGTCGCGACCTCGAGCTCGTGGCGGTCGAGGAAGGTGCCATCGTCGGTCACGTGATGGCGGCTGACGGGGATCTCGCCGGCCGGGAGGTAGTCGCCGTCGCCCCGCTGGCGGTGACGCCGACCCGTCAAGGCGAGGGCATCGGCCACGCGCTCATGACCGAACTTCTTCGCCGGGCCGACGAGGCGAAGCTTCCCCTGATCGTTCTGCTCGGTTTCCCCGACTACTACGGGCGCTTCGGTTTCGAACCGTCCGGACCGCTCGGGATCTCCTATCGCCTGAAGCGCAACCCGCACTTCCTGGTCCGCCGGTCCGCCACCTACGAGCCCTCCTACCGGGGCAACTTCACCTACTGCTGGGAGGCCGGCGGCGAAGGATCGTGACGGCTCCGACTACACCGGGTAGGTGGCGTCCGGAGGGGTCTTGGACGTCCACATCAGACCGAGGCACATCTCGTCCGAGGACCCGTCGCCCCATGTGACGAAGTGGGGCGGGACCTTCCGCAGGATGGGCAACTGCTGAGCCAGCGTCGGATTGTAGGTGCAGTTGACCTGGATCGAGTCGCCGGGCGCCACCTCCACGGGAGTCTTCAGGTTGTAGGCCTTCTGGTAGTGGAAGTTGTAGTCGGGCACGTTCAGGATGGTCCTCGCGTCGGGGGTACCCGGGTTGAGGATCATCTTGAAGCTCACCCCCAACAGATGCATGTGGGCACCCACCCTGACGATGTACCCGTGGCTGTAGATGGGCCAGATGCACGACGTCGAGTCGCCCGCCGGAGGGTTGGTCGGGTTCCGTCCGCACACGGACTCGATGGTGTTCACGAAATCAACCGCACTGGCGCCGAAGCGCTTGCCCAGGTTGGTCAGCGAGGCCGCCCGGTTGCACAAGGGCCCGGTGACTCCCGCCGGGCACGGAACGTCCGGTGGGGCGGGCATCAGGTCGAGCTTGAGGGGGAGCAGCGGCGTCGACATCGGCACCGTGTGGAGGACGAGCGAGTTCTTCACGGGCTTGTCGCCCACGAGCAGGTTGAAGTGGACCTGCATGATCACCAGGCTGCCGGCGGGCAAACGGATCCCGGTCCCCTTGGGCAGTCTGTCCACGCCGTGACCCGGTGCCCAGGCACTGAGCCACGGGGTGTTCGAGATCTGGGCCAGCGATGTGTCGGGTAGTGGCGCTTCTCCGAAGCATGTCCAGCCGTTTCCGTTGTTGGCGGCATTGTCGCGTTCGGCCGTGGCCGCCAGGGCGGGCGGCACCAGGAACAAGATGGCGTGGTGGTCCTCGGCACTCCCGGCGAAGAACTGGCTGGAGATCACATAGGAGTTCCGGGTGACGTGGGGGTTCAACAACGTGCAGTGGTAGTCGTCCGTCGCCCCCGCCGGAGCCTTGGGCTTGTAGGCCTTCGACATGTTGAGGGTGATGGTCGAGACCGGGTGCGCCGTGGGCACCGATGCTGTGGCCGTTGTGGCCACCGTGGCCAGGGTGGCTCCGACGAAAACCAGACCGGCAGAGAGGAGCGCGACACGAGGGATCCGCATGGCGCCAGGATACCCTTCCGCCGGTGGCAGATGTCGGCGTCGGAGACCTACCACCGGTGGCCCGTCCGGGCCTGACGATCCGGCCCTGGCCGACCGACCGAGGGCGCTCGTCAGCGGAAGTCGAAGGCCACCTTGATGGCATCACTTCGTTCCTGGGTGGCCAGAACGGAGAAGGCCTCACGCCATTGATCGAGCCGGAAGGTGTGTGTGAGCATCCCGGTCAGGTCGACCCGGCCCTCTTCCACCAATTTCAGGTAGTGGGCGATGCCGTGCATCCGGACTCCGTCGACCTCCTCGACGCCGAAGGCGTTCGAACCCACCCACGAGATCTCCTTGAAGTACAACGGTGACCACTCCCACCGACCGGGTCCGTGCACCCCGCTCTTCACGAGGCTCCCCCGTTGCTTGAGGACGCGCACGCCGACCTCGAAGGTCTCGGGCTTCCCGATCGTGTCGTAGACGACGTCGATCCCACCCGGGTGGGCCATGGGCAGACCTTTGTGCGTTGGCTGCAGGACACCACCGGACCACGCCGCGGCCTCCTCGATCAGCGTCTGACGGGGCTCGGGGGCGACGACGGTGGCTCCGAGGCTCCGGGCCAGGTCGGCCTGGGCCTTGAAGCGGGCGACCACCATGACCTCGACATCGGGATGCAGGGCGCGCAGGATGGCCGTGGCTGTGGTCCCGAGGGCCCCGGCGCCGTAGACGAGTGCCTTCCCCCCCGGCGGCGGTGGATGACGGGTCACCGAGTGCAGTGACACGGCGAAGGGATCGGCGAAGACGGCCAGCTCGTCGGGGACGGCGTCGGGAACGGGGATCAGCATGGAGTCGTGAGCCGGGAAGTAGTCGGCGTACCCACCCGGAGCGTCCTTGCACGTCCCGGTGTGGATACCGGCCGCCAGCTGCCCGTCGGTGAAGTGCCAACACAGGCTGTAGTCACCGTCCCGGCAGGATCCGCACGGGGGATCGATACCCCGGGGTCCGCACGATAACCATGGGTTGAGAACGACCCGCTGTCCGACCTCGAGCCCGCGGGCGCCGTCGCCCAGCTCCGTCACGTCGGCCACCACCTCGTGCCCCAGAATGGTCGGAAACGTGAACAGGTTCCCGAGCGGACTGTCGGAGTTGTCCTCGCCGAAATCCATGAAGACCTGCTTGGCGTCGGATCCGCAGATCCCCGTCATCCGCGTCTTGGCCATCACCCACTGCCGCCGTGACGGATGGGGTTCATCCATCTCGACCAGCTTCATCGGCGTCCGTGCCAACCCCACCAGAAGAGGGTTGGACTCGTCCGGTGCGGCCCACGTGTCGGGCTTCACCCCGTACAGCAGTCCCTTCACGACTCCCACCACCTATCTTTCTGACGTCGGTGTCAGGCTGGGACGCTATCCCAAGCGGGCGGTGAGGGATCCTCCGCCGGCATCGCCGTCCGGGGGTGAGGACGGCGTGGGCGGCGTCATCCACGGCGGACCGGTGGGCCCGCACCGTCGACTCCCCGTCGGCGGCCCGGAAGACGGGGACGACGCCGTCGAGCTTCAGAAAGGGCCAGAGCGGGGAGATTCTGAACAGGGTGGACTTCCCGAGGAAGCGGGGAAACCGAGGCGGCGTGGCCATCAGCAACAGGGCGTCGACCAGCCCGTTGATGTGATTGGCGACGAGCACCGTCGGCCCGTCGACCGGAAGGTCACCGAGATCTTCCACCTCGATCCGGCGAAAGAACACCGGACGAGGAGCCGGGCCAATCGTCTCATCGCACCATCCGAGACCCGGCGCACCTTTGTAGAGTACCGGCGTGGCCGGCACCTGTACCCACCTCGACCAGATCACGAACGGCTCACCCTCCGCCACCGGCTGTCAGGACTGTCTGGCCGCCGGGCACCACGACTGGGTCCACCTCCGGGTCTGTCAGTCCTGTGCCCATGTCGGCTGCTGCGACAGCTCGCCGGGTCGCCACGCCACCGCCCATTTCCACAGCGCCGGCCACCCCGTGATCCGTTCCTACGAGCCGGGCGAGGACTGGTACTTCTGTTACCTGGACGACATCGCCTTCGAGCTCGAAGACGCGCCTCCGGCCCCGTCGCATCCTTAGGGCCCACGCCCGTCGGGCCCACGCCCGTCGGGCCGACGTCCATCGGCCACCCTCAGGTGGCCACCGTCTCGTCGCCCAGTCCGGCGGCGATGGCGACGTCGAGGCTGTAGTCGATGGGAACGACGATGACGCTCGGCACGTCGAGAGTGAGGGCCTGTCCGAGACGCTCCGAGAACTCGTCGGCGTGATCGATCCGCCATCCCGGCAATCCGTGTGCGGCGGCGAGGGTCACGAAGTCGGGATTGCCGAAGGCGACACCGAAGCTGCGGCCGAAGCGTCGCCGTTGTTTCCACTCGATCGATCCGAACCGGTTGTTCTCCCAGATCACGTTCACGAACGCCGTCCCGAGCCTCTTGGCGGTCTCCAGCTCCTGGGCGTTCATCATGAAGCCACCGTCGCCACTGACGGCCACCACCGACGCCGACGGACGGACGAGCTTGGCGGCGATGGCGGCCGGAACGGCGAAGCCCATGCCGGCCAGACCGTTGGCGATCAAGGTGGTGTTGGGTTCGAAGGCGGGATACATCCGACCGATCCACAGCTTGTGCAGCCCGACGTCGCTCACCAGGATGTCGTCGCGTCCCAGCCGGCCGCGGATGTCGGCCAGGACCCGGGGCGGGAGCATGGGAAACGAATCGTCCGACCCCGACCGTTGCAGAAGACCCGAGGTGGCGTCGCGCAGCTTCGACGATCCGCCGGGTCGAACCGCCCCCCGACACTCCTCGGCCAAGCCGAGGAGCACGTGGTAGATGTCCCCCACCAGCTCGACGGCCGGTGTGTAATAGGCATCGATCTCGGCCGGGAGGGTATCGATGCAGACGATCACCTTGTCGCGCCGGGGGTTCCACTGCTGCGGTGACTGCTCGACAAGGTCGTAACCGATCGTTACGACCACGTCGGCATCGGCGAAGCCCGCCATCTCGTAGTCGCCGGACTGAAGACCGGTGGCGCCCAGAGCCTCGGTGGAGTCGGCGGCCACGAGCCCCTTCCCCATGAACGTCTCCGCCACCGGGATGCCGGTGGCCCGGCAGAACTCACGCAACGCCCCGGCGGCTCCCCCGCGCACGGCACCGTTGCCGGCCAGGGCGACGACTTTCACGCCGTTCCGGATGATGTCCGCCGCCCGCAGCATCTCCCGAGCGGCCGGCTCGGGTCGCACCGGCGGGTGCACCGGAAGGGGGACCCAACCTTCTCCTCCGATCATGGCCAGTTCGGTACCCATCACATCCTCGGGGAGCTCCAGATGGGTCGATCCGGGCTTCTCCGCCTGAGCCACGGCGAAGGCCTTGCGGACCGCCTCGGGAACGATGGCAGCGTCCGACACGCGTGTGTTCCATTTGGTGATCGGTCGCATCAGACTCACGACGTCGATGTACTGATGGCTCTCCTTGTGCATCCGGTTCAGGTCGGCCTGCCCGGTGAGAACGACCAGGGGGGCCCGGTCCAGGTAGGCGTCGGCGACGCCGGTCACCAGATTGGTGGCCCCGGGTCCCAGGGTTCCGAGACAGACTCCGGCCCGACCGGTCAGCCGGCCCACGGTGTCGGCGATGAAGGCACCGGCCTGTTCATGGCGAACAGGGACGAACTCGATCGACGACTCGTCCAGGGCCTCGTTCAGGTCGAGGGTCTCCTCCCCCGGGATGCCGAAGACCCAGCGCGCCCCTTCGGCTTCGAGACACTCCACCAGCAGGTGGGCGGCGCGCCGAGCGCTCATCTCACCCCCTGCCCGTCCCGTCCGGCGGTCCCAGATGGATGGCCAGGAATGCGAGCATTCGGCTCCACCCGTCGGTCGCCGCCGCGTCGTCGTAGCTACCCGACCCGTCGCGCATGAAGCCGTGACGGGCATCGGGATAGACAACGGTCTGGGGGTGATGGTGGACGACGGCCTCGATGTCGGCGACAGGGATGTACTCGTCGTTCCCCCCGAAGATCAGCAACGTCGGGCACCGCGGCTCGCCCAACTCGGCGGCGATCCTGGCGCCGTAGAACCCGACGGCGGCATCGCATCCGGTCGACGAGAGCGCCGTCCGGTAGGCCTGCAGCCCACCCATGCAGAATCCGACCGAGCCCGAGCCGAGACGTCGGAGATGGCCGATGGCCTTGGCAATGTCGGCCGCGGTCTGTTCAACCGTGAGCGATCCCATCAGGGTGACGACGTCGCGAGCCTCGGTACCTCCGGCGCGGAAGAACAGGTCAGGGGCGATGGTCGCATACCCCTGGTGGGCCAGCCTCTGGCACACACGGAGCAACTGCGATGAGATCCCGTTGCCTTCGTGAATCACGACGACACCCGGTCCGGGTTCTCCGCCGGCGGGGCGAGCGACGAAGTATGGAAGGTCGATATCCGACATTCCCCGATCCTGTCATGGCCCCTCGGACGGAGGCGAGGCGCCGGCCACCGGGTCGGCCACCGGCTCGCCGCCTGGCGGCAGCCGGCTTCGACGTTCGCACCGATCATCTCTAGTCTGATCGCCGTGCCCACCGGATCCGATAGGTCCCTCGACCTCGGCAGCCAGGCGCGGCGCCACCCGGAGGCGACCGCCGTCGTCATGGGAGGTACCGGCGAGACGATGTCGTACGGGGAGGTCGACGCCGGATCCAACCGGTTCGCCCGGCTGCTGCGTTCCCGGGGCATGACCACCGGTGACCATCTGGCGCTCCTCATGGAGAACAACATCCGCTTTCTCGAGTTGGCCTGGGGAGCCCAGCGCTCGGGTCTCTACTACACCGCCCTCAACAACCATCTCCGCCCGAGCGAGGTCCAGTACATCCTCGACGACTGCGGCGCCACGGCTCTGGTCACGACGCCGGCCATGGCCGAGGTCGTCTCTCTTCTCGACCTGAGCCGGGTCCCGATCCGCCTGGTGGTGGGCGGTGCCCTCCCGGGCTTCGAGGACTACGAGGCCTCGGCGCAGCCCTTCGAATCCGCCCCCCTCGACGACGAATCCGAAGGACGGGAGATGTTGTACTCGTCCGGGACCACGGGAAAGCCCAAGGGGGTCCGCAAGACGCTGCCCGCCACCTCGCTCGGTGACCCCTCCGCCGCTCCCGTCCAGATCGCCTCGGGCCTGGCGAAGGCCGGCGTCGGGCCGGGATCCGTCTACCTCTCGCCGGCCCCTCTCTACCACTCGGCGCCGCTCGTCTACTCGATGTCGATGCTCCGCCTCGGTGCCACCGTCGTGATCATGGAGAGCTTCGACGCCGCCGCCTGCCTCGGGCTTATCGAACGCCACGGGGTGACTCATGCCCAGTTCGTCCCGACGATGTTCGTCCGGATGTTGAAGCTGCCGGCGTCGGAGCGAGACCGATACGACATCTCGAGCCTCGGCTACGCCGTCCACGCGGCAGCCCCCTGTCCCGTCGACGTCAAGCGTCAGATGCTCGAGTGGTGGGGCCCCATCATCCACGAGTACTACGCCGGCACCGAAGACATCGGATCCACCTGGATCACCCCTCACGAATGGTTGGCGCACCCGGGTTCGGTGGGACGGCCCGTCACACCCGCCCATATCGTGGGCCCCGACGGCGAGGAGCTGGGCCCGGGGCAGGAGGGAGCGGTCTACTTCGAGGGGGGCCGGCCGTTCGAGTACCACAACGACCCGGCGAAGACGGAATCGATCACGAACAGTCGCGGTTGGCGAACTCTGGGCGACGTCGGTCTGCTCGATGACGACGGATACCTCTACCTGACCGACCGTCAGGCCCACATGATCATCTCGGGGGGGGTCAACATCTACCCCCAGGAAGCGGAGAACGTCCTCGCATCACATCCCGCGGTCGGCGACGTCGCCGTCTTCGGTGTCCCCGACCCCGAGATGGGCGAAGCGGTCAAGGCGGTCGTCCAGCCCCTCGACCCATCGTCGGCCGGCCCCGAGCTCGAGGCCGAATTGATCGACTACTGCCGTGGCCAGCTCGCCACCTACAAGTGCCCACGGACGGTCGACTTCTCTTCCGAGCTGCCCCGGGATCCGAACGGCAAGCTCTATAAGCGGTTCCTCCGCGATCGCTACTGGGAGGGCCACGACACCCGGCTCCTCTGAGCCGAAGGGACCGCGAGAAGTGGCAGACTGATCGCTCTCCGCATGATGAACGCTACCGGCGTAGACGACGCAACGCGAAGCGGTCATCTTGCATGTCCGGCTCCTCGAGCTCTTCGCCGAGGGCGCGCGGAATCGCTCGGAGAAACATTGCCGAAACAATGGACTCACGCCCAATTGTGGTGTTGGCTGACATCGTGGGGTGTGGGAGCGACACGGTAGGCAACAAAGCCGCCGCGGGAGGCGGTTGATGCGGAAAGCCGTCCGTGACCCAGGCTTGCCGCGGACCCCACCCACGAACGGGACCGACGACTTCGAGGAGTTACTCCCTCTCGCCAAGAAGGGCGACGCGGACGCATTCGCCGCCATCTGGCGGACGTTCCAACCGGGCCTTCTTCGCTACCTCAGGGTGATCGGAGGTCAGGCGGCCGAAGACATCGCGGCGGACACCTGGCTGCAGGTCATCAGGAAGCTCACCACCTTTCAGGGAAACGACAAGGCCTTCCGAGCCTGGCTCTGCACGATCGCCCGTAATCGCCACATCGACTGGCGTCGGCAGACCACCCGCCGGAAGGAGTCCCTCGTCGAGACCGAAGTGTTCGACCGTCTTCCGACCATCGACGACACCGAGACCTCGATGTCGATGCAGAGGGCACTGGCACTGATCGCCACGCTCCCCGCCGACCAGGCTGAGGCCGTGATGCTACGCACGGTGGCGGGACTTTCAGTTTCCGCGGTCTCTGAGATCATGGGGCGACCCCCCGGTACCGTCCGGGTGCTCTGCCACCGGGGTCTCCGGCGCCTCGCCTTCACCCTCGAGGGAATCGTTCCCGATAAGGAGCCGGCGGCGAAGGATCCCCAGGCTACGGAAGTGGTGGTGTAACGGTCCATGGCCAGCCAGCGTTGGGTTCCTGATATGCATCGCCACCCCTCCTCCGACTCGGTTCCGGAGGCGGGTGGGGCGACGCTGGCCGACAGCGGCATCGGGGGCAATGTCGTGCCCCTCTTCGCCCCTCATCGCGGCAGCGTGGCCGCACTCCTCTTGGCCGCTTCGGGGCCGGCCGAGCCCCGCGAGCTCCGGGGGGAGAGCGAGATTCGCGCCGCCTTCCGAACCGCCGTGCTGGAAAGGCCCCACTCGGCTCGCCGGCGCGTCAGGTGGGCTCCCATCGCCATCGCCGCCAGCTCGGTCGCCGGTCTGGTCGCTGGCACCGCCGGGCTCTCCGCTGCCGCCGTTCTTCCCCCGGCGGCCAACCAGGTGGTCGCCCAGGTTCTCAGCCGGGTCGGTATCGACGTGGGCTCGAAAACCACTCAGACCGCCATCGCGGCCACCAGCCGGATCCCCGCCACGAATTCCGGTCCTTCCGTTCCCCCCGTCACGGACCCGTCCGGACCATCTCGTTCGGCTCCTCGGACCTCTTCCGCGTCGCCCACCGCGCAGCCGTCGGCTCACAAGGTCCAACGCGCGTCCAGCATTCCGGTTTGTCATCTCTCATCACCCGATCCCGCCGCCGCGGGCCCTGTCGCCAGTCAGCTCTCTCGCGCCGTCGAGGCTTCGGCCGTCAGGCAGGACCTGCCTACCCACGCCCAGCCATCGTGCACGGTCACCGCAACGCCGCACCGGGGCAAGCCGTCGGGAGCCGGCTCGGGCTCGAGAGGCACCGGCCGCACGGGGACCGGCAACGGGTCGGGGACCGGGACCAACAAGGGTGGGAACCAAGGCGGAGGTAAGGGCGGGCGGTGCGGCACGGGGACCGGGACCGGGACTGGCACGGGGACCGGGACTGGCACGGGGACTGGGACCGGCACGGGGACTGGGACCGGCACGGGGACTGGGACCGGCACGGGGACTGGGACCGGCACGGGGACCGGGACTGGTACCGGCACCGGTACCGGCACCGGGACTGGCACGGGGACTGGGACCGGCACGGGGACTGGGACTGGTACCGGCACCGGGACTGGAACCGGGACCGGGTGCGGAGCCGGTCACCACAGAGATCGCCACGGCAACAAGGGCGGTGGGGCGGGAACAGGAACCCCTCCCTCTGCCTGAGGGAGCTGACCCAAACACCTCGCGGCGAACGGTTCGCCTTCGTCGCCGCGACTGCCGGATTCTCGGTCGATAGCTCGTCGTCTGTCGGCGAAGGAGTCGAGGGGATCGAGACAACGATCAAAGTTTCATAGGCGACCGATCTCTCCGGAATCCGCGACCTGTGACTCCGGCACTCGATCAGTACATCCGGTACATCGGAGGCGTCCGACCCGACGGATAACGTGAGGATCCCCTCAGGCGCCCACCCGGCAATGCTCTAGTTGTGGTCCCATGTGACCCTGAAACTCGTTTGTGAGAGCGCCATCGTCGACGCTTTCACTGTTTTTCCCTTCGTCATGTCGATCGGCCACGCGGTGACGTTTGACGGCGACGAACTGGGGGTATCCGTGATGCCGCTGAATGTGGCGGTCCCGAAATCGGCAAGCTTCACGGGAGCACAGCCGTGGCACTTGGATGGAGCCTCGACGATCCATTCCGCCGACAACTCTGGCGGTGTCGTGACCGGCGTCTGCACGGTCGAGAACGTCCAGCCTTGGGTGGAATCGGTCAAAGTCAGAGTGAACGATGATCCTGCGATCGATACCTCAGCAATCATGATGTCTCCCGGAAAGACCCGGTACTGCGGTGGCGGCCCACTCGTCGTGATCGTATTGGAGGGTGCCGGATACATCTCCCACCAGGCGTAGTACGTCGGACCGCCGGTCTTGAGCTTCTTGTTCTTCTTGTCGCAGTCGGAATCGGTCCCGATCTGCTCGACCGTCGACGAGCCCTTCAGGAATCCGTCGATGCCGACCCAGAAAGATGAATCTTGTTGCGCGTTGGTGGGGCAGGTGACCGCTGGCTGCACCCATGACCCGATGACCTCTGAAAACGTGACCGGTGGACTGACACCGGCCTTGCCGGTGTTCGCATAGCCAGCCCAGTTCGTCGATGTGGTCATGGTCGTATTGAGAGTCGCATTCTGGATGGGAGCGTGGACTAATCCCGGTGCCGGTGCGACCCCTCTGCCGGGTTCATGGACGACCCTTCCCGGGGCGTCAGGGGAGCCCCAAAGGGTCGTGCTCGTCAAGAGAAAAACGGATCCCGCCGCGACCCACCATCCCAGCCGTGTGAGGGGTGAGCGAGTCCGCCAGTGCGACCGAGGTGATCGGGCCGGGTTCTGCCCACTGGAGATCCCGATGGCCCCATCGGAGGCGACCGTCGACGAAATCGCGTCCCCACCGGGCCGAAGTCGACTGAGCGGGCGATCATCGGGAAGCCACGATGCACCCGTTTGGGCGGGCAGGCCGCTGCGGTTCTGCATTTCGTCAATCCAACGCTCACCGACAATTTACCATTACACCGAGACCTCCGACGCTGACAAGATGTGCCGTGAACAGGGAAAAGACACTGACCGCACAGCTAAGGGCTGACCTCAGAACATCGGTCACAGATCCCCGTGATCTCGAGAACATGATCGAGATGTCGGAATCCGTGCCGCCCTCCTACCCGCCGAGCCCAGGTCTCGACCTCGGGTGCGTCGAGCTCGACGGCGTGCCCGCACCGGCGACAGACCAGATGGTGATGGTGGGAGACGAGGTCACACCGTCGATAGAGGGTCTCACCGCTGTCCCCTCTGACGCTGTCGATCTCCCCGGCGTCAGCGAGAGTCCTGAGTTGGCTGTAGATCGTCGCCAGACCCACCTTCTCGCCTGTCTCCTTCAGACGGGCATGGAGATCCTGGGCGCTGCTGAACTCCCCCGTCCCCGCCAGGAGCGCCGCCACGGCCCGTTTCTGGCGGGTCATCCGTGAGCCGCGAGCCGCCTGACCACCGCCGGGCGACGGGACCACTGCCTGTCCTTCCGACTGAGCCGTCACCGATGCTCCTCCTACCCTCTGGTGCTCAGCTTACTCATAACAGTTCCAGCTAAAGCGGACGGCCGGCGCCCCTTCGAAAGGGGTCCGGCGGGCACTCGTCCGACCGGGGACGACCCGCAATCCTCGGGCCCGGAGGCTCTACTCGGAACGGCTCGAGCCCACGACGCGCACGTCAGCATCCACGGCCTACCCCGCGCCGGGAAACCCGTCCGTCGGGTACGTCCCCGCCAGGCCCGCACCTTCGACCCTGCGAAGCCTCGGAATCAGCTTCGGAGTCGATCGGCCCTCATGCGCCGAGCCGCGGGATGAATTGTCGCAGCTTGCCGGCGGCGAGCCGTTCGAGACGATCGACAGCCTGAACGGTGACTTCGGGGTCCCCGAGTCCGGCGATCCGCAACGTCCGTACCAGCCTGTTCCGGATCTGGTCGAGATCCGTCGGCCAGTCCGTTACCACCTTGACGCAGACCCCTTCGGCCGTCTGCCGGACCTGGTACTCGGTCACGTGGCGCTCATCATGGAGCTCCAACCGCAGGACCATGGGATGGACCCTCACCGAGTTGTCGTACTCGAACACGATGTCAGCACGTCCCGTGAGATCAGCGATCCGGCGGTGAGCGGAACCGCACGGACAGATGCCCTCGAGGACGGTCAGCCCGTCGGCGATCTCGAATCGGATGAGGGGTTGGGTGCGGTTGTAGAGATTGGTGAGGTAGAGCTTGGTCGCCGGCTCACCCGGTGGCACGGGTCGACCGGCCTGATCGACCGGTTCGATGATGACGAGGTCGTCCGGCAGGTGCATGGCACGACTCGACGGGCACGAGAAGGCATAGGCACCCTCGACCACCGCCCAGGAGTCGTCGATCTCCATGCCCCACAACTCGCGTACCGCCACGCGGGTCCTGTCCATCAACAGCTCACCGCCGGTCTCGACGAAGCGAGGGGAGATCCGGAGTCGACCCGCCTGAGCCTCGCGCACCACCAGGTCGAGGGCGGACGGATATCCCATCAGCAACTCCGGCTGAGCGGCGTTCAATCCACGGACCACCTCGGCCACCGGAAGCGTCATGGGCAGATGGTGGACCTCGTCGCCCGGCTCAGCCAGGAAGGTTCGCATCACTCTCGACAAATGGGCGCCGGCGCCGGCGAAGAGGCTGGCGGTGGCCATGCCCCGGGGACGGGAGGAATTGTCGGCCGTCCCCAAACGTGAACGACTCTGCATGAGAGCCAACGTCGTCCATTCATCCCAGTCGTAGACGAACACACCTCGTCGGCCACTGGATCCCGAGGACGTCACGGCACGAAATCGATCGAACAGGTACTCGTTGTCATCCACGTTTGCGACATGGTCCTCGACGACGTCGAGCGTCAACCGGCGGTCGGTCACGACCGAGGAGAAATCGGACATCAGATCGTCTTTGGTCATCACCGGGAGCGTCTCCATCTGCGCCTCGGTGAAGTGAGCGGGATCCACTCCGGCCAACCTGTCAGCGTGAAACGGCGAATACTTGATGGACCAGGTCAAGAGGTCTCGCAGGCGCTCCTGGCGTTCGGACTCGAGTCGTGACGGTGACCAATGCAGTCTCTTGGCGTGAGCGAGTACCCCGGCAGCAACGTCAGCGCGTTGCGAGCGCCGCAGATCTTCATCGTGTCTCGACGTGGTCAACATTCCTGCTCCCTCACTAGAGGGTCTTTACCCATGTTTGGGGTGAGCGTCGAGGATCGGTCGGTGACTTTTCCCGCCGCTCCCTGCCGATGCCACTTCTTCGACAATGTGCGCGGATGCGTAGTTCTGCTTCTCGTAGAGCAATCGCCAGCGGTCCCGCAGGGCCCGTCGGCTCGGTGCGACGGCACTCTCGGCGTGGATGATCGGGCATCCAGCGAAAGCGGCGTCGATCATGCGAGCCGACGAGATTGCGTGGCGCAGCTTCCGGCCCTGATAGCGGGGATGCGTCGCGTCGAAGCCGAGCCACCCCAGTCCATCACCGAGGAAAAGCGCTCCTGTAGCCACGAGGCGATCACCGTCGAAGACGCCATAGTGCCGCACGCCGTCCATGCCCACCGTGGCCCCGAACCAGGCGGTCATGGAGACAGGCATGCTCCACGCGCCCCATGCGGCGACGTTGATCGCCGTCAGGGAGTCTCTATCGCGAGGACCGAGTCTTCGCACTTCGATGTCCGGCGCAACCGGAGGTGGGCGCTCGACCGTGCGCCACATCTTGAAGGTGCCAAGGCCTGCGCAGACAAGACCCTGTGCCGTGGTCCAGCCGGCCAGTTCGACTGGACGGGTGAGAGGTGTCACCTCTATCCGGAAGTTCCGTTGGTGGTGAGTCTCGTAAAACGAACAGATCGTCCGGAGATCTTCAGGCCGGGCCGCCGTGCGGACACCGAGAGCGACGACTCGGTTGATATCCCCCCGGTCGACGGCGCACAGCGCCACCAGAGGCAACGGCCCCGATCGGTCGATCACGGCTTGCAGTGGATTGCCCGGAAGAGCCGCCACGGCATCCACACAGGTCGCCCAGACGGCGAGCTCGTGCTCTTCCATCCTCCTGGCCAGTTCAGACAGTTTTCGATCCACGCCGTCCCCGTCGTTTCCGATCCTCGTGTCCTTCGGCCTTCTCCGTCGTACCCATGGCGAGGACGTCCGGGCCCCCCTCGTTCACGGCCTTTCCCCAGGACCACTCGTCCCGGTTCCCCCTCTTCCTCTCACTCCCGACCGCTCAGGCGGATACGGGCAATATCGGTCCGTTCGTCCCGGATCTGAAGCCGCCGTGACGGGCCCCGGCCCGCTTGGCCCAGCCCGCACCAGGAGGGGGCCGGGGCGGCGCCGATGGCGGCACTCCCGGGGGGGACGCGGGCTCTCGTCATCGGCCATGAGCCCGGTGGTGGTCTGTTCGGGAAGCCGTCAGCCGGGGCTCCGCCGCTGCCCGAGGTGAGGCGTGACCCGTCTGGCGACGGTACGCGACGGGAGCCTGGCCCGGGCGATCGTCGAGTGGTGAATCCTGGACAGATCGTTCACCATGGGGGGACATGCAGACCCGAGGAGACGCAGTGTCGGAGTCCTTGCCCGTCGCAGCCCACGACATCCCCATCCGGTGGTGGCGGACAGGGTTGCTCTACCAGATCTATGTCCGCTCGTTCGCCGACAGCGACGGAGACGGTGTGGGCGACCTGCGCGGCGTCCTCGACCACCTCGACCATCTTTCATGGCTGGGGGTCGACGGCATCTGGCTGAGCCCTATCACGCCTTCGCCCAATGCCGACTGGGGTTACGACGTGTCCGACTACTGCTCCGTCCATACCCAGTACGGGACCCTCGAGGACCTGGACGAATTGGTGACGTCCGCCAACCATCTCGGGATCCAGGTCCTGATCGACCTGGTCCCGAACCATACGAGCGATCAGCACCCGTGGTTCATCGAATCGCGAACGTCGAGAGATTCGGACCGCCGAGAGTTCTATGTGTGGGTCGACCCGAAACCCGACGGGTCTGAGCCGAACAACTGGGTGGGGTGTTTCGGTGGACCGGCCTGGACATTGGACGAGACCTCCGGGCAGTACTACCTGCACAACTTCCTGCCCGAACAGCCCGATCTGAATTGGTGGTGCCAGAATGTCCGGGCCGCATTCGACGACATCCTGCGTTTCTGGTGGGGCCGCGGCATTGCCGGTTTCCGGATCGACGTCTGCAACATGATCGTGAAGGACGCGCAGCTGCGGGACAACCCGACGGCCACAGAGGACGATCCGTTCATCATGCAGATGTTCGGTCAGCGCCCGGTGTTCACGAGCAACCGACCGGAGGTCCACGAGGTTCTGCAGCACTGGCGCCAGGCTGCCGATGGTTACGATCCCTCGCGGGTCCTCCTGGGAGAGACGAATGTCGAGGCGCTCGAAACCCTGGCGACCTTCTATGGCGACGGTGATGACGAGCTGAACCTCGCCTTCAACTTCCCGTTCATCGAATCCCCGCTCGAAGCAGAGCCACTACGAGCCATCGTGGAGAGGACGGAGGAGCTCCTCCCCTCGGGGTCGTGGCCCGTCTGGACGGGGTCGAACCACGATGTCTCACGGCTCGCCACGCGCTGGGCCGGCGGGAACCCCGACAAGGTGCGCGTGGCTTTGCTGATGCTCCTGACCTTGCGGGGTACACCCGTGCTGTATCAGGGCGACGAGATCGGACTGACCGACGTAGAGTTCACCCGCGACGATGTGCTCGACCCCGTCGGCCTGCGCTTCTGGCCGGCCTACCGGGGCCGCGACCCGGAACGGACACCGATGCCGTGGACTGGCGGTCCGAACGGCGGCTTCACGGTCCCCGGGGCTACCCCGTGGCTGCCCATGGGCGATCCTTCGACGTGCAATGTGGCCGACCAACGGCTCGAACCGGGATCGGTCCTCCAATTGGTCCGGGACGTCGTGGCGCTTCGACGCCGGACACCCGATCTGGTCACCGGTGATTACGAGTCCCTGGCATCGCCCCCGGGTGCATGGGTGTGGCGGCGAGGCTCCAACACCGTGGTGGCCCTCAATCTGTCCGATGACCCGATCGACCTCACGTGGCCGGCGCCGAGCACTCAGATCGCCATCAGCACGGACCGATCCCGAGACGGGGCCCCGGTCGGCGGGACCATCAACCTCCGGCCTTGGGAGGGAGTCGTCGCTCTGGTGAGTCACTGAACGGCCGTCTCGACCGGGAATCGAGTCCCGCCCTCCGTCTGGGCGGCCGTCGACCCGAACGCGCCGTCACCTCACGCCGTCCGCCAGAGCTTCTGTCAGCAGCGAGGCGATGAGCGCCGGCTCCTCGAGAGAGGGGAGGTGAGCCATGTCCTCGGGGACACGATGACGACCTCGGCGCAGACGTTCGGCCAGCTCTCGACTGCGGGTCATCAAGGACAAGACGTCGACTCCGCAGGCGATGGTCGTGGGAACCGGCACCGCTCCCATCGTTGCCGCTTGGTCCGGAGCCGTCCGCGAGGTGGTGGGTTCAGGAACGCCGGTCGTCCCCGCCGTTGGACGACGCCACTGTCGCTCTGGCCAACGGCTTGATGAGCCTTGCCCAGCCGATCAGAATCTCGGCGCCCTCGTCATCAGCGACACCATCGAAACGGGTGACCTCGGCGCCGTCGTCAAAGTCCGACGACGATTCTCCCGAAGGAGACGGCGCCGGCTCGCTGCATTCGTTCGACAGAGGGAGAACGGGGATTGATGTCATGGTGGCGAGGGCAAAAGCCTCGTCCGCCACGAGCGGGGGGGCGAAGAAGTAGCCCTGTCCGACGTCGGCTCCGATCTCCCGCAGGATGGCGGCCTGACCGGCGGTCTCGACGGCTTTGGCGACCGTACAGAGATCCAGCGAGTGAATCACCTTCACGATCGTCTCGACGATCGATCGATTGGCACCTCCGACATGTTCGAGTCCACCGATGAACGACCCGTTGATCTTGACCGTGTTGACGGCGATGCACTTCACATTGGCCAAGGACGCCCAGTCGGAGACCATGTCGTCGAGGGTGAGCTCGACGCCGAGCAGCGAAAGGGCGCGAAGATCAGAAAGGGCCAGGTCGTCAGTGAGTGCCGTCTCGGTGAACTCGATGGAGACGCGGCCCGGATCCAGGCCCGAGGCCTCGAGGGCGGATGCAACGGCAGCGGACGCTTCGTGACGCCGGAGCTGGAAGACCGAGCAGTTGACGGCCAGCTGGATCTCCGACCGCCAACCCGCCGCCCGCGAACAGGCCTCGGACAGCACCCAGTCGTTCACGGCCGTCATATGGCCGTTGGCTTCGGCGCAGGGGATGAGCTCGTTGGGCGAGATGTACCCGGGAACGGGGACGCACCGCTTCAACCGCAGAAGGGCCTCGAACCCGAGAAGACGCCCCGAGGCGAGGTCGACGGCGGGCTGAAAGAGGAGCTCGGGATCGCCGTCTATGCCCAGGTCGGGCCACGGATTGACGTCGTTTCGACGCGATGAGTCCACCACCTCTTTTCTATCGTCGACCGCGTTCGCGGCCTTGAGCCCCGAAAAGTCGGCGACGCCTCCGCGGCACCGCCCCCGACGCCGGACGGCCGACGGTCACCTCATCCAAAGGTGGCGGCGTCGAGCCCCGTGGTCATCTCGATCCCCCAGGCCAAAGCGTCGAAGCACGCCGACTGCAGCGCCTGTGCGCCGAGACCCGAACGCGTGGCGCACTCGGGTCGCCCCAACTGGTAGTCGATCACGTCGGCCACGAGATGACCGACGGGGCCGGAATGCTCCAACACGGCATCGCGGACGTCGTCGTCAAGGGGAAGGTCGCGCAGGACCTCCTCGAGCGGCACGCCGAGGAGGAGGTCGAGACCGGACAACATCCCGGCTGTGAACGCCATTTCGGCGCGATCGCCCGCGACCTGACGCCCGAGGAGCTCGCACATACGGGCCCGTACCAGTGCCGAAGTCATCGACTCCTCCGAGATCCCCTGTCCGCCGGCCACCAGGAGCAACGCCACCCATGCTTGGAGGCGCCGCCAACCGACGAGGACGAGGGCCTCGCGTACGGTGCTCACCGTTCGACGCATCCCACCGGCAGCACCCATCCCTGCCATGTGGAGGAGTTGGAGGCTGAGTGCGGGATCGGCCCGCACCAGTGCCTCGATCTCAGCGATGCCGGCGTCAGGTTCGAGCAACCGGGCCGCCAGGCGGGTCTTGGTGAACTCACCCGGGTCGATCACACGGCCGGGATCGGGCTGCGGCGTGGACAGCAGATACCCCTGAAACAGGTCGGCCCCGAGCGCATCGGACTCACTCAGGGCTGTCTCGGTGTCGATCGACTGCACGAGGACCCGGACGTCGAACGCCCGGCAACGTTCGATCACGGCCGCCATTCCATCTGGTCCGTAGCGCCGCGGGTCGAGCTTGACGAACGAGAACAAGGGGAACATCTCGTCGGCCCCGTCGGACCACCAGAAGTCATCGAGCGCCAGCGTGTAGCCCTCCTCGGTGAGACGCCGGCACACGAGACCCGCACCGGCCACCGCGTAGCTGCCGTACACCGCGCCGGTCGGGACCTCGAGCACGGTCCGCTCCGGTGGCAGCAGCAAGGCAAGATCGCCGGTCAGAAGGTCCTCGTTGACGTCGCAGAACATGAGCTTGTCGCCGACGAACCGGTCCACGCCCACCTCCAGCGAGCTGAACAGCATGCGCGACGTGAGGAGGTCGCCGTCTGGGTTAGCGGCTCGCCTGTCGGGCCCGGCGTGGACATCGCCGTCCGGGCGAAGCACGAGCTCGTACCCGTGGACCTCACGGCCACGGTCGAAGATCGGCTGACGCCCTACGAGAACGTCGGACCGGCTCACGAACGCCCCACTCTCCTGAAGGCCATCCCCTCGGATCGGTCGGCCCAGGTCGATACTTGAGCCGGCCTCGGGGCTCGTGGGGTCGTCGCGGTCTCGGCCCCGCCATCACCCGCTCCCGGTCTGTCTTTCGGCAGCGCGGAGGCGTCGAGTCGAGCGTATCGTCTGGGCCAGTTCCGAGATCTCCGCATCGCCTGGAGGAGGGGGGGGTCGTGTCGAAGAGCCACCACCGTCCTATCGGTCCACAGAGCACCAACAGTCCCCCCGACATCTGGCTCGACCAGAGCGGAGCGGCTGTCACCCGGGGTCGGTGGTCGTGGCGGGCTGTGAGCGGAGTGGTCGTCTCCGTTCTCTGCATCGTCGCGGTGGCCGTCCCGCTGTCTCTGGTGCTGACATCGGCCACGTCCACCACTGCGGGTGTCAGGGACCGGACGGGTCCCGCCCGACACCGGGTGCTCTCCGCCCTCAGCGCCACCATCGACTCGGGAAGCTTCGACATGACCTACTCCGACCAACCTCCGACGTCGCCATCGTCGAGCGAGACCAGCAGCACGTGTGCGAGCTCCTCCTTCCCGAACGAAGGCTGTGGCTACCCGGACTCGCAAGGTGTCGTCATCGCCGGACAGGGCACGATCGACACCGACCCGTTCGCCATGGTCGCATCGTCGGACGTTCCCGGGATCGGCCCCGTCACGGCGCGCGCCGATGGAACCGATGTCTGGGAGATCGGGGGCGCCAATTACGGCTTGTCGCCCGGTTCGACGACGGGCCCGGGCTCGCCCCTGTCGGGATTCGCCCGTCTCGTGGAAGACACTCTCGGGTCCCGACAGGGTGCCCTGGGAATGATGGGCCTCGCCAGCCCCACTGGTTACCTCGAACTCGACCAGAACGCCATCACGAGCACGAGCCAGATCGGGACAGGGGTCGTCGACGGTGTCGCGGTGACCGTGTACCAGGTCACGCTTGACGCCGCGCGGCAGGCGACGGTGCCCGGCGCCACGCCGGAAGAAGCCACCACGATTTCAGACGCACTCGCCGTGTTGGAGCAACAGGGGTTCACGGGGAGCACCATCAAGGTCTCGATCGACGCCGCCGGGTACATCCGCCAGACCGTATCGATCGCCTCTTTCGCCGATGGCGTCACTCAGACCAGCCAGACAACCTTCTCCGATTTCGGGTGCGCCGGCAGGGTTCTCATGCCCGGTCAGAGCGGTCCGACCTCCCCACCCTCCGGATGCGTTTCTCCTGACACCGCGGCCCCCGCCCGTTCCTCGACGGCGACGACGGGCTGAGCCACACCCCCGCCGGGGCCCCGGCCCTTCTTTCACCGGCGGAATCCGTTCCCACCAGGACGATCGCCGTGGGTTCCGGCAGCACCCCGGTGGCAGACCCGCCATGGGCGGCGAAGGGGCGGCACGAGCGTCTCACGGTGGCGGTCAGTTCCTTCGGGAACTTCTCATGGCCCAGGGACGTCCAACCACCCGAGGACGAGTGAACGCAGGAGCTCGTCGCGGAGGTGATGGCAATGCGAACGGGAATTGACGGAGGTCGGCCTGGTGCGACGGGATCTGAGAGCGAGGACATCGCCGGCCCTGCGAGCCGCGTCGGTGCCCAACAGAGCCACAACCGGTGGGCCGATCTCACCGGAATCCGTCGGATCCACAGTCGCCACCTTCTCCGCCTTGCGGTCGTGGCCGCCGTGTTGGTGGTCGCCACGGCGGGTGGGTACATCGGGCTCACGTCGGCCGGCGTCCTGTCCTCGTCGGATCGCGGTCTTCTCGCTGACCTCCATCTCGCCAGCTCCCCCTCGACTTCTCGAGGCGGGCACCTACCCGCCGGTGCCACCGCGGGCGTGGCGAGCTCCGGTGCGGCGGTCTCCGGTGCCATCGCCTGCCCGATGATGCCGAGCACCGTCAACATGACCGGAGGAGACCAGAGCGTGGGGAGCGCCACACACGTCTTCACCCGCACCACGACGGGGGGCGTGACGATCCGGGCGTATCGGCTCCCTTCGGCGACGTCCTGCGGCTGTGGTCCCCTACCGGCCGCCGCCGCACCATCGCCGTCGTCGGGCCGGTCTTCAGAAGCACCCGGGGGGCAGATCGTCCGGGGGGCTCCGCTGGCCGACCCGGAGGTGTCACTGGAGCTGTCGGACGCCATCGCCGTCGGCCAGGGTGACCTGCTCGACGCGACGGGCGTCTCGGCCACGACACCCAATGCCACCACCGAGCCGACCGCCGTCATCTCGAATGCCTTCGGCATCGTCGAGGGTGCGCCGGTCTGGTGGATAGCAGTGTCGGTGGGACCCGAGGTCGCCAGCGCCCAGGTGACGTTCGCTGACGGGTCGACCGATCAGATGTCGCCCATCGACGGTATCGCCGTGTTGGCCCATCAGATCGACCCGTCCGTGGCCTCATCGGGAGACGGGCCGTACGAGGTGCGTGGAACGCTTCAGCTGCTCGATTCGTCCGGCCAGGTCATCAAGACCGTGGACCTCCCCGCATCCCTACCCCCGCTCGTGCCGTCAGGGGTATCTGTCCCCGGATCCCCACCTGGGACCGTTCCGGGGACGACATCATCCGCCTCGATCCCGATACTGGCGTCACCACCGGTATCGAACGATTCCATGGTCGCCTGCCCCGAGATGACGATCCCGGCCAAGGCTCCACCGGGCAATTCCTCTGGGACCGGGTCACAACCGGCGGCGGCCGGCCTGAGGAGCTAGAAGTTCTCCTCATCGACGCTGTCTATCGGTTCTGATAGCCCGAGAGCAGGATCGGCCGTGTACACGGCGACGCTGGGAGCCGTCTGCATCGGTTGGCCTCCACTCGCCTTGCCCAGCGTGATGGTCAGGGTGTTGTGTCCGTCCCAGTGGATCGTCGAGCATCCCGTTGTCTTGCCGTTCCTGCACCCACTCACGGTCCCGCCAAACGAGGCGCTGCCGTTGAAGTAGCCCCTCTGGCCCAGATCGATGGTGCCGAAGTGGAAGCCACCACTGCAGTCCGCGGCGTCCGTGACCGTGACGGTGTCGTCTCCCGATAACGGCTCTGTTCCCTGCACCAACACACTCTTGTCGGCGAGATCGGGAAACGATGTCGTCGTCCACGCGCTGCACATGGAAGTGGGTGACGGGGCCGGTGAGAATGTCACCACGATCTCGTCCCCGGCCCCGGGTCGCCCGGCCTTGCCGTCACCGTTGACGATGCTCAAGGTCGCAGCAACGGGTGTCACCTGGGACGAGGGCGCCGACGGGGTGCTCGAACCCTCGGCGTTGGTGGCCGTCACCGTGAACGTGTAGGTCGTGCCGTTGGTGAGCCCGCTGACGACCTCGGACGTGGCCGCCGATGCGAACACATGAGGGGCTTGAGCCGCACTCCCCACATATGGCGTCACCGTATACGACGTGACGGCACTGCCCCCGTCGTTGGGCCCGGTCCAGGACACGGCAACTTGCCCGTTCCCCGGGGCCACCATGACTCCCGTCGGTGTCGACGGCACCGTCGCCGGTGCCACGGGGAGTGTTGTGGTGCTACCCGGGCCTCCACCGTCGGAACCTCCACCACCCGAACCACCGTCGCCCGAGCCCCCCGAGGCGACGACCGTCGACGTGGTCGATGAGGCCCCGGGGCCCTGCCACTTGGCCGCGGAGCCATCGAACCCACCGGCGCCCTGCCTGCGCTGCGTTCCCGTTCCCGCTGAAACTGACCCCGACGCCTGCGGAACGGTACCGATCGGGAGCAGCACCTGACCACGATGAGGTGCGGCGTGCAGGGTGCCCGCCGCCACCGCCCCCGTTACCACCACGGATGCCGCTCCTACTCTCCCGAGCACGGAGACCGCCTGGGGGATGTTGCTCACAAAGGGCAGTGAACCGAGCCACGCCAACGGGCCGGCGACCGGCCGGAGACGTCCGATCGAGACATCGAGAAAAGCGCGCACCACCCTGGGGTCGAAGTGTGTGCCGGCGCAGGCGGCAAGCTCCGCTCGGGCCGCCTTCGGGCTCATCGACGTCTTGTAGGTGCGGACGTTCGTCATGGTGTCGTAGCAGTCGGCGACGGCCACGATCCGACCACCGAACGAGATCTGGTCGCCTTTGAGTCCGTAGGGATACCCGCTGCCGTCGTACTTCTCGTGGTGCTCGGCGATGGTGTTCGCCCATTCCCCGAGCCAGCCCGCCAGGGGTGCGGTCAGCTTGGCCCCTTCGAGCGGGTGTCTCTTGATCACCTCCCACTCCGCGTCGTCGAGCTTGCCGGGCTTGTTCAGGATGTCGGGATGAACGGCGAGCTTGCCGATGTCATGGAGAAGTGCGGACCAACGCAGGCGATCGCGGTCGGCGGCGGGAAGATCGAGTTCGTCGGCGATGAGGTCCGTGAGAACACGTACCCGCTCGGCATGTCCCCGAGTGAGCCGATCGTGCGCGTTGAGCGCGCCCGCCAGGGCCAGGATCTTCTCGGCGGCGACAACGGGCTCGTCCTCGATCCCGTGCGTCCGGGCCTCCTCCACACGCCGCGCGAGGTCCCGCGTGCTGCCGGACTTGCGGGCCACGGCCAGGCGCTTGGGTGCCCGGTCGGGGAAGACCATCGTCATCTTCAACAAGACGGCCAGTGGCAACGCCCGACGGGCGAGACGGTCGGTCGTCAGCAACACGATGGTCGGCACCCCGAGAACCACCACCCACCACCCGGCCAACCAACCGGTGGTCCGTGGCCGGGGTAGGACGTGCGCCGTTACGGTCGCCGCCACGATGGACAGCGCAATGGGCGTGGCGAAGACGGCGACACTCACCATCGCAGACAGGACCGGTCGACCGTGCCACCGGTCGTCAGTCTCTCCCACGGTGGGGGTTCTGCGGATCGTCACCATGGGGCCGCCCAACCTCCACGACTGGTCACCGCCCAGCTGCTCTGGGACAGTCGACCTGAGGTATCGGCCCTCGGCGACCAGGGATTGAATGGCTTTTGGACGATCCGATCGATGGTCCGGGAGAGGCGGGAGTCCAAGGCTCGGCAGCCACCCACGATGACGACGAGGATCCCGGGTGACCGCTCTGCGTCGACCCCAGGACGATGCGGGTTTCGGCCGATCCGGAGTCGGCCGCCACCGAGCGCCTCGGGAGCCGAATCTCAACGCAATCCCAAAAAAGCGCCCCCGGCAGGACTCGAACCTGCGACGCACGGTTTAGGAAACCGACGCTCTATCCTCTGAGCTACGGGGGCAGTTCCAGGTAGATCGCTACTTCTGGGTGGTCACCGGACTCCTTGTGAGTCCAAACCCCAGGAAAATCCCAGAATGTCACAACCGAGGGGTACCGTCCGTCGATGAGCGGCTCGCTGCGCGAGAAATCCCCGGGAGTGTGGGAGATCCGAGTGGCCCTCGGCCGTGATCCCTTGACGGGCACTTATCAATCTGTGAGCCGGACCGTTCATGGCGGGAAGCGTAAGACACAGGAAGAGATCGCCCGGCTCGGCCGCCAACGGCAAGTTTCAGGGCACGAGAGCGAACGTGCGCTACCTGACCGAGCACTGGCTGGAACACCTCGAGCGCCTGGGCCGGTCCCCAAGACACTCGAGGGCTACCGGAGCCTGATCAAGAACGGCATCGATCCCGCCCTCGGTTCGATCGAACTGGCCAAGCTCTCGGCCTCCAACATCGACCGGTTCTACGGCCTGCTCCAGAAGAAGGGGCTGGCCAACAACACGATCCACCATTCTCACGCCTGTCTTTCGGCGGCACTGCATCAGGCGGTCCGTTGGGGATGGATCGACCACTCGCCTACCGTCCGGGCCACGGCCCGTCGCTCCGGCCCCGAGAAGTCCGACCCCCGAGCTTGGATGACGTCCGCCGGGTCCTGGTGGACCTCGAGAAGCGCAATCCCGACCTCGCTTGTCTGGTGTTCGTGGCCACAACGACCGGGTGCCGGCGGGGAGAGCTCTGCGGCCTTCGTTGGACAGACCTGGATCTCGTCGACGGGACCCTGACCGTAAGCCGGGCCATTACCGAAACCCGCTCCAACGGACTCGTTGAAAAAGACCCGAAGACCCACAGATCCCGGGGTATTGCTCTCGATCCGTCGACCGTCGCCGCTCTCGAATCTCATCGGCGTCTTCTTGACGTTCGATCGGATCTGACCGGCGTCCCGGTCCCTGCTGATGGTTACGTCTGGTCACCAGCGCTCGATGCCTCTCGCCCTATGCGGCCGGACCAGGTGACGGGCCATTGGCGGCGCCGCCGGCGTCATCGTAGGCGTCCGGCGGTACGTCGCGTCCTGACTGCGTTCTCATCGTTGGCTTCTGCAATGTCGAATCGGCTTCAAATTGCACCTTTCGGGCGTGGGGGTTCGCTTCGGAGAACCGACTTCCCCGATCTCCGACTGGCGTATACAACCGTGGGGATAAGCGAGGAAGAGCAGGCAGGGCGCCCGAAGGGGCAACTGGAGAAAGCATTTCGATCTTCTACCGAAGCGCCATCAGCCTGTCCGTGGCCATCAAGAAGTACCCGGTTATGGCCAGCTGATGTACCCGCTGGTGGCCAGATAAGTACCCGGTTTT
>Ga0209415_10001941_pt1 | contig 39188 bp, 34 predicted proteins | sample PeaSoiSIISIP2007_FD_187696 | JGI IMG/M metagenome (GOLD analysis project Ga0209415, IMG submission 187696) | Peat soil microbial communities from Weissenstadt, Germany - SII-SIP-2007 (SPAdes) (version 2) | ecosystem: Environmental > Terrestrial > Soil > Wetlands > Peat | place: Germany...
CCGCATCGCGCGAATCTGGCTGAGGTGCGTCGCGGCGAGTTCGAGGCGCTCGCCGAGCGCTCGCGCGATCCGCGCTGGGCCTTCGACTACGGCGACCTTCCGCACGTCAGCGCCGGCGCGATCGCCGTCGGAGCACGGCCGTTGCTCGTCGCCTTCAACGTGGAGCTGAACTCCGCCGATCTGGCGCTCGCGCGCTCCATCGCGCGCACGCTGCGCGAACGCAACGGCGGCCTGCGCACGCTGCGGGCGCTCGGGGTTCGCCTCGGGCCCGAGGTCGTCCAGGTTTCGTTCAACCTGACCGACGTCGATGCGATCCCACTCTACCGCGTGCGCGAACTCGTGCGGCTCGCGGCCCAACGGCACGGCGTGAGCCTGCGCCGCAGCGAGCTGATCGGGCTCGCACCGCGCCGGACGATTGTCCGGACCGCGCGCGCCTACCAAGCCGCCGCACCCGGACCCTGACCGGTCTCGCATCTCCCGCGATCCGGGCCGGTTCCTACGGTACATGGGCACCGTTTACGAAATTCCCGTCCGCAAGATCGACGGCACGCCGGCCGCGCTGCGCGAGTTCGCGGGCCAGGTGTTGCTGATCGTCAACGTCGCTTCGAAATGCGGCCTGACGCCGCAATACGAAGGCCTGGAGAAGCTCTATGCCGCGCGCCATGCGCGCGGGCTGCAGATCCTCGGCTTCCCGGCCAACAATTTCGGCGCGCAGGAACCCGGCTCGAACGCCGAGATCGCCGAATTTTGCTCGCGCTCCTACGGCGTGACGTTTCCGATGTTCGAGAAGATCTCGGTCGGCGGCGCAGACCGCCATCCGCTCTACCGCGAACTGATCGCCGCCCAGCCCGCGGCGACGGAGAAGCCCGGCAGTGATTTCAAAGCCAAGCTGGCGGGGTATGGCATCAAGCCGAACGATCCGGCCGACGTGCTCTGGAACTTCGAGAAGTTCCTGATCGGCCGCAACGGACGGGTCGCCGCACGTTTCGCACCCGACGTGGGCCCCGACGACCCGCTCCTGCTCGCCGCGATCGACGACGAACTGGCCCAGCCCAAACCCTAACGGAGCGATCAACATGACGACCGCGCAATTCCCCAGCGAGCAAATCGCAGGCAACTTCGCCCGCCAAGAAGACGCCTTCACGAACTGGGTGCGGGCCGACGGCAGCTCGGGCTTTCCGGCGACCGCCGGGCGCTATCATCTCTACGTCTCACTCGCCTGCCCGTGGGCGCATCGCACCGTGATCGTGCGCAAGCTCAAGGGGCTCGAGGCTGCCATCGGCATGACGGTGGTCGATCCGATCCGCGACGAGCGCGGCTGGGCATTTAACGACGGACCGGACATGGGCGTGGATCCGGTGAACGGCTTCCACTTTCTGGCGCAAGCCTATGCGGCCACGGACCCGAGCTATCACGGCCGCGCGACGGTTCCGGTCCTTTGGGACAAAGAATCGCGGCGGTTCGTCAGCAACAACGACGACCACATCATGCGGATGTTCGAAACGGAGTTCGACGCCTTCGCCCGCCACAACGATCTCGACTTCTACCCCGAAATGCATCGCAGCGAGATCGACGCGCTCAACGCGGAGATCTACACGAGCGTCAACAACGGCGTGTATCGCGCCGGCTTCGCTACCAAGCAGCCGGCGTATGCGGCCGCGGCCGAGGGGGTATTCAACGAACTCGACCGGCTCGAAAGCCTGCTCTCCGAGAGCCGCTACCTACTGGGCACGTCCCCGGTCGAGACGGACTGGCGGCTCTTCGTCACGCTGATCCGCTTCGATGCGGTCTACTACGGCCATTTCAAATGCAACCTGCGCCGCATCGTCGACTACCCGAACCTGTGGGGCTACCTGCGGGACCTCTACCAGTTCCGCGACGTCGCCTCAACGGTCAACTTCGATCACATCAAGCGCCACTATTACATGACGCACCCGCACATCAACCCAACGCGCATCGTCCCCATCGGCCCGGTCCTCGACCTCACCTCGCCCCACAACCGAGAGCGAATGAGCTAGGTCTTTTGGTCCATGATGGCTTGCTACTTTGTCACCCCGAGCTTGTCGAGAGCCTGCCCTGAGCTTGTCGAAGGGGCAGCCACCAAGGATTGCGATCGAGGCGATCCCTCGACAGGCTCGGGATGACAGAGGACCAGGCCGCTAGCTGTTTTTGTCCATGATGAGTTTGCCGTTCAACTCTTCGATGCGGTCGACGTCGATGAGGACGCCCATGCCGGTCTTGTCCTTGTCGCGCTCTTGTTCGGCCGGAATCGTGTTGTTCCAGATCTTTTCGCGGGTCGCCGGATCGGTGACGATGCGCGCGGTTCCGTAGAAGCGAATCGTGCCGCCGCCGTACGGGATCTCTTTCATTTTCGCCGGGTTGCGGTAGTACACGCAGACGCGACCGCCGTGCGCGAGGTTCTTTTCGGTCGTGCGATGGCTGCGCTCCCAGAAGGAGAGCGTCGAATCGTCGAACACGGCGATGCTGCCCTTGGGGCTGATCTGCGGCGTGCCGTCGGGCTGCACGGTGCCCAGGAGCGCCACGAAGCCGTCGCCGAGCGCAGAGAGGAGCAGCTCTTTCATGAGCGGAGTCATCTTGATCATGGCCGGTTAGTTACTACTGGCGAAACGTGTGGCCTGCCGCCGCGAGCACGGCCTTCGCATCGGCGAGGCGATCCTCACGCACCAGGATGTGGTCGGTGTCGTAGGTCGAGATTCCGAAGATCGAGATGCCCGCGGCTGCGAGCGGCGCAGCCAGCGACGCGACGATACCGGTCAGCGCGAAGTCGAGCGTGCCCACGACGGCCAGTGCGCGGAAGCCGCGCTGTACTTCGGTATGCGTGGCCGGCACGGCGTCGTCGCGGCACACGATCGAGAGTTCGCGCGGGGTGCGGACGACAGCCAGAAAGTCGCGGCCGGCCACCCAAGGCGGAACCGGCGCGTCGGCCGCCAGCCGGGCCAGTGCGAGGGTTTCGCCGAGCACGTACAGCTCCATGACGCTCCCTTCAGACCAGCACGGCCGAGGCGATGCGCGCGAGGCCCTCGCGAAACGCATCCAGCGGTGCGACCCAGCTGAGGCGCAGCCAACCTTCGAGTGCTGCACCGAACGTGCAGCCCGGGATCGTCACCACGTCGTAGTCGTCGATCAGCCGGTGGGCCGCTGCCAGCGAGTCCTCGCCGTCGGGCAGCCGCACGCACGTGTAGAACGCTCCGTCCGGCTCGACGTACGTCAAGCCCGAGTCGCGCAACGCGCCGAGCACCGCGGCCCGCTGCGTGCGGTACCACGCCGACTGCTCCGCGAGCGCGCCGGGCTCGGTGAAGATCGCCCGCGCGACGCGCTGGCCGAACGTGCTCGCCGCGGTCGTGACCCAGCCGTGCACCTTCACGAACTCATCGCAGAACGGCGCCGGCGCGATGGCCCAGCCGATGCGCAGCCCCGTCAGCGCGTTGGATTTAGAGAGCCCGTTGATCGCGATCGTATACGGGTAGAGCGCCGCAAACGAACCGGCGTCCTCGACGTAGGTCAGCTCGCGGTAGAGTTCGTCATCGAGGATCCAGACCGGTTCTCCGCCGCGAGCCAAGAGCGCGGCGGAGAGTTCAGCGACGGCCGCGCGCGAGATCACGCGCCCGGTGGGATTTGCGGGCGAGCCGATCACGATCAGGCGCGTCGCCGGCGTCAGCGCGGCGACGATCGCCTGCGCATCGTAGCGGAAACCGCTGCTCGCCGGCAACCCGATCGGACGTACCGGGATACCTTCGAGCTGCGCGATCTTCGCGTACGCCGGGTAGGCCGGCTCGACGACCAGCACTTCATCGCGAGCCGGATCGAGCAGCGTTTTGATCGCCACGTACATCGCTTCTTCCGAGCCGTTCGTGATGCACACGTTGCGCGCTTCGGCCATGCCCGGATAGGCGTAGCGCCGAGCGATCAGCGCGCGCAGTTCCGCGTCGCCCGCGTTGAGCGTGTACTTCATGCCGAGCTCGTTCGTCAGACGGGCGGCTTCGTCGATGAATCGTTGCTGTGGGAAGAGCGTCGGCTCTCCGAGCCCAAGGTTGATCGAGGTCGGCCGCGCCTTCGCCGCCAGCGCACGAATCAGCGACGGCTCGATCGCCGCCAAGTGTGGATTCAAGGCTAGACGGCTACCTCGTAATCGCGTAAGGCGGCGTTCAGCGAGGTCTTCATGTCGGTCGATTCGCTGCGCGAGCCGATGACCAGCGCGACCGGAACGCCGTATTCACCGGCCGGAAACGACTTGGGCATCGTTCCGGGGATCACGACCGAGCGCGGCTCGACGTAGCCGCGCATGATGCGCGGTTCGCCCCCGCGCACGTCGACGATCGCGGTCGATCCCGTGATCACGGTGCCGGCACCCAACACGGCCCCGGTTCCGATGCGCACGCCTTCGACCACGATGCAGCGCGAGCCGATGAACGCGCCGTCTTCGACGATGACCGGCGACGCTTGCGCCGGCTCGAGCACCCCGCCGATGCCCACGCCGCCCGCCAGGTGCACGTTCTTGCCGATCTGCGCGCACGAGCCGACGGTGGCCCAGGTGTCGACCATCGACCCCTCGTCCACGTATGCGCCGATGTTGACGAAGCCGGGCATCAGGATCGCGCCGCGGCCGAGGAAGCTGCCGTAGCGCGCGATCCCGCCCGGGACGCAGCGCACGCCGAGCTTCTTGTAGTTGCGCTTGGTCGGGACCTTATCGTAGTACGTCGGCGAGAACTCGCGGCAAGCGGGCGCGTTCTTCTGCGCGCAGTCCGGACCGACGTGCTCGCTGTCCATGCGCGCGAAGTACAACAAGATCGCGTGCTTGATCCAGGCATGTGTGATCCAGCTCGCTCCATCGAACTCCGCCACGCGCAGCTGCCCTTCGTCCAGCGCCGCGATCACCTCGTCGACCGCCTTGCCCTTCTTGCTCCGGACCGTGCTGGGATCGGCGACCAGCGCTTCAATCCGTGTCTGTAGCTCTGAAACATCCATCTGCACGCCTCTTCGGTTCGCGAGAGATGGTTCCCAGGGGCCGTCCCACGACAAGCTCGGGAGAGAAGAACGGTTGCGTCTCCGGCGAACTCTCGCGGTCTCGGCTCGGCGCCTAAATTTGGAGATGTATGGCCAACTCGGCTGAAGACGAAAAACGCATCAACACGATCCGCTTTCTGGCGGTGGACGCGGTCCAAAAAGCAAATTCCGGGCACCCCGGCATGCCGCTCGGCGCGGCCGCCGCGGCCTACACCCTCTGGTCGCGCCACATGCAGTTCGACCCGGCCGACCCGAAGTGGTTCAACCGCGACCGCTTCGTCCTCAGCGCCGGTCACGCGTCGGCGCTGCTCTACGCGTTGCTCCACCTCTTCGGCTACGACCTCACGCTGGATGACCTCAAGTCGTTCCGCCAGCTGGGTAGCCGGACGCCCGGTCACCCCGAGTACCACCACACGGCCGGGGTCGAGGTGACGACCGGGCCGCTGGGCCAGGGCTTCGGCAACGCGGTCGGCCTCGCGATCGCGCAAGCGCAGATCGCGGCCACCTATGCCAACGGCGGCGACCTGTTCGACCATTTCACCTACGTCATGGCCGGCGACGGCGACATGATGGAAGGCGTCGCGAGCGAGGCGGCCTCGCTGGCCGGTCACCTCAAGCTCGGCAAACTGATCTGCCTCTACGACGACAACAAGATCTCCCTCGCGGCTCCGACGTCGGTGACGTTCACCGAGGACGTCGGCAAACGGTTCGAGGCGTACGGCTGGCACATTGCGCACATCGACGAAGCCCACGCCAACGACGTCGCCGCGATCGACGCGGCGATCCGCAAGGCGCAAGGCGCCTCGGACAAGCCGTCGATCATCCTCATCCACTCCACGATTGGATTCGCATCGCCGCGGGCCGGGACGTTCGCCGCCCACGGCGAGCCGCTCGGCGCCGAGAACGTCACCAAGACCAAAGAAACCCTGGGCTGGCCGCTCGAGCCGTCGTTCCTCATTCCGGACGACGCGCGCGCCTATTTTAACGAGCGCAAGGCGGCCGGTGCCAAGGCTCATTCCAAATGGAACGGCGTCTACGCCGACTGGAAGCGCGCCAACGCGGATCTCGCCAAGCAGTTCGAACGCGCGCGCGACGGCAAAGTCCCGGACGACCTTCCGTGGCCGGTCTTCAATGCCGAGAACGGCAGCGTCGCCTCGCGCGACGCGGGCGGCGCCGTGATGAACGCGATCGCCAAAGCGCTGCCCGAACTCGTCGGAGGGTCGGCCGACCTCGATCCTTCTACGAAAACGTATCTCAAGGGTTTCGGTGAATTCCAGCCCGGCACGTACGGCGGCCGGAACGTCCACTTCGGCGTGCGCGAACACGCGATGGCGGCGGCGACCAACGGCATGGCGCTGCACGGCGGCTTGCTGCCGTTCTGCGCGACCTTCTTCAACTTCCTCGACTACTGCAAACCGTCGTTGCGCTTGGCGGCGATCAACCAGATCCGCTGCGCGTACGTGTTCACCCACGATTCGGTGTTCTTGGGCGAAGACGGTCCGACGCACCAGCCGATCGAGCAACTCGCGATGCTGCGCGCGACGCCCAACGTCATCGATATCCGGCCGGCCGACGCACTCGAAACGCTCGAAGCGTGGAAGTTCGCCATCCGGTCCGCAACCGGACCCTCGGTCATCGTGCTCTCGCGCCAGAAACTGCCGTACCTCGGCGACCGCGAGGCCCCGCTGACACGCGGCGCCTACGTTCTCGACGAGCCGGGCGGCACGCCCGACCTGATTCTGATCGCGACGGGTTCGGAGGTCCAGCTCGCACGCGCCGCCGCCAAGCTGCTCGCGGCCAAGGGCACCAAGGCGCGGGTCGTATCGATGCCGTCCTGGTATCTGTTCGACCAGCAAGATGCGGCCTATCGCGAATCGGTGCTGCCGGCGGCGATCAAAGCTCGCGTCTCGATCGAAGCCGGTGCGACCACCGGCTGGCACAAATACGTGGGCGATCACGGCCTCGCGTACGGACTCGACCACTTCGGAACCTCAGCGCCCGCACCCGCCATCGAAAAAGAGTACGGCTTCACCCCCGAACACATCGCAGACGTCGCAACGGGCCTGTTGGCCGGCGTCTGACTCACGCAGAAGGATCGCATCATGGGTAACCAACTCCGAGAACTCTCCGCGGCGGGTCAGAGCGTCTGGCTCGACAACATAAAGCGTTCCATGTTCGCCAGCGGCGAATTGCAGAAACTCGTGGACATCGGCTTGCGCGGCCAGACCTCGAACCCGACGATTTTTGAGAAGGCGATCGACAGCGGGACCGATTACGACGCTCAGCTCAAAGGCCTGATCGGCGCGGAACACGATCCCCAGAACCTCTTTGAAGCGCTCGCGATCCAAGACATCCGCAGCGCGTGCGACGTATTCGCACCGGTCTTCAAGAGTACGGATGGACTCGACGGCTACGTGTCGCTTGAAGTCTCGCCGACGCTCGCGCACGATACAAAAGGCACGATCGCCGCCGCCGCGCGCTTATGGAAAGCCGTCGACCGCCCGAACGTGATGATCAAGATTCCCGGAACGGCCGAGGGCATACCGGCGGTCCGCGCCAGCATTGGGGCCGGGATAAACATCAACGTGACGCTGCTCTTCTCGGTCGAGCAATACGCCGCAGCCGCGACGGCCTACATTGATGGGCTCGAAGACCGGGCCAAGGCCGCCCTGCCGATCGACGGGATCGCCTCGGTTGCCAGCGTCTTCGTCTCGCGTATCGACACCGCGATCGACAAGCAGCTCGACGAGCGCATTGCCAAAGGTGAAAAGCTTGACGATCTGAAGGGCATGGCCGGTATCGCGAACCTCAAACTGGTGTACCAGCGCTTCGAACGGCTCTTCAAGGGCCAGCGCTTCGCGGCGCTCACGACGAGGGGGGCGAAGTTGCAGCGTCCGCTGTGGGCGAGCACGTCGACCAAGAATCCGCAGTACGACGATCTGATGTACGTTGTGACCGTCGTCGGCGCGGACACCGTCAATACGATGCCGCCGGGTACGATCGATGCGCTACTCGACCACGGTGTCGTCAAGCCCGATACGATCCACGACGACATCGCCGCCTCCAAAGCGTTTGTCGAGCTGCTCGCCTCAAACGGCATCTCACTGCACGATGTCACCGAGCAACTCGTGGCCGACGGCGTGAAATCGTTCGCTCAATCCTTCAAAGAGATGCTCGACGCAATCTCCGCCAAGCACCAAGCGCTGGCCGGGAAAGAACCCGTGAAAGCCCAGGCAACGTGACGCAAACGATCGTCGGGATCAACGGCGTTCCCGGGAGCGACGTCAACCCGCTGCGCGCGGGCGTCGCTTCTAGCCGCATCACCGATCCGTGCAACGTCGTCTTCTTCGGCGCCAGCGGCGACCTCGTCAAGCGCATGTTGATGCCGGCGATGTACAATCTCCGTCTCGAGGACACGCTGCCGGCGAATTACGGCATCGTCGGTTTCTCACGCTCGGAATGGCACACCGAAGAGTTTCGCGACGAGATGCGCAAGTCGATCGACGAGTTCTCGCGTTCGGGCCCGGCCAAGGACCCGCTGTGGAGCGATTTCGCCAAGCATCTCTCGTTCGTCGCCGGTTCGTTCGACGACAAGGACGCATTCGACCAGCTGCGCAAACAGATCGAGCAGAACGACGCCGAGCTCGGAACCGGCGGTAACCGGTTGTATTACCTGTCCACGCCGCCGTCGCTCTTCGGGCAGATCATCGACATGCTCCACGAGGCGGGGCTCAGTCCGCACGCCAACAGGAAGGGCTGGACGCGGATCATCATCGAGAAACCGTTCGGCACCGATTTGGATTCTGCGCGCGCCTTGCAGGCCGAAGTGCGCAAGGTCTTCGACGAACAGTCCGTTTACCGCATCGACCATTACCTCGGCAAAGAGCCGGTCCAGGACATCATGGCGCTGCGCTTCGCGAACGTGATCTTCGAGCCGCTGTGGAACCGGCGCTACGTCGAGAACGTGCAGATCACCGCCGCCGAGACCGTGGGCGTCGAGGAGCGCGGCGGCTACTACGACAACGCCGGAGCGCTGCGCGACATGATCCAGAACCACGTCACGAACCTGCTCGCGCTGGTCGCGATGGAACCGCCGGTTTCGCCGACCGCCGACAACATTCGCGATGAGAAGTTCAAGGTGCTTTCGGCGTTGCGGCCGATGGACCGCAGCAGGATCATGCAGGATACTGCGCGCGGCCAGTACGACGCGGGCAGCATCGGCGGTAAGCCGGTTCCCGGCTACCGCGAGGAACCCAACGTCAACCCGCATTCGAACACCGAGACCTATGCGGCGGTCAAGCTCTTGATCGACAATTGGCGCTGGGCCGGCGTGCCGTTCTACCTGCGCAGCGGCAAACGCATGCAGCGCAAGAATTCCGAGATCGCGATCCGCTTCAAAGGGATTCCGCACCGCCTCTTCGGCGAAGCGGGTGATTCGATCGACAACAACGTCCTCGTGATGAAGATCCAGCCGGAAGAAGGCGTCTCGTTGCGTTTCGCGGCCAAAGTTCCGGGTCCGAAGATGCACATCCGCGCGGTATCGATGGACTTCAATTACGGCACCGGGTTCGGCGTCGTATCGGCGCCGGCATACGAGCGGCTCATCGGCGACGCGATGCGTGGGGACGCCACGCTGTTCACGCGCTGGGATGCCGTGCAGCAAGCGTGGGAACAAGTCATGCCGATCCTCGAGAAGTGGCAGAGCACGCCCGACGAGACGTTCCCGAACTATGCCGCCGGATCGCAGGGCCCGGCGTCGTCCGACCGGATGCTCGCCGCGGACGGAGCGGAATGGAGAAAAATATGACACCGCATACGTTTCCGCAGGCCGAAATCGACTTGATCCGCACCGAACTGGCCCGGTCGAAATCGCACATCACCACGATGAACTTCATCGTCTGGATCGATCGCGCGAACAACCGCGATTGGGTGATTCAGCGCGCGATCAAGATCTCCGAGAAGCATCCCTCGCGCACCATCATCCTCGATGCGAGCCCGGGGCGCACCGGGGCCCACGTGCACCCGCTCGACGAGAACGACCCCACCCGCCAGAGCGCGTTCATCGACATCGGCGTCGCCGATATCGCCCCGCAAGAGGCGTGCGATCTTGCAACGTCGCTCGCGGCCGACGTTCCGACGGTGCTAGTGTGGAGCGCGGAGTCGCTGGGTGGAGATACCGCCTTCCGCTGTTTCTTCGAACGCGGCGACCCGCCGGTAGCCGTGGTCGATTCGTCGCTCGGCGTTCGCGATACGACGACGATCCTCGAGGTGGCCCGCTTCTATGGGGAACACAGCAATGTGTCGCTGCGCGACTTGGCATGGATGCGACTGCACCTCTGGCAAGACATCATCGCGCATTTTTTCGACGACCCCGCACTACGGGATGAGCTTTTTTCGATTCGCACGGTGCGCATCGTAGCCGGTTCCGATGCGGAAGCATTCTATCTGGGCGGCTGGCTCGCCAGCCGCCTCGGCTGGAAGGCGAGAGCGCACGATGAGTTCGTCGACCGCAACGGGCACCCGATCGTATTCGAGCACGAGCGCGGCGGTCAAGCGCGGCGGGTGTACAGCGTCGCGCTCACGACCGCCACGTCGGTCTATCAGGGCAGCGTCGACGATGCGGATAATTCGGTCGTGCGCGTGTGGTCCGAAGGAACGAACGCGCGCCCGGTTCGGCTCGTACCGGTAGGGACAGTCGATACGGCATCGCTGCTCGAACGCGCGGCGCTCGAAGACGGGGGAACCGACGAGATCTTCGAAACGGCCTTGCGGATGGTTCAGACGCTCATCGACGGTTAACCGAGAAAAGTGAACGAGAATTCGACCGTCGAGGTACTCCCCGACGAATCACATCTAGCCGAAGCCGCCGCCGACCGTTTCATCGGGATCGTCGAAGCGACGTTGCGCTACCGTCAAGTCGCGGACGTCGTCCTGGCCGGCGGTACGACGCCGCGCGCGATGAACGCACTGCTCGCCTCCGGGCCGCGCCGAGGCGCCGTAGCGTGGGACCGCCTGCGCTTCTTCTTCGGCGACGAACGCACCGTGCCGCCGGACGACGCCGAGTCGAACTACGGTATGGCGCGCGAGACCCTCTTCGACCCATTGCACATCGCGCCCGAGCGAGTCTTCCGGATACGCGGCGAAGACGATCCGCAGGCGGCGGCCGCGGCGTACGGCGAGATTCTCGTTCGCGAGTTGGGCGCGCGCCCGCGCTTCGACCTGCTTTATCTCGGCATGGGTCCCGACGGTCACACCGCGTCGATCTTCCCGGGCACGCTGGCCGCCATCGACGATACCAAACTCGTCGTCGCGAATTGGGTCGAGAAGTTCAAGACATGGCGCATTACCCTCACGCCGCACGTCATCAACGATGCGACGCACGTCGTCATTACCGCCGGTGGGGCCGCGAAGGCCGACGCCTTGCATAACATCTTAGACGGCCCGCACGATCCCGATCTGTATCCGGTGCAGCTCGTCGCCCCGGCGGACGGCGAGCTGCATTGGCTCATCGACGAAGCGGCGGCGGCGAAACTTGCGCGTCAGGCGGGAGCGGCAGCGCGCTCGTCGTCGGCGTAGTCAGGTCGAGCGTCGACGTTCCGACGTTGTCGACCTCAATGTTGTAAGCCGCGAAGTTCGTCCCCGCGACCGCGTTGAGCTGCACCACGGCCTTGTTCAAGGATGTCTGCGCTTGGAGTTCGCGACCCTCGTCGTTGGCGAGGTCGAGTTGCCGCTGGAGCACGAGGAACGTCGTCGACGTCCCGGCAGTGAAGCGCCGCTGTTCGGAGAGCAGCACGCGCGCGGCCGCCACGCGCGCCGCCGACGCGGCTGCGAGGCGGTACTGGGTTTCGCGCAGCCCTTGAATCGCGTTGATCGATTCGGAGCGCACGCGCTGCAGGAGCGCCAGCTCTTGGACGGCGACTTGCTGCGCCTGCTCTGCGGCGATCCCGTAGTTGGCTTTGGCGGTGCGGTTGCCGAGCGGAAACTGCAGCGTTAGCGATACCGTGTAGGTGGGGAAGCGGAAGTTGCCGAGGTTCTGCCACGACTGCCCGAGCCGGCCGGTTTGGAAGGCCGGCGTGGTGCCGAAGTTCGGCACGACGAACGGAATTTGGTTGGCCGGGGCCGCGGTCGCGTTGTAATTGGCGATCAGCTGGTCGAGCGCCGTGATCTCGCCGCCCAGGGTTTGGAAGAACGGCGTTCCGGACAGGTTGTTGGGAACCCCGGAAAATCCGTTCGCCGTGACCCCCAACCCGAGGTCGAGTTGCGGCAAGAGCTGGTTCTTCGCGTACGCGAGGTTGGCCGTCGCAACGAGACGCTGGGCGCGCAATTGGGTGAACTCCGGCCGGTTGCGCAGCGCGGTAACCATCAGATCGTCGAGCTTGGGCTCGGGCGGAAGCTGCAGCACGGCCGACGTCGGCACGAGGTTGGCGAGCCACAACGGATCGGCCGGGTTGGCCAGCACGAGACTCTTGAGCTGCGTCTGCAGCGCCTGCACGTTCTGCAGCGCCGCGAAGACGTTGTCCTGAAAGACGTTGATCTGGGTGTTCGACTCCACGACGTCGACCGGCGCTGCGGCACCGCGCTGCGCGAGACGCTGGTTCGAGGCCGCCTGCGCTTGAGAGTTGCGCAGCCCTTCTTCTTGAATCGCGACGTCGCGCCACGCGCCGACGAGATCCCAGTACGTGTTCGAAACGTTGGTGACGGTTTGTGAGGCCTGCGCGAGCAGCTGCGAGGCCTGCAGTTGCGCGTTGGCCTTAGCCACCAACAGCTGCCGGCGCACCGGGCTGCCGTCGCCGGCGCCGCGCAGCAGCGGCTGCGTGTAGTTCAGCGCAATCGCCGTCTGGTAGAAGGGGTTGTAGCTGTTCAGCTCGGCGTTGTTCTGGATCGCCGCCTCGCTGCCGCTCAAGCTGTAGTGACCGCCGGTCGAGGACATCCCGGTAAACGCGGCGCTGATGCCGTCGGAGATCTGCGTGATGGGCCCGCCGTTCGGTCCCGCCTGAAACGGCGACGTGGCCGGCTGCACGCTGTGCACGTACTGCGGCACGAGTTGGAACTGCACGTCGTAGGCGCCTTTGGCCGCAACGATCTGATAGTAGGCGATGCGGTTGTTGGACTGGGCGACCGCCAGATCCGTGTTCCGCTGCAGTGCCATCGTAATCGCGTCTTGCAGCGCGATGCCGACGAACGGCTGGTTGACGCCGACGAGGTCGCCGGTCGGCAACGGTGCGTTGGCCGGTGCGGCGTAACCCGGCGCCACGTCCGGCACCTTCGGCAGAACGGCCGGTATCGGCGGTGGCGGCAGCCCCTCGTCCGGAGCCGGGGTGCTCATTGTGGTGGGCTGAGCGGCGAGCGGATGAACCGCGGCACACAGCGCAACGGAGATGCCGAGCATCCCCGCGAGGAGGCGTAAGAACATGTGAGCTTGCTCTACTTTACCTTGACCGACGTCTCGACCGACATCCCGACGCGCAACGGTTTGTCCGGGGGCGCGCCGACGATGGCGATGCGTACCGGCAGGCGCTGCGTCACCTTGACGAAGTTGCCCGTGGCGTTCTGCGCGGGAATCAGGCTGAACGTGTTTTGCGATGCGGGAGCGATCGAATCGACCCGCCCATGGAACGTCGTGCCTTTGTAGGCATCGACGTCGACGTCCACGTCTTGACCGACGCTCATGTTGCCGAGCTGCGTCTCTTTGTAGTTCGCCGTGATGTAGATGTTCGACTGCGGTACCAGTTCGAGGAGCGCCTGACCCGGCGCAACCGTTGCCCCGACCTCGACGTTCTTCGCTCCGACGACGCCGTCGATCGGCGAGCGGATGACCGTGTAGTTCAACTGATCGCGCGCGGTTTGAGCCTGCGCGTTTGCCGACTTGACCTGCGCGAGGGCGGCATTGGCCTGCGCGGCGACGGCCGGCACGCGTGAGGGCGCAGCCGACTCGACGAGGCGGCCTTGCGCGGTTTCGAGTTGACCTTCGCCGGCGCCGATGCCGGCCTCGGCAGCGGTAGCCGCGGCAATCGCCGCGGTTTCACGCGCCTCGGCCTGCGCGACGTTCGTTTGCGCCGCCGTGACCTGATCGAGCGCGGCCTGATATTGCGAGAGCGCTTGCGCCTGCGTGGCTCGATCGGCATCGAGTTGCTGCTGCGAGGCATCGCCGGTGCGCACGAGCGAGCTATAGCGCTCGTAGTCGGCGTTGGCGCGCGCCAGCGCAGCGCTGGCGCTCGGCACTTGGGCCTGGGCCTCGCGCAGTTGGGCCCGCGCTCCGGCGACGGCTGCATGCGCGGCGGCGGCCGTTTGTTCTTGCGATAGGTAGATAGCTTGCGCGTTGGTGACCTGCGCCCGCGCGGCCATCACGCCGCCCGTGCCTTGGCTCTTTTGCGCGTTCTGCTGCTGGGCGGTAAGGGCGACGTTTTGCTGCGCCGCGTGCGCCTGCGCCTGTTGCGCGGCGACGGCCGCCTGCGCTTGCGCGAATTTCGTGCGCTCGTCGCGACTGTCGAGCACGATCAGGATCTGCCCCTTGTGGACCGTTTCGTTGGTGTCGGTGAGGATCTGGCTAACGCGTTCGGAAATCTTGCTCGTGATCGTCACCGTGTCCGCGTCGACGCGTGCGTCGTCGGTGGTCTCGTGCGTCGTCGCGTACGCGAGGAAACGAATCCCCCAGATCAGCACGGCTATGAGCACGATGGCGCCGGCGGCGATTGCGATCAGCGGCGGCCTCCGGCGCGCCGGCGGCGGCACAATGTCATCCCCGCGATCGTTGACCAGCGGCGGCGGCGGCGGGGTACCGCGGCCCTCCGATGCGCGGGGCGGTTCGGTGCGGGTTTCCACTAGCGTTGTACTCCGTTCAGAAAGAGGTCGACGATCGCGTCGATCGTCTCACGGTCCGTTGGATCGTTGCCCCAAAGCTTGCGTGCCACCACGAGCTGGAACATCATACCCATAAAGGTGCGGGCCAAGAGGGACGGTTCCCCCACGATGCGCTTCTCCGCGACCCGAGCGGCAAAATACTCCACCAGCAAACCCAACACGCGCTGCGGGCCGCGCCATTCCGGCGCGTCAAAATCCGCCGTTCCGCCCTCGATCGCATCTTCCGCGAGCGCGATGCACAGCAGCGCCCGCTGGCCGGCCATGATGCCAACCGCGTGCTGGGCGAGCGTCTTGACGTCGGCGGCGATGTCGGCGCCGTCGAGGCCGATCAGCAGGTTGCGAAACGCCTCGAGCCCGCACGACTCCTCGCGCATCGCACCGATGAGCGCCGCCTTCGAGCCGAAGTGACGGAACAGCGTCGCTTCGTTGACGCCGGCGCGTTCGGCAACCTCGCGGGTCGTCGTGCCGCGCGTTCCGTTGCGTTCGAAGATCTCGCGCGTCGCCGTGAGGATCCGCGCGCGTGTTTCCTCGACACCGGCGTGCGTGCGGTGCGGTGCCAGCATCAGTTGTGCTCCGCCAACGCCGCCGCGGCGATGCGCGGCACCCAGCGCCGCCGGCTCCGAGGCGAGGGGGCCTCCGGATCGAGCGGGAACGCGAAGACCCGGTCCAAGCCGTAGAGTGCCAACGCATCGCGCAGCGCCGTCGTGCGCGGCTCGATGACGATCGCGCCGCCGACTTCGCGCAGCCGGCGCAAGCCGCCGACCAAGGTAGCGACGAGCGGCGCCGGCAGCGCTTCGCCGTCCAAGTTCACGATCAGACGGGGAGATTCGACGCTCGCCTCGAGCAGGGCGTCGACCGTCGCCACGAAGCGGGTACGGGCGGTTTCGTCGTCGACGGCTAAATTTAGATGTGTCGGTTCGTTCATTGCCTCAGCTATGCGTGTAAGTGCTTGCACAATCATACCCTAGGAAGCGCCTTCGTGCAAGTACCTACTTGCATAAAATTCTCGCCGTCCGGCTGGGCCGGACGGTGATCGATTCCGCCCAAGTGGCGATCCTGGCCGACGCCACCGGACTCGGCGCCGCCACGATCTACCTGGCGGCGTTGGACCGCGAGCGTCCGCGGCTGGCCTTGGACTCCGGACGCCCGATCTACCCGGCGAGCATGATCAAGACCCCGCTGGCGGCCGCAGTCGCCGCCGCGGTTGAAGCCGGCCGGACCCGCTGGGACGAGCGGGTCGAGATCGACGCCGCCAACATGACCTTCAACGATGCGCCCTCCCCGCTCGAACCGGGCTACGGCGCCACGGTCGTGGAGTTGGTCGAACTGATGCTCTCCCGCTCGGACAACGTTGCAACGAACGTGCTTTTTGATCGCCTCGGCCGCGCTGAAGCGACCGCCGGCGCGCGCGCGCTTGGGCTGCGCGAAACCGCCTTCCACCGCAAACTCTCCGGCCGGTTGCCGCTGATCGAGGACCCTGCCGCCACCGGCCGCAACAGCCATCCCGCCCGCGAAGCCGCTGACCTCTTCGAATGGATTGCGCGCGGTAGCATACCGTCGGCGACCCTGCTGCACCGGTTTCTGCGCAAGCAGGTTTGGAACACCAAACTCTCGGCCGGGCTCGAGCCCGGCGACCGCTTCGCGCACAAGACCGGCGACACCGACGAGACGAGCCACGACGGCGGCATTCTCGAGTTGGCCGGCGGGGGCCGCTACGTGCTCGTCGTCTACAGCGAGCTGCCCTCGAGCGACGAAACCGATGCGCGCTTCGCCGCATTCATGCAGCGAATTCGCCCGCTGCTCGAAGAACCATAACGGTGATGGAGCGAGCGCAGTAACATCGAGCCCGAGCAATCACGCTGCGGCGAGCTCGGACCGGGGGCCCCGCGCAACGCGCGGGGGGCGCGCAGGCTGGGCCGGAGCGCCTTTTAACAGGAGCAAGCTCTGTTTCGGAGCATTTTTTGACAATGAAAAATACGCTCTTGTGCTCGCTCTCGATAATCCTCGCGCTGAGCGGCGCCGTGCCCGGCGCGGCGGCAACGACCTCAGGCCCGGCCGCGGGCAAGACCGTTATGGTCGGCGTGATCGCCGACGTCACCGGGTCGGCCGCCGTCTACGGCACGATGCAGAAGAACGCCTACGACCTGGCGACGGACGATATAAAATCAGGGATCCTCGACGCGGGCGGCGCCAATCTCTCGTTCAACGTTCAGGATGCGGCGAGCGACGGCGCGCAGGTCGTCAACCTGATGCAGAAGTTCACCACCGACGGAACGACGCCGCTCGTGCTCGGTCCGACCCTTTCCGGCGAAGCGCTCAAGGCCGACCCGATCGCGAAGGCGGCGAACTTCCCGGTCTTGGGCACGTCGACGACCGCCGAAGGTGTGACCGCGGTCGGTCCAACCATCTTCCGCGATTCGCTAGCCGAATCACAAGCGATTCCGCCGACCGTGGCCAAAGTGCAAGCGAAATGGCACGCCAAGTCGATCGCGATCATTTACGGCGACGACAACGCGTTCACCAAAACTGACGGCGACCTCTTCACGCGCGAATTCGTAAAGAGCGGCGCCACGGTCGTCGATACCGAAACCTTTCACATCGGCGACAAGGACTTCGGTCCTGCGCTGACGCGGATCGCGTCGAAGAAGCCCGACGCGATCGCGATCGGCGGGCTCTTCCCCGAAGCGACGCAGATCATCGCGCAAGCCGGCAAACTCGGCATCAAGGCCCACATGCTCGGCGGCAACGGACTCAACTCGACCCAGATGTACGAGGTCGCCGGTCCCGCGTCGAACGGCGTCGTGGTCGGCGCGGCCTGGTTTATCGGCGGCAAGTACACCGGGAACCTCGAATTCGTGAAACGCTTCAAAACGAAGTACGGCAACAACCCGGACCAGTTCGCCGCGCAAGCCTACGCGGCAGCGCAAGTCGTCGCTGCGCTCGTGAAAGCCGGCGCAACTACGAAGGACGCGATGCTTGCGGGTTTGCGCAACGTACGCGTCGTGCAAACCGTTCTGGGCCCGATCGCCTTCGACCAGAATCGCGACGTTCGGGCCGCACCGGTCGTATTGCAAATCGTCAAAGGCGGCTTCGCCTATTTTAAATGAGACAGTGGTAGCGGAGCGCCTTTAAAACTTGCTTGCGCAGCAGCTCGTCAACGGGCTTTTTCTGGGCGCCGTTTACGCGCTGTTCGCGGTCGGGTATACGTTGGTGTTCGGCGTGCTCGACATCCTCAATCTGGCGCACGCGGCGATCTATATGATCGCCGCGTTCGCGGCCTACTCGCTATTCGCGGACGGCCTGCCGCTCGGCGCGGCCTTCGCCGGCGCGGCCGTATTCGCGGGCGCGATCGGGATTCTGCTCGACCGGGTCGCGTTCGCACCGTTGCGCCGGCGAAACGCCGGAACGCTCGCTCCGCTGATTTCCTCGATCGGGGCAGCGATCGTCATCGGGGCGATTGCGCGCGGCATCTACGGCATCGACGAACGGCATTTCGTCGTGGGCGGCATCAACGCGCCGCCGATCCATCTCGGCCCGGTTACCTTCACGGCGGTCGAGGCAGTCATCTTCGGCACGGCCATCGCTTTGATGCTGGTCCTCAGCTACGTGCTGCGGGCGACGACGCTCGGGCGCAGCATTCGGGCGGTAGCGGCGGACCGTATCGCCGCGGCGCTGCTCGGCGTGAACATCGAACGCACGATTGCCGCAACTTTCTTCATCGCATCGGCGCTCGGCGGTGCCGCCGGCATCTTGACCGGCCTCGAATACAACGCCGTCAGCGTCGATATGGCCGGCTCGATCGAACTCAAGGGTCTGGCCGTGATCATACTGGGCGGCATGGGCAGCATCACCGGCGCCGTGATCGGCGGCTTCGTGATCGGCGCCGTCGAGACGCTGGCGGTCGCGTTTGGTCTCTCGGCCTGGCGCGATGCGCTGACGTTCGGCGTTATGTTCTTGATCCTGGTGGCTCGTCCGGTCGGAATATTCGGCGCGCGCGCACTCCGCCACGCATGACGTTGCTCGCGCAGTTCTACGCCCAGCATTCGCGGCTGATCGACGAGATCGGCATCAACGCGCTGCTCGCGCTCTCGCTGTCGGTTTCGTTACAGGCCGGCCAATTGGCGCTGGCGCAAGCGGGCCTAACCGGAATCGCCGCCTACACCTCGGCCATCGCGAGCATGCAGTATCACTGGCCGCTCGCCGCAAGCATCGTGCTCGCCGTCGCGGCCTCGACCTTGGTTGCAGCGTTACTGGCCTACCCGGTGCGCAAGCTGCGCGGCATCTTTCTTGCCATCGCGACGATCGGCTTCGGCGAGATCGTACGCGTCATCGTCAACAACCTCAGCATCACCGGTGGCGCCGAAGGACTGAGCGGAATCCCGAACGACGTTACGACGCCGATCATTTACGGTGCGCTGGCGTTCGTCGGCGTTCTGCTGGTCCTGCTCTCGCGAACCAAGTTCGCGCTCGCCGTCGCATTGACGCGCGAGGACGAAGCCGCAGCGCGCGGGGTCGGCGTCGACGTCGGGATGGTGCGGTTCGCGTCGCTGGCGCTGGGCGGCGCGATCGCCGGACTCGCCGGGGCGCTCTACGCGCACGCCTTCTACTTTCTCTCGCCGGGCGACTTCGGCTTTCCACGCATGGAACAGATTCTCGTCTGGTGCGTGATCGGCGGCGTGACGAGCCCCATTGGTGCCGTCGCCGGTGCGGCCTTTCTCTCGATCCTGCCCGAAGTGATCCGCGCCCTGGCGGATTTCCGCGAGGTCACCAACGGCCTCATCCTGCTGGTCGTGATCATCTTCGCTCCGGGCGGCTTCGCAGCCGTTTGGCGCATCCGGCGGGGACCGGTGACGCGTGATGCCTGACGCGCTCGCTCTCGATCGGGTCAGCGTGCGCTACGGCGGCGTTATCGCATTGGACGACGTCTCGCTCGAAGTCGTACCCGGCGTAACCCTCGGACTCATCGGCCCCAACGGTTCCGGGAAGACGACGCTGATCAACGCCACCACCGGCATCGTGACGCTGGCCTCGGGCACGATCGCGCTCGGCACGCGCCGGCTCGACGGTTTGCCGCCGCACCGCATCGCGCGTGCCGGGATCGCTCGCACCTATCAGAACATCCGGCTCTTCGGCGCGCTCGACGTGCGCACGAACCTCGACGCCGGCGCATTCGCGCAGCCCGGCCGCCTGACGGCCGGCGCCGCGCACGCGCTGCTCGAACGCGCCGGCATCGGGCACGTCGCACTCGACGCGCTCGCATCTGCGCTTCCGTACGGCGATCAGCGCCGGCTCGAAATCGCGCGCTCGCTCGCGTCGCGCCCGGCGATTCTCATGCTCGACGAGCCGGCGGCAGGCATGAATCCGGCCGAAACCGCGCGCTTGGTCGAGACGATTCGCACGCTCGCGCGCGACGGCATCGGCATCCTTCTGATCGAGCACGACATGACGCTCGTCCGCGCGGCGTGCGATCGCGTCGTCGTGCTGAACTTCGGCGAAGTGCTCGCACGCGGAACGCCGGCCGAAGTTGCGCGCGATCCCGCGGTCGTCGAAGCATATCTCGGCACGACCGCGGACATCGCGTAGTGGCGCTGCTCGAAGTCAGCGGCCTGCGCGCCGGCTACGGCAAGATTGAAGTTCTGCACGACCTCGATATCGAGCTCGAAGCCGGCACGTTGTGCGCGATCGTCGGTGCGAACGGAGCCGGCAAGACGACCCTGTTGCTCGCACTATCGGCGATCATCGCCAAGCGCGCCGGCACGGTGCGTTTCAACGGCACGGATGTGACGAAACTCGCGCCGCACGCGCTGGTGCGACGCGGATTGCTGCACGTTCCGGAAGGCCGGCGCATGCTCGCGCCGATGAGCGTCGAGGAAAATTTGCAGGTGGCCGCGGCCGCGCGCGGCGCCGCGGGCTTCGCATCGATCGACGGCCTCTTCGAACGCTTCCCGATCCTGCGCATGCGGCGCAACGTAGCGGCCGGTTCGCTCTCCGGCGGCGAACAACAATTGTTGGCCATCGCGCGCGCGCTCGCCGCCGGCCCCATGGCGCTTCTGCTCGACGAACCATCGATGGGGCTAGCGCCAAAACTCGTCGACGAGATCTTTCACATCATCGCGCACGAACGCGCCGGCGGCACGTCGATCTTGCTGGTCGAGCAAAACGCCCGCCGCGCGCTCGCGCTTGCCGATCGCGCCTACGTGATGGACCGCGGCCGCATCGTTTTGAGCGGCACCGGCGCCGAACTCCTCGGCAACCGCGACGTCACCACGGCCTATCTCGGCGAAATAACGGCTTAACGTACCCATATTCCCGCTGTGGAAACGGTGAGTAACGGTGGATCGGCGTGGATAACAAAAAATTCTTGTGGATAACCGCCTCGTGGCGCGCGCAGCCTCTTGCAATCGAATTTTGCCTATGACATCATTGAATCACGACAAGCGATTGTCGTGCGACTGGCGAGACAGTCGCGGCAAGTAGGGCCGGCACCGAGAAATCGGCGTTACCCGAAACCCGATGGCCTTCGACGCCGCACTGGGCTGAGAGATCGGCGCGGGCGAGCGCAACACCAAAAACTCGCATGAAGAAAGCCTCGTGGTTCGCGCCACGGGGCTTTCCGACATCATGCGGCCTACAGGCCGTTCCAGGCGGTGAACGGCGCGGGCTTTTTCGCCGGCGGGCCGACGTCGATCGTGACGTCGAGATGCGAGGTCAGTTCGATCCCGCGCGGATCTCCGGGATAGATGTAACCGTCGACCCACACCGTCGTGTGTTCGCCCGGACGCAGCTTGGCGCCGGCGACGTTCGAGCGCGTGAGCGGTTGGCCCCACACCGCAAAGAACTGGCCGAGCGTGTACGTGCGCAGCGTTGGCGACTCGATATGGATGATTCCGTCGGGCGTGTGCGTGTGCAGCCAGTAGAAGCAGTTGCCCACCAACGGCCGGCCGACGTCCTCGGGGATGCCGACCGGTTTGCCGTGATCGAAGATCGCCACGTGCTGATGGATGTGCAGCACGTTGCCCTCCATCCGATCGCAGTGGACGCCGTCGACCGGCTGGCCGGTGGGAACGGCGGCCAGCGTTGCAAGCCAGAGCGTGGCGGCCCCCAGCACCGCAAGAACGCGCTTCATGATTTCTGGGCTCCGCTCAGCGCGTTCAGCCAGTCGACGATCGCGCCGGCCCCGGCGTCGGGTGTCTCGAGGTGCGTAGCTTGGACCGAGACGTAGCGGTTCAACGGGTTAGCCGGGATGCGCGCGAACTCATCGGCGCTGGTCCGCTGCGACGGATCTTGCGTTCCCGCTACCCACACGACCGGCACGCGGATGCGCCCGAGATCGCCGCGAATGTTGGCCGGGCCGCCGGGATCGATGAAGCTCACGTAGGCCTTCGCCGATGCTTGCACGGTGAACGCCGGGCCGCCGGGCCGGGCGTTGTCGCGGTCGGGGAATGTTTGCACGTCGTCTCCATGACCGGCGCCGATCGCAGCCTTGGCCCCTCGGAGCGCCGCAGCAATAACCGGTATCCTGCCGAGCGTGGCCGCGTCGTGCGCCGGCGCGCACGCAATCACTCCGATCACGCCCGCGTGCGTCGCGGCATAGCCGAGCGCGGTGTTGCCGCCCATGCTCTGTCCGCCGACGACGATGGCCGTGGCGCCGTGCGCCTTCAATCGCGCAATCGCGGCGTCGAGGTCGGCGAAGCAGTCGGTGAACGCTTCGTCGTAGATGCGCCGGTGCGACCAGCACATTTCGGGCGTGTCAACGATGTAGCCGGCTTGGTGCAAGGCGTCGACGAGAGCGCCGCCGGTCGCGCGACCGGTGGGGCCCGTCGTTCCGAACGGGATGCCGTTGATGCCGTGCATCAGTACGATGCCGATCGTAGGTGCGGCCGCCGCCGGCACGCCGGCGAACGCCAGCCCTGCAGCTGCCAGCAAAATGCGAACGATAACGAACATGGCGGCCGCCTTTCTCGGTGGATACGGTGGACGCCCGGCGGAGCACGGTGGAAAACGCAACTTTCTTGTGGATAACCGCGCGCTCCATCTTGCCTTGCCGGCGCGAGCGACGTATGCTCCTGGCACGCCGGTTCGCCGGCGGGCGAGCGACGAGAAGCTCGCAGCGAGTCAAATACGGCGCGCGGCTCGTCCGTTCGCCGCTGTCGGGCTCCTCAACGAAGTACGACGCCGTAATGGCCGAGCTGATCGGCGAGGACGTGCGCAGATCGAATTCTCGTGCTGACCGGCGCCGCGGGGCCCACGTCCCGCGGCGTCGTCGCGCTTAAACCCCGTACGTCTTGGCGAGCGACCGGGCGATCGTCCGAGCCTGTTCGCGCGCGCTCTCGGGGGCGATGATCTCGCCCTCGGTACCCCAACTCAACGACCAGCGCACGATCTCGAGGGGGTCGGCGACCCGGTAGGTGATCTCGACCGAACCGTCCTCCCGGCGCTCGACGCGGCGGTCGCGCGCAACGCTCGCGGCGGCTGCAGCCTTGGCAACGACCGGCGAAAAGCGCACGGTGACGTCGGTCAGATCGCTGCTCTGCCACACGCCGCTCACCGAGTGTGCGCCGTACGCTTCGAGGTTGAAGTCGGCCGGACGCTCGAACGTCTGCGGCAACACCGCGATCGCATCGATGTTGTCGACCGCAAAAACGCGCATGTCTTTGCGCGCGTGATCGTAGGCGACCAGATAGATTCGGCCGTTCGACACGATGAACCCGTACGGGTCGACGCGACGCTGCCGCGTCTTCGTACCGTTCTTGTCGGTGTAGTCCAGACGCACGGTTCGCCGGTCGCGCTCGGCGGTCTGCAGCGTCTCGAAATTGCGCTCCGCGTTCGGCTCGAGCGCCACCGACTCCAAGCGAATCGCTAGCGACGACGACTGCATCGCGGTCGCCGAGCGCTGATCGCTCGACTGCAGCAGCTTCGAGGTCGTCTCGTTGATGTAGGCCGAGAGCGTGCCGCCCAGCGACGAGCCCAAACGCTTGAGGGTCACGAGCCCCAGCAGCTCGCGCTGGCTGAGGTTGAGCCGGCGCAGGCTGTAGCCCTCGGCGAATTTATAGGTCGAGGTGTTCCGGTCGAAGTACCAGGGGAAGCCGGCGTCCGAGAGCACGGCCAGGTAGCGCCGCAAGCTGCGGGTGCTGGGCGGCTTCTCGTCGGCGATCCGCTCTTTGAGTTCCTCGAACGAGTACCGCCCGTCGTCGATCGCGCTCAGGAGCCGGACCAGGAGGACGACCTTCGGCTCCGACCGTTCTTCCCTCACGCTGGGCGTCGTTCGGTCGCGGCGTCCCGCCGCCTTGCCCGGCTCGTACTCCCACGCAGGCGACAACCTTGCGGCAAAGAACTTTTCCTTCCCGTCTTCATCTTTCTCTGGCAAGGAGTACCATGGACGACACGAATCGCCGAGAGTTCCTGCGTCGAACAGGGGCCCTCGGAATCGCCGGCGCGGCCGCGCTCGGCTACCCGCTCCTCGAAACTCGGGCCGCGGGGTCCGCTCCGCTCCTCCCGCCGCGCGACGTCATCGCTGCCGGCGGCGGCGTGACCGTAAAAATCGGCCACATCGACGGCTTCTCCGGCGTCTACGCGTCGGCTTCGGCGTCGCAACAGCTTGGCATGGAAGTTGCGGTCGAACAAGCGATGAAAAAGAACTCGCGCATCAAGTACGAGATCGTCAAGGGCGACGATGCGAGCGCTCCCGCGACCGGCAGCACCGAAGCGCGCCGGCTCATCACGCAAGAGAAGGTCGACATCGTGGCCGGCTGTCTGAGTTCGGGCGTCGGGCTCGCCGTCTCGAACACGTGCGAGCAGCTCGGTCAATTCTTCCTCGCGATCGGCACGCACGACACCAACATCACGGGTCAAGGGGCACACCACGTCACGTACCGCCAGACCTGCTCGAACGCCATGCTCGCGAACGCCGTCGGTCCGGCCTTGCTCAAGTTCGGCAAGAAGTGGTACTTCATCACCGCCGACTACGCGTTCGGCAACGACGCGCAGGCGCGTTTGCAAAAGATCCTGCTCGCCCAAGGCGGCCAAGTCGTCGCCAACGACAAGCACGCGCTCGGCGCGATCGACTTCTCGTCGTACATGACCAAGGCGCGCGACACCGATGCCAACGTCATGGTCTTCTGCAACTACGGCCCGGACACGCAGAACGCAGTGAAAGCCGCACTTCAGCTCGGGATCCAAAACAAGATGAAATTCGGCGGCATCCTGTGCGGCAACGACGTTTCGGTGGGCCTGCCGGTCGACGACATCGTCGGATCGACGTGGGGCTACGTCTGGGGTCCGGAAGCGGGCGGTGACCGCACCGCGGCGATCTACGCGGCGCTCAAGGCCCGTTCCAAGACCGTCGACTGGCGGCAATACCTCGGCATGATGGCCGGGGAAAGCATGATCAACCGCATGAACGCCGCCGGCACGACGGACTCGGCGAAGCTGATTAAAGCCTTCGAAAACTATCACTACGACGCCGGCAAGAAGTTCGAAGCGTACTTCCGCACCTGCGATCACCAAGCGGTGCAGGAAACCTACGCCGGCACGATCGTTTCGAGGGCCAAGCGCAAGAGCGAAGGCGAGCACTTCGTCATCACGGCGCGGGTCGGCGGCGAGTATGCAGCCGAATCGTGCACCGAGCCGGACTCGGCCGCGGCGACGAAGACCTTCCTCGCCGAGACGCCGATCCCGACCCGCGCCGACTACACTCCGCTAAACTTAAAAGCCTAACAGGATTGGGCTTCGCCCAATCCGTGGCGTTTGGGCTTCGCCCAAGCCGCCGCAGCTAAGGTTGGCCCTCGTCCGTGCGCAGCGCGGCGAGGGCCGACATCAGCGGACGGTCGTCGAAGCGGAACAGATAGACCCGCTCGGCGCCGGTGTTTTCGTGCACGACTTTCTGCCAGGCCGGAACGGCGAAGGTATCCCCTCGCTTCCACGTGAGCACGGTGTCGCCGGCGCGCGTCGTACCGCTGCCTTCATACACGTGCAGCACCGCGCTGGCCGTCTCACGCAGCGGCTTCGTCCGCGCACCGGCTTCGATGCGGAACGCCGACGCGCCGATCGTCTTGCTGATCTCGGCGCCATCCGCGCGCATGTGATAGCGCTCTTCGGCGACGGGACCCGGCGCGGCGTCGAGCTTCGCTTTCATTTCGGCCCACGGGTAACGGCGATTCGAGGCGGTCTTGAGCAGTTCGGATGGATAGCGTGCCTGTGCATAGTGTTCCGTGAAATTGCTCGGCAGGACTTGCCACAGCGGTAAGTCGAGCCCATCGAGCCAGATCATCGGACGATCGCCTTCGTTACCGTGATCGTGCCACTCCCAAGCCGGCGTGAGCACCAGATCGCCGCGCTCCATCATGACCTTCTCGCCCTCGACCGCGGTAAAGCCGCGCTCGCCTTCGATGATGAAGCGCAGCGCGAACGGGGTATGGCGATGCGCGCGCGCCGTCTCGCCGGGAAGAATCGTCTGCAAGCCGGCGTAGAGCGTGTCCGTCGTGTAGGGCGCTTTCAGTGTGGGATTGATCAGCATGAACACGCGGCGCTCGGCGAGGTCGGTACCGACCAGGCGCGCGGCGCGTTCGCAGAACGGCCGCAGCCGTTCGTACTGCCACACGTGCGGGGCTGCTTTTGCCACCGGAAACGGCGGCGAAACCGTGCCCAGCAGCGGCCACAGCGGCTCGGCGTGCTCGACCACAGCCTCATTGAAGAGTTGCTCGAGGCTGTCTTTTTGCGGGGCGACGGTCACGGGGGGCCTCCATTCGCGAAAAGGGGTTCATCAGATAAAACCCCGTCGAGGCCACCGGCGGTTTCCGGGGCCGCCCGCCCCGGGAAACTAAATTGCTCCTGCGCCGTACCTCGGACGGAGGAACGACATGTTCAACCTAATCGCACCGATTCTCTTGGCGCTCGCGATCATGGGCGCGCTCGGAACGCAACTCGCTACAACGGCCTATCGAAACGCCCTGCTTCCGCCTTGTGCCGGCTGCGAGATTCACTCGCGCGACCTCGGCTAGTCATTTCGAAGGACCCGTCCTTAAAGCCGCGGATGAGACGTTGCCATTTCTTGACCGCTTCGGCCACGATGGCCGCGGCCTTGGGAGACCCTGGGGCTTCGCCGGCGAGGGCTCGGCCCGAGTTCGGTTCGGAGTATAAGAAGTTCGATGACCTTCTCTCCCTTCTGCGAGCGCGGAATACGAAACAGTATGCCGTTGCGCCACGGAACGGCATCTACGAAGAGAAATACGTCGCTATCGGCGGGACCGAACAGTGGGTCACCATCCACGGCTCGAATCGCGATAACCCGGTACTCTTGTTCCTTCACGGCGGTCCCGGCGATGTCACCAACCCGTGGACATTTGTCTTGTTCGGTCGCTGGCAGAAGCACTTCACCGTCGTGCAATGGGATCAGCGCGGCGCAGGCAAGACTCTGAGAAAAACCGGGCCGGGCGTCGCGCCGACCATCACGGTAGATCGCATGGTGCAAGATGGCATCGAGCTCTCGGAGTACCTATGCGCTCGCCTGCTCAAGCCGAAGATTATCATCCTCGCTCATTCTTTTGGGTCGATCCTCGGCATCCACATGGCGCGAACGTCACCGGAGACGTATCACGCATACGTCGGCACGGGCCAGGTGGTGGATGGAAGTAAGAACTACACGGTGGCCTACGGCGAATTGCTTAAGTTCGCCCACACAGCCGGCAACCAGGAGGCCGTGGACGACCTGACCCACGTCGGCCCTCCACCTTATTCATCCGGTCTAGGCTATGCCGTGCAGCGCAAATGGTCCAATGCTTTTGAAGGCGCGGATGAGTTCTTGCCCGGAACGATCGGCTTGAGCCTGGCCGCTCCGGGCGGCTCCATTCAAGGTGTCAACGATGCGGCCGATGGCGAAGAGCTGAGTGCCGAACGGCTCGTGCCACAGACGCAGAACTTTCGGGCAACGGATCTTGGACTTGATTTTTCCGTTCCCATGTTCTTCATCCAAGGCGCAGGCGACTTTACGACTCCAACGGCGTTAGTCCGTAGCTATTATGAGTCGCTCAGCGCACCCCGCAAGGGCTTCGCCACGATCCCGAACGGCGGCCACTTTTCGGTATTCATTCGTTCCGACCGGTTCTTGGCGGAGCTGGTGAGATTGGTTGATGTGCGCTAGTGTGCTGTCTCGTAAGTTTCATGCAAAAGATCGCGAAGGATTTTTCGTCAGATCGAGGAGTGATGAGGGAGCAACGCCATGGCGTAGTGACCGAAGAACGACGATGAGCTGGCGGAAAAGACGAGCGAGATTTTGTATGCGAACTTGCGAGACAGCACACTAGTTCGTGCGTGCGATTTCGCCGAAGCGGCCGGCTTGATAGTCGCGAAAGGCTTGCTCGATTTCTTCGCGCGTGTTCATCACGAAGGGTCCGTAGCGCGCCACCGGTTCGTTGAGCGGCATCCCGGCGAGCACGAGCGCTTCGAAGCCGTTACCTTCGGCGCTGAGCTCCAATTGTGCCGGAGCACTGGCGATCAGGGCTGCGCTGTGATCGGCCAGCCGCGTGTCCGCGATCCGCGCTTCACCACCGATCGTGTGAACGATCGCGTTCGATCCGGGGGCAACCGGAATCGAGATACGCGCGTTCGCGTCGAGCTTGACGTGCACCATCGTCGTCGGCACCGTCGTCTCGATCGGCGAACGCCGGCCGTCGAGTTCGCCCGCGATCACGCGCGCCCACGTCCCCGCGCCCTGCACGATCGGTAGGCTCGCGCTCGGATACTCCTGATAGCGTGGCGTTGCGAGCTTCTGCGCCTGCGGCAGATTCACCCAAATCTGGAAGCCGTGCACCCGGCCGCCGTCGCGCATAATCTCCGCCGCGGGCATCTCGGAATGGATGACGCCGGCTCCGGCGGTCATCCACTGCACGTCACCCGGTCGCAGCGCGCCGCGATGACCGTGGGAATCCTCGTGTTCCATCGCGCCGTCGATCACGTAGGTGACGGTTTCAAAGCCGCGGTGCGGATGGTCGGGGGCGCCGATCGCCTCCCCGGGGCCGTACGTGACCGGGCCCATCTCGTCGATCAACAGGATCGGGTCGAAGTACGAAAGCCCGGCGACCGGAAAGGCGCGCCGGATTTGAAAGCCGCCGCCCTCGAGGGCGACTTGGGTCGGGACGACGGTGATGGGAGCGGTCTGCGTGTTCATGGCCCTCATCATAACCGCAGCGGGGTTGCAGCGGCTGCAGGAGGCTATGCCGGGGCGAGCCGGCAGATGAGATCGTGGCCGCCCGCTACCCCGAAGAACCGGGCTTCCGTGATGCCGATGGCGGGCACGTAGACGACCGTGTTGAGCTTGTGCCCCGAGAGGTAGTCGGAGAATGCAAATCCGGCGGCAGGACGAGCCCGCGCGTCACGCGTTGCCGCCGGGCCGTCAAAGTGCTTTTCGATCGCGACGCCGCCGATGTTGAAATACGTGCTGCGCTCACCGGCTTGCGGTGGAGCGGCCGGGAGCAGTAGCCGTTGCGGGAAACGTTTGAATGCGCCGGGTGCGATTTCGTAACCGAGCGCGTAGATGTTGCCTTGACCGTCGACGATTCGTGCGGCCTTTGTCCGGGTCAGCGCCGGCCCGACCGCGATCGCCGTCGTCACGAGCGACGCGTGCGGCGCAATAGACGGATCGGCGGGCGCAACATCGATGGTGACGTACCCGCCGTTACACTTCAGGAGCTGGTGGAACCCCGACGTCAGCGGGGTTAACGGAGCGCCGGCAGCGGAGCCAGCCGCCGCCGCGCAAATCGGCAGCGACGACGCGAGAACGAACGCGAGGGGTCGTAGCAAATCACGTCCCCTCAATGTACGATCCTCTGACGCCAGAACTCGCGCACGTCGCCGCCGGCCGGAATCGTTTCGCCCAACGTGACGAGATCGGCTAGCGGATTCCCTGTTTCGTCGCGCCGCGCCATCAACGGATCGCGGCCGGCTTCAACGTCGTCAACCGCCCGCAGCATCACCCGCCGCATGGCCGCGACCGCCCGGTCGGGCGCGCCCAAGTGCTCGACCGTGCGGTCCGCGATCGGGCCTTGGCTTTCGACCGCGAAGCGGTCGTGATCGTGGAAGTTGTGTCCCATCCCGGTATACGTCGTCCCCATCTCATCGCGGCTCTGGAGATAGCGGTTTTCCGGCCGCCGATCGCGGTTGTCGCCTGCGCCCATCCCCTCGTCCACCATCGCATCGCAATACGCCTTGTCGACCGGTCCGTCGATGCGGAACGAGAGACGGTATTTCCAATGGTTGTAGTCGTCGATCGGCACGTGCCAGTGGAAGTGATAGTAGCTGTTGTCCGGGATCGTCTCGTTCTTCGGGTCGACGACGGCGCTGCCCGAAAACGACGAGTTGTTCGGCATGATGAAGTTCGTGATGCGCACGTAGCGAGCGTCGGCGCCGGCGGCGCGAATCGCGTAGATCCGCAAGCCGAACGGCGTGTCTTCAACCTCGATCTCGGGCGCCGGATCGGCGACTCGCAGGTCGCGCGAGAGGTCGAACGAGCGGTCCTCGGCAACGGGCGCGAAGAAGCGGTGCAAGAACGAGAGGTGCTGCGGATCGCAGTTGCCTTCGTTGCCCTGCAGGTAATTGCAGTTGAGCAGCATTTTCCGCGCCCAGACGGAAGATTCGGGCGCGTCGAGCCATGGGAAGCGGGGAAACGGCGGCGCTTCGCCCGGACCCATATAGGCGAACACGAGCCCCTGCAATTCGCAGCACGGATAGGCCGTGTGCCGGACCTTGCTCGGGAACGTGCTGCCGGCGGGTTCGCCGGGCATTTCCAGGCAACGGCCGTCACCGGCGATCAGCCAGCCATGATAGAGGCACCGCAACGCGCCGCCCTCGAGTCGCGCGTACGTCAGGTCGGCTCCGCGATGCGGACAGCGCGCCGCGACCAAACCCGGCGTGCCGCCGGCGGTGCGGAACAGCACCAGGTTCTCGCCCAACAAGCGCACCGGCACCGGATCGCGCTGCAGTTCGGCGGAGAGTGACACCGGCTGCCAATAGCGGCGCATGAGCGCGCCGCCGGGTGTGCCCGGCCCGATGCGCGTCAGCCGTTCGTTTTGCTCAGCAGTGAGCATTCATGCGGGGTCCGCAAAGAGGAACTCGAGGTCGTCTTTGGTGAGCGATTTCGCGATCGCGCTGTCGGCTTTGATGACCGAACGCGAGAGCGCGCTCTTGCGCTCGGCCAGCGCGCGAATCTTCTCCTCGACCGATCCGGCCGTGACCATCCGGTAAGCGGTCACCGGACGCGTCTGACCGATGCGATGCGTGCGGTCGATCGCTTGCCGTTCGACGGCCGGATTCCACCACGGATCGTAGAGGATGACGTAATCGGCCGCGGTGAGCGTCAGCCCGACGCCGCCGGCTTTGAGCGAACACAGGAAGACCGGTGGACCGCCGGCGGACATGAAGCGCTCGACCTCGACGTGGCGATCGCGATCCTTGGTCGAGCCGTCGAGATAGCCCAACACGACCTCGCGCTTGTGCAGCGCGCTGCGCATGATCCGCAGCATCGAGGCGAATGCGGAGAACACGAGCACCTTGTGCCCGCCGGAGAGCACCTCGTCGACGGTCTCCAGGAACGCGTCGAACTTGCCGCTGGCTTCCGCTTCGTCGATGTATTCGGGCACGATGAGGCCCGGGTGCGCGCAGACTTGGCGCAAGCGCGTGAGCGCGGCCAGCACGTGCACGGTCGCGCCTTCGAGGCCGTTCTCGCCGCCGATGTGCGCCAGGACGTCGCGCCGTGCCGCCTCGGCGATACCGCGATAGAGCCGGCGCTGCAGCGGCGAGAGATCGCACTCGATGATCTGTTCGGTCCGCTCCGGCAACTCGCGCGCGACGTCTTCCTTGGTGCGGCGCAGCACGAACGGTTCGAGCCGCGAGCGCAGTTGGTGCGCGGCGACTTCGTCGCCTTCGGCGATCGGGTTCTCGAAGCGCCGCCGGAACGACGCTTCGGAGCCCAACAGCCCGGGCTCCACGAAAGCGAAGATCGACCACAGGTCGCGCAGTGAGTTCTCGACCGGCGTACCGGTCAGCGCCAGCCGGTGATCGGCGCGCAAGTTGCGCACGACTTTGGCAATCTGCGAGCTCGGGTTCTTGGCGTTCTGCGCCTCGTCGAGAATCAGCGTGCGGAAGTTAAACCGTTCGAGCTGCTCGGCATCCAGCCGCGCCAGCGCATATGACGTGATGACGACGTCGTAATTCTCCAACTCCCCATACCGTTGCGCACGATCCGCTCCGGATTGCAACCGCAACGTGGTAAGCTGAGGCGCAAAGCGCTTGATCTCGTTCTCCCACGTATGCGTCACCGACGTCGGCGCAATCACGAGCGACGGCGCCGCACCGTCCACTTCCTTACGATGCAGGAGCTGCGCAATGACCTGGAGCGTGTTGTGAGTGACGATGAAATCGTCGGCTACATAGAGGCAGTCGGGCGAGTCCACCGCTATGCATTGCATTTCGTACTCACCGGATGGTATCACGTCGACGATCGCACGCACCGGGGGGTACTTCGTTCGTTCGCGGTAGGCATCGGCTTTGCGCGACAGCCGGAACGGATTGTATGCCGCCGGCATCGCGATCGATACTCGGTACGCCGGCTTTCCAATGCGCTTTTCGCCGTTGTACGTATACGTTGGCTTCGCTTTATATCGCATGCGCGCAACGCCCCCGAGCGATCGCACGAGGAACGCGACAGAATCAGCCAGGCCTTGAGAAACCGACGTGAACTCGACGTGATTGTCCTTCAGCGTCACGCTCCCATCGGTGTCCATCAAACCCTGCAGCACCGCGAGCCTGTCAGTGATGCCGGCATAGAGGTAGCATTGGGGGACGAATTTGATCGACGAGTCGCAACCCATCAACTCGAGTTCCTCAAGTGCCATCCTCACGGTGTGGCTACCAGGCCGTCCATCCGCTCCTCGATTCGGACGAATCGCGTAGTCGTAAGCGGATTTGTGCTGCAGGTCCGTCCCGGTCGGAAGCAGGGCACGGCACTCTTCGAGGAGCTCGCTGTCGGCGGTCGACAGCAACACTTCTCTCTGCGAGATACCTCCGTCTCCCAGCAAGCATCCGAGCAGATATGGTGGAATCGGCAGCAACTGGTCCTTCCCGAAATGCATCGGCTCGGCCACCGGGATGAAGTGACGGGCATTCCCGGCCGCGTCGCGTAGACGTTCGCGAATTTCACGCAACGTTTTCACGCGTGGAGGGTTACCGCGCGACTTCCGAAGCGGCGAGTTGACGAGCCACAAATGATCGTCAGAGCACAACAAGCTCGCGCCATCCGAAAACACGACGCGAAATGCTTCCAACTTCCCCTGGGGAAAGATTCCGGTAACGCGCGAGACCTGGCCCTGCGCGTTCATGATCGGATCGCCGAGCTTGAGGTCGCCGAATCGCTGCCAACCATTTGGGGTCAAAACCCGCGTCGAAAGAGGGCTCGCCTTACCTAAACCCATTTCGTCGGCGAGAATGCCGCCGAATTTAAACGATCGCAGGTAGTCGAGAAAATCGAGGCCGCGCCGTTGATAATCGCGCAGCGTGGAGGCCACCGCTTCGGGGGGATCGAGTTTCGGAATGCCTTCGAAATTTCGCAGGCGGTCGCGCAAGCGTTCGACTTCTTCGGGCAACGCGACGTCGCCGAAGGCTTCGTGGATTTCGTCGTGCAGTGCGACCAGCGCCGCCATGCCCGTGCGCCGGCGATCGTTCAGTTCGGCCAGCAGCGTGCGGCGTTGGCGCAAGGCCTCGACGTCGAAGAGTTTTCCGCGCACCTCGGCGTAGCGGCCGCTGGACTGCAACAGTGCGGCGAGCTCTTTGGGCGTGAGTGCGCTGCCGTCGCCGACGAAAACGTCGACGTTGAGTTCGAACCAGTCGCGCTCGCCGTCCTGTTCGGCCGGACGCGCCGAGATCGAGACGTTCATTGCAGCCTCGCCCGACGCGACCGCGCTGAGCGAGTCGTCGAGGATGACCTCGACGTCGTCCCAGCTACCGACGACATCGCGGACGAACGTCGCCGCCCGCTCGACGTCGTGCAGCGCGAACGCATCGCTGCCGCGCGGAACGAATCCGGCGTCGAGGAAGCGGTGGGCGAACGCGCGCGCCGTGGCGGGCGCGAAACGCACGAAGCGCCCGTTGTTGGCGGCGACCGCGCCGTGCACCGAGAACGCTGCGCTCGCTTCGCTCTTGCGATCGACGAACGCCAAGCGGGCGATTAGCGCGCCGTCGCTCCAGCGCAGGCGCGCCAGCGTCGCGGGTGCTTCGGCGTCAACGACGCCGAGTTCGCGCCGGTCTTCGGCCGAGAGGAACGGCGCGACGCGCGCGATCGTGCCGATCGAAGGATGTTTTCCATTCGTGGCGGCGCCGTTCGGCGAAAGGTGGACCGCGGCTGCGGCAACAACCCGGCGCGCATCGAAGCTGTCGTCGAGCAGATACGCCGTACGTTCGATGACGAGCCACGACGGCGGACCGTCGACGACCAGCGCGCCGCGGGGCGTAAAGCGCTCGCCGTCCCCACGTTCGAGCGACGGAACGAAGCGGTCGCCTTCGCGTACCGCGCGCAGTCGCAGGCCGCGTACGTCGATCTCGAACGGCACGAGCTCGACCGGATGCCGGTTGGCGCCGGGCGCGTCGTCGAAGCGCGTGCGCGGGTGGCGGGCGAGCCGGAACAGGGCCCGCGCAAGCGCGCGCTGCGAGACGCGCGTGCCGAAGGCTTCCTGCACGGCTTCATCGCGGATCAACTCGCGGTCGGCGTTATCCCAATCGTCGGGCGGCGTCGACTCCATCATCGCGAGGATCGATTCCGCGTCGCGAATCACACCCCGCAGCCGTGGTGTGTCGAGGTAGAGCGCGCCCGACAATGCTTTGCCGTCGACCGCCGAGATCACCGGCCACACGCTGCGGGCGCGGGCGCGCGGCGCCTCGAGATCGATCGCCGGCAGCCACGTCAGGTCGACCTCCGCGTCAGCCGGATCGGTCGGCAGCGGCGCTTCGTCGGCTCGCCGGACCGTTTCGAGCGTTGCGACGACGTGTTCGCAGACGCCGGTCGCCCCGCAGGTGCAGACGCTGCGCAGCGCTTGCGGTCCGGTCCCGCTGGCCCACTCGACCGAGCACGCAACCCCGCCGCGGTCAGCAACGCTCGCTTCGATTTTCGCGCCCTCGACCGAGCGTAGCGCGACCCGCCCCGCGTCGGCGAGCTCGAGAGCGGCACGGGTCAAGTCGCGGGCGAACCAATTTCCGATCGACGCCGGCAAGCGCGATCGCCAAAGGGCAAAGGGAGTCAACCGTGGGGTATTCGCCGCTGCCACCATGGATTACTAGCGCACAGCACGACGCTGCCACAATGTCATCCCGAGCTTGTCGAGAGCCTGTCCTGAGCTTGTCGAAGGAGACAGCCACCCAAGGGCGCGATTACGGCGGCCCCTCGACAAGCTCGGGGTGACACACCGCAACGCGACGCTCTAAGCCGGTTGGATCTCTTGCTTGGGTTGCGCCGGCGGCTCGACCAGCGGGATTTTCTGGAAGCGCAGCTTGTCCGGATTGTCGGGATTCACTTCGCCCAGGATGCGGTCGCCGCTCCCGAAGGTGCCCTTGAGCATCTCCTCGGCGAGTTCGTCCTCGACTTCGCGTTGGATCGCGCGGCGGAGCGGGCGCGCTCCGAACTGCGGGTCCCAGCCCTTCTTCGCAAGCAGTTGCTTCGCGTCTTCCGTGACTTCGAGGTGCATGTCTTGCGCCCTGACTTCGCGCATGACTTTCTCCAGTTCGAGCCCGACGATCTCTTCGATCTGCGGACGCGTGAGCTGGTGGAAAACGACGACTTCGTCGACGCGGTTGAGGAACTCCGGCCGGAAGGTGTGCTTGACCTCTTCCAGCACGCGGTTCTTCATCTTCTCGTACGATTGCTCGTCGGTTTGGCCCGATTCTTTTTGCGGGCGGAAACCGATGTCGCTCGTCGTCTGCATGCCCGTCGCACCGACGTTGGACGTCATGATGATCAAGACGTTCTTGAAGTCGACGACGCGGCCCTGAGAATCGGTCAGGCGGCCGTCTTCGAGCACTTGCAGCAGCAAGTTGAACACGTCGGGGTGGGCTTTTTCGATTTCGTCGAGCAGCACCACCGCGTACGGACGGCGCCGCACGGCTTCGGTCAACTGACCGCCTTCTTCGTACCCGACGTATCCCGGCGGGGCGCCGACCAGGCGCGACACCGCATACTTCTCCATGTACTCCGACATGTCGATGCGGACCATCGATTCGGCGTCGTCGAAGAGATACTCCGCCAGCGAACGCGCAACTTCGGTCTTCCCGACGCCGGTGGGGCCGAGGAAGATGAACGAGCCGATCGGGCGCTTCGGGTTCTTGAGGCCGGCCCGGGAGCGACGGATCGCGCGCGTGACCACGTTGACTGCGGCTTCTTGTCCGACGATCCGCTTGTGCAGCGACTCCGCCATGCCGAGCAGCTTGTTCGTTTCCGTTTGCTCGAGCCGGGCGACCGGGATCTTGGTCCACGAGCTGACGATGTGGGCAACGTCGGCCTCGGTTACCTTGATAACTTTTTCGGCGTCCGCTTTCTTCTTTTCGGCCCATTCCTGTTCGAGCCGCTGCTTCTCGAGCCGAAGCTTCTCCTCACGGTCGCGGATCTGCGCGGCCTTTTCGAACTCTTGCGACTTGACGACCGCGTCCTTCTCTTGCTTGACGCGCCGAATTTCGTTGTCGACGTCGCGGATCGATTGGGGCGGCAGCGTCGCTTGCAGGCGCACGCGCGAGGCCGCCTCGTCGATCAGATCGACGGCTTTGTCGGGGAGAAAGCGGTCGCTGATGTAGCGGTCGCCGAGCTTGGCTGCGGCGATCAGAGCTTCGTCGGTGATGACGACCTTGTGATGCGCCTCGTAGCGCTCGCGCAGACCCTTGAGGATCTCGATCGTTTCCTCAACCGACGGCTCGCCGACCATGACCGGCTGGAAGCGGCGTTCGAGCGCCGAGTCCTTTTCGATGTACTTGCGGAACTCGTTGAGGGTCGTGGCGCCGATGCATTGCAGCTCGCCGCGCGCCAGCGCGGGCTTGATGATGTTGGAGGCGTCGATCGCGCCCTCGGCGGCACCGGCTCCAACGAGCGTGTGCAGTTCGTCGATGAACAGGATGATCTCGCCGGCGGCGCCGCGGATCTCGTCCATCACGCGCTTCATGCGCTCCTCGAACTCACCGCGGTACTTGGTACCGGCGACGAGCCCGGCAAGGTCGAGCGTGATCACGCGCTTGTCGCGCAGGGGCTCGGGAACCTCGAGCTTGATGACGCGCTGCGCCAGCCCCTCGGCGATGGCGGTCTTGCCGACGCCCGGCTCGCCGATCAAGGCCGGGTTGTTCTTGGTCCGCCGCGAGAGGATCTGGATGACCCGCTCGATCTCCGAGGCCCGCCCGATCACCGGGTCGAGTTTGTTCTCGCGGGCCAGGACGGTCAGGTCGCGGCCGTAGGCATCGAGGGTCGGGGTCTTGGATTTGCCCTTCGGCGCGGGCGGCTGGCCCTCGGCGCCGAGCAGGGACGTCGTCTGAACGCGGACCTTGGCCGGGTCGACGCCGAGGTTGGTCAGCACGCGAGCGGCCACGCCCTCACCCTCGCGGATGAGGCCGAGGAGGAGGTGTTCGGTCCCGATGTAGTTGTGGTTCAGTTGCCGGGCTTCTTCGAAGGCCAGTTCGATCACGCGCTTGGCGCGCGGCGTGAAGACCATCTCCTGCTGGACGGTCTGGCCGCCGCGGCCGACGATCGCCTCGACCTCTTGGCGCACTTTCGAGAGATTTACACCGAGCGTCTCGAGCACTTTGGCCGCCAGGCTCTCGCCCTCGGAGATGATCCCCAAGAGAATGTGCTCGGTCCCGATATAATTGTTACCGAGCCGCTGCGCCTCTTCTTGGGCCAGAACGATGCTCCGGCGTGCGCGTTCGGTAAACGGTTCCCACATCGACATAACGGTTCTTGAACTCCCCGAGCGATGCTCTCGCTCCCTGCCTGCCCTGCTCCCGAATCGCTCCGAAAGTGAGGGTTTCTCCTTTAACTATTTTCGGGTTGCGGCGGTTTCAAACGTTTAGCCCAATGGCGGACGGCACGGCCCCTTTGCTGTACGCCCGGGGGTCGTTCCAGGGAAGACTGTCCTCCCTCCTGTGGAATCGTGCTGCTTTCGCCGCCGTACGGACCGATGCGGAGAACCCTTGCTCGCCACCATTACCTCTTCGCAGTTCCTCGACCAGCTGGTCAACGGCATCACGCTCGGGATGCTGTACATTCTCGTGGCGCTCGGCTTGAACATCATTTTGGGGCTGATGGGCGTCATCAACTTCTCCCACGGCTCCTTCTTCATGCTCGGCGCGTACCTCATGTATACGTTCGCCTCGGCAATCGGATTCTGGCCGGCGATTCTGGTCTCCGCGGTGCTCGTCGGCCTCCTCGGCATGGTGTTCGAGGTGGCGCTGGTACGACCGCTCTACCGGCGCCTCCCCGAATATACGCTGCTGCTGACGTTCGGCACAGCGTTGATCTTTACGCAGATCACGCGCTGGCGCTGGGGCGACGACGCGGTGCGCGTCGGGATGCCGGCGTATCTTTCGAACCCGTTCATGATCGGAAGCTACGAGCTGCCGTTTTATCGCGACGTGTTTTTGGTGCTGCTGACGATCGCCGTCCTCGCGGCCGTGTGGTTCTTGATCAACAAGACCAACATCGGGATCATCATCCGGGCCGGAACGCGCGACGCCGAGATGGTCCAGGTCCTCGGCATCAACATGCCGGCGATGTTCACGCTCGTTTTCGGCATCGGCTCGCTGATGGCCGGGCTCGCCGGCGCACTCGCCGCACCCCTGTATGCCGTTGGGCCGAGCCTCTCCTCACAGTGGATCATCCTGACGTTCGTGATCGTGATCGTCGGCGGGATCGGTTCGTTCTGGGGCGCGATCGTCGGCGGTCTCCTGATCGGCATCCTGTCGAGCTTCATGTCGCTGCTCTGGCCGCCCGCCGTCGACATCACCGGCTATGTCTTGATGGGCATCATCCTGCTGGTGCGCCCACGCGGGCTGTTCGGAGTAGAAGGTTTGTTCGAATGAAATGGTGCCGGAGCGAGCACCGAGTAATAGTGACTTGGCAACCACGTTGTTGCGAGCTCGCGTTGGGGGCCCCACGAAGTGGGGGGCGCGTGTGCTTCGCACACTCCTGGGGCGGAGCGCCTTTCAAAATGAGCTCTTCTAGGCGGTTCGCGCGCGAATTGGCACTGCAAACGCTGTATGGGACCGAGATCGGGCACCGTACGCCTGAAGAT
>Ga0209415_10001943_pt1 | contig 39166 bp, 36 predicted proteins | sample PeaSoiSIISIP2007_FD_187696 | JGI IMG/M metagenome (GOLD analysis project Ga0209415, IMG submission 187696) | Peat soil microbial communities from Weissenstadt, Germany - SII-SIP-2007 (SPAdes) (version 2) | ecosystem: Environmental > Terrestrial > Soil > Wetlands > Peat | place: Germany...
CAGCCCGGATCGCTACAACCGGAGACGTCTGCGACCAGAGGGTGGCCGTGGTCCCTAAAATTGCCATCCAGATTGCCGGCACTCTCCATTTCATGATGGCTCCTCTTTTTTGAACGGCGTTGAGATCGTAGTCGCTAGTCGTGATCGGCGACCGGGATCAAGTCCTTGCTTCGCACCCGCGAACTGCTGGAGAGATGACTTGAAGACCCGGCACAGTAGTGCGTCCTAATTAAACTGTAAAATCCGGTTCCGCCGCCGACGATGACCCTTAGTCGGGCACCTATTGTGTAAAGCACGACTTGATCAGTCAAGTTCGTCTTCCCTATCAATTTGATTGCATTTTCTTATCAGCTGTTCTTGCGATATTGACACACGGCGGCTTTCACCCGTGCCGCTGGGGCCCTGAATGTAAGCCAGTCGGCTGTTAGCGGACGCAGTCGCGCGCTCGAAGACTCGCTCGGCGTGAAAGAATTTGCTCGGGACGGCGTGGGCCGGATCAAACCCGGGGTACTAGCGTATGACTTGGACCAAAAACGAGGAGCAGGTCATTCAACCTACCCAGAATTGCTTGAATCGGTGAGTCCCATCACGCTGGCATTGCTAATCGTAGTCGGAGCGAGCGAAGCGGCATGAAGGCCCACGCAAAAACTTTCGGTTCCCCGAGGGGGAGCCGAACGCCACCAAACCTATGCCTCAACAAATGTGCGAAAAACTCTGGACACTATCCTGTACACCCTTGATATCGAAGACGACAACCTGGCCGGCGCCACCATCAGTGGCAATGCCGATTCTGCATCGACTACCAGCATGCATGTCATTCGTACGAGCGCACGTGAAGGCGTATGAAGTCCACGATTTCCTGAGTCGAGGTGCCAGCCGGGAAAATGCCGGCGATGCCGGCTTTTCTCAAAGCTGAAATGTCGGTCTCCGGGATGATGCCGCCTACAAGCACGGCTACATCGTCCATTCCCTTGGCATGCAGGAGGCGCATAAGGTCCGGACAGATCGTATTGTGTGCTCCGGAAAGAATGGAGAGGCCAATCATATCCACATCTTCCTGCTCGGCTGCCGAGGCAATCATCTCTGGAGTCTGGCGCAAGCCGGTATAAATTACCTCCATACCGGCGTCGCGGAGAGCGTGGGCTATGATTTTGGCGCCGCGATCGTGGCCGTCTAAACCAGGTTTGGCTATTAGAATACGGATTGCCCTCCGAAACTTGGGGTAGTTGATTGGAATGCCCATTTTGATCTCCCGCTGCGCGATAATGTATACGTGCCCCTCGACCTCACTGAGCAGCGTCCCAGCCCATTTTTCTCGCGCAGATTTTCCAGCTGTAAAGGGACAGTCCCGCTTCTCGTCAGAGGCCAGATTTGACGACCCGCGTCCCATGACCTTCAGCGGATACTCGTCGTTTTACAGTCCGTTGATCCCTCCGAGCGCTGGGCCTCTGTAACCTCCAGCGAGATACGGGACCGTGACTTCGATCGCTCGCCGAGAAACCTTCATTCGCCAGTCATCGCTACGACCAATGGGGCTCGTGCGGGGAAACCTGGTCGTGGGGATGAGATCATCGGCAGTCGACCTGGAATGAAAGGTCCGCATCGCGTTTCGAACTTAAAGCGCAACGGTCTCCTGATATTCGTCGAATACACGACGGAGGGCATCAGAAATCTCTCCGACTGTCGCGTAGGCTTCGACTGCAGCCAAGATCGGTGGCATGAGATTTTCGCCAGACCGAGCGCGAGACTCAACTTCGTCAATACTTGCTTTCGCTTTCGCTGCATCGCGTCGCGCACGGAGCGCGCTCAAGCGCTCGATCTGCTCGCGCTCGATCGTCGGATCGATCCGCAGCGTGGGGATCGGTGCTTCCGGCCCGGTGCGGAAAGCGTTTACTCCCACGAGGATGCGCTGATTGTGCTCGATGGATTGCTGGTATTCATAGGCTGACTTCTGGATCTCCCGCTGGACGTAGCCGGTTTCGATGGCGCGAATCATTCCGCCCAGTGAGTCGATTTGTTCGATCAACTTGCGCGCATCGTTCTCAATCTCGTCGGTGAGGTGCTCGATGGCATATGCACCGCCGACGGGGTCCACAGTATTTGCCACACCGCTCTCATGGGCCAGGATCTGCTGGGTGCGCAGCGCCAACAGCGCTGACCGCTCGGTGGGTAGCGCCAGCGCTTCATCAAGCGCATTCGTGTGCAGCGACTGACAACCGCCAAGCACCGCAGCCAGCGCTTGGATGGCCACGCGGACAATGTTGTTCTCGGGCTGCCGCGCTGTGAGTGAGGACCCGGCGGTTTGCGCATGAAACCGCAGCATCATCGAGCGCGGATCGCGCGCCCCGAAGCGGTCGCGCATGATGTGAGCCCACAGCCGTCGCGCGGCGCGGAACTTTCCAATCTCTTCGAGCAGGTTGCTATGTGCATTGAAGAAGAACGACAGCCGTGGTGCGAATTCATCAACCGCCAGGCCTGAAGCAATGGCCGCATCAACATATGCGATGGCGTCGGCCAGCGTGAAGCCCACTTCTTGCACGGCAGTCGAACCGGCCTCACGGATGTGGTAACCGGAGATCGAGATGGTCGTCCAGCTCGGCAGCTCCGTTCGGCACCACGCAAGAAGGTCAGTCACTATGCGCATCGCCGGCCGCGGTGGATAGATATACGTACCACGGGAAATGTATTCCTTGAGGATGTCGTTCTGCACCGTACCGGAAAGTTTTTCAAGGTCAGCGCCCTGTCGCTTGGCCACTGCGACGTACAAAGCCAGCAGGATAGTCGCCGTCGAATTGATCGTCATCGACGTAGAGACCCGAGCCAAGGGGATGCCATCGAAGAGCCGGTCCATATCATCGAGTGAGCAGATGGCTACGCCGACCCGTCCCACTTCGCCGCGGGCACGTACGTGATCGGAATCGAGGCCAATCTGCGTGGGTAGGTCGAAGGCTATTGAAAGTCCGGTCTGCCCCTCCGAAAGCAGGTAGCGGAAGCGTTTGTTTGACTCGGCCGCAGTGCCGAACCCAGCATATTGCCGCATTGTCCAGAGCTTGCCGCCGTACATGGTCGGATAAATGCCGCGGGTAAAGGGGAATTCACCTGGTTTGCCCAGCCTATTTTCGGAATTCGAGGCATGCTCACTCGGCATATACACCGTCTGAAGCGGAACGCCCATTTGCGTCGCGTCTGCGGAGGCTAGGCGCGAATTCCACGGAAGTGGTGCGGGATCTCCAACTCCAGCTAGGGGTGAAGGATCGTCGGCATCCTTGAAGCTCGGTTTTGGCATAGTTAGGACTCCATGCGAAGACGTCAATGACGTCCGAATCTAAATTCTAATTACCAGTTAACTGGTAATGTGTGCTCGACGGTCTTGGAAGTCATTTGGTAGCACCGCTGATCCGAGAACGCTCGACGTTTCCCTTCTCTTTCCTAATCAGTATCAGTCCGGCAACAGCTTGCCCCTGGTCTCCACGCCAAAAGGGAGCAGCACAAGACCGATAACGAAAACGATCGCTGTGAGAGCTACAGGAATCCCCAGCGTCTGGAAGTGACGGATTCCCGCACCTACCAGAAATGTTGTACCGGCGCCCACGAATCGTCCCAGGTTCGTTGTGAAGGCAAAAGCACTGACCCGGCATTCAGTCGCGTACTGCTCGGGCAACCAGAAGGAATAAATTGCGAAATTGGCACCGCCCAAGCCGAGGAAAAAAGTGCAAACCATGAACCATTCGAGGGCTCCCTGCTTGAAGTAAAACACGCGACCGAATGCTAGCCAAATAAAGACGAGCATCAAGACGAAGAAAACTCCCAGGGTGGCTCTGCGCCCCAGCCAGTCGGCGAGAAACGGCGTCAGTAAGGTTCCAATGATCGTACCGATTCCGAGAAGCGCCGTCGAATAGGAGGCCAGTTGCGCCGCGCTCGTCGTCGTTCGACCTGCATTCGTCGCGAGGTAAGTTACTGCCGCGGGCACGTAGACCGAACCAGCCCACAGGCCGCTAATCGATGCAATCAGGTAAATCGAGTTGAGGGCGGTGCGGCGGCGATACTCCGGCGAGAAGAGAGTTAGGAAAGCTCGATGCATCGTCCATTTCTGGCCGGGCTGGTCTATTTTCTTTTGCCATTGATCCGGCTCCTGGACGCCGCTATAGAAATAAGCGATTACGATCGCCGGGGCTCCGCCAACGAGGAACATATACCGCCAGCCAAAATGGCTACCGATGAAGTAGTTGGCTAGAGCAGCGAGGAGGAGCCCAACGTAAAAACCTGTGTGCATCAACGCAGCGCCCGTAGTGCGGCGTTCCTCAGGCCAGGCTTCGGAGACCAGCGAAGCGCCGATCGACCACTCCCCACCCATGCCGACGCCTGCCAGAAACCGTAACAACGCGAGGCTCAAGATACCTTGAGAGAAAGTGGCCAGGAGTGTAAAAGCCGAAAACCAAAGGATGGTCACCATCAGTGTCCTCGCACGCCCGAACCGATCAGCGATCGGTCCCCAGATCAAAGCGGTTCCCCATCCAATCATGAATAGCGCGAAGAGCATACCGCCGTAGTACCCGATATTGGCGGTCGTGGCCGGGATGCCGGACTTCGGCAACAGTTCGCGCAGGGCCGGGACTAGGACCAGGGCGTAGATAAAACCGTCCATGCCATCCAGAGTCCAACCGCCCCAGGCGGCCCAAAAACTACGCAGCTGATTCGTGGTCAGTTTGGGTTTACGTGACGGTACTGCGCTGTCAGTTCCCGTGCCGATGTCCACCGCGATGCTTGTCCCGGTGTCGGTTCCCTTGCTCATGTCGTGACCCTTAGCGATTGATCAGCCGTACAAGGAGTCCCGTATTCCCTTCATCGGCACGAAACGGAACAAGGAATCTAGCGAGAACTTTCATTTATGAGGTCGACTTCCCGACGACCTATTACGGGATGAGGAGAAGCTTGCCAGTGGTCTTACGAGACTCTAGGTCGCGATGGGCCTTCTGAGCTTCTTGTAGCTGGTAAACATGCTTGATGTGCAATTGCAATTCTCCCTGACAAATCATGGTGAAAACATCCGTTGAGCGTTGCATAAGTTCGTCGTGAGCAGCAATGTAGTCACTCAAGGAAGGTCGCGTGAGGAACAGGGAGCCTTTCCGAGCCAGCAGGGCCGGATCGACTGGCGGTACCGGCCCGCTCGCAGCGCCGATAAGAACCAAGTATCCGCGCGGTCGCAGAATATTTAGATCCTTATCAAATGTGTTCCGGCCGACTCCATCGTAAATGACGTGGACTCCTTTGTTTTCTGTAAGACGCTTCGTTTCTGCCTCAAAATCTTGCCGAGTGTAGACGATGACTTCGTCCGCCCCCGCTGCACGGGCGAGTTCAGCTTTCTCGTCCGAACCTACCGTCCCGATAACTCGCGCACCAATCTTTCTGGCCATCTGCACGAGAAGAAGCCCGACGCCTCCCGCGGCAGCGTGAATAAGGACTGTTTCGCGCTTCATAAGAGGATACGTGCTGTTTACGAGGTAGTGCGCAGTCATGCCTTGGAGCATGGCAGCAGCCGCCTGTTGGTCAGTAATCCCATCGGGAATTCGAACAAGCCGATCCGCTGGGATGGCAGCGTATTCTGCATAGCTACCCAGAACGCCTGTGTAAGTGACGCGATCCCCTGATTTCCAAATTTTCACCTCGCTGCCCAGTTCACTCACAATCCCGGAAGCTTCTTGGCCATCGATGAATGGCAACAGTGCCGGAAGCCGACCTTCCCGAAAATAGACATCGATATAGTTGACGCCTATCGCCGAGATTTTTACGAGAACCTCGTTTGGTTTCGGCTTCGGGACAGGAATGTCAACCGTTAGAAGGCTCTCGGGGCCGCCAATACTCTGAACTTGTATACCACGCACGGCTGTCACATCCTTTCAATAATCCGGGTAGGGCTCGCTCGCGTGTCGTTGGGATTGTGATAAAGGCTACCCAACTAGTCAAAACGATTAGTATTATCACCGCGATACAATAGTGTTATCACTTGAGCCCACACCAGCCGATTAGCTTATCGTTCTCTTTGTCAATTCCAGCCCACGTCCAAAACCGTGCTCTTCGCAATGTGCGAGAATATTATTTAGAGCAGTCTGCACTTGCTCGATTGATTCGGGTTTCCCCAATCCTATCCCAAAGCGCGATTCTGTTCGTGGAAGGTCATGCAATGGAGCGGCGAAAGCGGCGGCGAAGCTAACCTCGCTTGGTTTTCCTGTGAAGGAGATGATCGGAGGAATCGAGTACTGGAAACTAGAAGGGTACCCGGGAGGGCCGGAGAGAACAAGCGTTTTCAGCCTGTCATTGTGGAACACACCAGACGACATCTGAGCTTGCGTTAGATGGGCTGCCGACGACACCATCACTAGGAACAAACACATTGCTTTCATGCAATCACTCCTCAATTCCTGCCGTGCGCGACGACTCCGTTCAAAACTGAAACTCTCTCATGGCCATTGTTTCGATGAGACTTTCCTCAGAATTCAAGAGCGAAAAAGCATTCAGGTTGTATTCATCAAGGATTTTCAAAACCTTCAGCCGTTCTGTCAACGGAATCGTGAACTTCCAACACGTGCCTTGGCGTTGACCACGAGCCGCGAAAACATTTTCGTACGTCTCGAACCGCCATTCGTCGTCGAAAGAGACGCATAGCGTGTACTCGCTCTGCTGCAAGAAATGCCTTTGGTGGGTTCTGACGTACGGACCAAGTCGACATATGTAGGGTTCGAGATTCGAGCCGGATTGAATTTTCGCATTCGCGAAAACGTAGATCGAGACTTCTTTGTTTCGGGTATCGTCTGCATCTTTTCTGAACGCAAAATAGCCCGCCACATGCACGGAACGGGTCCAATCCAACAAGGGGGACGGGAATCCATGATGGCGCAGATACGCCATATAGTCGTATCCGGGCAGCGCGCCCCGGGTCAAACGCAGGCTGAATTCATCGTATTCTTTGGTCCATTTCAGCACGGACGGGTAAGTCGGAATCACCCAACGCTTTCCCGTGAAAGCCTCGATCTGCGGTCTCACTTTGAGGATCAGCCGATAGTACTCATGCAAGAGCATCCGTGGCTTCTTGATCCGCTCAAGAGTCGTTTCCAGTGCCCAACCTGAATCGCTCTGGGCGCGAAATAGCAGGGGCAATTCGGCGCTGTTCTGCCCATCTTTCAATTGTTTCACGCGCTGGATGAATTCCTCCCACGTCTCGACGCGACATTCCCGGACTCCTGTGTCGCGCAACTCAGGCGGAATTGCTGGAGCACCCATGAGGTTGGCGGATTCTATCACCGTAGTGACTGAGAGTGGAACTCACTGACATGGTAGAATTCCGTTGGCTGAACGCCAAGTTCCTCGCGCATCTGCCGGATTGTGAGTGGAGGCGGGAAATGGCAGTCCAATGATGAAACCCCGTGGCATTCAGCTTTTGCAACAGCTTCCAGTCCAAGCACAGACACAACTCCTGACCGCTGGACGCGAAATGGCTAGGCTCGCCCGAGATTACGCGGTGCCAATCATTTTTGCTCCTCCCGTCGGTGTTAAAGGCAAAATCAACGGCGCGACTGGATTTGGATTACGACTCGACTCTGGCATATTCATCGGCACGGCCCATCACATCTTGTATGACCAAGGCGGATACGTAGACCGCATAGAATCGGGCGAAAGACTGAACTGGCAGGTCGGAAATCTTCCTCCCTTCGATCCGCTTTCACGGGTGGCATGGAAGGACAAGAATTTAGACGTAGTGCTTTTGCGCATCTCTGAAAAGGAAGCGGCAGCTATCGGTCCGTGCATCATATCGAGTCCACCGAAGTGGCCCCCAGATTTACCAGAGAAAGGGGAATTGGTGCTCATCGCCGGGTACCCCAAGGCATTGCGAGAGGAGGATCGTGGTTCAGGCTTGATCGGGGCTGGGCCGCTATCCGCCGTATTTCGGGTAACGGATGTCGATGAACGCTATTGCAGTTGTGTAGTTGAGCGAGAGGATTTAGTCAGCTTCGACGGCGCATTGCCAGAACCGGGAACTGAGATCGGCGGCATGAGTGGTGCGCCCGTGCTGCGTGTGGGGATGCTCAACTATCCGCTGGTTGGCGTCGTTTCTGGTTCTTTCAAAATGAGCGATGAGTTGGAGATTGTCCGATTCGCGAACCTCAAGAGCCTCGCGATCTAGTCGCGGCGGTCCATTCCCCTCTGGTAGTATTCTGAGCATCCCGATGATGATTGACCCGCCTTCAGAACAACTCAAAAGAATCTACGAGAGAACCCGCCTCGCCGGGGAAAAGATAGATGAGTTTCAGCGCACGTCGGCGTCTGAACGCAGCCAGTTTTTTGAGAAGTTGGCACTGCTGAACGGCGGTGCGATTGTATTGAGCGTGACGTTCATCGGTTACTTTCTTTCGGGCCACGGCGCGATCAGGTGGCGACATCTTCTCCATGGAGCGTGGGGGCTGTTGCTCCTCAGTCTGCTTGCGTGCTTGGTCAGGAATTTCTTCTATCAGAACTATGTGTACTACGTGCGGGTGTCACCTTACGTGCGGAAACTCGGAGAGCAAGCGGAGATGGAAGCACAGGTCGCGCTCGACCCAACCGCCGCAATGCTATCCGATAACGATTCACCGATGACGCCCAAAGAGCGGGAAGAGTACGCCACCCAACTCAGAACGAAAGCGCAAACTCGTCAGACTGAGGCTGAGTCTGCTGCTGGGAAAGGCCGACGTGCAGAACGTATCTGGAGACCCTGTGAACCCATCGCGCTGGCGGCTCTATTTCTCGGGTTAACGATGCTTGTTTGGTTCGCGGTTCTCAACACTAGGTAGCGGTGCAAATTGTCATCAGATTTCTCGGAGCTTATCATTAGCCGGGCTGGCTCACTTCTTCTTGAGCGCGTTGGCAATCAAGTCTTTGTACATCTTGACCTCGGCCCGGTGTTGGGCCAGCTGCAGCCTTAGCCACTCCGATTGGTGCTCGTCCAACTGCGAGCTTCTCACGAATCCCTCATACAGCTTCACCATTTTTTCCGCGTTCGCTTGCCCGAGCTTCCACGCTCGAAGGACCTGCAACTGAAATTTCAAAACGGGATGCACTTTCTCCTCTCTTGGCTAGTTCCGAGCAATCCAGAACTGACCGGTGAATTCCTCGAACGACCGAACAATCACATTGAGGCCCGCAGCCGCAACAACCTCGCGATAACAGACCAGCATTGACTTGTCCCGCGTGACGAATTCATCGCAAAGCGGAAGACACGTCGCCATGAAAGTATCGCTGCGTCCGGCCTTCATGCGAGGAACACCAGCAGGTTTTGTGCGGTTATACACCTGCGCGAAAAGCGCAACCATCAGCGCGCGGAACGGCTCGCATTCGCCGTAGAATTTTCGAACGGCAGCATCGGTTGCTTGAACGGTAGCGGCGCGGCTATATATTTCCCTAGCCACCGTCCAGAAAATTCCGTGAGCCTGCGTGGCGGAGACGAACGCGGCGAGGGACTTTGGTATCCGGTCCCCCTGCGCGGCCCTGATTTGGCGATGGCAGCTATCAAAGATTTCCTCATTGTCGTGGTTCTCTTGCCGCTCCTGTGCCGAAAGAACGTCGTCAAACGTGTCGAATCGAATGGCATCTTCTGCTTCTGGCATCCGAAGGTTGACGTGGTTCAGGTCGAGCGGAAGCCCCTGTTCGAATCGCTGGACCATCAGCCGGAGAATTTCGTGGTGCGGGAGAATGCAGTCTCCAGTGCGCAAGAGCGAAGCACAGGCCCGCATTACGTGTTGGCGGTCGTGGCTGGACTGCTTCGCGATAACCTCTGAGAGAACTGTGAACGGAAGCCGCACAAAGTAGCCGGACTTCATCGCGGCGAGCGCCAGCGGCCCGTCTGGGAACTCGGCGGGATGCGTCATCGCGTTCACAGAGCAGGTGTCCGGCATCGCTATGCGGAGGGTGGTCATAGTTCGCTCACAAAGAGTCTACACCGGCGAAGGGCAGGAATTCCAACGAGCGTCTATGACCATCTTGCGACCAATCCCGCTGTGGTATCAACTGTGGCAGTTGAGACTAGAAAAGACTTCACCAGACCGCACAACACTCAACAACGGTTTTTGCTGCAATCCCTTTGCAACGCTCGACTTCCGCACGAAACACGCCACTTACGAAAACCCTTGATTTGAATTTTGAGTCCGCCGCGTCTGCCATTCCGCCACTCCGGCGTGTGAATATCTTAGGCTAGCTTCGAAGTCGCGGCAACCTGCGTCTTGCGCCCTGCTCATCGCATCACTGCCGCTTGAATCCCGTCCGAGCGTGCATTAGCATTCCCACGGATGATGGACCGCGCGCGCCGTCTGTTTTTGAACCCCTTGTGCCTGGTGGCCCTGACGGCGTTTCTCACCGCACTCGTCGTCCAATCCGGTGAACTTGGCACCAGCGATACCACGCATCGCCTCCAGGCGGCGCACTCGTGGTGGACGTCCGAGCCGGAGGTGGATCCCGCCGACTACCCGGTGTTCGGAATCCATGGCCCGGATGGCAAGCTGCACGGTTGGTACGGCATCGGCCAATCGTTGCTGATGCTCCCCGCCGACATCGTCGGCACGTACGTCGAGCGGCTGCCCATCTTTGAGGATTACGATGACGATCCCACGGTAGGCGACATCGTCGTCAGCTACACCACCAATATTCTCGTCTGCATTCTGACGGCGCTCGTGTGTTGGCGCCTGCTGCGCCTCTTGGGCTTCACCGTCAACCAGCGGATCGCGGGTGTATTGGCGCTGCTTTTCTGCACCACCTTTCTGCACTACACGCAGAACATGACGGAGAACAACTACATCCTGCTTCTCACGCTCACGGGCCTCGCATTTCAGTACGAGTGGCTCAGCACCGGCAGCAGCCGCGCGCTGCTGATCGGCTCGCTTGCGCTCGGCGCAAACCTGCTCACGCGCCTCACCACGGGGATGGACCTGCTGGCGGTCGGCTTGTTTCTTTTGCTCACGGCGTGGTTCACGGGCGTGCCGGCGCTGCGCTCGCGGCTCGCCAGCTTTGCGAGGATTGCGGTCCCGGTGTATGCGATCTTCGGATTGATTGATCGCGTGTATCAGCACCATCGCTTCGGGTCGTACTTCAATACGTACATTCAGCTCTTCGGCCGCGAACAGAAGATGCTAAATCCTGCGTTGCCTGCCGCATATCCGTTTGAAACGCCCTTCCACGTCGGATTCTTCGGCGCGCTATTCACGCCGGAGAAGTCGATCTTCCTGTTCGATCCGCTGCTGGTGCTCACTGCGATCGTTGCCGTGCTGGCGTGGAAGCGCTTTCGGCCTGAAATCAAAGCGTACCTCGTCGCCTTTGCCGCGCTGGTGCTGGCATACATCAGCTTTTACGCCAAATTTACCGACTGGAGCGGCGACTTCGCCTGGGGTGACCGCTACGTCTCGCCCGCCGCGCAGATCGTTGCCTTCGTTTCCGTTCCGCTGCTTTTGCGCCATCGCGCGGACGTGGGCAAGGTTGTCTGGAAAATCGGCATCGCGCTCGTGGCGGTCAGCGTCGTGGTCCAGTTGGCCTCGGTGATGTTCTGGTGCCCGCTTGAGATCTACCAGATGGACACGCTCGGCCACCCCACGTTCGTCGTCGCTCTGCGCCTCAAGAACATCGTCGCGTTCTCGCTGGGAAAAATGAACGAGTGGGGCCTCGACAACGATTCGATGAAGCAGGATCCGTGGGACTACGTGCACATCACGACGTTCAATTTCCTGCCGTTCCTGCTGGCGCGGGTGGGAAAGTCCGCCGGATGGGTGGTGCATCTATTGACCGCGCTCTGGCTCGCGGCTCTGGCCGCGCTTGTTGCTCTGCTAATTTTCATCCGTGGCGCGGCTGCGGGGATCGGATTTCACGCCGCTGCGGCTCCTGAATCGTCTGCGCCAGTCAAGTGACAGGCGCAGCCAGCCGCTGTAAGATGCCGCCAGCGAAAAACCACCGTGGGGGACAAAATGAAAGCAAAGGCATTGCTTGCGGGCCTCATCCTGTTGTCGTTCGCCACTCGTCTGACGGCGGCCCCGCCCTCCCAACTGCACATGCAGGTCTATACGTCCCCTCCGGACGGCATTTCCGTCACTTCCACCCTGATCTCCGGCGAGAAGGACGCCATCCTGATCGACGCGCAGTTCCGGCTGAGCGACGCGCACCGCGTGGTGGCGATGATCCTCGAGAGCAAGAAGAACCTCACCACCGTTTATGTGACGCATCCTCATCCCGACCACTACTTCGGGCTCGTTGTGATCCGGCAGGCGTTTCCCAACGCCAAGTTCGTCGCGCTGCCCAAGGTTGTCGACGGCATCAAGGCGAGCTGGCAGAATCGCGTGAATGCATGGAAGCCGCAGTATGGCGACAACATTCCCTCCAATCCGATCATTCCGGACGTGCTCGAAGGCAACACGCTGACGCTCGAAGGCGAGACGCTGCAAGTCTTCGGCCCTCTTCAAGGCGATACGCCGGGAGACAATTCGTTCGTGTGGATCCCCTCGCTTAAAGCGGTGGTGGGAGGCGACACGATTTTCAGCGGCGTGCATTTCGGATTCGGCCCGGCGCTCGTTTCGCAGAAGGACGAGTGGATCAAGACGCTGGATCAAATCGCCGCGCTCCATCCGGAAGTCGTCGTTCCCGGCCATCAGGTGGAGGGCGCTCCGAACGACGCCTCCGTTTTGGTCTTCATGAAGAAATACATGCAGGACTACAGCGCGGCGCTTGCATCGTCGAAGTCGGCGGATGAGTTCAAAGCGAAGATCAAGGCCCAGTATCCGAAGCTCGGCATGGCAGGCTTGCTGGATTTGGGCGCGGCGTCCGCTTTTCCGGCGAAGAAACCGAATTCTCCGTAGCGAATCCTCGCCGCGCGTCGCTACGCGGGTATCCAATCCCTGCGCGCACGCGTCTAAACCAAGCGAGATACAAATCTGGAATCCGAGGAGCGGATATGAAACGCTTCGTTGCGTTTTGCGCCGCGATCTTTCTGACTTTGCTTATTCTGGCGATGCCAAGCCGCGCCCAGATGGGCGGCCAGGCTGCAAGTCCGCCGGCCACAGCTGACTGCAAATTCTCCGACGGCAAGACGGTTCACGTGGATTATTCGAGTCCGCGGATGCGCGGCCGCAAGATCTTCGGCGCTCTCGTGCCTTATGGCGAGCCCTGGCGTGCGGGCGCAAACGACGCGACCACGTTTGTCCTCTCCACCAGCGTGAACGTAGCCGGCAAGGACGTGCCCGCAGGGAGTTACACGATTTTCACGCTGCCCACGCAGGACGCATGGACGCTGATCATCAGCAAGCAGACCGGTGAATGGGGCATTCCCTACCCGGGCCAGGAATTCGACCTCGTTCGCGTGCCGATGAAGATTTCGAAGCTGCCGTCGCCTGTCGAAAATTTCACGATCGCCTTCGACCAGGATGGCAAGAACTGCACGATGCGTTTGGATTGGGAGACGACGCGGGCTTCCGTGGAGATCGACGAGAAGAAGTAGCGGCTGCTACTGCTGGACGCGGGCCTTGGCTTTGGCGCCGTGTTCTTCCGGATGAACGATGGCGCGAAACACGCGCCCGCGGCCGATCAGGTGCTCGCCCGACCGGGCTTCCACATCGAAGACCAGAAAGCGGCCTCGGTATTCCACGAATCGCGCCCATGCGTGTACTGTCGCGCCCGGCCCCACGGCTTTCAAGTGATCCACTTCGATTCGCGTGCCCACGGAGATTGCTCCGGGCGGCAATTCCGGCAGGATGGCCACCACGCTCGCGTGTTCCATGAGTCCAATCATGGACGGAGTGGAAAACACGGCGGGAAGGTTCGGATTGACCGCCTGAATCGTGTGTTCGGGCTGCACCACGCGTTCGATGGTGGCTTCCAGCCCAATCCGCGGGCGCTGTTCGGGTAGAGCGGGATGCGCTTTCACGGCCGTGCGCGGCGCTTTCGGAGTGCGGCGTTTCGCAGGGTGGCTGGCGCGCTTCGTTTTCCGTCGCTTCATGGCAAGGGCTCGCGGGGAATCTGACGCGATGCGGGCGCCATCGCCGCGCGAGGGTCGAGGAAGCTGCGCGTGAATTCGACAAACGTGATGCCGAGCTGATTCCACAGCCGGCGCTTCAGGCCGCGATAATCCTGCGAGCCGCTGAAGACGTCGCGAATCAGATCGCGAAATGCCGGCGAGTAGTTCAACAGTTGCACCATCCGCGTCGTGATCGCGCCGCCCATGAAATTGCCGCGAAAGATTTTGCGCGCGATCTTGGCGGCGAATTCCAGGTCCGCCGAAAAAGTCACGCGCAACCGCTCCGGATAGGCCTGCGGCTGGCCTTCGATGAGAGCCTGCGCCAGCAGATCGCCGGAACGCAGCGCGTAGTAAAGTCCCTCGCCGGTGATCGGGTCCACGCACGCTGCCGCGTCCCCGGCCATCGCCCAGTTTCTTCCCACGATGCGCCGGCCGCGGATCGTCTGCGCCTGCGGCGAAGGCAGCATGTGGCTGTAGAACTGGGCGCCGTCCATGGGAATCTTTTCTTCGTGGACGAAATCTTCGAGGTGGCGCCGCAGTTGGTGCGTCGGGTTCTGGCCCATCTTTGCGCAGATGCCCACGGAAAGATGGTCGGCGCGCGGGAACGACCACAGGTAGCCCTCGAATTGCTTTAGGAATTTCACCTTGATGATGTCTTCTTCGGTCGGCACGAAATAACCCAGCGTCACTTCCAGGTCCATCGCACCGAGCGCCGTCGTTTCCGGCAGCAGTTGATTGCGCGCGCCGGCCGCGAGCACCACGAAATCCGAGCTTCGTTCTTCGCCGCCAACCATCAGCCGCACCAACGCGCCATCCGTATCGACGCGCGTCACTCGCGAGCACATCACCGTGCAGCCCGCCGCCACGGCCCGGTCGAGCAACAGGCCGTTGAGCACTTTGCGCGCGTAGATCACGATCGGGCGGCTCATCTCGAACCGCGCGCGGTGCCCGCCGCCGGAAATCAGCTCCGCCGTGCGGACGATCTTCTTGGGTGCGGGCGTGTCGAGCAGGAACGGATACGCTTCGATCGCTTTGTGGGTCAGGCCGCCGCCGCAGGGTTTTTCCCACGCCAGCCGCTCGTCGTAGATCGTGACGTCGAAGCCATGGCTGGCAAGGCGTTCGCCGCAGAGCGCACCGGCGGGACCTCCTCCGACAATCGCGATCTGTTTCATGGCCCCTTTTCTGGTCCTGCGGTCAAGCGGGTCAGGTCAGCGGAAACACCATGCTGAAAACCAAGCGGAAAGTATAGCACCAAAAAGCGGAGCAACCGTCGTGCCCGCAGTTGCCAGTTTCCGATTGTCCAACTTGTCGTGACCTGTTGATCGAACGGGCTTGGATGGCATATATTCACCGCCATTCGCGCGATCGGCGGAAATCATCGTGGAGGTAACAGCGTGGACTTAATCCGAGTAGAGACGGAAGACAAAGCAGCGTTGAACGGGCTTCTCTGGGAGCCTCAGACGTCCAGCGATTCTCTCGTTATCCTGGTGCCGGGCGCGACGACGGGTGCGGCGCTCATACCTTTGCACGACTACTACCCCCTGGCGACCGGGCTGACCGGCAAGGGCTACAGCTTCCTGATCGCCAACATGCGCGCCTCCTACAACTATCCTTACGCCGAATACACGGACGCGGTGAAGGATATCGCCGCCTTCGTCGCCTACGCCAAATCGGCGGGTTACACTCGCATTGCGATCTTGGGGATCAGCCTCGGCGGCCCTCGCATGGCCCAGTACATGGCCGAGCGGAACGATTCCGCAGTCAAGGCCGTAGGCTTCATCGCTTCGATCCCGTCGCCGTATCTGGAGTTTCAAATCCGCTCATCTGAAGCGGAAAGGCAGCGTCTTGAAGACATGCTCAAACGCGCCCGCGCGCTCGTCGCTCAAGGCAAGGGGCAGGAGCCGGTCGCGTTCGAGGATTGGTTTCCGGGGGGGCGGTCTTTCATGGGAACCGCAAAGGCCATGATCGGTTTCTTCGGCGCGCCGAGCGACAAGAGCGCCCCGAGCTCGATCAAGTACGGGCCGCAGATCAAGGTTCCGGCGCTGGTGATCCACGGGGACAAGGACGAGATTTCTTACCCGCCGAATGCCAAGACGATTTACGACAGCCTGACGGCTTCGCCCCAGCGCGACCTCATTTGGGTTGCAGGCGCAAGCCACTATTTGACGCCGGGCCCGATTGCGGAGACCTACGCCAAGAGGATCACCGATTGGGTGGCGAAGATTATGCCCGCCGGGCCGCGCTAGTGATCGCTCTTTAGCCTGCTTTATCCCTTCAGGTGCTTGGGCCAAATCCCGTATTGGCCCGCCGCAAGGATGCCGTTCGGATCGATCGCGTCCTTTAGCGTCTCAATGGCTGAACCGCACGCGCCGGGCGCGTTCCAAAAGCGCATGATAGAATCATTTTCTCGACCGTTCCCGCGGGAACGGACCGACGGAAAGACGTTTGGGACAAGTCGTTTCGCAGAGTGAATTGATTTCCTACCGGGGCCGTTGGAAAGGCGCCGGCAAGGGAGTGGTGTGTGCGAGCGGCTGTTTCGACCTGCTCCATCCCGGCCACATCCGCCTTCTCGAGCAAGCCCGCTCCCTCGGGGATATTCTCGTGGTTGCGCTCGAAAGCGACGCCGCCGCGCGCAAGAGGTTCGGACCGCGCGAAGCTGCTCCGGGCAATGGCGCAAAGAAAAACGCGCCGCGCCCGATTACGCCCGCCGCCGAACGCGCCGAAATCCTCGCCGCGCTCGCCGCCGTCGATTACGTCGTCGAGTTCGACGAACCTTCGCCGCGCTCGTTTCTGGAAGCTTTTCTGCCGGACGTTTTCGTCGAAGGCTCGGCGTCGCGCCGGGATGTAGCTTCCCCGGAAGCCGGCGCACTCGAAGCGCTCGGATGCAAGGTCGTGCGCGTCCCCTTCGAGCCCGGCTATTCCACTGCTCTCCTCATCCAACGCATCACGGAATCTCGCGCATGATTCTTCCTCTCGTTTCCGAGCTGCTCGCGCGAATCGCTCGCCGCCCCTCCGTTGAAGAAGCATGCGAACTCCTTCGCCACAAGACGGGTGAGGCTCGCCTCGCCGGTGCGACGGACCCGGCAAAAGCGCTACTCGTTCCTCTGATCTTCGCGGAGCTCGGCCGTCCCGCCATTCTCGTGGTCGAATCGAACCAGCGCGCCGAAGCGCTGCTCGAGCCGCTGCGGTGGTTCTACCAAGCGGTCACCGGAAAGCCCGGACGCCGCGTCGCCCAGCTTCCGGCGCACGACGTGCTGCCTTATGAAAACCGTTCGCCGCACGCCGAAATCTCCGAAGCGCGCGCCGTGTCGCTCTGGCGCTTCGCGGCGGGAGAAGTCGATCTGCTGATCGCGCCCGTTCAAGCTGCGCTGTGGCGCATGCGCGAGCCAGCATTCTACCGAGGACTTGCTCGAACGGTGCAGCGCGACGAATCCATCGCTCACGAGGATCTGATCGGTTTTCTCGCGCAGGCCGGCTACGAAAAACACGTCACCTGCGAAATGCCCGGGCAATACTCCGTGCGCGGCGGCATCATCGACGTGTTTTCGCCCGAAGCTCCGCAGCCCGTGCGCATCGAGCTGCTGGGCGATACGATTGAATCGATTCGCGCTTTCGATCCCAATACCCAGCGGTCCACCAATCCGGTCGAGCGCGCGTCGCTCTTACCTCTCACGGAACTGTTCCGCCACGCCGAAGTTCTCGAGCGGCAGCGCGTTTCCTCCGCGTCCGGCCGCGAAGACGACGAGGCGCCTGCCGGCTTCTTCCCCGGCTGGGAGTTCCGCGAAATTCCTCGCGAAAAGCGTCCTGCCGTGGTGTTCGATCTCGCCATCGAACCGTTTCTGGTTCTCGATGAGCCTTCCTCGCTCGAAACGGCTGTGGAAAAGTACCGGGCGCGCCTCGACCGAGCCTTCGAGAAAGTCGAGGACCCGCTCGCCGAGCCTCCCGGCCGCTACATCGTCAGCGAGGAAGAGTGGTCGCTTGCACTCGAACTCTTCCCGCACCTTGCCGTCGAGCATCTGGCGGTTGCGCGCGAAGGCGCCACGACTCTCACGCTGGAATCACAACGCACCACGCGCTATCACGGCAATGTGGCTGCCTTCATGGCCGAAGTGCGCGGCCGCCTCACTGCGGGCGAACAGGTGATGGTCTCGGCCGCAAGCACGGGCGAGCTCGAACGCCTCGCCGACATTTGCCACGAATACGAATTGCCCTACCGACTGGGCGAACTCGAGGAAAACGCAACCGTCGCGCGGCTCGCCGAAGAAAGCAGCGGCGGGAGCGTCCTCGCGATGGTGCTCGTCAAGGCGCCGCTGGCGGAGGGCGTCGCGTTTCCCGAGGCGCAGCTCGTTCTTTACGGCAACGCCGACCTTTTCGAGACGCTCGCTCCCACCGAACGCCCGCGTTCGCGTCCGAAGACCGCGAGTTTCTTCAGCGATTTCTCCGACCTCAAGCCCGGCGATTACGTCGTTCACGTCGATCATGGCATTGGACAGTTTGAGGGCTTGCGGCAAATGGCGATCGAAGGGGCGGGGGCCGAGTTCATGCTCCTGCGCTACGCCGGCGACGCCAAGCTCTACGTTCCGCTCGCGCGCCTCGACCTCATACAGAAATACCAATCGCTCGGCGGCGTCGAGCCCACGCTCGACCGCCTGGGCACCACCGTCTGGGAGACGCGCAAGTCGCGCGTGCGCAAGTCTGTCGACGATATGGCCGAGCAGCTTCTCGCGCTCTACGCCGACCGCAAGACCGCCGTGGGTCACGGCTTCCCGCCCGATACGAACTGGCAGCGCGAATTCGAGGATGCCTTCGAGTTCGAGGAAACCCCGGATCAACTGCGCGCCATCGAAGACGTCAAGCGCGACATGGAATCGCCGCTCCCGATGGATCGCCTGCTCTGCGGCGACGTCGGCTACGGCAAGACGGAGGTTGCCATGCGCGCCGCGTTCAAGGCGGTGGCCGATGCGAAGCAGGTAGCCATCCTCGCGCCGACCACGGTGCTCGCGTTCCAGCATTTCGAGACGTTCCGCCGCCGCTTCTCCGCGTTTCCCGTGCGCATCGAGATGCTCAGCCGGTTTCGCAGCGAGAAGGAGCAGAAAAAGACGCTTGAGGAGCTGGAAGCGGGGAAAGTGGACATCGTCATCGGCACGCACCGGTTGCTTTCCAAGGACGTGAAGTTTCACGATCTCGGCCTTCTCGTGGTGGATGAAGAGCAGCGCTTCGGTGTGGCGCACAAGGAGCGCCTCAAGGAGATGCGCAAGAACGTGGACGTGCTCACGATGTCCGCCACGCCCATCCCGCGCACCCTACACATGTCTCTGGTCGGGCTCCGCGACATGAGCGTCATCGAGACGCCTCCGAAAGACCGCCTCGCGATTCAAACCACCGTCGCGCCCTTCAACGAGACCCTGGTGCAGCGCGTGATCGAGGAAGAGCTCGCGCGCGAGGGCCAGGTGTTCTTCGTCCACAACCGCGTCGAATCGATCGCCTCGCTCGCCACGATGGTGAAGCGCCTGGTGCCCCGGGCGCGCGTCGTGGTCGGCCACGGCCAGATGCGCGAATCCGAGCTCGAAAAGGTGATGCTGAAATTCATCCGCGACGAAGCGGACATCCTCGTCTCCACCACGATCATCGAGAACGGGCTGGACATTCCCCGCGCGAACACGATCCTCATCAATCGCGCCGACCGCATGGGCCTTTCCGAGCTCTACCAGCTTCGCGGACGCGTCGGACGGTCGAATCAGCGCGCCTACGCCTATCTGCTCGTGCCCAACGAAGGAGCGCTCACGCCGATCGCCCGGCAACGCCTCGCCGCGCTCCAGGAATTCAGCGACCTCGGCGCCGGCTTCCGCATCGCCGCGCTCGATCTCGAATTGCGCGGAGCGGGGAATCTGCTCGGCCGCGAGCAGCACGGCCACATCGAAGCGGTCGGCTTCGACATGTACTGCCAGATGATGGAGCGCGCCGTCGCCGAGCGAAAGGGCGAAGCGGTCGCGCTGGAGCGCCGCGCCACTCTCAACCTGGGCCAGGAAATCCGCATCCCACCTGAGTACATCGAGAGCGAAAATCTGCGCTTGCGGATCTACAAGCGAATTGCGAGCGTCGCGTCGGAGGCGGAGCGTGAGGAGGTTCGCCGCGAACTGGAGGATCGGTTCGGCCCGCCGCCGCCCGCCGTCTCGAATCTGCTCGATTACGCGGTCTTGAAAGCGCTGGCTGAAAAGCTGCTGGTCTCGACCGTCGACCGCCGCGGCGACCAGATCGCCATCAAGTTCTACGACGACACGCCGCTCGGTCCCGAACGGCTCGTGAAATTGATTCGCAAGCGCCGCGACTTGCGGCTCGACCCGACCGGCGTTTTGTGGCTCGCCTCGAAGGCAGCCAAGGGCACGGCCATGGACGCGGTGAGAAACGTGTTGCTACAACTACAATCGTAGCGATAAACTTTTGAGCGGGTAGGGTATCCACCATGAAAAATCGAACTGCCATCCAGCTTTCATTGCTCGCCGTTTCCGGCGCATTTCTGCTATTCGCCCCGGTGTCCCGCGCCCAATCCAAGGGTGCCGTCGTCGAAGAGATCGTGGCCCGAGTGAACAACCGCATCATCACTCTCTCCGACTATCAGAAGGGGGCCCAGGGGCTGGCGCAGGAAGTCGCGCAGGACTGCCAGAACTGCTCGCAACTCCAGATTCAGTCCGAGACGAAAGAGCGCCAGAAGAACCTGCTGCGGGACATGATCGACCAGCAGCTCCTGATCGAGCGCGCAAAGGACATGGACATTAACGTCGAGACCGATCTCGTCAAGCGGCTCGACGACGTCCGCAAGCAAAACAACCTCGCGACCATGGAAGAACTCGAGAAGGCCGTCGAATCGCAGGGAATCGTCTGGGAAGATTACAAAAACCAGATTCGAGACGGCATGATGACGCAGGAAGTGATCCGCCGCGAGGTCGGCGGGCGCATGGATATCGGCAGCGACGAAGTGAAGAAGTATTACGAGGCCCACAAGCAGGACTTCAACCGGCCCGAACAGGTGGAGCTGGCGGAAATCTTTCTAAGCACCGAAGGAAAAAGTCCTGAGGAAATGGCGGCCGTTCGCACACGAGCGGACGACCTGCGCAACCGGCTCGTGAAGGGCGAGGATTTCAGCGCCATCGCCAAGCGCTATTCCGAGGGCTCGACCGCCGACCAAAGCGGCGATCTCGGCCAATTCGAGCGCGGCCAGCTCTCGAAGCAGCTCGAAGACGCCGTGTTCGGCATGGAGAAGGGCCAGCTTACCGACGTGATCCAGACGAAGACCGGCTTCGAAATCTTGAAAGTCCTCGATCACTTTCAAGCTGGATTGCAGCCCGAGGACAAGGTCGAAAGCGAAATCATGAACATTCTCTACAAGCAGAAAATGGATCCGGCCATGCGCGATTATATGGCGCAACTGCGCGAGGAGAGTTATGTCACGGTGAAGCCCGGCTATACGGACACCGCGGCCGTCGCCGGAGCCACCGTCATTCAGGAAGTCGCTCCCACGCCTGACTCAACGGACAAGAAAAAGGGCAAGAAGAAACTCCCTGTGCCGAAAGTCAACGGTTCATGAAATCTCCCTGCGTGAGCGACCTCGCGGACGGCCAGCTGATCACCTCGCTTTTCCTCGTTCGCGAAAAAGAGATTCGCACGTCCGCGCGCACCGGAAAATCCTGGCTCGAGCTCAGCCTCGCCGACCGCTCCGGCTCGATTCCCGCCAAGATGTGGGACAACTTTGACGCGATCTCAAAGACCTTCGAGCGCGACGACGTGGTCCGCATCCGCGGCCGCGTAAAGCTGTACAACGGCCAGAAGGAATTGACGCTCGAGCAGGTCATTCCGGCCGCCGAGCGCGAGTACGATCTCGGCGATTTTCTGCCGCATACGAAGTACGACGTCGAAAAGCTCTACGCCGATCTCCGGGCCGCCGTTGCCGGGATGAAGAACCCGTGGCTCCAGCAGTTGCTCTCAAGCGTCGTGGACGATCCGGCGATCGCGCCGCGGCTCAAGCGGGCTCCCGCCGCGATGACGATGCACCACGCCTATCTGGGCGGCCTGCTCGAGCACGTCGTCAGCCTGATCGGCCTGGCGTTGTCCGTCGCTGCGCACTATCCCGAGCTTGACCCCGACTTGCTGCTCGCGGGCGTCGTGTTGCACGATGTCGGCAAGATCGACGAGCTCCGCTACGCGCGTGGAATCGATTACTCGGACGAGGGGCGTCTCCTCGGCCACATCACGATCGGCGTGTTGCTCGTGCGCGAAAAATGCAAAGCCATTGCCGGATTTCCGGCTCCGCTTGCCGTTCTTGTCGAGCATCTCATCCTGAGCCATCACGGCTCGCACGAGTTCGGGTCCCCGTCTCTGCCGCAGATTCCCGAAGCTGTTGCGCTGAATTTCATCGACGACATCGATTCGAAGATGGCTGGAATGCGCGCGACCCTCGAACAGGCAGCCGCCGGGTCTGCGGCGGACCTGTGGACCGAACGCAACCCCTCGCTCCGCCGCGCTCTGCTGCGCGCCGACAAGTTCCTGGCTGGCGCCGCTGCTCCGGAATCCTCGGCGTGGCAAACTGCGGACGCTCCCGCCTCCAAAGCAGCCGTGCGAAAGGGATGATGGCGCCCATGATTGAACGAAGCCCATCGCCGCGCCGCTCTTTGCTGGATCTCGCGCCGCTCGAGCTGGATTGCATGAACACGCTCTGGCCGATCGGCGAAGCCACCGTGCGTGAAATTCGCGACCGGCTAGCCTCCCGCCGCGCGCGCGCTTACACCACGATCATGACGATCATGGATCGCCTCGCGCGCAAGGGAGTCGTCGAGCGCCGCAAGGCTGGCCGCGCGTACGTCTATCGCGCGAAGCTCAGCGCCGAGGAAGCCCGCGCGCAGGCTCTCGCCCAGGTGCTCGAAAACTTCTTCGGAGGCTCGAAGGAAGCTTTGCTTACCCAGCTTGGAACAGCGCCACCCGCTCCAGGCGACTCCGCGTTAAGATCTCACGAGGGGCTTGGCGGCGCGATCGTATAGGTTCAGCCACTTCCTATGTTTCCCGCGGAACTCACAATTCGCGATATCGCAATCCGGCCGGCCACCATCCTGGCCCCGATGGCCGGTGTGACCGACACGGTGTTCCGCCGCGTCATCCGCTCGCTCGGCGGCTGCGGCCTCATCATGACCGAGTTCACCAGCGCCGAGGGCCTCTCGCGCAATTCGGCGCGCACGCTCGACTACCTCTATTTCGACGCGGATGAGCACCCCATCGCCGCCCAGATCTTCGGCTCCGATCCCGACGTGATGGCTTCGGCCGCGGCTCTCACCGAAGACCTCGGCTTCGACCAGATCGACGTCAATCTCGGCTGCCCGGTGAAGAAAGTCGTCAAGTGCGGCGGTTCCGGCCTGCTGCGCGACCTGCCGCATCTCGAAAAACTTCTCCGCACCGTGCGCGCCGCCGTGCGCATCCCGCTCACGATCAAGATTCGCTCCGGCTGGGACGAGAACAATATCGTCGCCACGGACGTCGCGCGCATGGCCGAGGACATCGGCATCGAGGCGATCGCGGTTCACCCGCGCACGCGCATGCAGGGCTATGCCGGCAGCGCCGATTGGAAAATTATCCGCGCCGTAAAGGAAGCCGTGCGGGTTCCGGTGATCGGCAATGGCGACATTCGCGCGCCGGAGGACGCCGTGCGCATGATCGAGGAAACCGGCTGCGACGCCGTAATGATCGGCCGCGCTGCGGCGTCAAATCCGTGGATCTTCCGCCAGATCGCGGACTACGTTTCAACCGGCTGCTATTCCGAGCCGACCGAGCTCGACCGCTACCACCTGCTCTCCGGATACTTCAAAAGCCTGATTGATGCCGAAATGCCCGACGCCATCGGCAAGATGAAGCAGTTCGCCACGCTCTTCACGCACGGCGTGCGCAATGGCGGCGAGTTGCGTCAATCGGTCCACCACTCGCACACGGCCTCCGAAATCCTCGACCGCGTCGATGCGTTCTTCGCGCGCACCACCGCCGCCTCTTCCGCCGAGTGACCGGAGCACTCGACTCTGTGCCAAAACAACCGCATCGTAGGGGCGGGTTTGAAGCCCGCCCCTACTTCAGGCGATCCGGTGTGGCTGCGGGTATCCAGACTACTCGTCGCGCGTGATGAGAAGCTGCTTGTAGGCCTCGCGCCGCGTCAGTCCGCGTTCGCGCGCCGCTTGCTTCAGCGCCGCTTTGCGGTCGATTCCACGCTCGCGCATGATCTCTTCGACGTGGCGCGCGAGCGGCACCTTGCTTGCCACTGCCGCTTCACCGTCGGCATGGTTTGCATGGCCATCGGGCGGGCCGATGAGCAGCGTGATCTCTCCGCGCGGCGGTTTCTTCCGCGCCGCCGCAACCAAATCCTCGAGGTGCCCGCGCACGAATTCCTCGTACAGCTTCGTCACTTCGCGCGCGATCACCGCCGGGCGGTTGCCCAGAATTTCAAGCGCGTCTTCGAGCGTGTCCAGCAGCCGGTGCGGCGCCTCGTACAGCGCGAGCGTTCTCGGCTCCGCGGCCAGCTCGCGCAGCGCCTTGCGCCGCTCCGTGGGCCGCGACGGCAAAAACCCGGCGAACACGAATTCTTCGATCGGCATACCGGAAGCAGCCAGCGCCGCCACAAACGCCGACGCGCCCGGCACAGGAACCACACGGATTCCGTGCCGCAGGCATAGGCTCACGAGGCGGTAGCCGGGATCGGAGATGGCGGGCGTTCCCGCGTCGCTAACCAGCGCCACCTTCGCGCCCTGCTCGAGCTCGATCACGATCTCTGCGGCGCGCGTGATTTCGTTGTGCTCGTGGTAGCTCACCAGGCGCTTGGGAATGTCGAAGTGCGCGAGAAGCTTCGCCGTTTGCCGAGTATCCTCGCACGCGATCGCGTCCGCTTCCTTGAGGATTCGGAGCGCGCGCAGCGAGATGTCCTCCAGGTTGCCGATCGGCGTCGCGACGACGTAGAGGCAGCCGCCCTCGGGCTCGCTTGGGGCAGTCTTCGCTCTCGTTCTTTTCTTCGCCATCGCGTGACGCGGTCCTCGTTTGCCGGATATTGAGCGTATGCTCGGCGGCTTCCCATTGCAAGACAGAGCAGCGTATTCCCTTTTGCTGGGCTTCCCGAACTGCGCGGCCAAAATTGACAGGGCCGCGTCGGTCGGATACTCTGGTGAATCCGAAATCAAACGCGAAGGAGTATGGAATGGCTCAGGGCACTCCTGTAAAGCACAAGAAGAAGACGAAATCGGTGTTGAAAAACATCCGCCAGACCGAGCGGCGCGCCGGAATCAATCGCATGAACCGCACGCGAGTTCGCACGGCGATTCGCAGGATGCGCACGGCGCTTTCCTCGTCGGATGCCGCCGGAGCGGAAAAGCTCGCCTCGGCGACATTTTCCGAGCTCGACAAGGCGATCCGCAAGCGCACGCTTTCTGAAAATACCGCCAACCGCTACAAGTCCCGCCTGGCGTTGGCGCTGAACGCGCTCAAAACGAAGAAGTAGGTTTCCAAGCCGCGAGGGTTTTTCCGAGAGGCGCTCCGGGGTTCCGGGGCGCCTTTTTGTTTGGCTATTTGGAAGGGCGGGGTTTCAACCCCGCCGTAAGTTGCGCTGAAATGAGTGGGCTTTCGCGGTTTGTGCGTCCCGACGATTCATGTAGGGAAGCCCCTGAAGCCAGGCTGCAACACTCGTCGGGGCGTCCGTGAGACAATTTCTCAAGCAGCGGAAGACGTCAGCCGGGCGATCAGGAATTCCATCATCGCCCGCGGATTCGAATTCGCCGATTTCAACTGGCTGTCGGCCTCGGCCAGCGCTGTGAGGCCTGCGAGCAAATCCTTTTTCGGAATTCGATGCGCCTGCCGGACGGCCGCTTCGGCGGCCTCCGGGCGCATGCCGAGCTGCCGGGCCGCCTGAAATCCACTCGTATGCGCCGGCATGTCACGGGCTTCGATCAGCTTCCGATACATCCACGCCAGCGCTCCGACGATGCCGGCGGGCTGCTCGCCTTCCCGCAATAGATTGTCCAGAAACGCGAACGCAGCGCCCCGTTTTTGGTTCGCCAGCATTTCGGCAAGCTGCCAGACCGTATTCTTGCGCGCGGCCACCACCAAAGCCTCGACATCGGCCGTCGTGATCCGTCCACGGCCCTGCTTACCCTGGACGTACGTCGCCAGCTTTTCGAGCTCGATGCGGATTCGCGCGGGCGCGCCGTTCAGGATGTCCGCCAGAAGCGCCGCCGCCTCGCGATCGATTTCCGCCCCGAGTTCCGTTGCCATCTGTGCGGCGAGCGACGCAGCCGATTCGTTGCCGATGGTCAGCTCGACGACGAGAGCTTTTTCGTTCAGGAGCTTCGCGAACCTCTGGCGTCCGTCGAGCGCGGCGGCTTCGAGAAGCAGCACCGTAAATGGCGCGGGCGATTCGAGGTACTTGCCGAGCGTCTCGACAATCTCTTCACGCGACTTATCGCCGAGTCTTTCGACCGATTCGGCTCCCTCCACCACGATCACCTGCCGCGGCGCCATCATCGGCATCGTCTGCGCGCGCCCGAGGATTTCATCCCAGCCGGTGTCGCGGGCGGAAAGCCGCGCCACGGCCCAGTCCCGCGCGCCCTCCGGAACGCATGTTTCGATGATTTTGTTGCGGCACATTTCGCGCAGATAGGAGTCGGTGCCCTGTAACACGATTGCGGCCACCGGTTTGCCCTGCGCAAGGCGTTCTAGGAGCTTGTCCGGAGTTAGCCCGGCCATCAGAAATTCTCCAGAACATCCGAAACGAGATGCGACGCGAGATCGCGGGACATCCGTTCGAGCGCCGGGTCCTGCTCCTCGAAGAAGCTGTTTACGTCCGACGATATCTGATACTCGTCGCGGAAGACCATGTCGCCGTTCTGATAGACCGGTTTCTGCGTCTTGTTGTCGATTAATTGGACCTTGGTGTGCACGGTGACGAGCATCGTGGTCACCTGCCCGGTGTTCGCCTGAAACAGCACGGGGTTCGTCTCAATCGACAGCACTTCGCCCTTCAGCACGCCATCGGCTGACTCGGTGTCCTGCACGACGCGGTATTTCGTCCGCGTGATGAACTCGCGGATCACGGCCTGCGTGAATCGCTGCTCGATGCGATAGCGCGTCGTGTCGTTTGTAAACGCGGGAACGGCGATCGTTTTCCATTCGGACGGCAGCTTTGCGGCGTGGCCCGCGACGTGATATCCGCAGCCGCCGGCCGCGAGCGCCGCAATCAGGCAGGAGAGCCACAGCGCGCGGCGAATCCCGCGGCGTCTGGCCTCACTCGTTCGATTTGGCAACCAGCTCCTCCGCAATGCGCACCGCGTTGGTGGCGGCAAGCCGCAAATTGTCGGCAGCGCCCCAGAGCCAAACGCCTCCGGTCACATTCGGATCGGACTCGATCCGCGCGAGATGAATCTCGCTCTCGCCCGCCACGCTGACGTTGGTCGGCGCCGCATCATCCGGCGCGGCAACCTTCACGCCGAGATTCGCGAACCCTGCGCCAAGTTCCTCGCGTGACACGGTCGATGGCAGCTCCGCATACGCCGCGAAAGCATACCCGTAAAATACCGGCGCTTGCACCAACTGAATTGCGGGCACGGGAGCGCGGCCGGCGAGATAGCCCGCCAGGTAGCGCGCCACCGCGCTGCGAACTTCCGCCAGGCTGGGCTTCGCGTTCGCACCGTAGCCGGCGAGAAGATTGAACGCCACCTGCGCGTCAAACACCGGCTGGGCGATCTTTTGAAACGATAGCAGGCTGGCCGTCTGGTTCTCGAGTTCTTCGACGCCCTCCTGGCCGCGTTCGGAGACCGGGGGAAACAGCAGGATGGAAATACGCTGGATCTGAAGTTTGTTCAGTCCGGCCGATAGCGTGCATGCGATGATCACTGGCGCGGACGGCGATGAATAGGCCACTCCCCTTGGCGAGCCATCGCCTCCGGCAGCGGGCTGCGGCGGCAGCAGGGAAGCGACTGATGGAATCCATGCGGTTGCGCTCGCAGCCAGGGCGCCCGTCATATCGATCACGGTCCCGCCGGCGCTCTGCGCCGCGCGCCAGTTCCGCTCGGCGTCCGAAGCCGTCCCGGCGAAAAACGCGAAGCGCGCTCCCTCGAAGCTGTCCTCATCGAGTGCGCGGATGAATGTTGGTTCTCCGGCGGCTTCGGTCAGCGTGCCCGCCACCACGCTTTCATCGAGCAGCACGATGTCGCTCGCGGGGAAATGGCGGTCTTCGAGAACGTGCTTCAGCTCTTTGCCGAGAAGCGAAGAGGCGCCGACGATAGCGACGCGATGGAGATTCCCGAGCCCGGAGGGCATGGCTCAGGCGTGACGCGAAGCGAGGCGGTGGCGGGCAAAGCGAACCACTTGCAGCACGATTCCGTGGATCAGATACGCGCTCGCCAGGATCATCAAGGTGGGTCCCGAAAAGAACCACATCGCGCCGAACGACAAGGCGAGCAGCACTACAAAGAGCGAGGGCCACCGCCGCGTCCACTGAATATCTTTGAAGCTGTAGTGGCGGACCGTGCTCGACATCAGCGCGCCCAGGACGATCAGCAGCGCGAGCCATAGCACGGAGAGGCGCGCGTCGGAGACCGGAGTCCGGAAGAAGTGCACCGTCGCCGCGATCATGCCCGCTGCCGCCGGGCAGGGCATTCCGGCGAAAAACCGGCTGCCGCCCTGTGCCATCCCTTGAATATTGAAGCGCGCGAGCCGCCACGCGCAGCAGCCCAAATAGAAGAAACCAATGAGCCAGCCGAGTTGGACCAGGTGCAGCCCTTCCGGTGCACTGGCGGCTGCGAATGTATGGATGCCCCACGCATACGCGAGAAACGCCGGCGCCATCCCGAAGCTCACCACGTCGGCCAGGGAATCGAACTGTTTCCCAAACTCGCTGTTCGTGCCCATGGCGCGCGCCACGCGCCCATCAAGCGAGTCAAAGATGATCGCAATCCCGATCGCCCGAGCAGCGTTGTCCAGATCGGTGACCGAACCCTCCAGAGTGGCAAGGATCGCGTAGTAGCCGCAGAGAAGGTTCGCCACGGTGAAGACGCTGGGAAGGATGTAAACCCCGCGGCGCAGCCGGTGGCTGCGGAAGGGGCGCCGGGGCTCTTCGTGCCCGATTGGATCTATGTGGTTGAATTCCATTTCGCCAGAATGCTTTCCCCGCCCTTTACTTTCTGCCCGCGCTGGACAACCACTTCCGATTCCATCGGGAGCCAGATGTCCACGCGCGAACCGAAACGAATCATTCCCACGCGCTCGCCCAGCGCCACGGTATCGCCTCTATTTTTCCAGCATAGCACGCGGCGCGCAATCGCTCCGGCGATTTGTTTGAAGACCAGCGTGCCCTGTGACGTATGCAGATAGATGACATTCTGTTCATTTTCGCGCGAAGCGGCCGCGCGATACGCGCCATAGAATCGCCCCGGGCGATAGACCACATCGGTAATCTGTCCCGCCACCGGCGCGCGCTGTACGTGGACGTCCCAGATCGATAGGAAGATGCTGACGCGGTGCCCCATCGTCCCGTCGAGCGTCTCGTCCACGATCTCAACCACGTGGCCGTCGGCCGGCGACACGACCACGCCGGGAGCGGACGGAATCGTGCGTTCGGGGTCGCGAAAAAAGTAGAACACGAAGAGGCCAAGGAGGATCAGCACCGCCGCGGGCCACTTCCAGCCCGCGATCAGGCAGGCGGCTCCGGCGCCGAGCGGTGGAATCGCAAACTTGTAGGCTTCCTTTACCATGAGGGTGAAAAAAAGGTCCCGCCTCGTCCGGCCCTGTTTCGCAGATTGCCTTTTCCAGATTCAAGCGGCCGGCGGATGCCGCGGACCGCTTAAAGGCAGATGTATTGTACGACAGAAGTGAGAGGACCGGCCGGCCCTAGTGACTCACCATCTGCTGTTGGCGCGCGAGAATCAGCTCCATGCGGTCCTTCAAACGCAGCTTCAGCTTCTTCAGCGTTGCTTCCTGGATCAGATCCTCTGAACTCATGTAGGAAGACTTGAGAATCTGCTCCAACTGGGATTCACATCGGGAGTGTTCTTCGGCGAGACTGCGGAACTCTGGATCTCTTGCCAACAGGGACTGCCGGATTTCCTGGTTCGTCATCGGCGTGCGTTCCCTCCTGGTTGGTACACGACTTCACATGGCAGTAACAATTACCACAAACTCGTCCCGGAGCCAATAGGCTGTGTGACCGCTGAGTAAGAAGCTCGGCGGTCGATCTGTGGTCTGCAATCGGGCGAGGCTTCGGACTCGTCAAGTCTTAGAATGAATTAATGAGTTCAACCGACAGCAGACGGGCTTTCTGCGCCAGATTCTGCGCGCGCGCCCAGTCGCCGCCCTTGCTCGCATCGAGCGACTGCGAGAGGAAGCTTCGAATCTTCGCGACGAGGTCCTGCTGCGCCGCGCTCAATTGCTTGCCGCTGGTTTCCTGAAGGTTTTTCTCCACAACCGAAACGTCTTCGCCCGTCTTGCGTTCGTAATTGGCTTGGTCGCCCGGCGAAAGCTGCGGGAAAATCTGGGGAGCCGGCGGATGCGGAGGTTCCGATGAGCTTTCCGCAGGCGCGGGTTCGGCGGCCGACCTGCGAGGCGCGGGAATCTTCGCGGGCGGAGCCACCACGGGCGGCGGTGGCGGCGCGACGGCGACCGGGAGCGCGGGAGGAGCTGCTGCGGTTTCCGATGGCGGGGATGCGTCCGTATCGGGCGCGGTAGTTATCGGCCGCGCTTCCGCCGATATCGGTGCCGCTTCCGCCGGAGCCGCGGCATGAACGCTCTTTCGCGCGCATCCCGCCACGCTGAGCGAAAGTCCGCAGGTGAGGAACACGGCTGCAACTCTGGCGTCGATGGGACGGCTGGACATCTACTTTTTCTCGGCCACGAAGGGGCGGTTCAGGTCGCGCACTTTTCCCGCCGGCGCATTCGCAAAACGCGCCAGCGGCAGCTCCACTCGGAAGGTGGTGCCGCGCCCGGCCTCCGACTCGAATTCTATCCGGCCGTTGTGCAATTGCACAAACCGAAATGTGTTGGGCAGCCCGATGCCACTCCCTCCCGGCCTCGTTGTGAAGAAAAGCTGAAAGATTTTCTTCTGATTTTCAGGCGGGATGCCTCTTCCGGAATCCTTCACCGCGATCACCGCAAATTCGCCCGCGCGCCGCAGGCTGAGCGTGATGCTCCCGCCGGAATCGGTGAAGTCGCACGCGTTTAGCAGCAGATTCAGCATCGCCTGGTGAATGAGCTGGCGGTCCACCAGAACCGGGGGAACATCGGAAGGCAAATCGGCGCGCAGCGCAAGACCCGCCTTGGTGATGGACGGCCGCGCCGCGTCGAGCACCTCCTCGAGAAGCACCCGCAGATCCGTTTCCTCCAGATTGAGTTCCACCGGTTTGGTGAAATTGAGGAACGTTTTCACCGCCCGGTCGAGCCGGTCGATTTCGCTGTCGAGCATCTTGACGGCCTGCTGCGGCTCGGGTTCCACCGGCATATTGGCCTTGAGCACTTCGAGCCATAGCCGCATCGAATTGAGAGGATTTTTCACCTCGTGCGCGACTCCGGCCGTCACACGCCCCAGCGCCGCTAGGCGCTCGGACACCTCAAGCTGGTTGCCGATGCGCTCGAGCGATTCCACGTCGCGCAGCGTCATGAGCGTGCCTATTCGCATGCCGTGTTCGCGAATCGCCTGCACGCTCACCCCGATTCGCCGGGGCCCTTTGCTTCCATCGACCGTTACTTCCTTGCCCTCCGCTGATTCGATCTGATCCCCATCCATGGTGAGCACGTTGCGGAGAGGATGCCGTACTGGAAAAATTTCGGTCGCGCGCCGTCCCCGAAGCTCCTCCGAGCGGCCGCCGAGGAATTTCTCCACCGAAGGGCTGACGAGAACCGCACGGCCCTCGCCATTGAAAAGCAGGAGGCCGTCCTCGAGTCCGCTCATCACCTGGTCGAGGTTCTCGCGCAGCGTGCTGAAAATTTCGCGCACATCGCGCAACTGCTTGCCGATGCCCACGATCTTTGTGCTCACAACGCCCAGTTCGTCGCCGCGCTCGACCACCGGCTCGGCGTCGAACTGGCCCGCGGAGATGCGGTCGAGCTGCGCCGAGATGCGTCCGATCGGAGCGAGCGCGATCGTGCTCACCACGAAGGCCAGCAGCGTTGAGAGCAGCACCGATCCGAGCGCCCAGTATCCTGCCGACATGAGTCCCGGTGAAATTTCATCGCGGATCAGCGCCGAGGAGAGTCCCACGCGTATGTCGCCGAAGGGCGCCGTCCCGAGCTGAAAAGGCAGCGTAAATTCATACGTTTGTGGCGGGCCGTACAGCTCGCGCAACTGCTGGAAAAATCCGGCGCGCACCAGCGAGCTGACGGGCGGCCGCCTGGCCACCTTCTTGTCCCGCTGCGATGCATCGCTCGACACGAGCACCGTGCCGTTGGCGTCGCTGATCGTGATCTCGTAAATGGTGGGCGAAATTCCGACGTCTGATTCGATCAGCGAATTGAGCGTGCTGCTGTTGTCGAACGACTTGCGGACGTATTCGCGCATGTCGTCCGCTTCGAACGAAGCGGGCGATTCCCCCCGCTCGGCGGCGTCCTTCAGCGCGCTCCCGCACGCGTCGTACACCTGCCGCGCGACGAATCCGGCGGTGTCGTTTGCCTGCCGCAGCGTCTGCCGCATCAGCCTCCCGAGGTAGAGGCTCGATACCAGCGTGACCACGGCGAGGACCAGCAGCGACGTCGCCAGCGTGAATTTAGTTTTCAGGCTGAGACGCATCTTTTCGCCCCGCCTCGTATTCCTTCAACTTGTTGTGGAGTGTCTTCAAACTGATGCCGAGCAGTTCCGCCGCGCGCGTCTTGTTCTGGCTTGTAGCGCCAAGCGTTTGTAGAATCAGCTCGCGCTCCGCGTCGTCCACGGTCGTGCCGACCGGGAAGCGAATCCCGCCGAGCCCCGCTGTCGCGCCGGCGGCCGCGCGTCCAAAATCCGGCGGCAAATCCTGCCGCCCGATTGTGCCGCGGTCCGTGGCGATCGCGGCGCGCTCGAGCACGTTGCGCAGCTCGCGCACGTTGCCCGGCCAGGGGTACGACCGGAACAGTTCCATGGTATCCGCGCCCACGCCCGCAACCTTCTTGCCGTGTTTTTCCGACATTTCCGCCAGCAGATGATCCACCAGCGCCGGTAGGTCTTCCTTGTGGTCGCGCAATGGCGGCAAGTGAATGTGAAACACGTTCAGCCGGAAATAGAGGTCCTGGCGCAGATGTCCGCTTGCCACCGCCTGCTCGGGATTCTTGTTCGTCGCCGCCAGCACGCGCACGTCCACCTGCGTTTCTACCTTGCTGCCCAGCCGCCGGATCTTGTGGTCTTCCAGCACGCGCAGCAATTTCGCCTGCGTGGGAGGGTGCATTTCGCCGATTTCATCGAGCAGCAGCGTTCCGCCGTGCGCCAGTTCGAAGCAACCGATCCGCCGCTCGGCCGCGCCCGTGAACGCGCCCTTCTCGTGCCCGAAGATCTCGCTTTCCAGCAGCGACTCCGGAATCGCCGAGCAGTTGATCGCGACGAAAGGACGGTCCGCTCGCGGCGAAAGCATGTGGATCGACCGCGCCACCATTTCCTTCCCGGAACCCGTCTCTCCGGTGATGAGCACCGAAGCGGTGGAAGGCGCGGCCATCTCCACCTGCCGCATCACTTCCTGCATCGCGCTCGATGTCCCGACCAGCACGCCGATCTTCCCGGCTTCCCGGAGTTGCCGGGTCAGCGCTGCCACCGCCTGCCGATCCCGCGCTTGTCCGAGGGCGCGGTCAAGCAACGCCTGGAGGACCGGAGGCTTCAGCGGCTTCTCGATGTACCAAAAAGCCCCGGCGTCGATTGCCTGTACCACGCGTTCGTCGCTGCCGCGACCCGTGATGATGATCACCGGAACGCGCTGGACTTCTTCACCCAGATGACGCAGCAGGTCCAGCCCGTTCATTCCGGGAAGCTCGACATCGGCGAGTATCACCTGCGGATGGAATTCAGGGAACTTCGCGAGCGCGTCCTCGCCGCTCGGGACGCCCAACACCTCGCAATTCCACTTGCGCAACAGGGCTTCGTAGCCCTTGCGGGCGTTTTCCTCGTCTTCGACGATGAGGATGCGTCGCAGTGAATGGTTGTCCGTCGCCATACAGGGTTTGAATCTATCAGCAGTCTCGGGGAATTCCAAGGACACGCCGCCGGTGGCGGCGGAGAAGTCGCCGTCAACTGCAGGCGTGCGCAGTGTCTTTCGTGTGCGAGGTGCTACGTGCTCTTCCGCGCCGTCACGTCCGGCCGAAATAGAGCGAACGCTCGAGGATCAGCTCGAGCTTCGTGTTTTTCTCGAGCGTCAACTCCTGGCCGAGGCCGGACGTGACCATGAATGCGGTGACCGCGCCCACTGCTGCTCCAATCGCCGCGTCCTTCTTTTCGCGAGCAGCCACTCCGGCTGCGGCCCCAACCAATGCCCCTGCGGCGGCGGCCTGAAGCGCTTCATCGCGTTTGCTCGTGCTCGCTTCGATTTCGCCCTCGCGGTTGTAGTCCACCCGGATGGAATGGACGCCCGGCACGTCGTCAACCATGGCGACCAGCGGGACCCATCCATCCGGAGTGCGTATGTCGTCGAAGGTCAGCCACATGCGCGCGCGCCCGGTCTTGTGGGCGGCTTCGATCTTGTCGATGTGTCCGCGGATTGCGGCGCCCGGCGGCAGGACCGTTCCATCGGCGCTCGAAACCGGTTCGAGAGTTCTTCCCCGGAAATGATCGCCGGCCTTGCCGTTTTGGGTGCTCATCGCGTCGTCCAACCGGATCAGGAATCTCGTTCCCGGAATGACTTCATTTGGTGCCGCGGACGTTGTCGATCCTGCCGTTGATTGGTCCTGCGCAGATGCCGGCACTGATGCAGCAATCGTGAGGGCCAGCAGAGCTGCCATAGCCGGAAGCATAGTGATGCGTTTCATTCGCTTCTCCTTTTTTCATTTGGCTTGGCGCTTTCTGCTGGATAGAAAGCGGTACAGCGGTTCTCAACTACTCAGATGTAGCCGGGCGCGGCACGGTGGTCTGGACTTATTCCCGGAGCCGCGTCGAGCCCACGGGTTCATTATAGACGCAAATCAGGGCCTCGTCCCATATCGGGATTTATACCGTTCCCGAATCTGCATCCGCCTGAAGACAAGGGTATTACTGGCGTGCGTACTTCTACGAACTTGCGATCCGTTCCGTTTTGGCACTAGAGTCCCTTCCGCAACAATCGCTCGCCGACCGGTAAGAGTCGTGGTTTCAACGGTCCCAACATTCCGAATTGGTATTCGCATTGCATTTTGGAAACGCAGTCAATAACGGGGAGGAAGCGTGCCCACTAGTGGAACCGAGACCGCCCATGCAGCCGAACGGCCGATTGTCGCCACCGTCTTGATCGTGGACGATGAAGATCCCACACGCGACCTTTGCCGCGACGTGGTGATCGATTCCGGCTTGCGCGCCCGAATCGCCTCCACCACCGAGCAAGCCATGGAAATCCTCGAACAGTACCCCGTCGATATCCTAATCACGGATCTGAAGGTCCCCCAGCTCGGCGGGATTGAGCTGTTGAAACGCGTCCGGGAGACCTACCCGCAGACCGCCGTGATGGTGCTGACGCAATACGGAACTATCGATAGCGCGGTCGAAGCCACCCGCATGGGAGCCGCAGACTACGTGACCAAACCGTTCCACGTGTCGGAGCTGCGCGTCAAACTCGACCGCCTCGTTCGTTCGCTGGAAATCGACCAGGAAAACCGGATCCTCCGCGAACAACTCCGCACGCGCCCTGGCTTCGGCAGCTTGATCGGTGTTTCCCCGGCGATGCAGCGAGTGTATCGCCTCATCGAGAAGGTCAGCCAGCATAACTATCCCGTCTTGATCCTCGGCGAAAGCGGCACAGGCAAGGAGCTTGTCGCCCGCTCCATTCATTTTTCGGGCCCGCGCCGGAACGAACCATTTGTTCCGGTGGATTGCTCCGCGCTGGTGCCGACGCTGATCGAGTCCGAGCTCTTCGGCTACGTGAAGGGCGCCTTCACCGGAGCCGTACAGGCGAAAACCGGCCTGATGCAATCCGCGGGCAACGGCACCCTCTTCCTGGACGAAATCGGGGACCTTCCGGTGGACCTCCAGGCCAAGCTCTTGCGCGCCTTGCAGGAGAAGGAAGTGAAGCCTGTTGGCTCGACCGACCGCATCGTCATTTCCACGCGCGTCATCGCGGCAACGAACCGCGATCTCGACGCCGCCGTCCGCCAGGGACAGTTTCGCCAGGACCTTTTCTTCCGGCTCAATGTGGTGCAGATCAAGCTTCCGCCGCTCCGGGAACGCAAGAGCGACATTCCGATCCTGGTGAACACCTTCCTGGAAAAATTCTGTGATCCCAAGGGGAGTATGCGCACGATCTCCCAGGACGCCATGGGACGCCTGATCGCCTACGACTGGCCGGGCAACGTCCGCGAACTCGAAAACGCCATTGAACGCGCCGTCGCGCTCGGTTCCGGTCCCATCCTCCACGTCGGCGATCTTCCCTCCAACCTCCAGTACGGCGCCGGGGAACGGATGCCGCAGAACGACGAGCTATTGCCCCTCGATGAACTCGAGCGCCGCGCTATTCTCCGCGCGTTGCACGAGGCGGGCGGCGACAAGCTCTCCGCCGCGCGCCTTCTGGGCATTGGCAAAACCACGCTGTATCGGAAGCTCAAGCAGTACGAGGCCGCGTCACACGCCGGCCCCATCTGATCGGCGAGTGCTTCGGCGCCCGCACCTCGGTCCTCGCTTTGCCCCCAATTCCTGATCGCACGAATTCCTAGACAGGGAAGCCTGCGCCGCGATTCGTGTCGAAGTGGGAAGCGCGCCGCTCGCTCGCCGTTGCAGGCGTTGCCCAATGCATTGAAAACCCGCGACTTGAACAGGCCGGGCCACTTGGTCAGCGTTATGCAGTAAGCCGGATGTGCGCGATCGTGGGAGCGCTACAAATCGGATTCGCTTCTCGGGAGCCCCCCGGCGCTTCGTCGAGTACCTGGCCGCCGTCGCACTTGCCGTCGCATTCGGTTACTGGATCGTGTACGCGCGTTGGTGACGAATTGATGAAACAAGTCGAGGAGATTGCGCTTCCAGCCATGGCCGATCCGGTCGATCCGTCCCGGCAACCCATCGCACGGCCGCCGGCCGTGCCGTCCGTTTCCATCCCAACCGACGCCGCGTTCAATGCCGTCTTCGATTCGAGTGCCGAGGCCCTCGTGCTCGTGGACACCTCCGGCGCGATCCAGCGCGCCAACCCGCGGGCGCGGGACCTGCTGCGCCTCAAGGACGCAACGGTTCGCCGCACCATTCTCGGAGAGCTCCTGCCGGGAGCGTCGCCGGAGCAACTCTCGCAGCTCTGGCTGCAAGGTTTGCCGCCGGTCGCGCAATCACTCGATACCTCGCTCGCGAGCGGCTTTCCGATCCGGGTCACCTTGCGGACGATCGTCCCCGGCGCGCAGCATCTGTTGCTCTGCCTCGAAGAAGGCTCGGTCGTGCAGCGCGCCGAGGCCAAATGGCGCCAGCTCGAGGCGGAGCTCCGCAGCGTGCTCGACTCCGTGCCGGCGGGCGTCGTTCTCGTCGACGTTGCAGGCCGCGTGAGATTTTCGAGCGCCCGTTTCGGGGCGCTATTCGGGCTCGAAGCCCGCGAGTTCGCAAAGACCGGCTATTTCGAGGATCTCGCGCAGCTCGTCGCGGAACGCTTTCGCAATCCCGATTCCTTCACGGCTCCCTGGAAAGCCTTTTCCCAGGGGCACGGTGAGCCCGGTCATGACGAAATGGAAATCATGCGGCCGGCGCGGCGCGTTCTCGAGCGTTTCTCGCGCCCGGTCCTCGACCCGCAGGGCCGCGCGGTCGGCTGGCTGGAACTTTACTCGGACGTGACCGGCGAGCGGCAGATCCAGTCGAAGATGCTGCAAACGGAAAAAATGGCCGCCCTCGGTCAGCTCGTTTCCGGCATCGCGCACGAGCTGAACAACCCGCTGACCACGATCATGGGTTACGCCCAGCTCCTGCTCGGCCGCGAACTTGCCCCCACCCAGCTCTCCGAGGCCGGCAAAGTCTATCAAGAGGCCGAGCGCGCCCGGCGCATCGTGAAAAACCTGCTCTACTTCGCGCGCGAGAACAAACCCGAGCGCACACGGGTCGATATCAACGAAATCGTCGAGCGCACTCTCGCCCTGCGCAGCTACGAGCTCAAGGTCGAAAACATCTCGGTCGAGTGCGATCTCGCCCCGGACCTCCCGCTGACGATGGCCGACCCCTATCAGCTACAGCAGGTCGTCCTGAATCTCCTCGTCAACGCCGAGCAAGCGCTGCTCGAAGAGCGCGGCCAGGGCCACGTCCGCATCCACACGTGTCATCTGCTCCACGGCGCTCCCTACGGCCCGCGCGACCGCATCCTGCTCGAGGTTTCCGACGACGGCCCCGGCATTCCTCGCGAGATCGCCTCGCGCATTTTCGACCCGTTCTTCACCACTAAGCCCTCGGGCGCGGGGACGGGCCTCGGCCTTTCCATCGTGTACGGAATCGTCCAGCAGCACAGCGGCGAAGTAACCTTCGCGACCCAGCCCGGCTCCGGCGCGAAATTCTCGGTCGAGCTCCCGGTTGTCGCTGTTCCTGCTCAGGAACGCCCCCCCTCTTTCCGGGCCGGCACGGCGGAGCCCGCCGGCTCGTCCTCAGCCGTTCCCGTGGGCCGCATCCTCGTGGTGGAGGACGAGCCCACGGTCGCGCAACTCATCGTCGACGTGCTGCGCGAAGAGGGCCACCATGCCGAAGCCGTTCTCGACAGCCAGGAAGGGCTGACGCGTCTTTCTCGCGGCCACTACGATCTCGTGGTCTGCGATCTGCGCATGCCGCGTCTCGACGGCCCGGCCTTCTACGACGCGCTCGTCCGCGCGTGCAGCCCCATGCAGCACCACATCATTTTCATCACCGGCGATACGCTTGCGCCCCGCACGTTGGAGTTCCTAGAGCCGCACGGCCTTCCGTACCTCGCGAAGCCGTTTCTCGTCGAGGAACTGTACTCGTCCACATGATTAGTGACACTCGGCTTTCTTTTGTTGAGATTTCCAGCGATGGAGGAATTCGAG
>Ga0209415_10001944_pt1 | contig 39156 bp, 38 predicted proteins | sample PeaSoiSIISIP2007_FD_187696 | JGI IMG/M metagenome (GOLD analysis project Ga0209415, IMG submission 187696) | Peat soil microbial communities from Weissenstadt, Germany - SII-SIP-2007 (SPAdes) (version 2) | ecosystem: Environmental > Terrestrial > Soil > Wetlands > Peat | place: Germany...
CGCGCCAGGCCCGCGGCGTGGGCGATGGCGGGGAGATGCAGGACCAGGTTGGTCGAGCCGCCGAACGCGGCGTGCAGCACCAGGGCGTTTTGCAGCGAGGCCGCGGTGAGGACGTCCCTCATGGCGAGGCCGCGGGTTTCGAGCGCCAGCGCGGCGCGAGCCGACCGGCGGGCCATGTCGGTCCAGATGGGATGCCCGGAGGGCGACAACGCCGAGTGCGGCAGCGACATGCCGAGCGCTTCGCCGACCACTTGCGAGGTGGCCGCGGTTCCCAGAAACTGGCAGCCGCCGCCGGGCGTGGCGCACGCGCGGCACAGCCCTTCGGCGGCGGCCTCCAGGGTCATTTGCCCGTGAGCGAAGCGCGCTCCAGCCGACTGGATCTTGGCCGCATCCTCGCCGTCTTCCGCCAATAGCGAGACGCCGCCCGGCACCAGCACGCAAGGGAGATCGCGCGACCCGGCGAGCGCCATCATCATGGCGGGGAGACCTTTGTCGCAGGTAGCCACCCCGATCACGCCGCGGCGCGTGGGCAGCGAGCGGATCAGCCGCCGGAAAACCGAGGCCGCGTCGTTGCGGTAGGGCAGGGAATCGAACATGCCGGTGGTTCCCTGCGTGCGGCCGTCGCAGGGATCGGTGCAATACGCGGCGAACGGGATGGCGCCGTGCGATTTCAGCTCCTTGGCCGCGGCATCCATAAGGAGGCCGACTTCCCAGTGGCCGGTGTGGTAGCCCAGCGCAACGGGCGTGCCGTCGGCCGCGCGGATACCGCCGTGGGTGCTGAGAATGAGGAACTCCTTGCCGCCGAGAGCGGCCGGGTCCCATCCCATGCCGGCGTTCTGGCTCCAGCCGAAAAGGTCGCCGGGGGGCCGCTGGATCAGCATTTCCGGTGTGATGGGGAGCGAGCCCTGCGGACCGGGGGCTTTCGAGCGGACGTCGTAGAGGGAGGGGTCTTGGGAGTCCAGGATCTGGGTGAGGGGCATGCGATCCTTTAGCCCTCAAAGATTTCGCGGACCGATATCTCCCACCCTGGCAGCAAAGGCGTGTTCAGGCTGTCGCCAATGTCCAGGACGGTAATCGACTTGGCGCCCCTATAGATGAGGATTGTTTGGAATTCGGGCACGATCTGCCACACTTCCTGGACGCCTGCCCCCAAGTAGGTTCGAATCTTGCGCATGGTGTCGTTGGCCCGCTCACTAGGAGAGATCACTTCCACCGCGATATCCGGCGCCAGTGGGATCGGCGTCTTCTTCCGATCGACGGACGCCCAACGTCCGTTCAGGAGAATGGCCACGTCCGGACGGACGCGGTCATCTTCTCCGAGCGCAAATTCGCTGTCCGGAAGTGCCCAGACGCCGGGTTCGCGGCGGGAGTAGTTGCGCAAACTCGCACCGAAGATAATAACAATAGATTGGTGTTCGGGTGTTGCGCTGGACACGGCGATCATTTCTCCCTGGACCAACTCCCACCGGCGGCCCTCTTCATACGGAAGCTGGTCGAACGCCGCTCCACTCATGGTCGTCGCAGTTGCCATGTCTCGAGTTCCCGTGACCATTATCCCCCAAGCGCGTCTAAGGCCGCCGGGAGGCGCGGAAGATCTCGCGGACCAGTACGAACCGGAATGGTCCAGGACTCTCGGCATCTCGTTAGCCTATCATCCGAGCTCTGGGCGACCGAAGGGAACCGGCGCAGATCCAACAGATCCAGTTTCCGGACCATACGGGTTTGCCGTGCGGGTGTAGAATGCTTGCCAGCCGGGCAGAGAAAGGGCCACCCGGCGCTAAGCCATGCAACGTTTTGTTCTTGCGTTATCGCTGTTGGCGAGCCACCTGGCGTGGGCGACACCGGCGAAAGTCGAGTTTTCGCAGTCGGCCGCTTCGGTGGCGGCGTACGATTTCGTGGAGGTGAGCCTGCAAGTAAGCGCGCCGGATGCGGGCAACCCGTTTACGGATGTGGTGGTGACTGGCTGGTTCGGTCTGGCCGGCGCCATCGAGCGCGTGAAGGTGGACGGCTTTTGCGACTCCTCCGGCGGCACGCTCTTCAAGATCCGCTTCATGCCATCGAAGCCGGGCGACTATGCCTACACGGTTAAGTACGCGGAGAAGGGCTTCGAGAAGGACTACGAAGGGACGTTTCACGCCACCGGCGGCGGGCGGCGTGGGCCCATCCGTGTGGACCCCGATCACCGGTGGCACTTCATCTGGGAAGGCACGCGTGAGCATTACTTCTTCAATGGGACGACGGCCTACTGGCTGATGGGTTGGCGCGATGAGCGGGTGATTGGCAACAGCCTGGAGAGGCTGCGGCGGCTGAAGATCAACCGCCTGCGAGTGCTGTTGAGCGGGCGCGCGAACACCATGTACGGCGAGCCGGCGATGAACACGGCGGACTGGAGCCTGTTTCTGAGCCCGTGGCCGGCGGCGAAAGCCGACGACTTCTATCATCCGGGGTTCGACTACACGCGGTTCCGGATAGAGCACTGGCAGCGTTTCGAACGCATGCTGAGATACGCTCGCGAGCGGGACATGATTATCTCGGTAATCCTCGATATCGCCGATGGACAGATCCATTTGACTCCGGGCAGCGAGGACGAGCGGCGCTATATCCGCTACGCGACGGCTCGGCTCACCGCATTTTCAAATATCACGTGGGATTTGGGCGACGACCTGGACACGTTCCGCGACGACAAGTGGGCCCACGAGACGGGCACACTACTCGAAAGCTGGGATCCATACCGGCACCTCGCGACGACGCATCCGGTGCACCGCGAGCACCAGGACCGGGGCTCGGAGTGGTTCGGCTTCACCTCGATTCAGGATTGGTCGCGCAACCAGCACCCGCTCATGCTCGAGGAGCGGCAACTGCAGATCAAGACCGGCCGCATCATTCCTCAGGCCAACGAAGAGTATGGCTATGAGGACCACTATCCGCTGTGGGCGCCGCCGCCACCGGGCGATTCGGCCGAGACGCTGCGGAGGACGGCGTGGGACATCGCGATGGCCGGCGCTTACGGCACGGCGGGTGAGACGGCGAGGCGTGGCGTGGGCATCTGGCCGGACGCGGGGGGTGGTTGGATGAACGGGCGCAGCGACGACACTACGACCATGCTGTCGGGCTACGCGCACATGGTGGACTTCCTGACGAGCTTCGAGTGGTGGAAGACGGAACCGCACGATGAACTGGTGGATGTCGGCAACTGGTGCCTGGCGGAGCCGGGCCAAACGTATGCGGTTTACTTGGCCAAGGCGGGCAAGGTGACCATTCGACTGCTCCCGGGTCGGTACCATGCCGAGTGGTTCAATCCGATGACGGGCGAGGTAATTCCGATTGGCGTGGCCGAGGGTCCGGCGTGGACCTCGCCGGTGGCGCCGGGCAGGAACGATTGGGCGCTGCTGGTACGGAAGTAGAGGAAAGTAACGGCGAAACCGGACACCACATCGCATGATTGCATCGTCGTTTGGCGGCCGAGGAGGCCGCTATGCGCATCCTGCCGCCGGCGGACTCCAACTCCACCACACACTCCACCGGACCCGTTGCGGGGTGGAGCTAACAGTTCCAGGAATGCCGGCGCAGTCGCCTGAAGCGGCTGCGTGCCGGCCGGCAACCGTTTCTTCAACCGGGTGTAATCCAGTCGCATTTCCACCGCCGCCTCTCAGATCGGCTCCGGCAGTCGGGTGCGCCGCGGGTTGGGGTTGTGCTCTGTACCCCCGATGTACGCCCCGCGTGTGTCCCGGTAGCTAAAATCGTTGCGGCCCTGCGCTATGGCTGGTGAAACCATTACCGCCGCGAAAACGCGGCTTATGGTGTGCTTTATAACAGGCTTGCGCACCAGCCTCGCCGCCCGCTACCTTGGAATCCATCATGCGGAACTTCGATAGTCTTTCGGAACGTGAGATTCTCGCGCTCGCCATCTCGCTGGAGGAAGAAGACGAGCGCGTCTACGCGGATTTTGCGGAAGGTCTGCGCGAGAACTTCGCCGCCTCGGCGGCGGTGTTCGACGGCATGCGCACCGAAGAATCGGGCCACCGGCGCAGGCTCATCGAGCTCTACCGGCAGCGGTTCGGCGAGCACATTCCGCTGATCCGCCGGCAGGACGTGAAAGGATTCGTGCAGCGCAAACCCACGTGGCTGATCCGCCCGCTGGGGCTGGACGCGGTCCGCAGGCAGGCCAGCACCATGGAAGTGGAGAGCCGCCAATTCTACGAAAAAGCCGCCGCGCGGACCCAGGATGCCGGCGCGCGTCAATTGCTGGACGACCTGGCGCAAGAGGAGCGGTCCCACGAAGACCGCGCCGAAAAGCTCACCGAAGACAAGCTTCCGCCCGACAAAAAACGCGAGGAGGACGAGGCCAGGCGGCGCCTGTTCGTCCTGCAGATCGTGCAACCGGGACTGGCAGGCTTGATGGATGGCTCGGTCTCCACGCTCGCCCCGGTATTCGCCGCCGCCTTCGCCACACGGAACAGTTGGGACGCCTTTGCCGTGGGACTGGCCGCGTCGCTTGGCGCGGGAATCAGCATGGGTTTCGCGGAAGCCTTGTCCGACGATGGAAGCCTGACCGGCCGCGGTCATCCCTGGTTCCGCGGGCTGATCTGCGGGATGATGACGGCGCTGGGCGGCGTGGGCCATACCCTGCCATTTCTCATCCAAGACTTTCATACCGCCATGGGTGCCGCGGTAGTGGTTGTGCTCCTCGAGCTGGGAGTGATCTCGTGGATTCGGCACCGCTACATGGACACGCCCCCGCTCTCCGCCGCGTTGCAGGTCGGATTGGGCGGCGCGCTGGTTTTCCTCACGGGCGTCCTGATCGGCAGTTCTTAATGGTCCTCACACTCAGAGGTGGGACAGACGATCGGTTTTTGTCGTCTGTTTCCATGGCCGGAATCGGCCACCCAAGCCGATGAAAAAGTGTGGCGCAGTTAACCGGCGGGCCGATTGTCTATCGGCCTGCTGACGCCGTCTGTGCTTTCGCAACTTGACCACGAGATCCGGTGCTACTGCAACCGCTCCGGCTCCGACGGATTCTGCTCGGCCGGTAACGCCGGCGGTCTTGCCGCCGGCTCGCCCCCACGCATTTTCAAGGGTTTGTGCATGTTTTTTCGAGAGTGTGCTTGCCAAGCTCGTGGGGCAGGCAATCTTGCCTGCAGCCGCCGGTCAGGCGGCCCTCCTTGAACTGTGCATTTTGTCGAGTCAGATGTGGATGTTTTTCGACAGTGTCACCCAACCGCGATTTCGTGAGGGAGGACAGACCACGAAAGGCGATGGTCTGTCCTACCTGGCAGAAAGCCCTAACTCGCGGCCGAGCGCTCCCCGTGAACGAACGCGCCAATCTCGTCGACCTCATCCGCCGTCAGGCGGAACTCCAGCGCGCCGATCACGCCGCGCGCCTGTTCCGCGGAGCGCATGCCGACGATCGCGGCCGTGACCGCGGGATGGCGTAGCGTCCACGCAATGGCCACCTCGCCCGCCGAGCGCCCGTGCCGCGCGCCGATCTTCTTCATGAGGTCCGCCAGTTCCAGATTGCGGGTGAGTTGCGGCTCCTGAAACGCCGGTGCGTTCCGGCGGAAGTCGTCCCGCGGAAAACCCGCGACCCGCTGCTTCGTCATCTTCCCCGTCAGCAACCCCGATTTCATGGGCGAGTACACAATCACGCCGATCCCGTGCGCCTGGCAGTAGGGCAGCGTCTCCTGTTCCACCTCCGGCGAAACCGCCGAGTAGGGCGGCTGCAACGACGTGATGGGGGCGATCTTCCGGCAGCGCTCCAGGTGTTGCACGTTGAAATTGGAGACGCCGATCCAGCGCACCTTGCCGGCCTCCTTCAGCCTGGCCAGCTCCGTCCAGCCTTCTTCAAGGTCCGGGTCGGGGTCCGGCCAGTGAATCTGGTAGAGGTCGATCGAGTCCACGCGCAGCCGCCGCAGGCTGTTCTCGCACTCCTTCCGCACCGAGCCGGCCTTGAGGCTGCCGCGAATTTCGCCTTCCTCGTTCCAGGTGCGCTCGCATTTGGTGAAGACGTAGGGGCGGTTGGACCGGCCTTCCAGGGCGCGCGCCACGACCTCCTCCGAGTGTCCCAGCCCGTACACTGCCGCCGTATCGATCCAGTTCACTCCGCGATCCAGCGCTTCGTGAATCGCGGCGACGGATTGCGTATCGTCCTGCGGTCCCCAGGCGAACTTCCAGCCGCCTCCGCCCATGGCCCATGCACCCACGCCGATCGGCGTCAATTCCATATCGCTGTTGCCAAGTTGTTTCTTCTGCATCTCCTCTACAATATCGAAGGTTGGAAGCCGAAGTCAGCCACGCCCTATTCCCAGCGCAGGGCGCGCACCGGGTCGATGCGCATGGCGCGCCGTGCCGGGAGAAACGCCGCCAACATCGCCACCAACACCGCCGCGGCCGCCATTGCCAGGCTCAACATATCGCCGGCATGAATCCCGTAGAGCTGCGATTCGACCAAGCGAGTCAGCGCGCGCGTTGCCGGTATGCCTGCCAGCAGGCCGAGCGCCGTGGTCACCGCCACCTGTCCGGCAACCATGCGCAGGACGGCGAGGCGGTCCGCGCCCAAAGCCATCCGCACTCCGATTTCGCGCGTGCGGCTGGCCACCGAGTAAGAGACCAATCCATACAGCCCGACACAGGCCAGCAGCAGCGTGATGGTTCCAAAGAGACTGACCAGGGATGCAAACAGGCGCTGCTGCGCGAGAGCTTCGTCGATCTGCCCTTCCATGGTCTTGACGTCGACCAGCGGCAGCATGCGATCGAATTCGCGGACTGCCGAGCGGGCCGCGGCGATCACCGCCGCCGGATCGCCCGCTGTTCGCAGCTCGAAATTCATCGCCTCCAGCCAGCCGCGGTAGCGTTGTGTATAGGGGATGTAAACCACCTCGGTAGGCGCGTTCTTCAGGCGATCGTATTTGGCATCCTTGACCACGCCTACTACTTCGACTTCCCAGTCGGGCTGAGAGGCCCAGCGGAATTTCTGCCCCACCGGAGAACTGCCGCCGAAATATTCCCGGGCCGCCGTCTCGCTGACAACTGCGACTTTCGGGGCGGTCGCCGTGTCGCGTTGGTCGATGCTGCGCCCCAGAACGAGGGGTATCTGCAGTACCTCCAATAAACTCGGGCCTACGAAGTTGAGGTCCGCGTTGCGGCCGCGCGGCGAATCGTCGCCCGCCACCCGGATCCCGTCATTCGAGGACCAGCCGCTGAGGGGCGTTTGAGCCGAAAGGGTAGCGCCGGTGACTCCCGGGATTCGTTTCAGGCGGTCCAACAGGTTGGTGTAGAGCTGGTTCCCGCGCACCTCGTCGTAGCCATTGGCGCCGGGGGTCAGACCGAAGAGCACCAGTTTCTGCGGGTTGAATCCCAGCGGGATGGAGCGCAGGTTGGCCAGGCTGCGGGTGAAGAGCGTAGCGCCCACGAGCAATACCAGCGCCACCGCGATCTGCACGGCCAACAGCGCCCGCACGGGCCGGAATCGATGGCTCGCGGCGGTGAGCGGCGTGTCCGCCTTCAGTCCCGACGCGACGTCTTGCCGCGTGGCGCCGAGGGCCGGCGCGAGCGCGAACAGCACCGTGGTGAGCAGGGAGATCCCGGCGGTAAAAGCCAAGATCCGGGCATCCGGCCGAACTTCGAAGGCCACCGCGTGGAAGCCCGTGGCAAGAATGGCGAGCAGCGCGCGTACGCCCCAGTTCGCCAGCACCAGTCCAGCCACGGCGCCGCCCGCCGAAAGCAGCGCCCCTTCGATGAGCAACTGGCGAACCAGGCGTAGCCGGCCCGCGCCCAGCGCCAGCCGCACTGCGATCTCCTTGCGCCGCGCCGTGGCGCGCGCCAAGAGCATTCCGGCCAGGTTGGCGCAGGTCATCAGCAGCACCATGCCGGCCACCGCCATCAAGATCAGCAGAGGCTCGTGGAAATCTTTGCGCAGGAAATCGAGGCCCTGGCCGCCGGGAATGAGCTCGACATGTGGGACGCCAGCCCTCTGATCGCGAGCGACAACCGCAGGCATTCCTGCGGCCAGGATCGCGCTCAACTCGGCCTGCGCGGCGCGCGGGTCAACGCCGGGCTTGAGCCGGCCCATCGCCTGAACCCAGAAGATATCGCCGGTGAACCATTCGATGGGGTGCTGCGCGTTCCATTCCAAGCGGTCACGGGCGCGGATCGGAACGGTGATGTCAATTTCCGGGGTCAGCGCGAACCCGCTCGCCGAAACTCCGAAGTACGCGCGCGGTGTGACTCCCGCTACCGTGAACGGTACGCGATTGACGTAGATCGTCTTGCCGATAGCGGCCGGGTCGAGCCCGAACGCGCGTTCCCAAAAGCGATAGCTGATCACCGCGGCGGAAGCGCCGTCCACGGTGTCGTTATCGTCCACGATTGGACGGCCCAGTACGGTTCCGACGCCCAGCGACGAGAAGTAGTTGCCGGAAACCAGCATGCCGCCGGCCATCCGGGCCTCGCCATTCGCCGTCACATTGAGCCGCGAGAGCGGCGAGTACGCGAAGACTTCGGCCAACGATTGGTTGCGCGCGCGCAGGCCCGAGAAAATCGTCCAGGAGAATACATTGGTGCGGAAGCGGCCCTCTCCATCGTTGAAGGAGAAGGATGTGCTCAGCCCGCGCGGAGCCCGGTTGGCCGACCATTTCAGCACCACGAGCTGCTCCGGGCTGCGCACCGGCAGCATCCGCAGCAGGACCGTGTCCACCAGGCTGAAGATGGCGGTGTTGCCGCCGATCCCCATGGCCAGCGAAAGCACCGCCACCGCGGTGAACACCGGCGTCTTCGACAGCACGCGCCAGCCGTAGCGGATGTCGCGCCCCAGGTTCTCGAGAAAGGTGAGCCCGCGAATGTCTCGGCACTCCTCGCGAACCTGCGCGACTCCGCCGAATTCGGCCTTTGCCTGGAGGCGTGCTTCGGCGTCCGGCAAGCCCTCGATGCGCTTCTTGCGCGCCTCCATTTCCAAGTGAAACTTCAGTTCGTCGTCGAGATCCCGCTCGGCGCGGCGGCGGGATCGCAGGGCGCGAAGCCGCAGCCGGAAATCGTGAAATCCCATGTCACGCCATCTCGAGCACGCGCCCGATGGCCCCCGTCAGGCGCGCCCATGTTTCGGTCTCCACTTCGAGTTGTTTGCGGCCCGCGGCCGTGAGTTGGTAGAAGCGCGCGCGGCGTCCCAGTTCGGAGACGCCCCACTCGGCCTTGATCCAGCCCTGGTGCTCCAGGCGGTGCAGCGCGGGATACAGCGACCCCTGGTTGACCCGCAGCACGTCTTCGGAGATCTGCTGGATGCGCTCGGAAATGGCCCATCCGTGCTGGGGGCCGGTCTGGAGGGTGCGGAGGATCAAAAGGTCCAGCGTCCCCTGGAGCAGGTCAAGCCTGGAAAGTTGCCTCATGTTGCCGAATACCTACACCATGATGCACCTCTTGTTGTCGGATGTCAACAGTAATGTGCGTCCCGCTGCGGCCCACGCAACCCAGCAGGACGGTCAACCCGTATGATCCAGGGATTCCGGCTGCGGAGGCTCCCGTTTACCGGCGGCCTCGGTGAGGTAGAGAAGGGCCTGGCGCGCCAGTTCCGGAACGCTCGGATCGGGGTGCCGAAGAAGGGAGATCAGCATGCGGAGCCAACGCAGCTCAGCGGTTTCAACTCCGATTACGGGAACGGTTTTGGCCATAGCCTGTGCCTTTTCTGCTCTTCTTGTCGGCCGGAATTCGCAAATCTTGAATCCGGAACGGCGGGGCGGGAGTCTTTTCAAAATTCCCAGGATGCGCCCGATAAGAACATCGTGAGCGCATTTCTGAAAGACGCGGAAGAGATTTTTCAGACGGCCCGTCAAGGCGGCCGCGAGGACTGCGAGCTCGCCATCCTGGTGGGCCGCAACGGTGGAATCCACATGCTGGCCGGATCCGGCTGGGAACTGGAGCCGCTCCGCCTGCATCACGGAGCGAAGGCGGCCTACCGGATCACCCGCAACGGCGGGGGCGTCCGGCTGGAAGCCCGTTCGGCCGACGAGGCCTGCCTGTTGCAGGCGAAGCCCGCCCAGCCGTGGCGGGCCACGCTCCCCGATTTCCCCCAATATCTGACCTCCGATAATCCCGGGATTGCAAGCTTTCCGGCGGCGGGCCGATAAGATTATGGGAAGGCCGCGCGGGTTATATCCACCGAGCCCCTTGCCCGAGGAGTTGATATGGACGTCACCTCATTGAATCGTGTTGCGCAGGCTCCGCCCGCTACGGTGCCTGCCATTCCGGCGGATCAGGTCGCGCAAAACCGGCAAGTGATCCAGGCCGTCAAGGCGTTGAACGGCTCGCAGATGTTCGGCCAGGACAACGAGCTGATGTTTGTTCCGGACCGGCAAACCCAGCGCATGGTGGTTCGCGTCGTGAGTCGCAAGACCGGCGAAGTGCTCTCGCAGATCCCACCGGAATACGTGCTTCGGTTGGCCGAAAACTCGCACCAGGAAAACACCTGAACGCTCTTAGAGCCGCCCCCGCGGACGATAAGGGTCTTTGGGAGGACAATATGTGGCAGAACGCGCAGGACGTTTACCTGGAAAGCCGGGTCCTTTCCGCCGACCCCACCGAATTGGTATGCCTGCTCTATCAAGCGGCGACCGCAGCGGTGCGGAACGCACGGCGCCAGCTTGCGGCCGGCGAGATTGCGGCGCGCGCGCGCTCCATCAGCACGGCCTGCGAGATCCTCATCGAGCTCACCGGCTCCCTGGATCACGCGCGCGGCGGCGAGATCAGCCGGAGGCTGGCGCAGCTTTACGATTACATGATCCGGAAGCTGATCGAGGCCAATTTCCAGCAGAGGGATGCGCCGTTGGCCGAAGTGCTGGGGTTGCTTTCCACCCTGGCAGAAGCTTGGGATGGATTGAAACAGCAGGAAGCCTCCCAGCCGGCCGACGGCGCCGAAAGTCCCTGGGCAAAGCCGCTGCCGCAGGAGCCGGTGGCCGGCCACCCGTCCCAGGCGTGGAGCCTCTAGCAGCCTCAGCCCTTCAGATCCCGGAACGCCTCCTCGATCTCCTTCTTGGCCGCCTCGCCAGGCGCCGTCAACGGCAACCGCGGCGGCCCGCCGTAGTACCCGTTGAGGTCCATCGCGTACTTCAACCCCGGCACCCCGTACTTCGTGGTCACCAGCGCCGCGGCGCGGCCGATGCGGTTCTGCCAGTCCAGACCCCCCACCTCCTCGCGCGTTCGATATGCCTCCCAAATCGCGATCACCGAGTACGGAGCCGCGTTGGCATACGCCAGAATCGCACCGCACGCACCCATCAGCAGCGAGGGCCACAAGGTCGGCGCCGACCCCACCATCACCTGGAATCCGTGCTTCACTTCCCGGATCATCTGCATCACCTTTTCCAGGTTGCCGGAGCTCTCCTTGATGGCGATCACGTTGGGATGCTCCGATATCGCTACCACCGCCTCCACCGGAATGTCCACGCCGGTGGCCTGCGGCCAGTTGTAGATGATCAGCGGAATGCGCGATTGGTCGGCCACCGCGCGGTAATACAGCGCCTGCGCATCCGCCCGGTTGATCAAATTCTTGTAGTAGTGCGGCGTCCGCACCATGGCGGCCTTGTAGCCCATTTCGGCGGCCCGATTGGTCAGGCAGACGGTCTCGCGCACGCTCTCCATGCCGGTGCCCGCGATCAGCAGCTTGTCGGGCGCCGCGTGTTGGGCCACCTGCTCCCACAGCGCGATCTTCTCTTCGGTGGTCAACATGACGCTCTCGCCGGTGGACCCCATCACCACGTAGCCCGAAAGCGATGTCCGGTTCCACTTCTCCACGTTGTGCTGCACCTTGGCGGCGTAGATATTCCCGTGGTGATCGAACGGCGTGGTAATGGGCGGGAAAATGCCCTGCAATCGTAGGCTCATGCATCACATATAGCATGCCGGCCCCGGCCCCTGGCCTCCCACCCCCGGCCCCTGGCCCCCAGCCCCTTACAATGAGGTATGTTCAGAGCGGCAATCTTTTTCCTGGGATTGTGCCTGTTGCGCGCCGAGGACCATCCGATGACCCTGCGCCAGGCGGTGGAGACGGCCATCCGGCAGAATCCGGACATCGCCCTGGCGCGCCTCGAGGCGGAGAAGGCGCGGCAGGCGGTCCGCGTCGAGCGCGACCCGTTCGCGCCGCGCATCACGGCGGGCAGCGGATTGGCCTACAGCAACGGATTCCCCATGAGCATCGAAGGCTCGGCGCCCAGCATCGTGCAGGCGCGCGCCTCGCAATACATCTTCAATCGCCCGCAGAGCTTCACCGTGGCGCAGGCCAAGGAGGATGCGCGCGGCGCATCGTTGGCCGTCACCGGCAAGCGCGATGAGGTGGCCTATCGCGTGGCCTCGCTCTACCTCGACGCCGAGCGCGCCGCCCGCATCGGCGGCCTCGCGCGAAAGGATGCCGAGAGCCAGGAGAAGGTCCTCGAGACCGTCCGGGCGCAGGTGCTGGAAGGCCGCGCTCTGCCGCTGGCGGAAAAGACGGCCGCCTACAACGTGGCACGTTCGCGCCAGATCGCGGACGAGCTGGAGGACGACCAGGCCACCGCCGAAACGGCGCTGGCCATGGGTCTCGGTTTTCCGGCTGAGGACCGCGTCCGCCCGGTGGACGAGCCGAGGTCCGCGCCGGCGTTGCCCCAGTCGCCCGAAGAGGCCATTCAGGCGGCCATCGAGTCCAATACCGACTTGCGGCGCCTGGAATCGCAGATCGTCTCCAAGGAGCTGGAGCGGCGCGGCGAGAAAGCCGCCCGGCTGCCGCGCGTCGACCTGGTGGCGCAATACGGATTATTCGCCAAGTTCAATAACTACACGGACTACTTTCTCAAGTTCCAGCGGAATAACGGGCAGATCGGCGTCTCCTTCCAGATTCCCTTGTTGGCGGGCCCCGGCGTGAGCGCCCAGGTGGCACAGACCCAGATCGACATCGCCCATCTGAAAATCGAGTTGACCAACACCCGCAACCGCATCGCGTCGGACTTGCAGCAGTCGTTCCGCCAGGTGAAGAAGGCCGAGACCGCGGGCGAAGTCGCGCGCCTCGACCTGGAGGTCGCGCGCGAGCAGCTCTCGGTCTACCTGGCCCAGATGCAGGAAGGCCGCCTGACCCTGCGGCAGGTGGAAGAGGCGCGCATTCTGGAGAACCAGAAGTGGATCGCATTCTACGATGCCCAATATGCCGTGGAGAAGGCCCGCTGGAACGTGCTGCGCCTGACGGGCAACCTGGTGGCGTCGCTCGAAGCGCCGCCGAAATAAGACCGCCGGTGGCATTAGAACTTCCGGCGAGGCCGATGATCCTTGACCGAAACAAAAACGGCGGGCCAGAATAGACTATGAACCGCGAACAGGTCATAGCCACATTGCGCGAACACGAGCCCGAGCTAAGAGCTGCCGGCGTCGTGCGCTTGTCGCTGTTCGGCTCCACGGTGCGCGGTGAGCGCCGCCCCGGTTCCGATATCGATCTTCTGGCCGCCTTCGAGGAAACCCGCCGGGTATCGCTGCTCGATGTCATCCACATCGAAAACCAGATTGCGGACCTGCTCGGGGAGCCGGTTGATTTGCTGGTGGAAGGAACACTCAAGCCGCATGTGAGGGAAAACGTTGGCCGCGAGGCGCTCCGTGCCTTTTAGCGGTGATCCGGCAAACCTGCTGGATGGTATTCTCGCCGATGTCGCCAGGATCGAGCGGTTCACCGAAGGCGTAGAAACCTGGCTCCGCTGAAAGCAGCCGCTCAAGCGGCGCTCGAGAAGCTTCGCCAACCGTGATGCGAAATTTCCGGCGCCGCACACCGACGGTTTCGAACCGGCACGGTGACGTTATCATAAGGAGGAATGGGCGTTGACGAAACACTCATGCGGGAGATTGTCCGCCGTGTCCTGACTGTGACGCGGCCGGAGAGGATCATTTTGTTCGGATCCGCCGCTACCGGCCAGATGACCAAGGACAGCGACATCGACCTGTTGATCGTCGAGCCGGCTCCGAAGAACCGCCACGAAGAGAGCGTCGCCATCGAGGATGCTATTGGGGATGTTCACTTCCCGGTTGATGTAAAAATCATCGCTTCCGAACGCTTCGAGGCCACCAAGAACATCATCGGTGGCATCGCCTATCCGGCTCACAAATACGGCAGGGTCCTCTATGAGGCCGCCTGAGGATGAGATTCGCCGGCTCGTCGGGGACTGGATCGGAAAGGCCGACCTCTACCTCGATACCGTCGGCCGATTGGTGGCCGAGGAGCGGTTCCGGGATATCGTCGCATTCCATGCTCAGTAGGCGGCCGAGAAGTATTTGAAGGCTCTCCTCACCCGGCACCAGGTCGAATTCCCGGAGACCCACGTCATCAGACGCCTCTTGATTCTCCTCGATCCGGTCGATCCAGGACTCGCGGAGGATCTCGATGAAGCCAACTGGCTCAGCCCTTTCGGCGCCGAGATTTGCTACCCAGGCGATCGTCCCCAAAACGGTGCCCGGTGATGAAGTGCGCGCTCAGCGACTCGCCCAGAAGGTCCGCGACAGCGTGATGGCGGTGCTTGATCCCTATCTTTCCGGAGGCTGATCTGTCCAGGCAACTCGGAGGCCCATTCGCGGGCTGAGCATCGCCTGGCGGCCATCGGCCTCGAACTTTCCGTCGGATCAGAACAGCTCCACGTTGTCTCCCAGATCGTCTGCGGAAGCGGCTTCCTCCACCGCCTGAGTCACTTCCGCGGTCTCGCCTGGCTCGGGCGGGGGAGGCGCCCCTCCGCTGGCCACACGCTCGTGCACGTCGCGCTCCATTTGCATGGTGTAGTGCTTCGCAAGATTCTCCAAGCCTCGGGCCTCGCCGGCTTCTCCATCTTCTGAGGACGCGGGCCTGGCTTCGGCTCCGATCCGTTCCAGCTTGCCGCGGGCGCGATTGACTACCCGGGCAAAGAGCGGGCCGGCCGAGAAACCGCTGCGGACCGCGCCGATGTTCTCCGCTAGACGCGAGCCCAGGGCCGCGATCTCCATGACACGCGCGAAGCTCGACTCGCCCGACGAATGCAATTCCAGGAGCGCGGCCCGCATCTCGCCGGCCGCGTCCTGGTCTCTCGAGTTCATTGCGGTATCCGGCAGCACACCGGATTCCGCGGGGACCGAGCCTCCGGATATGCGGCCGGCGGCGTCGCTCATGGCGTCCAGCGCTCCGGCCACATCTTCGGTATGGCCGTTGGAATCCAGGGCCAAACCCTGCATGACGCCGGCAATCACGTCCAGCGCGCTTCCCGCCGCCCCGAGGTGAGCGGCGCGGATGGTGGCATTGATCGCAATGCGCTGGATTTGAATCTCAATTCCGCGGATCCGGGCCACGGAATCCCGCATTCCACCGATGGTTTCTTCGAGGCCCGCGGCCGTGGACTCGATTTCCGCCTGGGCCGCCGCGCAGGATCCGACACCCTCCAGAATCGCGCTGAAGCAGTCCTCCATCTGCAAGAAAAAGGAGCCGTGGTCGTCGCCCTGGATGCCCATGAGCGCTCTGCCGGCTTCCGCCATGTCCTGCACCCGCGCCGCGATGCCTTCGAGATCGCGCTCGATATGCCCGATCGAAGAAGCGAAGACCCGCTCCGCGCTGGAAAGCTGCGATGACTGCAAGGTCAGGATCGCCCGGGCCTGCGGCGGCGCGGCGGCCCAATCCGCGCGCCCGCCGTACTCCGAACGAAGCTCTCCCAGGGCATGCGCCACGTGCTCGACCTGTTGCCGCGTAATGTCGTGGAATTGAATGGACCCGACCAGGTTGTCGATGGCTTCGCACACTTCCCGATTCCGGGCGGCCTGCAGAACCGTTGTTTCGCGCGCCCTCCGCTGCCGCTCCTCAAGGGTTCCCAGGCTGTTGCCGACGCTGGAGATCAATGCGGGCAGCTCGCGGAGTTGCCTGGCGCGAATTTCGGAACCGCTCCGTACCGCGGATTGAAGGCTCCGGTCGAGCCGGGAGGAGGCGTCCATAACACCTTCTCCCGTCAATTGGATGCTCTCCGACAAGGGGGCCACCTCGTCGGCCAGACCGGAGAAGCCGGCGCCGGAACCGCCCAGACGCGACGTTTCGATCCGCGTCAGCGTACAAAGCGTTCGGAAGACCCTTACCGTGTTGCGAAGCCCGGAGAAGGCCAGCCGGATACCACGCGAGAGGTCGTGCACGCCTGCCAGCGCCTGGCCGCTTTGCTCGATTCGGGCGTCCATCTCGCGGAAGTTTCCCAGCATTCTGGTAAGCGCCCCGGAGGCGTGCCGCCCATGCTCGCCCGAGATGAGCTCGTTCAGAGCGCCGATATCCGCCGAAATCTCACGGGCCGCCGTGCGGAATTCCATCAGGTTTTCACCGACTGCCAGGAAATCCCGTTCGGTGGACCGATTGAGGTCTTGGAGATCCGCGATGACCTGGTCGACGGCTGTCCCCCATCCGCCTTCCGCCGGCCCGCTCTCGGGGCGGCGCCGGAGAACAGCCAGGCTCCGCCGGAGCGGTTTCACCGCCATCCGGATGGCCGTTCGAATCTTGTCGGAACCGAGCGATATGATGCGATTCACGGTTGCCCTAATAGATCCATATCGGCCAAGTCGCCGAAGTCACCGACCCGCCGTGGCGCAGGCACTCCTGCCTGCGGCGTCCCGACCTCCTCGGGACGCTTGCTCGGGTTTCTGCCGCCAGAGCCCCCCCCTAAGGGATCGCCCCCGCTCTTGTCGACGCTTGCTCGACGCCTGGAAATATGTGGCCGCATTTGCGAAACCATGTGCCGATTTTCGCCTGGACCTACGGAAGAACCGGAATTCGCCGATAAGTACTGGGAGGATGAAACTGTGGTCGGACAGCACCCCCCAGCCGCCACGCTGCTATCGTGCCCCAGGGAGGCGAAAAGAAACTACAGCGAGGAGTCCACCCTTGTCCGTAACGGTTGACCGCCTGGAAACCCACTGGCTCATCCGGCTGGAAGGCGAATTCACTCTCGCGTCCGCGCCGGAGCTCAAACGGCTGCTGCTGGAGTGGCTGGAGTCTGGGAAAGATCTGCAGTTGGACCTGGAGCGCGCCGATGAGATCGATATCACGCTGCTGCAGTTGCTCTGTGCCGCCGGGCACGAAGCCGCGCGCGCGGGTCTCGGAATGGTGAGCCGTGTATCGGAAGCGGCCGCCGCCGCGGCGCGGGAGGCGGGCTTCGTTCGGTTCCCCGGGGCGGCGGAAGCCTGAAGAGATGGCCAAGACAATCCTGAGCGTCGACGATTCGGCCAGTGTGCGGCAGATGGTCAGGTTCACCCTCTCCGAGGCCGGCTATACGGTCATCGAGGCCGTGGACGGCCAGGACGCGCTGGCCAGGCTGGCGAGCCCGGTGAACCTGGTGATCACGGACCTCAACATGCCGAACCTGGACGGCATCGGGCTCATCCGCAGCGTCCGGGCCAATGCGGCTTTGAAGGGCCTCCCCATCCTCATGCTGACCACCGAGTCTCAGGAATCGCGCAAGCAGGAGGGCAAGGCGGCCGGCGCCACGGGCTGGATCGTGAAACCGTTCACGCCCCAGCAGATCCTGGCGGTAGTGAAGCGGGTGCTGGGATGATCGACCAGTACCGGCAGGCATTCGACGAAGAGGCTCGAGAGCTGCTCACCGAGTTGGAATCGGCGCTGCTGGAGCTGGACCAGAAGCGCGACGACCCCGAGGTGGTGGGGCGGGCTTTCCGCGCCTTGCATACCATCAAAGGATCGGGGTCGATGTTCGGCTTCGACGACATCGCCGGCTTCACCCACAATCTCGAAACCGCTTTCGACCGGTTGCGCCATGGGCAGCTTGCCGCCACCGCCGACCTGATCAGTCTGAGCCTGGCCGCCGGCGACCACATCAAGACCATGCTGGACGAGGCTGCCGGCCGGGGCGCCGCGGACCAGGCCCGCACCTCCGAAATTGTCGCCGGACTGCGCCGCTTGACCGGGCTGCCGGAGTCTTCACCGGGCACCACGCCTGTCTCGCCGCCAGAGCCCGCCCTCGCCGCGAGTGGCCCCGCCCGCGATTGGCGCATTCGCTTTCGGCCCGGGCCGGACGTGCTGTTAAATGGGACCAACCCCCTGCTGCTCCTCCGCGAGCTGCGCGAGCTGGGCGGGCTTCGGATGGCGCTCGACACGGCCGCCGTTCCGCCGCTCGGCGAGATCGATCCCGAGCGCTGCTACCTGGCTTGGGATATGGTTCTGTCCACCGCGGCGGGGCCCGAGGCGATTCGCGACATCTTTATTTTCATCGAGGACGATTGCGAGATCGCCATCGAGCCCCTTCCCAGCCTGGCGGCAGAGGCCCCCGCGCCGGCGGCGGCCGCGGCCAGGCAGATCGTTGCGGAGCCGCGCGGCACGGCGGGTGCGGCAGCCGCGTCGAGCATTCGCGTGTCGGCCGACAAGCTGGATCAGCTCGTCAACCTGGTGGGCGAGCTGGTGACCGTGCAGGCCCGCCTGAGCGAGGCCGCCGCCCGGCGGGACGATCCCGACATCCTGGAAATCTCCGAGGCCGTCGATCGGCTGACCTCCGAGCTGCGGGAAAACTCCATGAGCATCCGCATGCTGCCGCTCCGCACCACCTTCGAGCGGTTCCGCCGCCTGGTTCACGATCTCGCGATCGAGCTGCACAAGGAGGTCGACCTCACCCTCGAGGGGGCCGATACGGAGCTGGATAAGACCGTGATCGATCAGTTGAACGATCCGCTGGTGCATCTGATCCGCAACAGCATGGATCATGGCATCGAGACCCCGGAGGTCCGCCGCGCGGCCGGCAAACGGCCCAGCGGAACCATTCACCTTTCCGCCCAGCACTCCGGCGCCAACGTGCTGATCCGGGTGAGCGACGACGGGCGCGGGTTGGATGTGGACGCCGTGCGTGCCCGCGCCATTGAGCAGGGCTTGATCGATGGCGCCGCCCGGCTTTCGGAGGCCGAGATCCTCGCTCTCGTCCTGACGCCCGGTTTCTCCACCGCGCGGAAGGTCACCGGCGTCTCCGGGCGGGGCGTGGGCATGGACGTGGTGCAGCGAAGCATCGACGCTCTGCGCGGTTCCATCGAAATGAGCAGCCGGCCGGGGACGGGGCTTACGGTAACGCTCCGCCTTCCCCTGACGCTGGCGATTATCGACGGGCTGCTGGTCCGCGTCGGCGGGGCGCACTTCGTGCTGCCCCTGGCCAACAGCTTGGAATGTGTGGAATTGACCCGGCAGGATATCCAGGACGCGCACGGCCAACACATCGCCAACGTTCGCGGCGAGCTCATTCCCTACATCCGGCTCGGCGAGTACTTCGGGATGGAGATGGCGCGGCCGGATCGCGAGCAGATCATGGTGGTCGAAACCGAGCACGGGCATTACGGCTTCGTCGTAGACCAGGTGATCGGAGATCACCAGACGGTGATCAAGAACCTGGGCCGGCTGTATCGCAACGTGCAGGTGGTCTCCGGAGCCACCATCCTCGGCAACGGGACCGTGGCTCTGATTCTCGATCCGCATCGCCTGGTGCAGAACGTAGTCCAGAGCACGTCTCAGAATAAGCGCTCCGATGGCCGGAGAGCGCGGCACAACGGCAGTGTGGACAGGCCAAAGTCAAACCGGCGAAATTTCAAAAAGGAAGACCGAATCGATGGTACGTAAAGTAAACGGTAAGAAACAATTGCGGAACTCCGGCAATGGCGGCACAGCCGTTGTGGATTACGGCGCGGCCGCGGGGCGCGCCGGAGCGGGTGGCGCTTCGAATACCACAGACGAGTTGCAGCGGGTATCCCAGGAGATCCTGCGCCTGGTGGAGGCGTCCCGCCAGGGCCGTCTCGACGAGCGTGTCAAGGTCGACCAGTTTCAGGGCACCCATCGCGAAATGGTGCAGGGCATCAACGAGATGCTGGATGCCATCCTGCTGCCCATCGGCGAGGGCAATCGCATCCTGGCCCAGATTTCGAGCGGCCGGATCGACGAGCTGATCGTGCAAACCTATAAGGGCGATCACGAGAAAATGAAGGTGGCCATCAACAACGTGGCCACCGTTCTGCAAGTTCTGCAAAAGGAACTGTCCCGGCTCAACGACGCATCCCGGGAAGGGCAGCTCTCCGAGCGCGGCAAGCCCGAGCACTTCCAGGGCGCCTATGCCGACATCGTGCGCGGCGTCAACGTCATGCTGGACGCGATCCTGCTGCCCATCGGCGAAGGCAACCGCATTCTCGTCCAGATCTCCGACGGCAAGATCGACGAGCTGATCGCCCACACCTATAAGGGCGATCACGAGAAGATGAAACAGGCCATCAACAACGTGGGTTCCGTCGTGCAAGGCTTGCAAAAGGAATTGATGCGCCTGACGGATGCCTCCAGGGACGGGCGGCTCTCCGAGCGCGGCAAGCCCGAGCAGTTCCGCGGCGCGTACGCCGACATCGTGCGTGGCGTCAACGCCATGCTGGACGCGATCCTGCTGCCCATCGGCGAAGGCAACCGCATTCTGGCCCAGATTTCCACCGGCCGGATCGACGAGCTGATCGTCCAAACCTTTAAGGGCGACCACGAGAAGATGAAGCAGGCCGTGAACAACGTGGCCACGGTGGTGCAGACCCTGCAGAAGGAATTGATTCGCCTGATCGACGCGTCCAAAGACGGACAGCTCTCCGAGCGCGGCAAGCCCGAGCATTTTCAGGGAGCGTACGCCGAGATTGTCCGCGGCGTCAACACCATGCTGGATGTGATCCTGCTGCCCATCGGCGAAGGCAACCGCATTCTCGGCCAGATCTCGAACGGCAAAATCGACGAGCTGATCGCCCAAACCTTTAAGGGCGATCACGAGAAGATGAAACAGGCGGTCAACAACGTAGCCACTGTCCTGCAGGGCCTGCAGAAGGAGCTGGCCCGCCTGACCGAGGCCTCGAAGGAGGGAAAATTAACCGAGCGCGGCAACCACGATCAGTTTCAGGGCGCCTACGCCAACGTCGTGCGCGGCGTGAACGCCATCCTGGATGCCGTCATTACCCCGCTCAATGTCTCCGCCACGTATGTGGATCGCATCAGCAAGGGCGACCTGCCGCCGCAGATTACCGACACCTACCACGGCGAATTCAATAACATCAAGAACAACCTGAACACGCTCATCGGCGCCATGAACGACGTCACTCACGCCGCCGAAGAGATCGCCCAGGGGAATCTGACGGTAACCGTGCGCGAGCGGAGCGCCCAGGACAAATTGATGCAGGCCTTGATCGCTATGGTCGCCGGCCTCACCCGCACCGTAACCGACATCCGCACCATTGCGGGCGAAGTGTCGTCCGCCAGCCAGTCCATCAGCGCGGCTTCGGTCCAGGTGTCCAACGGCGCCAGCGCGCAGGCCGCGTCCGCCGAGGAAGCCTCCTCCTCCATGGAGGAAATGGTCTCCAATATCAAGCAGAACGCCGACAACGCGCAGCAGACCGACAAGATCGCCACCAAATCGGCCAAGGACGCGCAGGAGAGCGGCAAGTGCGTGCTGGAGGCGGTATCGGCGATGAAGGAAATCGCCAGCAAGATCTCCATCATCGAGGAGATTGCGCGCCAGACCAACCTGCTGGCCCTCAATGCGGCTATCGAGGCGGCGCGCGCCGGCGAGCACGGAAAAGGGTTCGCCGTGGTGGCCGCGGAGGTCCGCAAGCTGGCCGAGCGCAGCCAGAAGGCGGCCGGCGAGATCAACCACCTCTCGGGCACTACCGTGAAAGTTTCCGAGAAGGCCGGAGAGATGCTCGACAAGCTGGTGCCCGACATCCAGAAGACCGCGGAGCTGGTGCAGGAGATCACCGCGGCCAGCAAGGAACAGGATACCGGCTCCGAGCAGATCAACAAAGCCCTTCAGCAACTGGAGAAAGTCATCCAGCAGAATGCGTCGGCGGCCGAAGAGATGGCTTCCACTACCGAGGAATTGACCGGCCAGTCCGACCAGCTCTTGAGCGCGCTGGGATTCTTCCGCACGGGAGATACCGGACAGGCCCCGGCGGCGCGAACCGCGGCGGCCAAGCCCGCCGGCTCCCTGGCCAAGCTCCACGAGGCCGTCGGCCATGGCGTCGCCCCCGCCGCCTCCAAGAAGCCCGCCAAATCCGGAGTGGCTCTCAAGATGAGGGAAACCGGCGACCACGTCGACAAGGAATTCGAGCGCTTCTAGACGCTGCGGCGCGGGTCCCTGGCGGCCCGCGCCTCACCCTGAGAGGAAACTAACCATGAGCGTTACAGAAATCACCGATACGCGGCAGTACCTCACATTCAAGTTAGGGGACGAGGTGTTTGCAACCGACGTCTCCAAGGTGCGGGAAGTGCTCGATTTCACCACCATCACCAAGATTCCCCGCACCCCCGATTTCATGAGCGGCGTCATCAATCTCCGCGGCAACGTGGTGCCGGTGGTCGATCTGCGGCTGTGCTTCGAGATGTCCAAGACCGTGAAGACCGTCAACACCTGCATCGTGGTCGTGGAGATGATGCTGGAAGGAGAGTCTACGGTCATCGGCGCCCTGGCCGATTCAGTCGAAGAGGTGATCGACCTGGAGCCCGAGCAGATCCAGCCGGCGCCCCGAATCGGCACCCAGATCCGCACCGACTTTATCAAGGGCATGGGGAAGCGCGATGCGCAATTCATCATGATCCTGGACATCGACCGCGTTTTCTCCGCCGAGGAACTATCGGCGGTCCGCGGCGCGGAAACCAACAAACCCCTGGCTGAAGTCCACGCCTGACCGGAAGCGGGGCCCGCTCTGCCCCAGAATGCCTCGCGGCCCCGCTCTCCACCCACATCATGAACACACGGAATGAAGTGCTCTCCGACCGGGATTTCGACAGGCTGCGCACCCTGATCTATACCGAATCCGGCATCAACCTGGGTTCGGATAAGAAGACCATGATGGAGATCCGGCTCAAGCGCCGGTTGCACAGCCTCAGTATTTCCTCGTTTGCCGAATACTGCGATCGTGTGTTTGCCCCCGAGGCCCGGCACAACGAGCTCATCCACCTGATCGACGTCATCACTACCAACAAGACCGACTTCTTTCGCGAAGCCGGCCATTTCGACTACCTCGTATCCAAAGCGCTGCCCGACCTGGCGGCCCGCAAAGGCGCCCTCCGCCAGTCCCTGGTCTGGAGTGCCGGTTGCTCCACCGGAGAGGAGCCCTATACCCTGGCCATGGTCCTGAATGAGTATTCCCAAACCTGCCCCGGCTTTCGGTTCAGGGTGCTGGCCACCGATATCTCCACCGCCGTGTTGGCCCGGGCCGGCATGGGCGTCTTCAAGTCCGAATCGGTAAGCCCCGTTCCCCGGCTCCTGGTGCGAAAGTACTTCATGCGCAGCCGCGATCCGGAGTCGGACCTGCTGCGGGTGGTCCCCGAGCTGCGCGCCCTGGTCGAGTTCCGGCGCCTCAATTTCATGGACGCCGACTTCGACCTGCCCGAGCCGCCGGAAATCGTCTTCTGCCGCAACGTCATCATCTATTTTGACCGGCCAACCCAGGTGCGGCTCCTGGAAAAGCTCACCCGCCATCTCGCGCCCGGCGGGTACTTCTTTGCGGGCCATTCCGAGTCCCTGCAAGGTATGGACCTGCCTTTGGTTCCGGTCGCGCCGTCGGTCTACAGGAGACCTGGATGATCGAGTGCGAAAATGTCCTGCCCGACCTCAATCTGCAGCCCGGAGAACTGTACCTGGCCCGCAGCCCCGCGATCCTGCGAACCATTTTGGGCTCGTGTGTGGGGGTCACGTTTTGGAGCGCGCGGTTGGGCGCCGGCGCCCTGTGTCATGGCGTCCTGCCTAGGTGCCCTCCAGGCTGGCCTCCGGCCTCCAGCCCCTCCGAGGGCCACCGTTATGTGGACTTCAGTATTCGCTACCTGGCCCAGCAGTTTGACGCGCTCGGGGCCTCCCGGCGGGAGTTGGTCGTGAAGCTGTTCGGAGGCGGCGATGTGCTTCCGGTTGGCGCATTCCACGAACGAAGGCTCACCGTGGGCGCCCTGAATTGCCAGGCCGCGATCGCGGTCCTGGCAGAGGAAGGATTCACGGTGTCCGCATCCGACCTGGGTGGGACTCGCGGCCGGCGAATTCACTTCCATACCGGCACGGGTGAAGTCCTGTTGTACCGGCTGGCCGCCTGGAAACGGTCCGAGGTCCTGCTTTGAGCAAACCGGCCATCCGCGTTCTCATCGTCGACGACTCCGCGGTGGTCCGGCGGACGCTGAGCGAAGTTTTGTCCAGCGACCCGGCCATCCAGGTAATCGGTACGGCCAGCGACCCCTTCGTGGCTGCCGAGCGGATCGCCGAACAGGCGCCGGACGTGATCATGCTGGATATCGAGATGCCCCGCATGGACGGGCTGACGTTTCTGCAGAAGATCATGAGCCAGCACCCCATACCCGTGGTCATCTGTTCCAGCCTCGCCGAAGAGGGAGCCCAGAGCACGCTCAAGGCGCTGGAGTACGGGGCCGTGGAGATCATCGCCAAGCCGCGCCTGGGAAGCAAACAGTTCCTGGAGGAATCGCGCGTCATCCTCTGCCAGGCGGTCAAGGCAGCCGCGGCGGCGCGCCTGCGCACACCAAGCCGGACTGTGGAACCCAAGCTCACCGCCGATGCCATTCTTTCCCGCGCCACCGGCGCCATGCTCGAAACCACCGAAAAGGTGGTGGTCGTGGGCGCGTCCACCGGCGGCACCGAGGCCCTGCGCTCGCTCCTCGAAGTCCTGCCCCCCGACGCTCCCGGTATCGTGATCGTGCAGCATATGCCGGAAGTGTTCACGCGGGCGTTTGCCAACCGCTTGGACAGCCTGTGCCGGATTTCCGTGAAAGAGGCCGAGAGCAACGATACCGTGCTGCGCGGCCGCGCGCTGATTGCGCCGGGCAATCATCATGTGCTGCTCAAGCGCAGCGGCGCCCGATACTACGTCGAGATCAAGGACGGCCCCCTGGTTTCCCGGCACCGTCCCTCGGTGGACGTGCTCTTTCGTTCGGCGGCGCGCTATGCGGGTCGAAACGCGGTCGCCGTGATCCTGACCGGGATGGGCGACGATGGCGCCCGCGGCATGCTCGAAATGAAACAGGCGGGAGCCGCCACCATCGCTCAGGATGAAGCCACTTCCGTGGTGTTCGGCATGCCCAACGAGGCCATCAAGCGCGGCGCCGTGGACACGGTTCTGCCGCTCGAGGCCATTGCCGGGTCGATCCTCATGCGCGCCCGGTGACGCAAGGTGAAGCTTTCCCACTGTCTCCACCCTGACGAGCCGGAACCAAGCAGCGAAGACCCAACTCACCGCGGAAACACGGAGTCACGGAGACGAGCGCGGAGAAAACCAAGTCAAAACCTGAGAGCGGCAAGGAAGCGGAGAGCGCTGAGCAAACCGTCTCGCCCTGGTCCAACCGGCCCCGCCCGAAGTCAACCCCCCGGCTGCACTCTTATCCGCCCCCGGAGTTTACTCGTGTCCCGGGTTCCCTCAGGTTTTGACTTTCTCCTGTTCTTCTCCGCGCTGGTCTCCGTTCCTCCGCGGCTCCGCGGTGAGTTCAACTGCTTCCACCCGCTTCAACTGCCCGCACGCCGCGTAAATGTCCAGCCCGCGGGGCTTGCGCACGAAGCACGGCATCGACCGCCGCACGATCTCCTGGAACCCGGCCACGCGCTGCGGGTCCGGCGTTTCGTACGGAATCCCGGGTCCGGGGTTCAGCGCAATCAGGTTCACTTTCGAGTTCACGTTGGCCAGCAGCTTCACCACCCGCCGCGCGTCGGCGTCCGTGTCGTTCACGCCTTTCAGCAGGACATATTCGAACGTCAGCTTCTCCCACGGGCGTAGCGGGTAAGCCCTGCACGCCGCCATCAGGTCTTTCAAGTGGTACTTGCGCGTGATGGGCATCAGCTCACGGCGCGACTCCTCGGTGGACGCGTTCAGCGAAATGGCCAGCTTCGGCCGCACCGGCTCGCGTCCTAGTGCCTCGATCTTGGGAACGATGCCCGCCGTCGAAACCGTGATGCGGCGCGGGGAAAGTCCGAAGCCGCCCGGGTCGAGCAGGATGCTCGTGGCCTTCACCACGTTGGCCAGGTTGAGCAGCGGCTCGCCCTGGCCCATCATCACGATGTTCAGCCGGCCGCCGTCCCTTCTCAGGCGGTTGTCGCGCGCCACCAGCAGAACCTGCCCGACTATCTCGCCCGCCGTCAGGCTGCGCTCCAGCCCCAGCAGCGCCGTCATGCAGAATTTGCAATCCACCGGACAGCCCACCTGGCTCGAAATGCAGATGGTGTCGCGCTCGCCTTCCGGCATGAGCACGGTCTCGACGGTTCTGCCATCCTCGAGGCGCAGCAGGTAGCGGCGCGTGCCGTCGGAAGACTCATACCGCCGCGCAATCTCGGGCAGGCCCAGGGCGTGCCGCCGAGCCAGGTCCTCGCGCATCCGCGCCGGCAGCGTGGAGATCTGTACGAAATCGGACGCTTCTCCGCGGTAGATGGCCTCGTAGAGTTGTTTCGCCCGGTATCGCGGCTGGCTGGGGTCCAGGGCCTCGCGAAGGTCGGCGAGATCCATCCCCACGAGTGGCCCCACGAGTGGTTGGGACATGCTGTTCCCAGTTTACCGGATCGACCGAGCACACCCGAACGTGTTACAAAAGGGTAAGGGGGATCGGCCGCCTGCTCGCGCGGACGCCCGATCCAAAGCACATCTCATCTGACATGACATCAACCGTGAGTCCCGTAAGGGACATCGAAATGACCACGCTGGCCAACGGCCTTCGCGTTATCACCGAAGCCATGCCGCATGTGCGCTCGGTCTCCGTGGGAGTCTGGATCTCCACCGGCTCGCGGCGCGAATCCGCCGAGCAGAACGGCATCTCGCACTTCATCGAGCACATGCTGTTCAAAGGCACCACCAGGCGCTCCGCCGAGGACATCGCCCGCTCGGTGGATTCCATCGGCGGCAACCTCGACGCCTTCACCGCCAAGGAGCTGGTGTGCTTCAACACCAAGGTGCTCGATCAGCACCTCTCCCTGGCCTTCGACGTCCTGGCGGACCTGGTGCTCCACCCCCTGTTCCGCGACGAAGACATCGAGAAAGAGAAGGGCGTCATCCTGGAAGAAATCAAGATGGAGGCCGACAGTCCCGACTACCTGGTCCACGAGATCTTCTCTTCCAACTTTTGGAAAGATCACCCGCTAGGCAAGCCCATCCTGGGCACGCGCGAAACCGTGAAGCGCTTCGATCGCGGCATGATCCACAGCTACTACGCCTCCATGTACGGACCCGGCAACATGATCGTGACGGCCGCCGGCAACCTGACGCACGGCCGCCTGGTAGACCTGGTGCGTGAGCATTTCGAGACCCTGCCGCCGGGCCAGCCTTTGCCCCCGGACAACGTCCCCAGCACCCACGCGCGCATCGCGCTGCGCAACAAGAAAGCGCTGGAGCAGGTGCACATGTGCCTCGGTGTGCCGTCCTATCCGCTGCCCCATGAGCAGCGCTTCGCGTGCTACGTTCTCAATACGCTGCTGGGCGGCGGCATGAGCTCGCGCCTCTTCCAGAACATCCGCGAGCGGCAGGGCCTGGCGTACGCCGTCTTTTCCGAGCTGAGCCCCTATCGCGATACGGGCTGCCTCTCGATCTACGCCGGAACCTCGCTTGAATCCGCGCGCAAAGTGGTGGAATCGATCACCAACGAGTTCCGCCAACTGAAGGAGCAGCCGGTCGGGGAGGAAGAGCTGCGGAGGGCCAAGGACCACCTCAAGGGCTCGCTGATGCTCAGCCTCGAGTCCACCGCCAGCCGCATGTCGAACCTGGCGCGGCAGGAGATGTACTTCGGCCACTTCTTCAGCCTCGACGCGCTGGTGGAGAACATCGAGGCGGTCACCGCCGACGACGTGCAGCGCATCGCCCGCACTTTCTTCGACGCCAGGCAGATCGCCCTGACCGTGTTGGGGAATCTGGAGAACTTCAAGATCGGGCGCGAAGATCTGGTGTGTTAGCCACTCGCTGTGGGGCAGGTTGTTAACCGGTTGTTAACCTGCGCGGCGGTTGTCAACCGGCGCGCCGTTATCGTCCTCCCCTACTCGTACCGTAACGCCGCAATCGGGTCGATCCGCGTCGCCCGCCGCACCCGAAACCAGCTCGCCGCCAGGCTGACCACCCCCAGCAGCGCCATCCGCGGTGCTCACTCCCGCCAGGAACGACCGCAGCGGCAGCGTCACCAACATCGCGATGCTCATGCCCGCTCCGACTCCGGCGCCCACCAGCAACAGCGTATTGCGCAGCACCAGCAGCCGTACCCGGCCCTCGGACGCGCCCAGCGCCATGCGAATTCCGATCTCCGCCGTCCGCCGGCTCACTTCCACGCGAGCACTCCATACAGGCCGATCATCGCCAGCAACAGCCCCAGCGCCCCCATCGCGGCCAGCAACGCGGTGCTCAACCGCCGCAGGGCAAACTCCAGGCTGGCTGCGTCGCGCGTGGTCCGGACATCCGCAACCAGCGACTTGTCCGCCTCCGCGATGACCCGCCTGACCGCCCCCAGGCTCCCGGACGGCGCGCCGGCGGTTCGCACCAGCAGAAACAGCCGGCCGCCAGTCTGCAGAAATGGCGAAAACATCTGAGGCTTAGGCGCCTCGGCGTTAAAAGGCATACTTGTTGTCGGCAACCACCCCCACGATCTCGCGCCATGGCTCGGTGTCCCCCGTGCGCGGCCGCACCAGCTTCCCCACCGCGTCTCCATCCCGAAACTCGAGGCGCGCGAAGGTCTCGTTCACCACCGCTACCGCGGGTGCGCCTTTCCGGTCGGCCGCCTGAAATTCCCGGCCGCGCACCACCCGGATTCCCATCGTTCGAAAATACTCGGGCCCCACATAGCTGTACTGGATCATCGGCCCGCGGTAATCGGGACGGTCCTTCAGCTCCGTCCAGCCTGCCACCGAGTCTCCGCCCAGCGGAACCAGGCTGGCGTAACTGGCGCCCTCCACTCCCGGCAGCGATTTCACCCGCCGCACCAGCTCCTCGGCCAACGCGTACGTCTGTTCCGTGGTAAAGTTCCGGCGTTCCGGCGTGACTTTGGCCGTGATGCCGCGGTCCATATCGAAACCCGGTTGGATCGTACCGATGTACAAAAGGCTGCGCAGAAACAGCAGGCAAACCACCAGCAGCAGTGTGGAAGCTGCCACCTGGCCCGCCACCAGCGCCCGCCGCCGCCCGCCGCCGCGCGCGCCTTCGAACGCCGTCTGCTTCAGCCACGGCAGAATCTGCGGCCGCGTGGACTGGCGCGCCGGTATCAGCCCGCAAAACACGCACGTGGCCAGCGCCACCGCCAGCGTGTACAATCCTAGCCGCGCATCTATTTCGAGCGCGAACACCGGGAGCGGCGGCGTATTCGGAATCTGGATCCGCGACAGCAGCGGCGCGGCCCAGGTCGTCAACAGCAGCCCTCCCGCGGCGCCCGCGAGCGACAGCAGAAAGCTGTCCGCCACCAGCATGCGGACCAATCGCGGCCGGCTCGCCCCCAGTGCCAGCCGTATGGCAATCTCGCGCTGCCGAGTCGCGCCGCGCGCCAGCATCACTGCCGCCACTGTTGGCGCACGCGATCGCGAGCAGCAGCCCCATCACCACGAACGGCGCCGCCAGCCCAATCAGGAACTCCGGGTGCGAGTTCCGCTCTCGCAGGCTTGCCAATCCGGAGAGCGGCGCCACGAAGGCAGGTTCGCCGAGACTGTGATTCTCCGTCGGATAGGCCTTCTCAAGCGCCTGCGCCCTGGCGGTAAAGGCCGCCCGCGCCTGCTCCCGCCACATGCCCGGCGCCAGTCGTGCAACTACGGAAAATGACGGACGCCCGCGGTCCTCCAGCCCATCGGCCACCGCCGGCGAGACCGGCACGAACATCTGCGGGATCAGCGCTCCCATGGCGGCGCGATACCCGCGCGCCATGACGCCGATCACTATGAAGGGCCGGCCGTTGAGGTTCACCGTTCGCCCGATGATGCCGCGGTCGCTGGCGAAGCGGCGCTGCCAGAATTCGTAACTCAGCACCACCACATCCGGCACCGCGTCTTCGGGAGTGAACGTTCGCCCAAGCCACGCGTGGACACCCAGGAGCTGGAAGTAATTGGCCGACAGTGCCATCGCTGGCACCGGCTCTACCGCATCGCCGTTGCGCCAGTTCAAGCTCACTCCCTACGAGATCTGATTGCCATTCCCAGGTTCGATCCGCACCAGCCGGTCCGGCTCGACGGCCGTGGGCGGAGCCAGCAGCATCAGATTCAGCAGATTGAAGACCGTGGTATGGACGCCAATCCCCAGCGTAAGTGTCAATACTACGACCGCGACCAGGCCCGGAGCCTTGCGCAACGATCGGGCCGCATAGATCAAGTCCTGCATCAGAGTCATGTGTTGGGATGGTTCAGCAATTCACTGGCCGTGAACCATTGTCCGTCTTTGCAACGTGGCGCGGCGAAGGGACCGGGAACCGGTGTCCGCTTGTGGGACGCGCAGTATGGAGAAAACATCTTCAAAGCGCGCACGGCAACGAGACCGTCAGTTGTATGCCCCGGCAATCGCGATTCGCCAACCGTTACCGAGCCGCCAAAAAGCGGCAGAATACGATCGCTTCACCGATGGAGAACAGGTCGAAGAACTTAGGAATGACCCGCGCCGGAATGGTGCGCCCTGAGCTCTCGATCATTACGTTGACGGCCTCGGCCGCCCGACGGCAGGCCACCTGCACCGATCCGCCCTGGTTCGAGAACTTCACCGCTGTCTCCAGGAGAGACTGAAGGGCCTTTACCAGCAGCTCCTTCACGCCGCGGACGGAGATGGCCGAAGCCGCTAACTCTCCTGTCCCGACTTCGATCTGGGTCAGAACCGAGGCGTCATCCAGGATCGTGAGAATTCTCCGTCGGGATCGCTCGAACATGTCGCGAAGCTCGCTGTCCGGGCTGGACTCGTCGAACAGGATATCGCCGATCCCCAGCAGTCCGTTTAGCGGGGTGCGAAGCTCGTGCGAGATGAGATTTAGAAAGTCGGTCTTGGCCTGATCCAGAATCTTCAGCCGCGCGTGTGCCTCGGCGAGCTCGCGGGTGCGCACGGCGACCAGCTCTTCCAGCCGGTCATTGTGCAGCCGTAATGCCTCCTGAAGGCGGTGCAGCCGGCAATGCGTGTCGACGCGGGCGCGCACTTCGTCGAACCGGAAGGGCTTGGTGATGTAGTCGACGCCACCCGATTGAAAGGCCTTCACCTTGTCGCCAGTCTCGTCGAGCGCGCTCAGGAAAATGACAGGAATCTGTTTCAAGCTGTCATCGGCTTTCAACCGCGCGCACACCTCATAACCGTCCATCTCCGGCATGTTGATATCCAGCAGGACCAGTCCGGTGGGCTCTGCACGGCTGCCGCCGGGGCCAGACGCCCGCACGGGAAGGAACACACGCGGTAGCCTCGCCTCCGCAGCATGCTGTCGAGCAGATCCAGATTGTCGGGCTGGTCGTCCACCAGGATGACGTCCCCCTTGGGCTCCTGGTTCGGCAATGAAGAGTTCTGCAATGAAAAGCTCTCCCCTGAAAAATGGTCAGCCGTCATCGCTCCACCTCCGGATCGTTTCGCGCAACGCCCCGGTCATTCCGCCGGCAATTCCCCAAGGCCAGGGCGAGGGCGCCACCCGCGCGCACCGCGTGGCGCAGGCTCGGTGGCGAGATGATCACACTTGTCTTATCGGCCGGAGCGGTTTCTGGTCTAACGGTCCGACATTTCGCCAGCCGGGATATCACGGCCCCACGAACTTCACGAACCCCCAGTGTTCCGGCACGTGCATGTCCACCAGCCCCTGGGGCGACCAGACCCAATTGTCCTCCCGCAGGCCGGGCAGTTTCTCGTACTTGCCGCCGGCCGCCCGCACCTGCCACTCCACGCGTGAGAAATTGATGCGCCATTCCGCGCCGGCGTCCGGACGGCCCATGCCGGAGCGATCGCGAAAAGCGCTCCACGGGAAGGCCAGCTCGACGCTCCAGCCGCGGTCGCGGTCGCCGGGGTGGTTCAACGTGCCGTCGATCGAGACCGCTGTGAGCAGCCCGGGGATCTCCCAACTGTTATCGGCTTTGCCGCCCTGCTTGTATGGCTTCGGCAGGAACAAGTCCCACCCCGTGTTCAGCGCGTTGATCTCAAATTCAAAGTAGTTGCGGGCATCGCCCGTGGGGTTGAGGAAGACCTCGAAATCGTTATCGCGGAAAATCACCGAATCGTGCTGCGTCAGGGTCGCCCAGACGTCGGGTTCCTCCAGGCGCGCGCCCACGTACAGGCAGTCGTCGTCCCACAGCATCTTGACGCGCGTGCGATAACGCGGCTTGGGCCACCCGGCGCCGCGGATGTCCACGAACCAGTCGGTCCACGCGGCGCGCTTCCACGCGTCGTCGTCCAGTTTTCCGTCGATCCGGACCTTGGAAGATGCGCGCGCACAAGCGTAGTGCCGGGACGTGGCATCGGCGGCTAACGCCAGGGCAACAGGCAGCAGAATCGCCGGGAGCAATTTGGTCATGGGCGGTGTCCAAACTTATCATGTCAGACCCGCGACTACGATTGCCGATGATCGTATTGCTTGCCTTGGGCCCGTTGCTGGCCCAAGACTCCCCATCGCCTGATAGCGCGCGCGCATGGCTGAATCGCGGCGTGCAGGCCTTCAAGAACGCCCAATACAGCGACGCTGCCGCGGCCTTTCGGAAGGCCGTGGACCTGGCCCCCGCCGATCCCACTCCGCACCTCTATCTGGCCACCGCGTATAGGCAGCAGGTCGTTCCCGCTGCGGAGTCTCCGGAGAACCAGGCCATGGCGCAGAAGGCGGATACCGAGTTCCGGAACGTGCTGGCGCTGGATCCCACTAACCGCGTGGCGCTGGCCTCTCTTGGATCCTTGAACCTCAATCGGCGCCAGTTCGACGATGCCCGCGACTGGTATCAGAAACTGATCATCCAGGATCCTCGCAACGCCGAAGCTTACTACTCGATGGGCTTCATCGCCTGGTCGAACTGGTATCCCGAATATGCAAAGACGCGCAGCCAGGCCGGTATGAAGCCTTCGGATCCCGGCCCCATACCGGATGCTTCGGTGCGGGCAAATTTGCGAAGCCAATACTGGGCGGTGATCGATGAGGGTCTCTGGAATCTCAACAAGGCGCTGGAGCTGAATCCGCAATACGACGACGCGATGGCGTACGTCAATCTCCTGGTGCGCGAGCGCGCCGATTTGCGCGACACGAAGGAAGAATACAGCCGCGACATTGCCGAGGCCGACGAGTGGGTGCAGAAAACGCTCGCGGCGAAGCGGATGAAGACGCTGACGCCGCAGGGAGGTGGTGGCGGCGGAAGGGCCATCGCTTCCGCCCCGCCGCCACCACCTCCGCCTTCGCCGCCACCTTCGGGCAACGCCAACGGCGAAACCCCGCAACGCATCCGCATAGGCGGGCAGGTACAGCAGCAGAAGCTGGTCAGCCAGGCCCCGCCGGTCTATCCGCCTCTCGCCCGGCAGGCCGGCATCCAGGGTACGGTGCAGCTCGAGGTGGTGATCGACACGGACAGAACGATAGCGCACATACAGGTAGTCAGTGGCCATCCCCTGCTGGTCCCCGCGGCCATCGACGCGGTCCGGCAGTTGAGCCCGAGCGGCAGACTGACATCCAGTGCCGGGCCGATGACGTGACCGAAACGGACTGCCCGAGGCAAACACAGCCGGCTAAGACACCGGCCGTCATCCAAACGCAAAGACGAATGATTCGCAGAGACTCTCTATCCTACTGTAAGACTCGAGAGCTTCGGGACGGGGATCTGGAACTGGAGCCGGCCGATTTCGCGCCGGATGTCGCGGCCAGCGGTATGCAGCCCGGTCGTTTCGGCTGCTGTTGCCGCTGGCCCGCCGTCTTCGGCTCGATCCCCTGTGGATCACGTGCAACCCGGAGAATCTCGCATCGTGCCGCTATCGGCGGAACTACAGACTCCGCAGATGGAAACCGCCGTCCACATCTAACACCTGGCCGGTGGAATAATCCAGCAGACCGTCGGCGATGGCGCGAACCGCCTTCGCCACGTCCGAACCCTCGCCCATGCGCTTCTGCGGCACCAGGCCCGCGGCGATCTTCTCCTCGTACGCCTTTTCCACCCTGGCGATCATATCGGTGCGGATGATCCCCGGCCGGATCTCGAAAACCTTGACTCCCGCGCCCGCCAGCCGCTCGGCGTACACCGCCACCGACATGCTCAGGCCCGCCTTCGAAATGCAATACTCCGCGCGATTCACCGACGCCGTGTACGACGAGATGGACGTCACGAATACGATGCGCCCCGCTCGTTGCTCCTGCATCCAGCGGGCCGCCGACTGCGTGAGGAAATGCGGGCCCTTCAGGTTGGTCGCGATCAGCTCGTCGAAGCTTTCTTCGGTGGCATCCAGCACGTCGCGGCGCTCGCGGGGGCCCATGCCGGCGTTGTTCACCAGCAGATCGAGCCTGGGGAAACGCTCGCGCGCGAAACACATCAGCGCCTCGCGATCTTTGCGCCGGCTCACGTCGCACTGAAAGATCTCGCAGCCGGTCTCGCCGCGCAACTGATCGGCGGCGTCGCGCCGGTCGCGATACGTGCCGATCACGCTATGGGTCCTGGCGAGCTCCGTCGCGATAGCGCGGCCGATCCCCCGGCTGGCGCCCGTTACGATGCTGGTAGGCTTCACACTCTAACCGGCGTTTCGAGCACGAACGTCAGGCGCGTTTCGGACGGAATCTTCACACGCTGGCCCTTGGTGACCACCTCGGCACCGGCCCCCGCCGCACCCCCCGCCGCCGCTCCGACCGCCGCGCCTTTGCCGCCGCCGGCGATAGCGCCGATGATCGCACCCACCGCCGCCGTTCCTCCGGCGACCTTGGCCGTGCGCTCGCCGCGCGAGGAACTCTCGCGCGACACCGACTGCGTGTTGATCTCCACCGAACGCCCGTCGACCTTGACCGACATCAAACTCAGCGTGAGCTCGGCGCGGCCGGTGAGCTTGCCGGAATCCTTGGCATCCACCAGTTTCACCACGGCGTCCGCGCCGCGCGGGATGAGGATCTCGCCGTTCGGACCCTTCACCGCCTCATCCAGGCTGGCCTTGTATGTTTGGCCGACGTGCGAAGTATCCGAATCCACTCCATCGATCATGCGGACCACGATGTTCGTTCCGGCGGGAAGCTCCACCAAATCCCGAGGCGGGGCGGGCGGGGCTGCGGGCGCGCTTTGGGCGTTGGGATCCGGACGCAGGATCACGTCGCCCCCACTGTTGTCGGCGCGGCGCAGCGTCGGACGATCGCCCGTGCTATCGGAGCTATCGGCGCGGCGCAGCGTCGGACGGCGGTCGTCATACGCGGTGGGCGCGGACGGGCCGCCGAATTCGATTCGCACCACATCCGACAAATCCAGCGTCTCGATCCGGTCGCCAATTTCCACTTTTATGGTGCGGGCCGTACCACCCAAATACGTGCCGTTGATCACCCGACCGCTCTTCATCGTGATGGTATCCGCGAAGCCGGCCGTTGCCAGTACCAAAGCGATTGCGATGTGTATCAGGCGCATAGTGTTACCTCGGTCTTTTTCCTCCATAGATTGTACGACGCATCCGGCTGCGAATTAGTTTACGGGGAGTTACCCCGCGTTGCCGCTCAAGGACTGGGCCACGTCCTTCCCGCGCTCCAAAGCCTGCCGATACACTTCAGCGCGCTGCTCATCCGTATAGAGCCGATTCGCGTGGTGGTAGTATTCCAGGCTCTTGCCCACCGCGAAGGTCCCCGCCCACGCAATTGCGCCTTTGGGGATAAGCCCGCCGCCCAGCGGGATGTGGCCAACCAGCTCCCGCGCCAGCGCCCGCCACCCGAACGCGCCCGCCACGATGGACAGGATCTCCGCCTTCTGGCGGGCAAAGCCGGGGCGTTTGCCGCAAGCCGCCGCAATCAGGAAGGCCATGCGGATTTGGTTGGCGGTGAGGAACGCCGTGTCGGATGCGAATTCGCCGAAGGCCCACGGCAGCTCGATCAGGCTGGGCACGATGTTGGGCACCGCCGTGGCGATGGCGAACAGCGCATTCTCCCGGGCAACGGCTTGAATGATCCCCTCCACCACCGGCTTGCGAAAGGCCGGGAACTGGCGGGCCAGCGGCAACGCCAGATCGTCGTGCTCGTCGAGGATTGGGGAGATCGTGGTCTCCGGGTCGTCGCGGTGGAACGTGAAGGCGCCGCTGGTATGCGGGATTCCCTGCTGGTACAAGACCAGGTCCACCGTTTCCGGGACGTCCGGATCGCCCGCGCGGTGGATCCGTGTCATCATCTCGGCCCGCGCATGGTCCGGCATGCCCGCGGGCAGCAGAAAGTCCTGCAACTCGTCGTAACCGGCGTTGTCGGCCGCGACCAGTCCGACGCTGACGGGCCGGGTGGCGCGGCTGCGCACTTCTTCCGGGTTCAAGAGAGAAACGGCGGTACGAGCCTGCTTGATCATGTCGAGCATAGTGGATGACGATCCTCGAAGATGCTAAGTCATTGGGGGCGTTGAGCGCCGGGAAGGCGGAACATCACTTGGAGGCCCTTGCGCCATTCTACCGCCAGTCCGATTCGCTCCACATCGATTGCCGGAGCGAAGTAGCCCAGAATCGTCTCCGTGGTGGGGTGGAACTCGAGCGATGGCGCAACCAGCAGGAGCCGCGGCGCTTCGGGCCGGAGCGCAATACCGGGGAAATAGCCGTTCGTGGCGAATTCCCCGCGATCCAGGTGCCATTTGACGCGGATCCAATAGTCCAGTGCCTGCAGCGGCAGGTGAAGATCCGCCGACGCCTTCAGTTCCACCACCGCCAGGCGGCCGGCGTAGTCGACCGCCAGCAGATCCATGATGCCGCGCTCTCCCCCGGCGAATGCCGGCACCTGTCCATAGATCGGCTCGCGGAGGAGCGATGCGTCCAGTGTTTCGATCTGGGCGCGCGCCTGCGATTCCAGCCAGGCTTCCGGGTGTTGCCGGTAGAGCGGGTGGTCGCGATCCTCCGCCTCGGGGGAGCGCGCGCGGTTGAGCTCTTCCACCAGGCGCGCGATCTCGGCGGCGTGGTGCTCACGCGCGGGGCGCCGTTCTCCCAGTCCGAAGCGCAGGCTGCCGCCCGACAGGTCCGCGAACTCGACGCCGCGCACCCGCAGGCTGGCGCGGCCATCGTGTTTGAGAATGCGCTCCACGCCGGGAAGCGACGTGATGTTCGCCCAGGATTCGGCCTGACGAGGCGGCGGACGGCGGGAGAGCTCCAGGCGCGTGTCGAGATTGCCGTGATCCTTCGGATCCACCCGCAGCACGAAATCCTGCTCGGAATAAGAGAACAGCTCGAATTGCGCCACGGCGGGATTCAGCCAAAGCAGGCGCAAACCGGTGAGGCGCTCGCGGCCCGAGGGAACGTAGATGGCGAGCCCTTCCAGCGTCACGCGCTGCTCGCGTTGGCGAAGGTACTGGAGCCAGATCAGGCCGAAGCTCAGGACCCCCGACGCGTCGCCGTCCGGAGGGCAGGCGATGGCCGCCCATCCATGCTGGCCCTCGCGCAGGAAAGCGCGCGGGAACGCCGGCGACAGGCTGAATTCCAGGTTCGTCTCGGCGCTTAGCTCGGCCATGTGCCAGCCCGGAAACTGGCGGCGCAGGAACATGCGGAACCGTTCGCGGAACACCAGGCGATCGCTGCGCCGTCCCATCTCCGCTCCCGAGGGGCGGGCCAGGTCCAGTACGAACATCTGGCCTTCGCGGCGGGCGAATCGCTCCACGGTCAGTTCCAGACGCGCAGTTGTGCACTCTTTGATTTCCAGGATGCGCCGCGTAAAGTTGCGGTTGCGGTCCCACGCCTGCAGTGTGAGCCGCGAGCCGCGCATTTCGAGCAGGAAGTTATCCGGCGCAATGATTAGCAGTTCTTCACCGGGCTCCATCAGGGCGGGCTCTTTGCAGTTCTTCACGAACGCCTCGATCTCCGCGCGGATTTCGCCGGCGCTTTTCATATCTGCTTCTCGCCGAATTTTAACGCGCGGCGCTCCGGTCCGAGAGCCGTCGCCAGCGCCGTCACCAGGAACACCACCACCGCCGTCAGCGACATGGCCGCGGCATAGCTGGTTCGCTTCGCCAACACCGCCTCGAAGTAGCTCACGTAACTGGAGAGTAGCACGCCCATCTGGTAGCCGAATCCGGGCAGAAACCCGCGCACGGCATCGGGCGCCAGTTCCGACAGGTGCGCCGGAATCACGCCCCAGGCGCCCTGCACCAGGGACTGGATCAGGAAGCCGCCGGCAAACAGGAGCGGCACTGACGGCGCGTAGGCCCACAGCGGAATCACCGCCACGGCTCCCAGCAGCGCCAGCGTTATGACGCGGCGCCGTCCGAACCGGTCGGACAGCATGCCACAAAGCGTGCCGCCCAAAATCGCCCCCACCATGGTGAACGCAGCCAGCAGATTCCTTTGGCCCACGAGAAAGTGTCTTTGCCGTTCCAGAAACGTGGGGTACAAGTCCTGCGTGCCGTGCGACGCCAGGTTCATCGCCGTCATCAACACGACCAGGTACAGAAACAGCTTCCAGTGCGACAGGATTCCACGTGCCAGGTGGCCCCAGCTTTCGTGACGCGTCTTTTGCCAGACCTCGGATTCCTTCACCCGGTAGCACACGAAAACCGCCAGCACTGCCGGGAGTCCGCCGATAAAAAACAGCGGCCGCCAGCCGAGCTTTTGGAAGAGGAAGAAATTGCAGAGCGACGCCAGAAGAAAACCCATGGCATAGCCCTGCTGCAGGAAGCCGGAGAGCAGACCGCGCAGCCGCACCGGGACCTTTTCCATGGCCAGGGACGCGCCCACGCCCCACTCGCCGCCCATGCCGATGCCGAACAACGCCCGGAGAACCAGGAAGGTGGTGTAGTTGGGCGCCAGGCCCGAAAGCATCTCCATTACGGAGTAGAAGATCATGACGATCATCAACGGCAGGCGGCGGCCGTAGCGGTCGGCGAGCAGGCCGAAGAAGAAGGCTCCCGCGGGGCGAAAGGCGAGTGTCGCGGTCAGGGTGAGGGCCATCTCGGCGTCGGACTTGTGGAACTCGCGTCCGATGGCGGTGAGGCAGGAGACCACCAGGAAGAAATCGAAGGCATCCAGCGTCCACCCGAGATATCCGGCGAGCAGCGCGGCCCGGTGATCGGCGGTCCCCGCCGGCGCGATCGCATTGGAATTGGTCACCCGCAGGCC
>Ga0209415_10001945_pt1 | contig 39150 bp, 34 predicted proteins | sample PeaSoiSIISIP2007_FD_187696 | JGI IMG/M metagenome (GOLD analysis project Ga0209415, IMG submission 187696) | Peat soil microbial communities from Weissenstadt, Germany - SII-SIP-2007 (SPAdes) (version 2) | ecosystem: Environmental > Terrestrial > Soil > Wetlands > Peat | place: Germany...
CCGATCAGCAGCGCGAGCCATATCAGCAGCGCCATCGGCAGCGTCCAGATCAAACGCCGGCCTGGTTCGTCCAGATACGGCGAGTTCATCTGGACGGGCACGGGAAAGTTCGCGCGAGTGCCTGCGGTCATTCGCGCCGCACCGCAATCAGGAAATGCTCGACGCCCGCGCGGCGCGCCTGCAGCATCGCCTGAACCACGATGCCCTCGGGCGCCGCGCTATCCGCGTTCACGACTACGCCGCGGTCGGCCGTCGTGAGCATAGTCTTCAGCTTGAACGCCATGTCATCGAGAGTTACCGGCGTCTTATCGAGGAAAATATGACTGTCCTTGGTGACCGTCAGGGTTACCGGTTCCTGATGTTGCAGGCTGGGCGCCTCGCCCTGCGGCAGATCGACGCGCAGCGAATTGAGGCTTTGCATCGAGAGCGACGCGAGCATGAAGGTCACCAGCAGGAAGAACATCACGTCGATCATCGGGATGATTTCGATGCGGCCGCGGCGATAGCTGCGGGATCGTTTGAGCTTCATCGGGCGGCCCGTCCCTCACGCACGGCGCTAATCGGCGAGGGCGACTCGACGCTCTCACCATTTTCCTGATCGAGACGGATATGATCGGCCAGGCGCGAACCGAGGCGTTCCATGCGGTCGAGGGCCTGCGACTGCATACGGTTGAAGAAGTTGAACCCGAACAGTGCGAAAATCGCGATGAGTAGGCCGAGTGCCGTAGCGATCAGCGCTTGCGCTACACCGGAGGTGACTTGGGTCGGGGCAACCAGGCCTGAGCCACCAATTACCTTGAACGCCTGCATCATGCCGGTAATCGTGCCGAGCAAACCAATCAGGGGTGCGGCGGTCACTATGGTTTCGAGCACCCACAGGCCGCGGCCGAGGGTTTTTTCGATGCTGCCGGCTTCATCTCCGGCGCGCGATTCGACCCACCATGCGGGTTGCGTGCGATGGCTTGCGATAACGCTGAAGAAGCGGGCGTAAACGTTGGCCGGCGGCAATCTCTTGAGCTCGCGTTCGAGGTCGTCCCAACTGAACCCATAGGTTTCGACCAGATCGAACAGCGTCGATGGCAAACGGAGGCAGCGGGCGAAAGTGGCGGCGCGATCGATAATGATGACCATCGCGATGATGCCGAGAAGCAGCAGCGGATAGACCATCGGTCCACCGTAGGCCAGCGCCTCCCAGGCCGTTTTCAGTTCTTGCATATGTAAGTCACCTTGCTCCTAGTCTTCTATAGAATACGCACGATCGGCAGCACCAATCGTTACTGATCACGCCAGCGCGGCATAAAACTCGGTTCGCTGGTTAGTGGGCACCGGTGGCGGGACCGCCGAGGAACGGGATGTCCCATTTGAGCCCGCCGTAAAACGTACGCCGCGGGCCATACTGCGGAGCGAATACACCGATGCCCGAACCACTGCGAATTTGATAAATCCAGTCCCCCAGGTTGATGACGGCGAGCCGCGCTTCAAGCAGTCCGACTTTGGGAACCGTCAAGCTCTTGGCAATGCCGGCGTTGAACTGAATGTAGAAAGGCAGGTTGCCGGTGTTAGCGAAACCGGTACGCAGACCGCTTCCATAGAGTCCGTCCAGCGAGAACGAGAAACCGTTCCAAGTGTAGATCGCACCGCCGGAAGCGCTGAAAGTCTGGTCGTGATCAAGAAAGACGTAACGATGCGATATGTAAGCCAACTCATCGGCGCCGAACAAAAACTGGTCAGATTCAATCTTAGTTCCCTGAGCGACAGAGTACGCAAAATTGGTGTAGGCGGTCAGATTCTTATGATTCAAAGAGGTCGTGAACTCCACCCCGTACTGGCGTCCCTTCGCATAGTTGAAAGGAGTGAAGAGTAGGGTTGGCCCGAACTGGCCCTCATCAATCAGGTCGGTCGATTTCTTGTAATAACTATCCAGATCGGCCTTCAGCCCGTATGGCAGATTCTGCGTGACTCCAACATCGAAGTAATGGGCACGCTCGGGCGCAATGTTGAAACCGCCGAACACCGCCGGTGCGCCGGTGGTACCAGCGAACTTGCCGACGTCCGCGCCGGAAACCGCTTCGAGCGGCGGCGGAGTGAAATAGCGGGCGTATGCCGCATGCAGCGCGGTCTGCTCGAAGAGCTGGTAAACCAGGCCGACGCGAGGACTGACCTGGTCCGCCCGGGTGAGACCGTCGTAAAGGTCAAATCGCGCCCCGTAATTAATCGTCAGCTTTTCAATCGGTCGCCACTCATCCTGCAGGTAGATGCCATAGAGCCATTGGGTCAAGGCATGGTTATCGACGACCGCGAAAGCCTGATCGCACGGCGGAGAATGAGGACCGGTGCATTGTCCGGCGGCGCTGCCGGGAAAGACCAGTGCGTGATTATCGATTTCGGCGCGCTCGCCGGTGAAATAAAAACCGGCGCGGAAGGTGTGCTGCGCGATCGCGCGGTAGGCGAAGTCGCCCTGAAGGCCGTTTGCGAAATCGCCACGGAAAACGCGAGAGGCTTCTCCGTTGTAAATCAAATCGCCGTTCTGATCGGGATGAAAGGAAAGCGTTGAGTAGCGGGTGAAGGCCGCGATTTGGTAGTCGAGGTCGCGCGCCAAGAGCCCTTGCAGCGCCAGTACGCCGTAATAGTTCTGCTCAAGTTGGGTCTCCGTTAGATCCTGCGAAGGTTCAGGGCTTACGCCCGCCAACTTGAAAGCGGGAGTTTGACCGGGATTACTGGGGATCTGGAAGTTGGACAAATTGAATCCACCGATGAAACTCAACCGCGTGGTGGAGTTCAGAAAGTACGAAAGATAGGTGAAGCCGTTACCGATGGTGGCGAAGTCGTGCTGCGCTTGAGGGCCCGGCGTGGGGGGCTCCAAGCCGCGGCTATTCTGCAGGTAGAAGCCGGTCGTATAATAGCTGAGGTTGCCCTTCGAGCCGCCCAGTTCGAAGCTCGGCTGCAGGGTATAGCGCTGGCCACCGTACATATCGATGTTGCCGCCATTGAGGCTGTCACCGCTCTTGGTCTGAATCTGGACGACGCCCGCGGTGTGATAACCGTACTGTGCGGGCAGCGCGCCTTCCAACAGCGAGACGCTCTGGGCAAGCCGGGGGCTGAGGGTTTGGGAAAAGCCGGCGGCAATGCCCTCGGGCAATTCGATGCCGTTGATACGGTATTGAATCTCCGAATGTTCGCCGCGGATGTGCAGTTGCCCGAACGAGTCCTGAGCAACACCCGGGGCCTGGAGTAAGACATCGCTCATCTGCGAGTTGGTGCCCTGAGGCAAGTCGTGGATCGCTTTTTCGCTGAAGCGATAGACACTGCTGCCGGTTTCGGGACTGAGGCCGTTGCGGGCCGCCTCGAGGCGCTTGGCGACAACGGCGAGACTCAACGCTTCCTCGGACGCCATCGCGAGCGTGACCGGCTTGGCGCCGCTGCTGGTTACGGCGACGATCGCCGTAGCCGTCTTGAAGGTTGCCTTATGGCCGACGGCCGCGTAGGTTCCTGGCGAAACGTTCGGAAAAGAAAACTCACCGTGGTCATTGCTTTTGGCCGTCGCGACGACATGACCATCGGCGGCCTGAAGCGTCACGTCAACGCCGGGCAGCGGCCTGCCAAGCGTGTCCCGCACGCTACCACTTAAACGGTGCCGCGAAGCGCCCCGCTCTTGAGCACGGGCGGTCGTGGGCGCAATAAATTGGGCGATCGCGACGATCAGCCCGACCAACAACAACACACTCCTTCGCATTACAACTCCCCTCATGCAGGGGCCGCGGCACGCGTCGCTCGGCGCAATCGATGCGCGGCAGACACGCGGATGGCATCAGCCACGCGGCCCGGTCAAGCGAAATTTCGAAATGTCAGTGAGAACAGTTCAGACGGTCGCGACGGGAGGGGCGCGCGTCTGGCATGAGGAGAACGAAGCTGAAACATGAAGGTTTGCGACTGCAACAACGACATTGCGGATCGCGGTGTAAGGACGTGCAATCGTGGGCTTCGCCGCGGGATTGAACGGGGCGTGAAAGACCAGATCGCAAAGCGCGCACAGGCCATCGTCGGCGACGACCTGGGTTGGTGCATTGAATTGCCGGGTGATGTTGCGCTGATGAAAGTGAGCGACGGCAACGAACTGGGCGGCGAGAATCAGGACGGCGCCGAAGAGCGCAATCGACTTTGCGCCACATCGAATCGACCTCCCCATTCCTCGCCGCCTCGAAATCATCGCATAACAAATAGCATCGCGACGGCGCTCAGACGATACCCTCCTGTTTGAGTTGATCCAGATCGGATGTCGATAGCCCCAGCATATCGCCGTAAACCTCGCCGTTATGCTGGCCGAGCAGGGGCGCGGCTTTGACCTCGGCGGGAGAATCCTCGAGCTTTATCGGACACCCTGGCATCGTGAACTTGCCGCGCACCGGATGATCTACGGTGACGATCATGCCGCGCTCTTTCATGTGCGGGTCGTTGAGTAATTCGACGCTGTCGAGGATTGCGCCACAGGGCACGCCGGCCTCGCCCATCAACTGCATGACTTCGCGCTTGCCGCGCTGGCTGGTCCAAGCCTCGATAATTTGGGTGAGATCTTCGATGTACTTGACGCGCTCGCGGCGATCCTTGAAGCGCGGATCTTCGGGGACTTCGGGACGCCCGATGATCTTGCACAAGGCCTGGAACATCTCGGGCGTCGTGCACAACATATAAACGTAATCGTTGGGACCGCCGGGCGAACACTTAAAGATGTCGCCGATGGCGCCGCCCGTGAGGCGATTGCCGGCGCGCGGGGTGGGCTCGTTGGTGATGTAGGTGCCCATCATCGGGACGCGCACGAAGTTGAAGACGGCTTCCTGCATGGCGACTTCGACCTTCTGGCCCTTGCCGGTGCGCTCGCGCTGAATGTAGGCGGCGAGCACGCCCGCGGCCGCATGGATGCCGGTGCCGGTATCGCCGATGGTCGGGCCGGGTTTGAGCGGGGGCGAGCCGGGGAATCCGGTCAGCGACATCGCACCGCCGGCGGCCTGCGCAATCATGTCGAAGCTCTTGAATTTGCTATACGGGCCGTAGGTGCCGAAGCCCTTGATGGTCAGATAGATCAGGCGCGGATTAATTTCGCGCAAACGATCGTAGCCGAGGCCCCAGCTCTCGAGCGTGCCGAGCGAATAGTTCTCGGCCAGAATATCGACCTGCTTGATGAGATCGATGAAAAGCTGCTGGCCGCGCGGCGACTTGAGGTTGAGGGTGATGCTGCGTTTGTTCGCGTTGAGCAGCATGAAGTAGTGGGAATCGACGCCGGGCTTTTCGGTGAGCAGCCAGCGGCCTTGCTCGCCCATTTTGGGGGGCTCGACCTTGATGACGTTCGCGCCGAGCCACGCCAACATCTCGGTACACGAGGTGCCGGCCTCGAACTGCGTCAGGTCCAGTATTTTGACTCCAGCCAACGCTTTTTCCATTGAGGTCCTCCGGCGGCGCGCGGTGTGCCGCAGGTTGAAGCGCTCGCCCCGCGCGAGCGAATTGAAGGTCGTGATAGAGTTTCGTTTCTTGCTTTGGTTCTAGCGCCGATGCCCGATTGCGGCAAGGTGTTCGCGCGTCGCCGCCATCGATTGGAAACGCATATGCGCCGGCCGCTTAAGTGGAGCGGCCGGCTCTGCTAGATTCCATCAGCGTGCGCGGTTGCCAAGCGCGCGAACGATCATGTCCGATACTCTGAGCAAACTTTCGTCGATTCGCGAGGAACTGAATCATCTCTTTCTCGAACGCACCGATCTGATCGACGGCGCACTGTGCGCGCTGCTGTCGGCAAGCCATATCCTGGTGATCGGTCCGCCGGGGACGGCCAAATCGATGCTCGCGGACGAACTGTGCCGGCGTATCGAGGGCGCGGATTATTTCCAGTGGCTGTTGACGAAGTTCACCACGCCGGAGGAGATTTTCGGCGCAGTGAGTTTGAAGGGCCTCGAGCAGGACGACTACCGGCGCGTGACCGATCACAAGCTGCCCGAGGCGCACATCGCATTCCTGGACGAGATCTTCAAGGCCAACTCGTCGATCCTCAACGCGCTGCTGACGGTGATCAACGAGCGGGTGTTTCACAACGGTCGCGAACGCGTCGTAGTGCCGCTTATCACGATGTTCGGGGCGTCGAACGAGCTGCCCGACGAAGAAGAGCTGACGGCGCTGTTCGACCGCTTCATGCTGCGCTTCATGGTCGATTACATCGGTGAGGACTTCCGGTTCCTCAAGATGCTGGAGGGCGTCGCGGCGGGCGAGCGCACCACGATTACGTTCGCGGAGTTGGAGGAGATTCGCGCGAAGGCGGCGTCGGTGATACTACCGGGGAGTATCCTGCGATCGATCGCGGAACTGCGGCGCGCGCTCGCCAGCCAACAGATAATCGTCTCGGATCGGCGGTGGCGGAACTCGCTCGCGATTCTGCGCGCACACGCATTGATCTGCGGGCGTACGACGGTGAGGGAAGACGATCTGACGTTCCTCGAGCACGTGCTGTGGAAGGATCCCGAGGAACTGCCGAAGGTGCGTGACGCGATTCGGCGGATGGTCAAGGGATTCGAGGATGAGGCGCGCGAACTATTGATCCAGGGGCAGGAGTTGCGGGAGTACGTCGATCGCGGATGGGAGAGCGACGAGATGCGCAAGCGGGCGACGATCGAGGCGCACACGAAGCTGGCGAACATCCTCGCGAAGTTCGAGAACCTGGTGCGCGATGCGGCGGACAACGGGCGCGACACCGATGGCATCGAAGCGATGCGCGTCAAGGTGAAAGCGATTCAGCAATCGATACTGCGCACCGCGGCCTGATCAATGCGGTCGCAGAGCGATGATGGCGGCGCGGTGAAAGGCAGTCGTGCCGGCTGAAGAATCGACGCCGGCGATCGTGCTGCGGGCGCGCGACTACTCGGAGTCCGATCGCATCGTGACGCTGCTGACGCGGGAATTCGGCAAGCTGAGCGGCATCGCGAAGGGCGCGAAGGCCTCGCGGCGGCGCTTCGAACGCAAGCTGGAGCCATTCTCGCAGGTCAACCTGTTCTTTCGCCGACGCCCGCACGGGCAGTTGGTATTCATCACGCGCGCCGAGCCGGGTGATTCGTTGCCGCCGGCGATCGAGGACGACCTCGCGAAGATAGCGCTCGGCAGCTACATGCTCGAACTCGCCGACGCGCTGACCTCCGAGGAGGCGGAAGCGGTTGATGCGTATCACGTCCTCGCGCGGGCGCTGGATACGCTTGGCGGTGGCGCGGCGAGCCTCGCGATGCGTCAATCGTTCGAACTTAATATGTTGCGGGCGGCGGGTTTCGGTCTGGAGTTCGCACGATGTCGAATTTGCGCGGAGGTCGAAAACGGCACGGTGCGCGAGACGAGCGGTGCGGTGTATTTCGTGGTTTCGCGCGGCGGGATCGTGTGCGCGCGATGTCGTCCGCAAGCTCCGGAGGGGGCAGTGCGTCTCGCCACCGCCAACGCCGGAGCACTCTCTGCGCTCGCGGCGGCGCCGATCGAAGATGCGGCGGTGCTTGCTGCGGCGGGCAGTGATGGTGCGCTCGCGATCGCGCGCTTTCTCGCGTCGATCCTCGACCGCAGGCTTCGGTCGGTAGAGTTTCTCGACTCGTTATTGTAAGCGCGGAATTATAGCTCTTTTCTGAAACCTCATAAGGTTTCAGACTTCCCATCATGGTTGACGAGCAGCCCAACAGTCTTGACTTGACTATTCGGACTGCTCGCGATGCTCGGGGGCGTCTAAGTCATGCGAGGGCTGCCCCTTCGTATAAAAAGAGAGCGCGCGATTATTCTTCGGGGAGGATTTGCGGCGGATGCAAACGGCCGGGTTCGTGCTCAATTAACACGATGCCGCAATTTGGCGGCAGATGCGCAGCCTCCCAGCTTCCGGTCAGGTGGGCCCACATCGAGAGCATGACGCCGCCGTGGCTGACGACGATCAACTCATGATCGGGATAGCGGTGGCGGGTCTCTTCGATCGCGACGATCACGCGCTTGCGCACATCTTCATAGCTCTCGCCGCCCTCCGGCCGCCAAAGCCATCCGCGCTTGGGATCGTAGCCCGAATCCTGTCCCGCCAGGTCGCGGAGCAGGTCATATGATTGGCCCTTGAGCACGCCCAGATCGCGCTCGTGCAGGTCATGCACAACTTCGATCTGCAGGCCGAGTTCGGCAGCGATGATATCGCTGGTCTGGCGCGCGCGCCGGTAGGGGCTGGAGATTATCAGGTGCGGATTGAAGCGCTTGGCGATGCGCTGTGCGGCCTCGCGGGCCTACTGGCGTCCCAGGTCGGTCAAGGGAACTTCGGGCGAAATCGTGAAGCGGCGATCGCGATTGCCTTCGCTCTCACCGTGCCGAACCATAATCAACTTGCCCATTGCCAAAGCATGCTCAGTCGCAAACGCAGTTCGAACAATTCTGCAGGTCGATGGCGCTTGAACCATTGAGCGCGCCGGGCAACGTCGAGGTCAGTTGGGCCGCCGCGCCTGGGACGTTTGCGCCCGGCAAGGTCGGCACCGACGTGGTCACCGCGCTCCGCGCGGTCTGCGTCGGGGGTGGCGGTTCGCGGTTGCGATTGTAGGCGACGCACGCGCCCACCGCCGACTGTCGTGCGGCGAAGTAACCGGGCGCGTTCACCACCCCCATCCAGTTCGTGCCACTGCCGGGTCCGGAGCAACTGCAATTGAAGGCGCGCACGGACGGCGTGGGAGTGGCCAGCGCCAGAGTCGGCACCGGCGCGAGAATGGGAGCGATCGCGGTGGTGACGGGAGCGGGCAATTGCGCGGGCGCGGCCGGCGGGGGAACCGGGGCGATCAGTGGATTGGTGGCAGTTTGCGCCCAGAGCGGCGCAATCGCGCGCGGCCATCCGAGCGCCAGTGTGTAGATCGCGACGAGCACGGCGATTGCGGTACCTTTCACCGTACGCATCACCTGACGCGCCTTCTTTCGATTATTTGGAACTGATCGGTACATTCGGTAGAGCATGCTGGAGCCTTTGGCTATAATCGCGCGACTGACGCGTTGCAAGCGCCACTCTGGGCGCGCGCGTCCGCAAGATGGCTTTTGGTTTGGCCGGTTTCTTCGTTGCCAGGTTTGCGCTACACACTTCGGGCGATGAAGTTCCGCTTCCTGCCAGCGGTCCGGTGATGCAAGGAGGCCCCGACGAGATGCGACGTTTGACATATGCCATGCCTGCGCTGATGGCCTTGATGATATCCTTTGCGATGGTGCGGCCGGTCGCGGCTCAGTACACCGGGTCATCCCAGTACGGCACGACGGGAGTACAAGCGCCTTCGTTGAGCGGCCAGAGTGCGCCCGCGAACATCCCGCAGGGCGAGATGGCTTTGCCGCAGGTCAGCGTCCCGGCCAGTGCCGCGAATCAGTTCGAGCGCAATCCGATTCTCTCGATTCCGAGTGAGTTCGGCCGCCAGTGGTCGCCGGCGAATGAGCTCGCACCGGAAAACCTGATCAGCGAAAGATATCTGCGCTCGATGGACAACACGGCGCGCAAGATTACGCTCAAGGAAGCCATTTATATCGCGATCAATAATAATCCCGCGCTGAAGGCGACTGAACTCGATCCGATCGCGGCAACCGAGGCGGTGCGCGGAGCCAATGCCGCTTTCGATCCCGATCTGACGGCGCAGCTCGATGTCGAGAAGACCGTCACTCCGGTAACTTCGCCATTTCAGACGCTGAACAGCAGTTCGTTCACCCAGAAATTTTACGACTGGAATTTCGGCATCGACAAGGTTTCGTCGGTTACCAATGGCAACTTTTCGGTTACGTTCGACAACAATCGGACGCTGAGCAATTCCAACTTTTCCGGCGTTAACCCGCTGTATCAACCCTCGCTCGAAGCCTCGCTGGTGCAGCCGCTGTTGCGCAACTTCGGCTGGGGTTTCGCGACGCTTAATGTGCGCCTGTCGGAATCGGCGCAACGCGGCGCGCAATGGAACTACGGGAGCGCGCTCAACCAATTCGTCGAGCGCATCGGGATGGATTACTGGGCCGTGGTGGGGGCCGCGGAAAACATGGAAGTGACAGAATCGGCGCTCAAGTTCAATTCCGACCTGGTGCGCATCAACCGGATCAGCGTACGCGTCGGTACACTCGCACCGATCGATCTGCAGGAGGCGCAATCCGCGGCGGCGACCGCGGAGGCCAACGTTTACGCGGCCGAGGCCGCGCTGAAGAGCTCCCGCGCGCAATTGCGTCAGGACGTGATGCTAAATCCGGCGGGAACCTTCCTGCCCGAGAATATCGAGCCGGCCGATTCGCCGAATCCGACGGAAGAGATCCGGGATACCGAGGAAACTGCACTCGAGGCGATGGTCGAATATAGCCCGCAATTAGGTGGTCTGCGTGAAGCAATCCGGACGTCATTGCTACAGGTAAAATTCCAGGAGAATCAGACCCTGCCGCAACTCAATATCGGCACCCAATTCGGCGTGACCGAGGTCGCCGGCGCCACGCCATGTAGTCCGAACAGGTTCGGCACGGCGTCGAATTGCAGTATCCCCGGCAGCACTACTGGAGGCATCAGATTGCCCTTCGGCGGGGGCTACGGCGACGCTGTCGATCAAATGCTCAATGCAAAATTCTACAACTACGCCGCAGTTCTCACCTTTGAGATGCCGCTGGATAACGCCGCCGCGAAGGCAGCACTGGCGCAGGCGCGGGTGAGCTACGAGCAGGCCCGTCTCCAGTATCGCGCGACGCTCTCGCAATCGGTCACCGCGGTCGAGAGCGCATTGGCCAATCTTCACGCCGACGTCCAGCGTGCCCAGGCGACCAAGGAGGCGGTATTCTTTGCGGAAAAGTCGTTGCGCGACGAACAGGTCCGCTTTCGCGTGGGCATGGCGACGACGCACGATTTGCTTCAGTTCCAGAGCGAACTGGTGACCGCGCAGGGCAACGAAGTCTCGACCGATATCGATCTCGAGAATGCGCGTCTGGCTCTATGGTACGCCGAGGGCACGCTGCTCCGGATCTTCAATATCGATTTTCAGGTGCAGGATCCGCGCGAACATCCCTGGTACGCGAGCTTCTAGGTCGCATCACTACGCGCCCGCCCCGAAAACCGTTTAGAGGCGTCGAAGAAGGGCTCTCGCGATGGCGTATCTGTGGGTGGCGATAGGAGGGGCCCTGGGCAGCATGGCTCGTTATGGGGTTAGCGGGCTGGTCAGCGCGATGGCCGGCGGCGTGTTTCCGTACGGCACGTTGGTCGTCAACGTCACCGGTGCGATACTTATAGGGTTTCTCGCAACGCTAAGCGGCCCCGAGAGCCGTTTCTTCATTCCCGCCTACGGCCGGCTCTTCCTGATGACCGGAATTTGCGGCGGCTACACCACGTTCTCGACCTTCAGCCTCGAAACCTCCAACCTCATGCGCGACGGCGAATGGGGCGCCGCTCTCGCCAACGTTGGCGGCTCGGTCATACTATGTCTGGTAGCGATATGGGTGGGGCACGTTGGCGCGCTCGCCCTCGATCGCCTCAGAGGAGCGTGACCGCGATGCACTTGCCCCACGACGCGGCGTTGCTAAGAGTCTTTATCGGTGAGAGCGACCGGTTCGAGGGCCGTCCGCTGTACGAGGCGATTGTGCTCAAGGCCCGCGAAATCTCGATGGCGGGGGCAACTGTGCTGCGCGGGCCGTTGAGCTTCGGCCGGAGCAGCCGAATGCACTCGGCGAAGGTTCTGCGGCTGTCGGATAATCTCCCAATCGTGATCGAGATCGTCGATAGCCAGGAACAGATCGACAAGTTCCTGCCGGTTCTGGATTCGATGATCGGATCCGGCCTGGTAACGCTCGAAAAGGTCCGGGTTATTCGCTACGGCGACGGGGCCGACGCGTGATCAGGTGTACACCACGTCGATCGATTCGAGATATTCCGCGAGCTCATCGAGCGTATGGTTCACGGAGGTGAGGTCCTTGTTCAACGCCGCTTGCTCCAACACCGAACCCATCTCAGTGACCGGGTCGAACCCGAAACTGCCGCCTTCGCCTTTCATTTTGTGGCCGATCTGGCTGATGCATTCGTAATACTTCTGGTCAATCGCCGTCCTGAGGGTTCCGATGTCGGCGCGCTTGTGAGCCAGGAAGTCTGGTACCAGGTCGCGTAAATCCGCTTCTATTTCAATTTGTTGACGTTTCACGTGATCGACTCCGTGCGCATTCGAGGTCAAATTTCCGTTTTTCCGGCGGCGTTACGCGCAGCATCGGTAACTGCGATTATCACTTCGAACAGAGTGGCCCTTTTAACCGGTTTTGAGACATGCGCGTCGCATCCGGCCTCGATACTGCGCACTACTGATTCATCCAACGCCGAAGCGGTCAGGGCAATTATAGGAGTTCGCACAAGTCCCTGCGTGCGCTCCCATTCGCGGATGGTACGGGCCGCGGTGTAACCGTCCATCACCGGCATCTGGATATCCATCAAGACCAGATCGTAATGATTGGCCCTGAATTTTTCGACTGCGATCGATCCATCCACCGCGTGATCGATCCGGTACGGCGTTTTCTTAACATACGCGTCAATCAACATCCGATTGTCGGGCGAATCGTCGGCGAGCAGGATCCGCAGCGGACGCAAGTTGACGGACGGCACACTCGAACGCCGTTCCGCCGCACCCACCGAAGTGGAGGGGTGCACGCCGGCGGCACTCGCGGCCTCTAGCGATCTACGTCCTGTAACTTCCATAATTGCTCCCAGCAGGTCGGCCCGCTTGATTGGTTTCACCAGGTAATGACATTTGATTCCGGTATCACGGTTGAGCTTCTTCACTCGGTCCGGATCCGCGACCAGTGCGGTCGTGGACAACATCAGGATGATCGTGCGGGCGGGATCGTTCACGAAGCGCCCGATGGCCTCATTTCCCGCGAGGTCCGCCATCCGTTGATCTACTAATAACACATTGTAGGGATTCATGTCTGTGTTAGCACTAGTTGATTTTTGCGAACGATTCCCGGACGTCCGTGGCTTCGACGACCGTTGCGCCGGCGGCCGTCAGCACCTCGCGCAGCGCGCTGCGACTGCTCGCTCGATCATCAAGGAGCAGCGCCCGCACTCCCGCCAGGACTGCGAGGTCATCCGCCGACGCGTCTGCAGCGATCGCGTCGTCATCTAAGGACTGCGCCTCCAGCGGCAGCGTCACGGTAAATTTACTGCCGGATCCGGATACGCTCTCGACCGCGATTGTGCCGCCCATCAATTCGATCAGGCGTTTGACGATGGTGAGCCCGAGGCCGCTGCCGCCGTATTTGCGCGCGGTCGAGGAGTCGGCCTGCGTGAAGCTTGAAAAAATCGTCGTTGCCTGCGCGGAGGAAATGCCGATGCCGGTATCCCGGACCGTAAAGCGAATCCAGACTGGTACGCCGGTGCCGGCCGATTCCTGCGCGGTCGGGTCGTCGGCGGAAAAATCCGGAACGCGATCCGAAGGGGCTGCGGCCACGCGTTCCAGGGTCAATTCGATTTCGCCGGTTTGCGTGAACTTGATGGCTTTGCCAATCAGATTGAACAGAATCTGGCGCAGGCGCAGAGGGTCGCCCAGCAGCCTGGTTGGCGTCCCCGGCGCGATGCGGCCGATCAGCTCGAGTCCTTTGGTATGGGCCCGCAGGGCGAGCGTCTCCAGCAGTTTTTCCGTGAGATCGCGCAGATCGAGTTGGACCTGCTCGAGATGCAGCCGCCCGCTCTCGACCTTCGCCAAATCGAGAATCTCGTTGATCAGATCGAGCAGCATATTGCCGTTGTTACGCATCGTGTCGAGATAGCGCCGCTGCTCGGTGTTGAGGTCGCTCTCCCACAACAGGTCCGCCATCCCGAGGATCGCGTTCATCGGCGTGCGAATTTCGTGCGACATGCTCGAGAGGAATTCCGACTTCGCTTCCGACGCCGCCAACGCCTCTTCCCGCGCCGCAATCAGCTCTTCTTCAATTCGCTTACGCCGCGAAATGTCGACCGCGATCGTCGCGATACACGGCGCACCGTCAATCTCGAGCTTGACGGCACTGACGCGCAGCGGGTGAACCACGCCGTCGCGGCTGCGGAGGTCTATTTCGGCTTCCGGAAATCGAGCCCCGCCGCTCAAGCTCGTCCAGAAAGTTCTTGAATTTCTTGCGATTGGTAAGGATTCCACTCTCGCGCAAGGTAAGTGGCAAAAGCTCTTCGCGCGTGTAGCCGAGGATCTCGGCGTAGGCTTCGTTGATGCGCAGGAAACGCCCATCCGATGCGCGGTTGATCGCTATTCCTACCTGCGTCGTATCAAAAATCCCGCGCAGGACCTCGGCGCTCGCGGTCGCGCGCTCCTGCGCCAATTGACGCTCAGCGATTTCGGCGAGCAATCGTGTCTCGCTCTCGCGCAGCGCCTCGACTTGATGGGCCATTTGCTCGCGCGCAGTGATCAGATCGCGCTCGGTCTGCTTGAACGTCGTGATGTCGCGTGCGATCGAGACCACGCAGTCCTCGCCGCCGAGTTCCACCACGGTGGCCGAGACCAGGAAGGGCTGTATGGCGCCATTCTTGGCGCGCACGTCACATGGGAAATTGGTGACTACGCCGTCGGCTTCGATTAGGCGCAAGAATCTCCGCATTTGGTCACGATCGTTCCAAATGCCGAGGGCTCCAGACGTCTGTCCCAGTGGCTCTCCGCGTGAAAAGCCGAGTCTGCCGAAGGCGTCATTGACTTCCAGATAGCGTCCGTCACTCAGCCGGTTGATCGTGATTGAATCGGTGCTGGTCTCGAAAATCTTGCGTAGCTTGGCCTCGCTCTCGCGCAGGCGCCGGTTGGTGATTTCACTCGCCGCCATGGCCCGCTCGCGCCCCGCCACTTCGGTCAGTAAGCGGCTATGATTCGCGTCGAGCAGTGCGACGCGATGCTTCAATTCCTTTCGATACCGTGCGCCTACCAGCGCCGCGAAATGGCCGACGAGCGCCGCTGCGCCGATCGCCAACCAATGAAGCTCCCAGTACGGATCCGTGATCGGAATCCGGTGCGTACAGATTGCGATGGTGCCGACGCCCGCGATCGTCAAGGCCATCTGCCAGGGCTCTTCCCACGGCACCAGCGCTGCCCCGCCGACAATTGCGAGCGCCACCGTCAGGATTAACTGCTCGACACTTCCGGCGATAATCGCCAGCGCGGCCACGATTGCGAACAGATTGAGAAACGTGACCAGCGCCAACTGACGCCAGTAAGGCTTGCCGACACTTGTACTGAGCGCGACGGCGCAAATCGCGGCGTTGAGGACGCTCAACAGGTGCAGCGGCAGAACCGCCGTGCGGAGTCCGGCCAACGAGCGCCAGTCCACGGCCAAGTATAGGAATTGAATGACCGTCAAAACGGCGGCGCCAGTGCCGACGATATACGCCGAGCGGTGAATACTCAGTAAATCGAAGTCGATCAACGTGTCGTCACGCGTCCACGGCGGGGGCGGCGGGTCGTGCCCATTCAAATTTGGCGGCGGGGCGGGGTCGTCCACAGTAAGCGGCCGGAGAGGTTCGATGCCGGAGGCGACCGGTGCGACGTTTTCGTAATCCATCGTGATATGCAAGGGGCGCTGGTGCCGAAAGGCAGGTCCGGCGTTCGCGTCTTATGGGGCCAGAGAGTGCAAGAGCAATGCCCTTGAGCGTTGCGCTGAGACTTCCTTCAGTGCCCGCACCGTTGCGGCAATCAAGATGAATTAGCGATATCGAGACATTTTGTTTTTTATGGGACACGCGGCGCTCGGGTCTCGATACGAGACGGCGCAGGGAACCGATGCGTAGGTGACGGCCATAGGAGCCAAGATTGACGGCCGGTCGCGAACGAAGAACGGGCGGACTGGGTTCAGCAGGCGTCAAGCGCTCGCGCGAAATCCGTGATGAGATCTTCGGTTGCTTCCAGTCCTACTGACAGGCGGATCAACCCCTCGCTGATTCCGGCGCGCTCGCGCTCGGTCGGCGGCATCCCGGAATGGGAGGTTTTGGCCGGTTGTGTAATCAGGCTCTCGACGCCGCCCAGGCTGGGGGCGCTGATCGGAATCGTCAGGCTGCTGATAAATTTCGCGGCTGCCTCAACCCCGCCACGCAATTCGAAGCTCATCATGCCGCCGAAGCCGTCGAACAGTTCGCGCGCGCGCAAATGTCCCACGTTGCCCTCAAGCCCGGGATAATTTACCGCCGCGACTTTCGCGTGCGTGCTGAGATATCGCGCGATTTGGATCGCGCTGGCATTCTGATAGCGGACGCGCACGCCCAGCGTCTTCAGTCCGCGATGCAGCAGAAAGCATGCGTGGGGATCCATCGATCCGCCAAAATGGCTGAGCGTCCGATTAATTTTCTCGATCAAATCGGCGCGCCCGATCACCGCGCCCGCGACAATATCCGAGTGGCCGTTGAGATACTTCGTTCCACTGTGCAGAGAAAGATCGAAACCGATTTCGGCTGGCCGGAAATTAATCGGGCTGGCGAAAGTGTTGTCGATAATCGAAACCAGTCCGTGGGCGCGCGCGAACTCGGTCGTCGCCCGCAGATCTGCAACCTGCATCAGCGGATTCGAGATGGTCTCGACGTAAATCGCGCGGGTCTGCGGGGTCAGGCTCTCGCGCCATGAGGCGGCATTGGTGGCGTCGATATAGTCCACCGCGATATTCATACGCGGGAACTCGAGGCGCATCACATCGTGCGTGCCGCCGTAGAGACAATCCTGTGCCATCATGCGTTCGCCCGCCCCCGCGATCGTCATCAGCGTGGTGGTGATCGCCGCCATGCCGCTCGCCGTCACCAATGCGGCCTCGGCGCCCTCGATCGCCGCGAGTTTCCGATGCAGTGCGACGTGATTCGGCGTGTTGTTGAGCCGGATGTAACGCAGCGCGTAATAGCTGTCCTCGCCGCGATACTCGAAGGTCGAAGACTGAAAAATCGGCATGGTCACGGCGCCCTCAATGCGCGGCTCCGGTTCCCCCGCATGAATCAGCCTCGTGTCGATCCCCTTCGTCGGTTTGTCCACGACTCACCTCGCTTACGTGCCCGCGCCGCGCGCTTCGGCTAATCTTATAATCGTAATACGGCTTCGCGTAATCTTAATGCGAATTCGCGCCCAGTCGGAAAAGGTGCGACGCGAGTGCTGGCTAGTACGATGGAGCGGCGACAGTGAAAATCATAATCATCGGCGGCGGCATCATCGGCGCATCGATCGCGTGGCGCCTCGCGCGCGAAAATGCTGAGGTGGTCGTGCTCGAACGCGCGCGACTTGGCCATGAGGCCTCATGGGCGGCCGCCGGCTTGATCGCCCCGCAAGCCGAAGCGCAAACTTCCGGTGTCTTCTTCGATCTGTGCCTCGCCGCGCGCCGCGTCTTCGACGCGACTGTCGATCGGCTGGTCGCCGATTCCGGCCTCGACCCGGAGTACGATCCGCACGGCATCCTCTATATTGCGCTTGATGCCGCGGAACGCGCCGAACTCGAGTCGCGCGCCCGCTGGCATCGCGAGGCCGGCGCACTCGTCCACGAACTCTCAGCGGCCGAGGCGCGCAAAGTTGAACCCGCGATTTCGCCGGAGACGCTATTCGCACTTCATCTGCCGGACAATAGGCGGGTTGAGAACCGCAAGCTGACGCAGTCCTATATCGCCGCAGCCGCCAACTCTGGTGCGGAATTCCGTGAGGGCGCGAGCGTCGATTCAATCGTCACGAAAGGCGATCGCGCGACCGGGGTTCGCCTGCACGATGGCACTATGCTCGAAGCCGACCTCGTCGTCGTCGCCGCCGGCTCGTGGTCACATCAGGTTCGCGGCCTCGAGGCCGATCGCGTCGCACTGCATCCGGTGCGCGGCCAGATGCTGTGCTTCGAGACGCGTCCGCGCATGCTCACGCCGGCAGTCTTCTCGATGCGCGGCTACCTCGTTCCGCGCCGCGACGGCCGCATCCTCGCCGGCTCCACGATGGAAGAGGCGGGCTACAACAAAACCGTCACGCTAAGCGGAATCGAAAAGATTTCACGCGGGGTGCTCGCGATGGTCCCGGCGCTCGCCGAAATCCCATTCCGCGAGGCGTGGGCGGGTTTGCGTCCCGCGACCCGCGACCTGCTGCCGGTGCTCGGATACTCGCCCTCGGTCGCCAACGTCATCTGGTCGACCGGCCACTACCGCAGTGGCATTTTGCTCTCGGCGATCACCGGCGAAGTCATTGCCGATCTCGTCGCCGGACGGCCGCCATCGATCGATCTCGCACCGTTCTCGCCAGCGCGCTTTGCGCATCAATAATGCTAATCTCCATGTTCACGGTATGACGCTATCGACGTAGGCAAATGCCCACCAAGAAAATTATCGCCCTCGTCCGCGACCTGCTGCTGCGCTCGCGTATCGAGGCAGTCGCCGAGGCTCTTGGCGCGGAGGTGATTCCGGCCGCCACACTCGAACTCGCGCGCACTCGCACCGCCGAGCATTCGCCCGCGATCATCTTTGCCGATCTCTCCGATGCGAATTTTCCCGCCGAAGACACCGCGCGCGAACTTCGCGCCGCCGCCCCGGATGCGCGCCTCGTGGGCTTCGCGTCGCACGTCGATTTGAAGTCGCTCGCCGCGGCCCGCGCGGCCGGTTTCGACCTCACGCTCTCGCGCAGCGAATTCACGGCGCGCCTGCCCGAATTGCTCGAATCCTGACCTGCCCGCGGTCCAGATCACTATTACGACGGAAGGTCTGTGCTTTCCGTTGTGCAACCCTTCTCATGTAATCTGAACGGGTGCCATTAGCCGACTTTCATCCGGCCGTCCGCGAATGGTTTCGGCGCCGTTTCGACGCACCTTCGCGCGCGCAGATCCTCGGATGGCCCGTAATAGCAGACGCAGTTCGGCCGCCTGGCCACGACGTTCTGCTCTGCGCGCCGACCGGCAGCGGCAAGACCCTGGCCGCCTTCATGTGGGCGATAAATCGCCTGATTGTCGAGGCCGAAGCGGACGCGCTGCGCGACGAAGTCTCGGTGCTGTACATCTCGCCGTTGAAGGCGCTCGCGAACGATATCCGCCTCAACCTTGAGGAGCCGCTCAACGGCGTACGCGAAGTCGCGCACGAGATGGGCTTGACGCTCATGCCGATCCGCGCCGGCCTGCGCACCGGCGATACTCCCGCCAACGAACGTATCGCGATGCTTCGGCGTCCGCCGCACATCCTCGTCACGACGCCCGAATCGCTTTTCATCCTGCTGACCTCGGCCCGCTTCCGCGAAAAGCTCCGCGCCGTTCGTTATGTGATCGTCGATGAACTCCACGCAGTCGCCGGCGACAAACGCGGCGCCCATCTTGCGCTGACATTGGAACGGCTGGAGCGAATGGTGAGGCACAGTGGGGCGCCTCGACCCGTGCGCATCGGCCTTTCGGCGACCCTCAATCCGATCGAAACGCTCGCTGCGTTTCTCGCCGGGGCGGAAGTGGACGCGAATTGCGAACGCACGCCGCGCCCGATCCGGATTGTGCGCGCCGATGACGCCCGGCGCGAACTCGACCTTGCAGTGATCGCGCCCGGCCCGGAACTCGGCGCGCTCGCGACTCATCCGCATTGGGAGGCGATGTACGACACGGTCGCGAGCCTCATCCGCGAACATCGCACTACCCTGGTATTCACACTGTCGCGCCGCTGGGCCGAACGAATCGCGCTCGCGTTGCAGAAACGCATCGGCGCGGACGCCGTGGTGGCGCATCATGGCAGCCTCGCGCGCGCCGAGCGCCTGGCCGCCGAGCAACGCCTCAAGCGGGGTGAACTGAAGGCGATCGTGGCCACCGCGTCGCTCGAACTCGGGATCGATGTCGGCGCGGTTGACCTCGTATGCCAAATCGATTCGCCCAAATCCATCTCGGCCGCAATCCAGCGCATCGGCCGCTCGGGCCATAGTCTCGGCGCGACCCCGAGGGGGCGATTTTTCGCACTGACTACCGACGATTTGATCGAATGCGCCGCGGCGGTTCGCGCCATCCGCACGGGCCATCTCGACGAGGTCGAAGTCCCGCTCAATCCACTCGACGTCGTCGCCCAGCAGATCGTCGCGATTACCACTGATGAGGAGGATATCGGCGAGGACGAACTGCTGTGTCTGCTGCGATCCTCGCATAGCTACGGCACGCTCGCGGCTGCGACATTGCATCAATTGATCGACGAAATGGCGACGCAGTTGCCCGAGCGCATCCAGGGCGCCGCCCCGAAAATCTTTTATGATCGCGTCGCACGCCGCATCCGTCCACGCCGAGGTGCACGCCTCTCTGCGATCACCTCCGGCGGCACGATTCCGGAGGCGGGGAATTACGACGTCGTGATAGCGTCTGAAGGGCGCAAGGTCGGCGACGTCGAGGAGGACTTCGCACAGGAATCGATGCGCGGCGACATTTTCTCGCTCGGATCGATGCCGTGGAAAATCCTTGGCATCTCGAAGAACCGGCTGTTGGTCGAGCCCGCGCCCGGGATGGCGCCGTCGTTGCCGTTCTGGCAGACCGAAGCGGCGGGCCGTTCACCTGCCATGTCCGCCGAGGTTTGTGCGCTGCGCCGGGACCTCGCCGCGTTCTTTGCCACTGATGCCAGGGCGAAGGACGACGACAGTCGGGAGAAGGCGGCACAATGGCTGGTAACGGAATGCGCGCTGGATGATGCAGCGGCAGTGCAGGCGGTCGCCTGGATTCGTCGCGGCGTCGCCGCGCTCGGCGTCGTTCCAGATGAAAAGAACATCGTCGTGGAGCGCTTCTTCGACGGCTTGGGCGGCACCCAAATCGTCATCCACTCGCCCTTCGGCATTCGCTTCAACCGCGGGCTCGGCCTCGCGATCCGTAAGCGCCTCTGCCAGTCCTTCGATTTCGAAATTCAGGCCTCGGCGATCGATGACGCCGTGCTACTCGCGCTCAATTCGCGCCACAGCTTTCCGCTCGAAGACATCATGACGATGGTCAACTCGCGCACGGCGCGGCCGACGCTGGTGCAGGCGATGCTCGACGCGCCGATGTTCGAAGTCCGTTTCCGCCATGTCGCCACGCGCGCACTCGCCGTGATGCGCTCGATGCGCGGGCGCAAGGTCGCGGCCTGGATTCAGCGCCTGCGCACGCAGGAACTCATCACCGCGATTTTTCCGCGTCGCAATGCATGTTTTGAGAATCGTCCGCCCGTGATCGAGATCCCAGGGCATTACATCGTCAGCGAAACCGTCCGCGAATGCCTCGAACAATCGGCCGACGTCGATCGCATGGAGGGTGTGTTGCGCGGGCTCGAGGATGGCTCGATCCGCGCGCGCTTCGTCGATAGCGTCGCGCCCTCGGTCTTTGCCCATCGTATTCTTCTTGCGTGGGATTATTCGTTCCTCGACGACGGGGAGCGCGCTAACCGCCGCAGCCGCACGGTCACGATGAACCGCGCGATGGCCGAGGACGTGTTCCGCGACGAAGATCTTTCCGCGATGATTTCCGCCGAGGCGGTCGACCGTGTCGCCGCTGAAATCGGCGGCTATGCCGAGGGCTCGCGTCCGCGCAATGGCGACGAGCTTTACGAACTGGTCCGCACCCACGGCGCAATTCGGGTCGCCGTGCTCGATCGCCAAATCGGCGGCGAAACGCCAGCACTCGCAATCGCGCTCGAGAGGGCAGGGCGTCTCATTCGTATACGCGTCGCGGCTGATTCCCCGGAATTCTTCATCGTGGCCGAGGATGCGAGGCTTTTTTTCGCGGCCTATCCGGAGGCGATTTTCGCACCGCCGCTCTATGCCGCGAACGGCAACTCGCCGCTATACGACACCGAGCCTGCTTCGCAAAAGGATGCTCGTATGGAAATAGTCCGGCGCGCACTGGCGACCTCGATTCCCACGACCGCAGTCGATCTTGCCGCACGACTCGCGCTTTCTCCAAGCGAAATCGACGGCATTCTCGCAACGCTCGAAGCAAACGGCGCGGTCTTTCGTGGCTATTTCACGACGGCGCGCCCGTCGGAGGTTGCGAATTCGCAGCGCGTGGGTTTGCGCACGGACGGTGGTGGTGCAAATTCGCACGAGAACGGCGAACAATGGTGCGATCGCTACGTTCTCGAGCGGATTCATCGGCAAACGCTGAATCGTTTGCGCTCCGAAGTCGAACCTTGCTCCGACCGTGAATTTGCGGCGTTTCGACTGCGGTGGATGCAGATTGGCGTCGATCTTCCCGCGAGCGCCGAGGCCGTCCGCGAGATCCTGGAACAGCTTGCCGGCCTGGTCTTCGATCCCGCCTTTTGGGAGCGTGCGATTCTGCCTGCCAGGATTCGCGGATACCGTCCGGAACATCTCGATTTGCTCTGTCTGAGCGGCGATCTGCGCTGGATTGCAACATCGCTCGGTGAATTGGGCGATAACGCGACGCGTGACTTTCCGGGCGATGTTGCGTTTATGCCGCGCCGCCAGCGACTGCACGCGAAGGCGGCGGTGGTTCCTCCCGATGATCGGTCGGCCGCGGTCTATCAATGCCTCGTGACGCACGGCGCCCAATATCTCGATCAGGTCGCTGACCGTTCCGGTCTTTCGGAGCGGGATACGCTTGCAGCTCTTTGGCGCCTCGCGGCGAGCGGACTCGCTTCAAATGACAGCTTTGCACCGTTGCGGTTGCTGGCCTCGGATTTCGACACCGGCCGCGCCATTACCGACGCGCCCCGCGCTGCGAACGGTTTGGCCGCGTCGATTGGGAGGCACGATTCGGCGCTGCGCAAGCACGATGCGGCCTTGCGTGCGCGTCTGAAGTCGAGTCTGAGCGGCCGCTGGTCCGCGATCGACAGCGCGCCGGCTGCGGGCAACGATGGCGCCTTGAGCAACGGCAAGCGTGGCGATGCGACCACTTTCGAGGAGGTGCGCGAAGTCGCGATGCTGCTGTTGTCGCGTCACGGTATCCTCACGCGCGAGATGCTCGCGCTGGAACCGTCGCCGCTTTCGTGGCAGACGCTTTCGTTCGCGCTCCGCCGGATGGAATACGCCGGCTCGATTCGCCGCGGCTATTTCGTGCGCGCGCTCTCGGGTGAACAATACGCGCTGCCGGAGGCGCTCGAGATGTTGCGCGAGGTCCGCACGCACGACCTCGCGAATGAGCCGCTCGTGGCATTGAGCGCCGCCGATCCCGCGAATCCCTATGGTGTGCTGCTGCCGGGATGTGGAATAACGCGCGACGCGGGGAATCTGATCGTACTACGCGGCGGGCGCGTCGTCCTCGGTCTCACGTCGCGCGCTTTGGTCGGAGGTGAGACGCTCGACGATGAGACCTTTGCCAGCGCACTAGCAGCACTGATGGCGTTCCGTCCGAAGTTGACGATCGACACGATCGACGACGTTCCGGCGCTCGACTCGGAACGCGTGACCGTAATGGCGGCGATGCGCTTCCATTCCGACGGCCGCGCGTTGGTCTTCGACGGTCTGCCCGGCCCGGCGCCAGCGCGCGCCGCACGCCGCGAAGCGCTTAACCACTAGAGCGCCGCCGTTTCTAGTTAAATCGCACGCCGCTGTTCCAATCGAATTGGAATAAGCTTTTCTGTCTCTCGCTTCGACGGCTATTCCATTACATGCGTATAACTCGCCCAGTCCTCCGGCGCGTGACTGATCCACAATTTTGCTTCGCCACGGGCCTCGATCTCGCCCAAGCGCTTGATTGACGCACTCGCTTCCGCCACGTCGTAATCGCTGTCCATCGCGGCGAGCGTCCGCATCTGCGGCCGGATGTGAACGGTGTCTCCCGTCAGCACGATGCTGAAATCCTTGAGCCGCACCTTCAGCGAACATTCGCCGGGCGTGTGACCGGCGGTCTTGAGCATCATCAGGGTGCCGTCGCCGAACAGGTCGGTGTCGCCGTCGAGTTCTTTCCAGTCGAACCCGCGGGTTGGTAGCAGGTCATTGAGGATAAAGCCGTTGCGCGCTCTGCGATCGGGCCAATACGCATACGGCAACTCGCCCTTCATCACCAGGAACTGCGCGTTCGGAAAGAGCTTCATTCCGCCGGAATGATCCAGATGCAGATGCGAAACCACGACGTACTTGACGTCGGCGGGTTGGTAGCCGTGCAGCCTTACCTGCTGATCGACAACCTGATCCTTGCGATAGCGAATGTTGCGGAGGAACTTGGCCGCCGGACCCCAATAGCCCTCCGGGTCGGTCGCGACTTCAGGCGCGCATCCGGTATCGAACAGCACCAGGCCCTTGGCGTGCTCGATCAGAAAAGTCGGCACGGGGATGTCGATAAGCTCGTCGCTGCCACCCATCATCAGGTGTTTCTCTTTCATGGTGAAAGTCGCACTTTCGAGCGCGATCAGCTTTCCCGCCGTTGCCATTGCCATGATGCACCTCCCGCGATGCCGCTCAATCCGAAGCGTTGGCGCAATACTCCAACGCCCGCGCTTCAAGCGTCAAGTGTGAAGGCGCTATGATCGCGTTCCGATGCGACGCCCCGGCGATCACGACACGCGCGATGCGAGCGATACTCCGGATACCGACGATTCGGGAGAAACGGGCGCCACGTTTGAACGTGGGCTGGCGCTGTTCAATTCCGGCGAGTTCTTCGCGTGCCACGAGGTGTGGGAGGAGTTGTGGTTGCGCAGCGTCGGTGCCGAGAAGCTCTTTTACCAGGGGCTGATCCAGGCGGCGGTCGCGATCCTGCACGCCGAGCGGGGCAATCTACGAGGGGCGGTTTCGACCTGGCGCAAGGCGCGGGCGAAGCTCGACGCGCTGCCAGCGAACCACATGGGAATCGCGTTAGGTGAATTCCGCGAAGCGCTGGCGAGGTTTTTTGCTGCCGTGCACGACTCCGGGAATCTTCCGCCGCGCCCTCAGATTCGTCGCGATCGATGAACCGGTTCGCAGGTTTGCGGCGCGACCTTAGCGGCAGGATGATGCGGCAGGAATCCTAAATCGAGGAGAAACTACCATGGCAGGTAGAATTGAAGGCAAGGTTGCGCTTATCACCGGAGGCGGCTCGGGAATCGGGCGGGCGACGGCGCTGCTGTTCGGGCGCGAGGGCGCGAAGGTGGTGGTCGCCGATTACGATCCCGAAGGTGGCGAGCGCACCATCAAGGCAATCAAGGAGGCCGGCGGCACGGCGGTCTTCCATGCGGCCGACGTTTCGAATCCGCAGGACGTGGACACGCTGATGCACAAGGTGGTCGAGAGCTACGGGTGGCTCGATTGTGCGTTCAACAACGCCGGCATCGAAGGGCAGACCGCGGAGACGACTCCCGATTGTACGCTCGAGAATTGGAATCGCGTGATTGCGATCAATTTGACCGGCGTGTTCCTATGCATGAAGTACGAAATTCCGTTGATGCTCAAGCACGGCGGCGGCAGTATCGTAAACACCGCATCGGCGGCGGGCCTGGTCGGACTTTCCGGGGCGTCCGCCTATGTGGCAGCGAAGCATGGAGTTGCAGGGCTGACTAAGACCGCCGCGCTGGAGTTCGCGAAGAGGGGGGTCCGCGTGAATGCGGTATGTCCGGGATTTATCCGCACGCCGATGGTCGAGCGAGCGCTTGATAAAGGCAGGTTCAGCGAGGAGCAGATCATCGCCCTTGAGCCGATGAATCGGATGGGCAAGGCTGAGGAGATCGCCGAAGCGGTGCTATGGCTGTGCTCGGACGCGTCGTCGTTCGTGACCGGGCTGCCGATGCCGGTCGATGGCGGCTACGTCGCGCAGTAAAGTCACGAGTGAAGGGGGGTGGCCGGTGGGGCACATATGGGTTTGTTCTGTGAGGGTGGGGGTTCGATTTTCGTCGGGGCCGACGCGAAAGGCGCGTGTGTGTGCGCCTCTGCGTAGCACTATACTCCATTTCGGAGGTGCGGGGTAGTGCCCCAAGGGGGCTTCGTCTAAGGATCCGGTTCGGTCGGGGCGCGTCAGGATTTTCGAGAGCTAGAAGGGGATGTCTTCGTCGTCCATCGGGGCAGCTGCGCCGTCGGCGGGGCCACCGATGTCGAGCGGCTCGTCCATCCCGGAGCCCGCGCCGGCCCGGCCGCCGAGGAATTGTACGCGCTGCGCGACGATCTCGGTGCGATAGCGCTTGCCGCTACCGTCTTTGGCCTCGTAGGTCTGGTTCGAGATGCGGCCCTCGATATACGCCTGCCGGCCCTTCTTCAGGTATTGGCCGCAAAGTTCCGCCTGCTTGCCCCAGACGACGATGTTGTGCCATTCGGTGCGTTCCTGGCGCGCACCGGCGCGATCGCTGAAGGAGTCGCTGGTCGCGAGCGTGAACTTGGCCACGGTTTGGCCCGAGGGCAGGTAGCGGACCTCTGGATCGCGGCCGAGGTTGCCGACCAGAATCACCTTGTTTACCGACATCGTGCCACCTCTGAATTAAAAAGCTAAGCCGCGCGGTGTTCCTGCGCAAGTACCGGGCATGAGTCATTATACACACATCATACACACATCGGGCCTGCGGCTGGGGATAATGTATCGTGATAGGCGATCTCAGAGATGCGCTTTCGCGTGGCGGGTGAGCTTTATATAATTTCAACGCCCTCAGTCGGACCGACGGTAAGTTAAGCGGTCGGGCGGCGGTAAGATTGAGGGCGGGGCGGGTGACGGTTGGGAGGTTAGATGGCAGTAGCGAAATCCACTCCAGTCAGAATTGTGGCGCTGGGCGGGCTCGGCGAAATCGGGCTCAACCTGATGGTGGTGGAGTGCGCGCAGAGCGCCATCATAATCGACGCCGGCGTTATGTTCGCCGAGGAGCGCGAACTGGGCGTCGGCCTGCTGCTGCCCGACCTCACTTATTTAGAAGAGAGCCACCTCAATCTCGAAGGAATCGTACTGACGCATGCGCACGAGGACCATATTGGCGCGCTCGCGTATCTGCTGCGGCGCTTTCCCGCACCCGTTTACGGAACTGAAGTAACGCTTGCATTTGCGCGGCGCGGCTTGGCCGAAGACGGGCTGGCGGGCACCGATCTGCGCTTGCTGCATCCGGGGGCGGAAATCGAGTTCGGGCCGTTTCGGGTGGAAGCGGTGCGCGTTACCCATTCCACGCCCGACTCGGTGGCGCTCGCGATTCGCACGCCAGCCGGGCTGATCGTGCATTCGGGCGATTTCAAGATCGACCCGACACCGGTCGATGGACAGCTTTTCGATACCGATCGCTTCGCGCAATTAGGTGAAGAAGGTGTCGCGCTGTTGCTCTCGGATTCGACCAACGTCGAACGGCCGGGTCGCAGTGGATCGGAAAGCTCGATGCGGCCGATCCTGAAGGACCTGCTTGCGCGCACCCGCGGCCGATTTTTTCTGTCGTCGTTTTCCTCGCATCTCCATCGGATTCGCCAGGTGGCTGAAGTCGCGCACGAGGCCGGCCGCTACGTCGTGCCGCTGGGGCGGCGGATGGCGGAGAGCGCGCGACTGGGAATGGAGACCGGACAGCTCAATCTGCCGCGTGGGACTTTTATCGACCGAGGCGAGGCGGATTTCCTCGAAGGGAAGAAGCTGGTTTTCCTCGCGAGTGGCAGTCAGGGCGAACCGCTGTCGGCGTTGGCGAAGCTAGCCGCCGACAACCATCCGCAGGTTCACGTCGAGCGCAACGACGTCGTGGTGCTGTCGTCGCGTTTCATTCCCGGCAATGAGCGCACGATCAATACGCTGGTCAACAATCTGTGCAAGCGCGGGGCCGAGGTCTTTTACGATGCGGTCGCGCCGGTTCACGTTTCGGGTCATGCGAGCCGCGATGAGTTAATCGAATTGATTAGCTTGGTGCGGCCGGCCTATTTCGTGCCGATTCACGGCGAATACCGGCATCTGAAACGCCATCAGGCGCTGGCGGTCGAGGCCGGGGTAGCGCAGGCGAATAGTTACCTGCTCGAAGACGGCGATTCGCTGATCATGGAGGACGGGGCGCTGCGGCGCGGGCGCGCGGTCACGGCCGGGCGCATCGTGGCCGACGACGAGGGATTGGGCGACCCCGGATTGCTGCGGGAGCGGCGGGCGTTGGCGCATGACGGCACGGTGATCGCGATCGTGGCGATCTCGGCGCGCAACGGCAAAATCGTCGCAGGTCCCGACCTGCTTTCACGCGGAGTGGTCAGCGGCGATGGAACTTCACCGCATATCGCGCGGGCGCGCACGGAACTTTCGATGCGGATACGCAGTCTCGGCGGCGCGGTGCGCGACGATCCCGAAAGACTCAAGGACGAGATGGTGCGGATGTTGCGGCGCTATTTCGGCGACACCATCAACAAGCGGCCGATAATCGTGCCTTACGTGATGGAGGTCTGAGCGCTATCGCGCGCACATCCAAAGTTCCGCCGATCGAATTGGTCGCCAGCGCCGAAGTGACGCCGCACGAAGGCCGAATCGCGCGTGAACTTGCCGCATTGGCGCTGGTCGCAATCGCGGCGTGGATGCTGCTCAGCCTGCTTTCAATAAATCTCGATTGGCGGCCGAATCGCGGCGGCCCGCTCGGCGAGACGGCGGCGAGTCTCCTGCAGATGTGGTTCGGGTACCAGGCGTACATCGTGGTGATGATGACCGCGGTGATGGGGCTACGGGCATGGGCGGCGCCCGGCTGGGTCGCAATTTTCCGTGAAGCCGTGGGCGGCGCGATCGTGATCCTGGCTTTGAGCGCAGGAAGCGGATTCCTGAATACGCCTGGAGTGCAGCTCGGCGGGGCGGCCGGTGCGGCGATCGCTGCGAGCCTGGGCTCGTATGTCAGCTTCGGCGGCGGCTTCATCGTGGTGATCCTCGCGTTGGTCGGCGGACTGGCGCTGATGTTTCGGAGAGCGCCCACCGACTTGATGGCGGCGTTAGCAGGCGCGGCGGGAATCGGCTCGCGCACCGGCGCTGCGCATCCAGTGGATGACGCGCCGTACGGAATCAGGAACTCTTTGAATGGCGACGATGCCGGGATTTCGACGCGCGAACCAACCAAGGTAGCGCTCGCGATCAACGGCGCACGCAGTGACGTTCCGTTGGTGCGCAAGGCGGAAATTCCGAGACCGATCGCTCGCGATCCGGCGCCCAAGGCGACCGCGCGTGGCAAGGGCGGCTACAAACTGCCGCCGGTGACGCTGCTCGACGTGCCGCCGTTGGAACATTCGCAGATCGACGAGGCCGCGTTGGAACGCAGTGCGCGCGTGCTCGAACAGAAGCTCGCCGATTTCGGGGTGGCGGGGCGCGTGGTCGAGGTGCAGCCGGGGCCGGTCGTCACGATGTACAAATTGGAGCCGGGTTCAGGAATCAAGGTGAGCCAGATCGTCAACCTCGCGGACGACCTGTCGATGGCGTTGCGGGCGGCGACGGTGCGAATCCAGGCGCCGGTACCGGGCGAGGCGGTGGTCGGAATCGAAGTACCGAATCGCAAGCGGGAAAAGATTTACCTGCGTGAGATTCTCGAAGCGGAGCAATTTGGGGCGTCGCAGAGCCATCTGACGATCGCGCTCGGGAAGGATATCGCGGGGCGGCCGGCGGCGGCGGACCTTGCGACGATGCCGCATTTGCTGATCGCGGGCGCGACGGGAACCGGCAAGTCGGTTTCGATCCATACGATGATTTCGTCGATTTTGTTCAGCGCGACCGCCGACGATGTGCGCTTCATTTTGATTGATCCGAAGATGCTCGAGCTCTCGGTTTATGAGGGCATCCCGCATCTGCTGGTGCCGGTGGTGGTTGACCCGGAGAAGGCGGCGGCGGCGCTGCTATGGGCGACGCAGGAGATGGAAGGGCGTTACCGGATGATGCGCGAGCTGGGGGTGCGCAATATCGACGGTTACAATCGCGCGATCGGCAGCGGCGGTGAATTGGTCGAGCTGAAGCGTGGCGATGCGGCGGCCAATGCGGGCGAGGGCGAAGAATGGATCGACACGCCGGTGAAACATCGGAAGCTGCCGAAGATCGTGATCGTGATCGATGAGCTGGCGGACCTGCTGCTGTCCGAGGGCAAGACAGTCGAGCGAGATATCACTCGGCTGGCGCAGAAGGCGCGCGCCGCCGGCATCCATCTAATTTTGGCGACGCAGCGGCCGTCGGTCGATGTGCTGACGGGATTGATCAAGGCGAACCTGCCGGCGCGAATTTCGCTGCAGGTGACTTCGCGCGTCGATTCGCGCACGATCCTCGATTCAATTGGCGCAGAACGTCTTTTGGGCGCGGGCGACATGCTCTTCATGCCGCCGGGGACGGCCAAGCTGCGCCGCCTGCACGGGCCGTTCGTTTCGGAAATCGAGATTCGCAAGGTTTGCGACTTTTTGCGCGCGCAGGGTGCGCCCGACTATCAGATGGAAATTCTCGAAACGACAGTGCCCGGCGAGGGCGATAGCGCCGACGGCGATGGCGAGCGCGACAAGCTTTACGACGAAGCAGTGCAGATCGTAATCGATACGAACCAGGCCTCGATCTCAATGATCCAGCGGCGGCTCAGAATCGGCTACAACCGCGCGGCCCGGATGGTAGAGCAGATGGAGCGCGAGGGCCTCGTGTTGCCGGCCGACGGCGCGCGTCCGCGCGAAGTCCGCATGCGCGGCGCGAGTTGATGGATGCGCGATGCGACGAGCGAATGAAACCTCGCCGCGCAATCTCGTCTAATCGATAATAGTGAACTCGAAATCGAACAGAGTCGACGCCCGCGTGCGCATCGTGCAAACGGTGATTAGGTTGATGCTCGCGGTATTGGTAAGCGGCGTCGGCATCACCGCGGTCAGCCGTGAAAGCGCCGCCGAGGTGCTGGCTGCCGATAGCGCATCAGCCAATGCTGCCGACCTGAAGGCGATCCTCGCGAAGTTGCAGCGCCATTACCAGGAGACCGATTCGTTCAGCGCCACGTTCAAGCAGACGGTTACGCGGGTCGGTGCGCCGCCAAAGGATCGGAGAGGGACGGTGTACTTCAAAAAGCCTGGTCGCGTCCGCTTCGATTTCAGCGACCCGCAACCGGAAACGATCGTGAGCGACGGTAAACTGCTTTACGACTACGACCCGGGCCTCAACCAGGTGATGGAGACGCCGCTCAAGAGCGCTATCAAGACCCAGGCGGCCGCCGCATTTCTGCTAGGGGTTGGCGATGTTCAAAGTGATTTCAAGGCGGCGCGAATGGCCACGCCAGCTAATGATGGCCTAACCCATCTCCTAATGACGCCGAAGCGTGGCGGCGAGGATATCGCGGTCGGCCTCGACCCGCATACGATGAATATAATGAGCCTAAGGCTCGCGGATGCCTTGGGAAATATTACCGAATTCCAATTCAGCGGTATCGAGACCAACGTGATAGTCGCGTCGTCGCGGTTCGATTTTCGGGCACCCGACGGCGCCGATGTCATTACACCATCTAATGTGAGATGAGATCGATTTATTCGTTCTCTCCGTAACAAATCGTTCACAGCATTTTTTGGAACATGGATTGCATCTCAGGTATCCGGCGAGTACATCTATACTCCCTTAGATACCGGATATCGCCGTACTCGACATGGAAAAGGTTCATCTTTTGACTTTGGGTTGCCCCAAAAATCTCGCGGACAGTGAGCTGATGCTCGGCGCGTTGATGCGCGCGGGATTAGAGGTCACGCTGGACCCGAGCGACGCGCAGGTGCTGATCGTGAACACGTGCGCGTTTATCGAGGCGGCGAAGAAGGAATCGATCGGCGCGATCCTTGAGGCCTCACAGGTCAAAAAGCGCGGCATCGGCAGGCGGTTAGTGGTCGCGGGATGCCTCGCGCAACGCTATGGCGCCGAATTGCGAGAAGAGTTGCCCGAGGTCGATATTTTTGTCGGCACCGGAAATTTTCTCGACCTGCCGGAACTGCTGCGCCGCACCGAGTCACCCGAGATGCGACCGATTCCGTATGCCGGCGCGGCTCATCTGCTGCCGACGATGGACGAGGCGCCGCGCGTCAAGACGGGCGACTTTTTTACCGCCTACCTGAAGATTTCGGAAGGCTGCAACCACAAGTGCGCGTTCTGCATCATCCCGAAGATTCGCGGCCTGCATGAGAGTCGCGGGGCGGAAGATATCGTGGCCGAAGCGCGATCGCTGGCGGAGGTCGGCGTTCGCGAGTTGAATCTGATCGCGCAGGACCTGACGGCATACGGACGCGATTTCAAACCGCAGTCGTCGTTGGCGGCGTTGCTACCGCGGCTCGCGGAAATTGACGGCATCCGCTGGATACGCTTGCTCTATTGTTATCCGAATTTTGTTACCGACGAATTGCTGGAAACCATCGCCGAACTGCCGCAAGTGGTTAAGTATATAGATATGCCGCTGCAACATGCGGACGACGACATCCTGCGGGCGATGCGGCGTGAGCGATCCGGGGCGGCGTTGAGCAAGCTGCTCGAGCGGATTCGAGGCAAGATTCCGGGTGTTGCGCTGCGGACCTCGTTTATCGTGGGATTTCCCGGCGAGGACGACAACGCATTCGCGCAACTGCTGGAGTTCGTGCGGCGGGAACAATTCGATCGCGTCGGCGTGTTTACCTACTCGCGCGAGGAAAATACCGACGCATTCGGAATGGCGGGGCAGGTGCCCGAGCGGCTCAAGCGCGAACGGCGGGCGGCCTTGATGGAAGTGCAAGCGGAAATTTCGTTGAAGAAGAATCGCGACCTCGTCGGCCGCGAGATCGAGGTGTTGGTCGAGGGCTCGACGGCTGGGCGCGCCACACGGCTTCGTGGGCGAACTCCGGCGCAAGCGCCCGAAATCGACGGCATGGTGATGCTCAAGGGAGACGCCCAGCCGGGAGATTTCGTCAGGGCGAAGGTCGAGCGGGCGCTCAGCTACGATCTCCATGCGGTAGTGTCGAGCGCGATTGAAAATTGAAGGGGTGATCGGCGATGCCTAAAAAAACCGCGGCGGCAAATCGAAAGAAGTTCCTGACCGACCTGCGCCAGAATTTGCTCGAGATGAAGAACAAGCTGGTTGCCGAGATCGATTCGGAACTGAAGGCGGAGCGCGAAGGCAACAAGGACGAGGGCATGGATACCTATGACCTCGCCTCGGAGGAGCGCGACCGCGAGATCAACTTTATCCTGTCGGATCGCGAGCGTGTAAAAATCAAACAGATCGACGACGCGCTGGTGCGCCTGGAAGACGGCAGTTACGGTGTTTGCGAATCGTGCGGACTCGAGGTCGCGGAAGAACGGCTCGAGGCGATGCCGTTCACGCGATTGTGCCGCGATTGTCAGCAGGACATGGAGCGCGAGGCCAAGTCGCAACGCCGGTTCGACGACGAGCGAAATACCTATCGCAAGCTCGGTTCGACCGATGCCGATGAAGACAACATCTAGTCGCGCGGGCCGGCTGGACGCGGCGGGCATCTACGATTGATCGTGTAAACGACCATACGTGGCGCCCGTGATCGCGAATGCGTTATGGGCTGATATTGGCATCGGGTTGTAGTGCGGAATGGATGCGATAGTCATGCGATACTCTGGTTCATACGAAATGGGAGTTAATGAGAATTTTCAGGGAAATCGGGATTGATGCGGACGCGACAGGTGCGCAACCTGCCGAAGAAATTTCGCTGCTTCGCACCAACCTCGCCGGCGTCAAGTCGGTAATCGCTATCGCTAGTTCGAAGGGCGGCGTCGGCAAGAGCACGCTTACCGTGAACCTCGCGGCGGTGCTCGCGTTGGCGGGCCGCAAGGTCGCGATCCTGGACGCCGATCTGAATTCGCCGAGTATCGTCGCGATGCTGGGCATGAAGGTGCCGCGCCGGTTCCATTCCCAAGGCGGGATCGAGCCTGGTGCGGGTCCGCTCGGCCTGCGAGTCGCGGCGAGCAACCTGCTGCCTGACGGCGAGGCGGCGCCGGTGAGTTTTCTTGACGATGAGGCCGCGCCCGCGGAATCTACGAACGGTCATCGCCCGGTGGAGTTGGGCTATGCAGCGACGTTACGCCGGTTGCTGACCCAGACGCGCTTCGGGACGATCGATCTGCTGCTGATCGATCTTGGCCCCGGCATCGAACAGCTTTTTCGAATCGCTCAAGTCGCACCGCTGAGCGGCGTGCTAATCGTGACGCAGCCGTCCCAGATTTCGGTGAATGCGTCGCGCGCGGCGCTCGAAATGTCGTCGCTATGCTCGACGCCGGTGATTGGTGTGGTCGAGAATATGGTGGGGTTCAATTGCGACGGCTGCCATGCGGTCCGGCCGCTGATGCCGCACGGTGATCTTACCGCGCTCGCGAACGCCATGGGTGTGCCGGTGCTGGCTCGGTTGCCGTTCGATCCGCGGCTGGCGGAATGCTGCGATCGCGGTGTGATTTTCGTACGCGAGTACGCGGATTCGCCGCTCGCTCGTCAACTCACGGCGCTTGCGCAGTCGATCGATCTTGCGGCAATCCCGCGTATTCAAGCCGAAATGCCGGCCGTCTGATTATCATTCCAGGTCTTTGGCCGAGCTTCTGACCGGCCGCCCAATCAGTCCGAATCACTATCGTCATCATCGCTGTCCAAATTCGCGGCGCTGACGATTCGTGAATACTCGAACATGCCAGCGCCGGTGGACGTTCCACGGCGGAAGCTGGCAAAGCCTAAGGAGGTGTGGATGCGAGCATGGTCGGGACCGGGACGCGAGAGCGTCATGAAGGCCTCGGCGATTCCGTGCAAGGCCGCATCGTCGCCGCGATCGGTGGTCATTGTGGCGGAAAACGGATCCGGCCGCGCACCCGGTGCGGGCGTTTCAAGTTCGATTGCGGCAAGCGTGCACTCGCGCCATTCGCCGTCACGGAAGGCCCGGGCTGTGCGATGAGCTTTGCCTTCGGCGAAGGTCCAGGCGCGCGCCTCGAGTGCGGCAAACTCTGGGGCGTCGGGAAAGCAGGCCCATAACATTCGGCGCGTTTCGAAACGCTGTGGTTCGAGTCCGGTGAACGACGCGCCAATGCGGGCGACCGCGTTGATCTCGCGGCGGATACCACCCATCAGGATTACCCCGCGCAACCGTCCGAATACGGCGGTAGTGCCGCCGCTGGCCTTGCCGTCAGCGGCAGCACTAAACGCGCGTTCGATTAGGTCGTCGAGGGGGTCAGCGGTGGAATCCGTGGACTGTATGCGACCGTCCAGTTCGATCGTGGCCTCGACCATGACGTCGCTATCGAGACGGCTTTCGGCCAGCGCGTTTTCGACGCTAAGGTACGCGGCGCCATTGTTGACGATCACCGCCGGCCCCTGAAAACTTAGCCGTCCGCCGCTGGAATCGATAGCCAGTTCGAGCGGCCCGAGGCGTAGATGTCCGCCCTTGCGAGTTGCTTTGCCTTCGCCAGTGAAGAGTGCGGCGCAGCAATGATCGAACAGCATCATGATGCGGGCGCCCGCCGCGTCCGCGCCGAAATTGAAACTCGTCATGCCGCCGATTCGCGCCGCAACGTCGTAGAATTCGATCCCAACTCGCACGGGCGGGGCGGATGGTGCGGCTATCGCCTTACGCGCGGCGGGTGGCGTTTGACTCCGTTGGACGGTGAGCGCGTTGGAGCGCGCGAACGTTGCCGCCAGTGACTTGGCGCTATTCGTCGAGTGCAAGAAAACCTCAGCCAGTGCGTCCAGACCGCGAGCGCGAATCGCACCCGCCAGCCGTACGGCGACAGACATCTCGAGTTGCAACGCGTCGATCACGCCGCCAGCGGCAAACTTGGCGAGGCGCTGTAATGCTCCAACCTCACTTGCCGCGTGCCGCTCCGTGAATGCCTGCAACAGGTTCTGGCTGGCGCCACCGGGATAGCGCAGGCCGAACGTCGGAATGATGCCGGCGGCGCCGAGGCGCGCGAAAAGCGCCGCCACGGGTCCGTGGATAAATTCGTTACTGGCTGAGACGTGAGCGCCCGCCGGCGGGCGCAGCAAGCCGTTAGCGTGACGCAGTCCGAGGCCAAAATCGATGCGCGGCTCGATTACATTCCAGCCGTGGATCAGCAGGACGGTCGCGCGGCCGTGATGTTCGATCATTCGGTGCACGCGATCCGCAATCTGGTCGAGCATCCATGGCGCTCGCGCGACGATCTGCGAGAGCCGATTGCAGTCGATTTCATTGCGATCCATTCCGGCATTGATCAGCGCCGCGGCGCCGAGCCGGCGAGTCAGATCGCGCGTGATGGCGGCGGTCTCGAGGTCGTTGACCTTGGGATGCAGGGTGGCGCGCGACGCAGCGCCCGCGCGGCCGCCATGAGGTGCAATCAACAGGATCGGGGCGCCACCCTCGATCACTTCGAGCCAAGGGCCCGGATCAATCACGTCGGTAGCTGGAGCACTCATCACGAATTACAGAGTCCGGCGCGCAGCGACTCGGGTAGGATGCGCATGCAGGGCGAATGACATCACGAAATAGTAAACGACGAAGGCGAGCGATGTGTAAAGCAAAATGTCGCTATGAGCCGGCAACATCGGGAGCATCGCGGCGGTCGCGACCGCCCAGATGGCGGCGAGCGTGAGCGTCAGCGGGCGCATCAGTTCCGTGCGATTGGGATAAATATATTTGATCGGCACGAACACCATCAGCGCGAGGAGCTCGACGATCGCCGCGTTCAGCATGGGCGCGAAGCCGAGGCAATATAGATACAGTGCAACGAGATTCCAGTACGAAGGAAAGCCGCGAAAATAATTGTCTTCGGTCTTGGCGTCAACGCGGCTGAAGCCGTACGCGCTCGCCACCATCGCGGAGGACGCAACCGCCTCGCCGGCGGCGGTTGATGGAAGAATCTGCGCGCGCATCATCAGGAAGACCGGCACGGCAACGTAGTTGAGATAATCGACGATGTTGTCGAGCAGGGCGCCGTCGAAGAAGGGGATGCGCTCACGCACCCTCAACGCGCGCGCGAGGGTTCCGTCGCTGGCGTCGATCGCGACGGCGATCGCCATCATCACGAACGCGTCGCGCCAATCACCGCGCGCGATGTAGCTGATGGCGAGCAGGCCGAGAACCGCTCCCAGAGCGGTATAAAGATGCACGGCCCACGCGCATCCGAGCAGAAATCGGGTTCTTGTCACCGGCGCATCCGCAGCCGTTCAGGTCTCCGGCTTCAGATCGCGCGGTCCGAAATAGTCTTCGAGGATAGTCATGAACGGGCCGCACGATCGCCGTCGTTTGACGTAAGCGAGGGCTTCGTCGAGCGACATACCGCCATGCGCGCGCAAATAAGCGATCGCCAGCGTGGGCGCGCGGTTCAGCCCGGCGTTGCAATGGAGGTAAACGCGTTCATTGGCGCCAACCAGGACGGTGAGATCATTGAGCGCGGCGCGCAGACGATCTGCCATGTCGTCGGCGCTGCCATCCTGGATGGGCGTGCGCACATGCTTGATACCGTGGCGCGCGGAGACCTCGCGCAGGGCAGCGATATCGAGTGCGTTGATGCGCAGGTCCTCGTCGTCCTGGAGATTATGGATCGCGGTAACGCGATGCTCTCTGCCGAGCCATTCGATATCGTGCGCGCGCGGATATTCGCCTACCAGCAGATAGTCGGTAATCTCGCTGACGGTCGGGCGCACGTCGCCGCGCGTGGGGCGCGGTGTGTGGTCGCGTTGCTGAGTCCACCATTCCATGGTCTGACATCTATGCAAAAAAAGACGCGCTATCCAATCGCTGCGGCGCAGACGTTTACGAGACTACGGTAGATATTGTAACGCGGCGGCGAGATCTGCAGAAGTGCGATTTCGGCAGCTTCGTCGGAGGGTCGAATCCTAATCCTCAATGCGCGCAAGTGCCTGGGCTGCCCGCGCGATTCCATTCGTAGAGCCATATCGACGCGAGCGTCGAGGCCGCTTCGGCGACCTGCTGCGCGACCATCGGCATCTCGCGCTGCATCAACGCGCGATCGAAGTCGTCGCCGCGCTTCGCTCCGGTTGCTCTGCGGGCTGCTCGATCGGCATCCATAGTGACTGCGACCAGGGCATGGCTGTGCTTGAGTTCGACGATTGTTGACGACCACACCGAATCGATTTTTTCGAGATGAACTTGCGGACGTGCAAGTTGATCGATCTCGCTAACGGATCGATCGGCGGCGCCCTCAAACCGCGAATGCATCCCGCGATCCTGCGGTAAGCCATCATAGTATCTGGTCGTGTGCAGTGGCTGGGTCGCGTCGCCGAGGTAATGTGCGAGGTAGCCTGAGAGCAGGATGGCCTGCGCGCAATCGCCCTTGTTCCACGCCTGCTCGACCTGTCGCGCGATTTCATCGATCGTCCATGGCAGCGTGCCTGAAACCTCGAGCGTCTGGGCGCCGTACTCGCGTTCCATTTTTTCGCGGTCGGGCTTGAGTTGCGCCAACGGATCGGAACCGTAGTATTCGAGATCGATGTAGTGGCGAATGGCTTCGGCCTTGCCATAACGCGGCCGCAGGATCTCGTCGGGGGCGACGGCGTCCTCCTGTAATTCGGCGTTATGCATTTCGAAAATGCGCTTGAGTGAATTCTCGGGAAGGGCGTCGATCGCGAGGCGCGCGATCAACCGATGCGTGCGCGCATCCCAGGCCCACACGGGGGCAGAGGTCAGGCAAATTGCGATCGATGCAAACAGGAGCGTTAGAATCGGCAGACGGCCCGCCGTCTGGTGGGCTTCGCGAGCGAACTCGCGGCGTATCGAGACAGCTTCGCAGTGCGGTTGGGCCGCCTCGGTTACCTCGCGCTCAGCCTTGAGCGGCGTCATGCAGGCTTTTGGCTACAGCCGCTCCTCAATCGCATTTGGCGCATTTGTTGAATCCGGGCCGATTCCGTGGGGCCGGCGAAATTCCGCGGTCTTATCGAATCGAACAATCGGCCATCGAAGCTGGCGAGCTACGGCGAGCAGCCGACGATTCGGATTCACCGCCACCGGATGGCCCAACGCAGCGAGGAACGGCAGATCATAATGCGAGTCGGCATAGCCCCACGAATCTTTTAGTGAGATCCGGTTGGCCGCCGCGTACTCCGCGCACCAAGCTGCCTTCGCATTTCCCACGATTACCGGTTCGCACAAACGCCCGGTCGCGAACCCATTGTCGAACGCGAGCCGATTGGCGACGAAGCTTTCGATGCCCAGCCGCCGCGCCAGCGGCTCAACAATAAAATCGGGCGAGCCAGTAACCAGTACCGGGTCGAGGCCGGCGTCGCGATTGGCCGCGATCATCTCGATCGCGGAGGGGTACATATTCGCAATTAGCACGCGGTCGCAATATTCCTCACCCAGCGTCACCAATCGGTCGCGCGGAATGCCTTTGAACATTTCGAACAGGACCACGTTAAGCAGATGGCGGTCGCGTCGCTCCGAGAGGAAGAGCATCGGCAGCAGCACCAGC
>Ga0209415_10001946_pt1 | contig 39144 bp, 34 predicted proteins | sample PeaSoiSIISIP2007_FD_187696 | JGI IMG/M metagenome (GOLD analysis project Ga0209415, IMG submission 187696) | Peat soil microbial communities from Weissenstadt, Germany - SII-SIP-2007 (SPAdes) (version 2) | ecosystem: Environmental > Terrestrial > Soil > Wetlands > Peat | place: Germany...
GAGAAGAGGATCTTGCACGCGTCGAAGCTCGACATGTGGCTCTGCTCGACGATCTCGCGCACCGTGCGCTCGCCGTCGATCATCTCGAGCATCCGCTGCTCGGCCTTGGCCAGGCGCTCGATCCCCACGGCGTCGAGCGCGCCGGAGTCCGCAAACAACACCGAGGCGAAGTCGCCGAGGGTCGCCTCGACGACGCGCCACTCGTCGACGCGCCGGAATCCTTCCATGACGACGGAGGCCACGGGCAGCGCGAGCTTCGCGCTCTCGGCCAGCGCCGGGAGGGGCTCGCGGCGGAACTCGAATCGGCCGCGAGGCCAGCGGACGATCTCGTACACGAGCTCGCTCGACTGGCGCGCCAGCGCCTCCCTGAGCTGATCGCGCGTCACCCGCCCGGAGTCGACGAGGAGGTCGCCCAGCAGCTTGCGTCCAAACGTCGGGTGCTCTTCCTTGGGCATTGCGGAGCGGGCCGCATCCATCGGCGGTGGGCGCGGAGTCGGCGCGTTGTCTCGCAGGAGGCGATCGATGTCATCCGGCGCGACGAGCCCGTGCTCGATGAAGTATCGGCCGAGACGGAACTCGGATCCCGCGTTCCTCGCCTGCACGAGATCGATCAGCCCGTCGCGTATGGCCATCGTGACCTCCGTCTTGGCGTCGGTGACGACCAGGACCCCGGTCTTGAGCTCGATCTGGAGGAGCTGCAGGACCGCGCCGATGGGGATGACGGACATGTCCCCGAAGAGCGCGACGCGGCTGCCGCCGTCGGCGGGCGCGGTGCGGAGGGCGTCGAGCGGTTCGACCTCGTCGGGGATGGCGATGGCGGCGCGGCTGGTCCGCCACTCCTCCGCGCGACGGATCGCGTTCTCGATGACGGCGACGAGGGCCTGGGCGTCGAAAGGCTTCGTGATGGCGTCGATGGCGCCCGTCTGCTGGACGAAGTGCTCGCGGATGCGATCGGACTTCGCGCTCATCAGAACGACCGGCACGCGGCGGAGCCTCTCGCTTTGGCGCATGGCGCGGCAGAGCTGGAAGCCGTTCATCCTCGGCATCACGAAATCGACGAGAACGATGTCGATCGGCGTCGCGGCGCGCGCGTCCCCGTTCGTCTCGTGCTCGCCAGGCACAGATTCCCCGAGCGCCTCGAGGGCCTCCAGCCCGTCGGCGGCCTGCGCGGACTCGAAGCCGCGGCGCTCGAGCACCGCGCTCACCACTTTTCGGATGGTCGGGCTGTCGTCGACGACGAGGACGCGGGTGGGCATGCCCTGCCCGCGCGAGGATAGCAAACCCTCAGTCGACGCTTCCGAGCTTTCGCTCGAGCGCTTCGAGGTGGGCACGCACCTCCGGGTCGCTCGTCCTGAGCGCCTCGACCTTGCGCACGGCGCTGATGATCGTCGTGTGATCGCGGTTCCCGAACGCGCGGCCTAGCTCCGGGAAGCTGCACTTCAGGCGCTGCTTGCAGAGGTACATTGCGACGTGCCGCGCGAACGCGATGCTCTTGTGGCGGTCCTTCGACAGGAGGTCCATCGAGCGGAGCTTGAAGTGGTGGCAGACCACGCGCTGGATATCCTCGACGCTCGCCTCGTTGGGCCGGGCCGTGCTCGTCGCGGCAATCTCGGTGCGCGCGAAGCCGACCTCGATCGGCTTCTGGAGAAGCGAGGCCTTGGCGGCGAGCCGGATGAGCGTGCCCTCGAGCTCGCGCACGTTGCTGCGCACGCTCTGCGCGATGAAGACGCACACGTCATCCTGGAGCTCGATCCGCTCGAGCTGGGCCTTTTTCCGCACGATGGCGACGCGCGTCTCGAGCTCGGGCGCCTGGATGTCCGCCACGAGGCCCCACTGGAATCGCGACACGAGCCGCTCCTCCATCTTGTCGAGCTGCTGCGGGTACTTGTCGCTGGTGACGACGATCTGTTTGCCCGCCTGATGGAGCGCGTTGAACGCATGGAAGAACTCCTCCTGCGTCTGCGTCTTGCCAGCGAGGGAGTGGATGTCGTCGACGAGGAGCACGTCGCACTTGTCGCGGTAGCGCGCGCGAAACTCGTGCATGCGCTGGTCCGTCAGCGCCTGGACGAACTCGTTCACGAACTTCTCGGCGCTGATGTAGACGATGCGCGCATCCCCACGAACCTCGCGAACGCGATGCGCGATGGCGTGAACGAGGTGCGTCTTCCCGAGGCCGGTCCCCCCGCAGATGAACACCGGGTTGTGTCGGCGGCCTCCCTCGCCGGCCGCCGCCCTCGACGCCGCGTGAGCGAGCTCGTTTGATGGGCCGACGACGAAGTTGGCGAAGGAATACTTCGGGTTGAGCCCCTCGATCACGGGCGCGACGGCGAATATTCGCGGCGCGGGCGGCTCGCGGTGGTCGTGAACGTCCTGCGGGATCGCGCGGCGCACTCCCGACGGGCTCTCGTCCGGCGCTCCCGGTCGCAGTGAGAGCGCCTTCGGCTTGACCGGAGCGTACGACGCCGGACGCTCGGTGACCGGACGCTCCAGCGCCCCGTCGATGCTCCAGCGCACCTGGATGCTGAGCGCCGTCTTTTCGCGCAGCTGCTCGCTGATCGTTGGCAAGAAGTAGTCCTCGACCCACTGGCGGACGAACTCGTCACGGGCGCGGAGCAAGAGAACGCCGTCGGTGAACCCGTCGAACTGCACTCCGGAGAACCACTGATCGAAGCTCGCCGGAGACTTGTCGCGCGTGAACGCGACGGCTTCCGTCCACAGACCTTCGCAGTCAACCGCCGCCACCGTGATCACCTTCTTCGAAAACTCGCCTGCACTGGATGTCAGAAGCCCCATGTCCCCCAACTCTTCCTTGTCGCGACGATGTCCGCACGAGTGCCAACGACACGAATGCAACGAACGCAAACGAACGCAAACGAACGCAAACGAACGCAAACGAACCACAAGTTATCCCCAGCCTGTGGAGAGGCCCGGGCAGGACTTCCCCGTCCAGGGAGCCAACCGCGACGAACAACTTGCGCAAGACCCTGCCAAGGAAATTTTGGCAATGGACTGCCTTCGGATGCCCACCCCCGCGGTAGGGAGCGCAGGTGAGAAGCCGAAGATGTGGTGCCTCGTTCGCTGTCCGACGCGAACGCGATTGGAGGTATCATCCACGCTCGTCGCGAGTCCATGCCCTTCCTGTCAAATGTGCTCAACTCCATGGAAGTCATCCGTTTTTTTTCTTGTAGTCCACCCGCGAAATGCGATTCGCGCTGGCCTGGCAAACACCACTGATTCCGAAGTAGGCGTCAGGCTTCCCGAATCCGTCGACGCCGACGGCAGCGGCCTCGAGCTTCGCTTCGTTTTGGCTAAGTCCCCGTGTCAAGAGACAACGATCCCGCCTCTTTTTCGAAACCAGCTCGTGACGACCTGAGCCGCCGCTCGTATCTGCTGGCTCGGCAGGCGCGAGGCTGCGGAAAACTCGTCCTGGGGGGCAGCCGCTGTGTAAGGTCCCGCGGTGCGTAGTCGGCGGAGAGCGATCGCCCGGCCAACTGGTCCCCTGGGCGCATTCCTCCTCGTCGGCCTCTTCGGCGCCGCCGGACGAGCCCGCGCGGCTCCCATGACGACCTCGCCCGAGCAGGCCTACGACTTGGGCGACATCCCGAGCGCCCGTGCCGTGGGAATGGGCGGCGCGCTGAACGCCCTGGGTGTGTCCACCGCTGCGCTCTACATGAACCCGGCGAACCTCCCGCTCGCCCGGGTCTACCACCTCGAGGCGCTCGGAGCGTTGATGCCCGAAGCGCAGCGCGAAACCGTCGGGCTCGCGGTGGTCGACTCCGTGCTCAACACGAGCCGCCTCGCGGGCGGCGTGGCGCTCGACTGGTCGCAGCTCGATCCGGACGGCATTCACCGGAGCTGGACGGACGCGCGCGCGGGGATCGCGATGCCTGTCGGCGATCACCTGTCGTTTGGAGCCACGGGGCGATGGCTCCGTGTGAACCAGACCGTCGACACGGGGCCGTTCGGGACGAGCCTCGCGTCGGACGGGACCTCCGGCCAGCCGCTCTTCAACGCGCTGACGTTCGACCTCGGCGCGACGGCGATCATCGTCGACGGCCTCCAGGTCGCGCTGGTCGGCCACAACCTCACGAACCCGGGCACTGCGATCGCACCGACGACGGCCGCTGCGGGGCTCGGGTACACGACGCCCACGTTCGCGATCGAAGCCGACGGGATGCTCGACTTCACGACGTGGGGAAGGACGCAAGGGCGCGTCATGGGAGGTGCGGAGGCCTTCGTCGCCGAGCGGTACGCCCTGCGCGCCGGCTGGCGGTACGACAGCGGCGAGCGAGTCAACGCGCCCTCCCTCGGCATCGGGTACATCGACCCGAAGTGGAGCGTCGAGCTCTCGGGCCGGCACGATCTCGTCTCGGAGCATTCGTCGACGCTCATCGTCCTGTCGCTGCGGTACTTCTACGATCCGACCGGAGGAACGACGCCGCCGGACGAGGGCGACTCGATGTGAGGTCGGCCTACGGGTGCGCGCTGTTCTCGGGCGTATCGTCAAAGTCAGCGCGGCGGGCAGGGGCACGATCGCGCGTCGACGCCGGCCCCGTGCTCGCGCCGGCCGGGTGGGCCCTCCCCGCCAGGCTTGGCGGGGGCCCCTCCCACCCAGCCGTCGCTGCGCGCGGGGCCGGCGTCGACGCGCTCTTGGGTAAAGCGACACCCGTGGCAGGACGTTAGAAACGGAGCAAGGGCACGGCCACGGCCTTCGAAGGCAGGTGTTCGTCGCGGACGGGTGCAGTATTCTCGCACATGCGCCCGTCGGACCAGGGATGCGGGACGCCTTCGCGCCTCGGCAGCGCTCCCGCGACACCTAACCCGGTCCTCGTCAGGCCGAAGACCGAGGCCGCACGAGTGACGGAGGCGCACATTTCGCCGAGAGGCGGGCTCGTCACGCATGACAAGCGTGCCCGTCTCGCTGACGGACGCACCCGTCCTCATGATGCCCGCGCCCGTCACGCTCGTCGGGGCATTCATCAAGCTCGTAGGCACGCCCGTCACGCTCATCGGGGCGTTCATCAAGCTCGTAGGCACGCCGGTCACGCTCGTCGAAGCATTCATCAAGCTCGTAGGCACGTCCGTCACGCTCGTCGGGGCGTTCATCAAGCTCGTAGGCACGTCCGTCACGCTCGTCGAAGCATTCATCAAGCTCGTAGGCACGTCCGTCACACTCGTCCGTGCCCCCATCACGCTCTACGGCGTGGGCAACGCCTTGATCGGCATGCCCGTCTCGCATGCTGGGACGCCTCTCGACGAGAAGAACGCGCCTCTTGACGAGATGGACCCACCTCTGTGATGGACCCGCCCCTCGGCGAGGCTTTGCACGAGAAACGCTAGGAGCAGTCGTCTTACCAAGAGCGCGTCGATGCCGGCCCCGCGCGCAGCGACGGCCGGGTGGGAGGGGTCCCCGCCAAGCCTGGCGGGGAGGGCCCACCTGGCTGGCGCGAGCACGGGGCCGGCATCGACGCGCGATCGTGCCCCTGCCCACCTCCCTGGCTCCGACGACACGCCCTCACGTAACGAGCGTACGTCGAGCGCGGCGCCCATGACGCGATCGCGAACGGATTGGCCGAAATACACCGACCTCCTCCTCCTACAGCGACTCCCGGTAAAGGCGCGCCAGATCCTCCGCCGTCACGGCCCGCGGGTTACTCCGGTGGCACGCGTCCTCGAATGCCTTCGCCGTGAGCTTCGGCACGTCGGCCTCGGTGACGCCCTCCGCCTTGAGCCCGTCGGGCAGCCCGACCCGCTTCCTCAGCGCCCGGACCGCCTCTCCACAGCTCTTCGCGCTTCGATCGAGCAGCCCCCGCACCCGGTCGACCTTCTCCTTCGCCGCCTGCTCGTTGAAGTCCACCACCGCAGGCAGACACAGCGCGTTCGCCAGCCCGTGGTGCAGCCCCTTCTCGCTCGACAGCGGATGCGCCAGCGAATGGCACGCGCCGAGCCCCTTCTGGAACGCCACCGCCCCCATCATCGCCGCCTTCATCATCCCCCCACGTGCCGACAGATCGTCCCCTTTCTCGACCGCGCGCTGAAGATTCGCGGCGCACAGCTCCAGCCCGCCGAGAGCGATCGCGTCCGCCATGGGGTGATCCCCGAGGGAGCAGTACGCCTCGAGACAGTGCGTCAGCGCGTCGAAACCCGTGGCCGCCGTGATGCGCGCCGGCATCGACCGCGTCAGCGCCGGGTCCAGCAACGCGACCTTTGCCAGCAGGTACGGACTGAAGATCACCGTCTTCCTCCCCGTCGCCGCAAGCGTCACCACCCCCGAGCGCCCCACCTCGCTGCCCGTCCCCGCCGTCGTCGGGATCGTGACGACCGGCGGTACGTTCGCTCCGATGAGCGCCCCGCCGTCGATCGCGTCGTCGTAGTCCGCGAGCGGCCGGTCGTGCGTCACCTTCAGCGCGATGAGCTTCCCCACGTCGAGTGGCGACCCCCCGCCCACCGCGACCACACACCCCGCGCCGTGGTCCCGGTACGCCGCGACCCCCTCCAGCACGTTCGCCTCGACGGGGTTCGGGTCGACGCCGTCGTACACCCGCGCTGCGACGCCGCCCGCGTCGAGAAGCGCGCGCACGCGCTCCGCGATCCCCACCTTGACGACCCCCTTGTCGCACACGACGAGCGCACGTTTCGCGCCGAGCGCCTTCACGCGCTCCGCGATCGTGGCCACGGAGTCCACGCCGAACACGATCGTCGTCGGAAATGACCAGGTCACGAGGGGCGAGCTCATGGCCCCCTGCGTAGCACGATCACACCGTTTCGAAGTACCGCTCGAGCTCCCACTCGGTCACCGCGCGCTCGTACTGGCGCCACTCCCAGTCGCGTGTCCGCACGTAGTGGTCGACGAACGGGCGGCCGAGGATGTCGCGCACCCGCGCGCTCCCGTCGAGCAGCGTCGTCGCCTCGCGGAGGTTACGCGGGAGCGGGGCGAGGTCGGTGCGCGCGGACGCGTCGCCTTCGACGGCCGCCGGCGGCTCCTTCTGGTTCTCGATGCCCCACAGTCCCGCCGCGAGCGTGGCCGCCATCGCGATGTACGGGTTGATGTCGGCCGCGGTCTGCCGGTATTCGAGCCGCGTCGACTTCGAGCTCCCCGGGATCGCGCGGATCGCGCACGTGCGGTTCTCGACGCCCCAGCTGGCATTGAGCGGCGCCCATACCCCCGGGACGTACCGCTTGTAGCTGTTGACGGTGGGGGAGACGAGCGCGGTCAGCTCGGGCATGAGCGCGATTTGCCCGCCGAGGTAGTGACGGGCGAGCGCGCTCAGCTTGTGCGGACCGGACGCATCGTAAAAGACGTTCTTGCCGTCCTTCCAGAGCGACTGGTGCAGGTGGCCGCTCGACCCGGGCAGGCTCGCGTTCCACTTGGCCATGAACGTGACCGAGTACCCGAGGCGCGGCGCGAGCTGCTTCATCGATGTCTTGAAGAGCGCGGCCTTGTCTGCCGCCCGCAGCGCGTCGTCGTACTTGATGGCGACCTCGTAGACGCCCGGACCGGTCTCGGTGTGGAGGGCCTCGAGCGACACGTCGAAGCTGTCCATGTCGTCGAGGATGGCGTGGCAGAGGTCCGAGTTCTGTCCTTCCCTCACCCACGAGTACCCGAACATACCGGGTGAGAGCGGCTCGAGGCCGCGGAATCCCTTCGCGTGGAGCGACGCCGGCGTCTCTTTGAAGAGGAAAAACTCGAACTCCGCGGCGAGGGTCGCGGAGAGCCCGAGCGACCTCGCGCGCGCGATGACCTGCTGCAGGAGCCCCCGCGGACACGCCGGGTGGGGGGAGCCGTCGGGCTGGACGAAGTCCATGAGGAAGGCGGCCGTGTCGGGCTCCCACGGGAGGACGCGGAAGGTGGACAGGTCGACGCGCGCGCGCGTATCCGGGTAGCCCGTGTGCCATCCGGTGACGTTCGCGTTGTCGTAGAGCACGTCCGCCGCGTCCCAGCCGAAGATGACGTCACAGAAGCCGATGGGCTCGTCGACCGCGCCCCAGAACTTGTCGAGCGCCACGTACTTGCCACGGAGGACGCCGTCGACGTCGTACCCGCCGACCTTCACGCGCCGGATGCCGTGCTTCTCGAACGCCGCCTTGACCGCTTTCGTGTCCATCGCCCGCGAGACTACATTTTCATCGGGCGAGCCGCACGTAGGCGTCGACAATCTCCTCGTACGCCGCGGCGAGGAAGAGGCGGGGATCGGCCACCGACTCCGGCGGATCGCCCGGAGCGGGTACGAGGAAGTCGCGCTGCTCGGCGTGGAACTGCGCGCCGATGATGGGCCACCCGTCGCCACGAGAGCGGAACGCCTCGGGGACCGTGTCGCACGATCCCGGGCCGGCCGGGTTGCGGAAGACTCCGTCTCTTGGGCTCGCCGCGACGACGTCGGGGGCGCAGAACGAGCTCGTCGCGACGACCTCCAGCCTGGCCAGCGGGCCTCCGGCGAGGAACGCGTCGGGCCTCACCGCGTCGACGTGCGACTCGGGCAGGGTGTGCGTGGTCGTGCGCCGCAGGGCTCCGGCGAGATCGACGAAGAGGGGATCGTCCGGCAGAAAGCGGACCGTCGCGCGGTGGGTCGGAGGGTCGCCCGGCCACGAGCGGTCGACGTCGACGGGCGCGGCGAAGCCACGGATCGGCCGTCCGCTCGTCCGCCGCAGGACGAGGTCGATGAGGCGCTGGTCATCGTCGGGCGAGCCCAGCTCGGGATCCGATGCCTCGAGTAGCGCGAGGATCTGCGCTCCGCCGCAGAAGCCCATGAAAGGAGCGCCCCGACCGCGGACGGCGCGCCCGAGCTGCCTCATGCCTCCCGCGCGCGCGTCCCGGAGGGGGTCCCAGTGCCACTGGCGCGGGCGGCCCGGATCGGGACCCGTGACCGGGGCGTAATCCCAGTCGTTCGAGCCGCCCAGGACGGCGATGGGCGGCGGGCTGCTCTCCGCGAGGAGCTGCGCGTCGAGGCCGGGGTCGTCGCCCTCGATCGACTCGAGCCCCTCGCCAGCGGCCTCTCCGGGTGGCGCGTCGAGCAGCTCCCCGCGAGGGCCGAGCGCGCGCGCGTAGCGGTCGTCGCGGCGCAAGACGGGGAGGAGCTGCGCGAAGCGGCGCTGGAGGAACTTGGCGTGGTAGACGTCGTTCGCCCACTCACCTCCGGGGGCGGTGCGCGACTGGGCGGACGGGTTTGCGTTGATGCTCAGGACCCACGGCGCGGCCAGGACGGGCCGCTCGTCATCGGCTCGGTACGCCGAGATCTCGCGCACCACAGGTACGGCACCGGATGCGGCGATGCCGTCCTCCCCCGTCGCCCCCTCCATGACGAGGCGAAGCACCCGGATCGGTCGTGGTTCCGTGATCCTCACGAGCCGGCGGCGAAGGGGCAGGACCGCGCCGTCGGGACGCCGGGGCTCGCGGGCGACCGGGACGAAGCGCCGTCCGTCCTCGCTCGCCTCGAGGGTGTAGAGCACCGGCGCCCACGCCATCCCGTAGCTGCGCCCGCCGCCGGCGCGTGGGGCGGTCGTCCCGTCGAAGCCGAGCACGAGGCGCACACGGTCGATCGGCTCGGGCTCGCGAAGCACCACGCGAAGCACCCACTTGGACTTCCCGGGAGCGCCGGCCCAGCGGCGCTCGTAGCTTCCGTCGATCGCGTCCGCGGCAAGGAAGCCCGGGTACGCTCCGTCGTCGTCGGCCTCCGCGTCATGCCGGAGGACGTCGCGCGCGCCCTCGAGGGTCTGCACGTCGCCCACGACCGGCGGCCCCCCGGTGGTGCGATCGATCACGAGGCGTAGTGCGCAAGCGTCTGCGTCGATGAACCAGGAGCGTCGCGTCGGCTCGGCCAGGAGCGTGCCCGGGGGCGGCGGGGGCTCATCGGCGTCGTCGACCACGTTCCAGCCGTCGTCGCCCGGCGCCGCGCCGGCTTCGCACACGGTCGACCCGGGCACGGGCGGCCGGACCTCCCAGCGAAACTCGGTGGGCACGCCGCTCGTGGGAGACGTCCCGAAGCGCGCGCGCACGACGCCGAGGTGCACCGGACGCTGGAACGAGGTCGCCCATCGCCACGGCACCTCGTCGACGCGCCCGGTCCATGATGCGTCGTATCCGGCGGAGGCCGCTCCCTCGCCCGCGAGCGTTAACGCGAACCCCACGAGCGCGGCGAGACCGAGACGCGCCATAAGCATCACGCTTGAAACCCGGCACACGCCGCGCTCATTCCTGGCCGGTGGGCTCATGGCAGGTGATGGACGTCGCCGATGCGGACGAGCATCGGACCGCGGTCGCCGAACTCGAACGACGTGATGGACGCGGTCGGGCAGCCGACGTGCGTGCGGAAGCGGCCGAGCGGCATTCCGAGGAGCGCGCAGACTACGACGCGGATCGTGGCCTTGTGACTCACGACGAGGACCCGCCCTCCCTTGTGCTCGCGCCGGATGCGGAGCAGGACGGGCAGCGAGCGGGCCGCGATCGCGAACGCGCTCTCGCCGCCGGGCGGCGACACGAGCGCCGGGTCGGCCTGCCACGCGTCGAACGCCTCGTGCTCGGTCCGGGCGATCTCGGTCTCCTTGCGCCCCTCCCATCCGCCGTACGCGATCTCGCGGAGGCCGTCGTCGATGATGGGCTCGAGGCGACACGCGCGGGCGATCGGCTCTGCAGTCATCCGCGCGCGCAGCTTGGGGCTGCAGTAGAGCGCGTCGAGGGCAAAGGGCTGGGCGGCGCGCGCGAGGCGCTCGGCCTCGGCGATGCCTCGATCGGTCAAGGGCGGGTCGAGATCGCCGCAGAAGACGCCCTCGGAGCTCTGGGACGTGTTCCCGTGGCGGACGAGGTGAAGCATCAGCATGCGGACTATCGTACCCCGGGGGTAGGCTCCGTGGCTCCTGCCCTCAGGGACGTAGATCGTCGTAGCGCGCGGTACCCCGGGCCAGGCTGGCGCGCGCCGCAATCTCGGCGGCGACGGGGTCGCCCGGAGCGAACGCCCGCACGTCTTCCACCGCGCGGCCGATGAGATCGCGATCCCCCGACAGCGCCACGACGAGCGCGCGAGCGCGAAGCATCGCGGCAGTCTGCGAGGCGAGCTCGGGGTCGTGAAGTAGAGCCCGGGCGAGTCGATCGCGCTGCGGGCCGAAGGCGTCGAGGGCGACTCGCCTGTCGCTGGCCCCTCGAGGCTCGACCTCGAAACGATCGAAGAGCCCCGCCGGTACCAGGTGACGTCCGAGGACGCGCCCCCACCGCGGCTCGTACACCATCACGACGGGGTGCGTGCCCGAGAGGCGCGACAGCGATCCTTCGCTGGGCGACCCGACGATCTCCAGGTCGCGCCAGAGGGGCACGAGCGACGCGTCGAGCGAAAGCGCCCTGCGTGCGACCCCGCCGCTCTCGAGGGAGGCGACGACGATTGTATCGTCGCGCAGGGCCCCTCGCGCCTGGGCGGCAAGCGCGCGCGCACGCAGGCGCGGTTCGGCTATGAGGACGACGCTTCTCGGGGCGAGCTCGCCCCAGGCGGCGTCGTCCCACGCCGCGGACGCGTCGCCGGCGCGCGGCCGCACGAGGCACTCGTCCGCGGCGTCGGCGGGCCGCGCGAGCGCGAAAAGCAGGACCATCGATGCGGTCGCACGGGCGAAGGGGACGCGCGCGGCAGCGATCCGGCGGACGATCGCCTGCACGCCCACGCCTGAGAGTCCCGTCACGGCGGCGAATGCGGCGAGGACGGGTGCCCCGTAGCGCGACGGACCGAGAGGCGATCCCAGCCCCGCGCACGCGAAGCCGAGAACCGCAGTGACCGCGAGCGCCAGCGCGATGGGCCGCGCGCGGGGAACGAGCGACGCGAGCGCGGCGCCGGCCACCGAGAGAAGGATCGTCACCCCTCCGAGCTCGGTACGCAGAAAGGGAAATGGCGACCCGGAGGGCGATGCGCCGCGCTCTCCGGCCCATCCGACGCCGAGCGCGGCCACGGCCGGAAGGCCCGACCGCCGCGCACAAGCGAGCCCGACGACGAGGGGGGCCACGCCCGCGACGAACGCGGCGCCCAGATCGGCCTTCCTCGTCCGCCACGCGAGGCCGACCGACCGTCGCGACGGCCCCACGACCAGGACTCCGGCGCTGGCGGCAGCCAGCGCGCATGCCCCTACGAGAGGCTCGTACCCGACCGCAAGACCGAGGCAGAAGGCCAGGGCCAGCCACTTCCCCCGCCCGCGATCGTCCATGGCAACGACCGCGATGGGCAGGAGCACGAGCGCGGCGCCCAGCGCCGACCCTCCCACCGTAGCGCTCTCGACCTGCCACGGCGACGAGACGATCGCCGACAGCGTGGCGATTGCCGCGACGACGGAGCGGAGGCGCGCCGTGTCGGCGCACGCGCCGAGGAGCTCGCGGACGACGACGTAAAGAATGGCCCCGGATGCCGCGGCGACCAGGGCGCCGCCGAGCGCGGCCCGAAAGGCGTGGGTCCCGACGGGGACCAGCGAGAGAACTGCGCCCGCGAGGGGATCGAGCGCGCGCCATGGCTGCGCATCCAGCCCGAGGACGCGCGCCACGCCGCCGTCGTGCGCGGCGTCGGGGACGTTCCCGGCGACGGCGGCGGCCATGCTGCCCGGGACGAGCGTGCTGACCGCGAGCATGCCCGCGTCGACACGCCTGTCGCTCTCCGTCATGCGGGGCGACGGTACTTCACTTGGTCGAATTTGATAACGAGCGCGAATGGCGGCATTGCAGGCGAGTGCTGCTAGATTGGGCGCCTCATGGCCCGATTCATCGACGACCTGAAGCGCACTCACCACGCCGGCGAGCTCCGTGCGACCGACGAGGGAAAGATCGTGGTGCTCTTCGGCTGGGTGTCGAGCTACCGCGACCACGGTGGCTGCGTCTTCGTCGACCTGCGCGACCGGGAAGGCGTCACGCAGCTCGTGTTCGACCCCGAGCTCCCCGGCCATGGCGACGCGCCGCGTGCTGCGTACGACCTGGCGCAGACCCTCCGTAGCGAGTGGGTCATCGGCGTGAGGGGCCTGGTGACGAACCGCGGGGCGAACAAGAACCCGAAGCTCACGACGGGAGACATCGAGGTCCGAGGGATCGAGCTCACCGTCTTCAACAAGAGCGAGACGCCACCGTTCTCGATCGCCGACGAGATCGACACGGGCGAGGAGAAGCGCCTGCAGCACCGCTACCTCGACCTGCGCCGCGCGCCGCTCCAGAAGACGCTGCGCGTGCGTCACCGGATAAGCCAGAAGATACGAAGCTACTTCGACGAGCAGGGCTTCCTCGAGCTCGAGACGCCGGTCATCGTCAAGTACACGCCCGGCGGCGCGCGGAACTTCCTCGTTCCGTCGCGGCTCAACCCCGGCAAGTTCTACGCGCTGGCCGAGAGCCCGCAGCTCTTCAAGCAGCTTTACATGGTGGCGGGGTTCGACAAGTACTTCCAGATCGTCAAGTGCTTCCGAGACGAGGACCTGCGCCTCGACCGGCAGCCGGAGTTCACCCAGATCGACGTCGAGATGTCGTTCGTCAACCAGGACGACGTCTTCCGCGTCATCGAGGGGCTCGTCTTCCGGATCTGGAAGGACGTGCTGGGCGTCGATCTCGCCGAGGGGAACCCGACCGGGCGTTTCCCGCAGATGCCCTTCGAAGAGTCGATGCGAAGTTACGGCAACGACAAGCCTGACCTCCGCTTCGGGCTGCCGCACGTGGACCTCACGGACGTCGTCGTCGAGCACGGCGGCGGGGGAGTGCCGTTCTGGAAGGCGATCGCCGACAAGTTCGCCTCCGGCGAGCACCGGCGCGACCTGCCCGCCGAGATCGTGAAGGCGATCGTGGTGCCGGCAGACGGGGCTGCGAAGATGTCCCGGACCGAGATCGAGAAGCTCGAATCGTACGTCAAGGGCATGGGCGCGAAGGGCCTCGCGCGGGCGAAGGTCGACGCCGAAGGGAACTGGGTGCAGTCGCCGCTCGCGAAGATGATCACGGCGGATCTGCGCGCCGCGATCAACGCGCGGACGGGAGCCAGGGACGGCGACCTCGTGCTCTTCCAGTTCGGCCGGGAGTCGACGGTCCAGACTGTGATGGCGAACCTCCGCGTCCACCTGGCGAAGAAGCTTGGGCTCATCCCCGAGAGCGGTCACGGTGGACAGTGGAAATTCCTGTGGGTCGTCGACCCGCCGCTGTTCGAGTACGACGAGGACCGGAAGGGGTGGGTCGCGGCTCACCACGCGTTCACGCGGCCGCACGACGACTGCATCGCTCTCCTCGAGACGGATCCGGGCAAGGTCCTCTGCTGGCGCTACGACCTGGTCCTCAACGGCTTCGAGATCGGCGGGGGCTCGATTCGCCTGCACGACCCGGCGGTGCAGGAGAAGGTGTTCCGCGCGCTCGGGATCCCGGAAGCCGAGGCGCGCAGCAAGTTCGGCTTCTTGCTCGACGCGCTCAAGTACGGCGCGCCGCCGCACGGCGGGATCGCCATTGGCCTCGATCGGCTGGCCATGCTCCTCAGCGGCGCAGAGAGCCTGCGAGACGTCATCCCGTTCCCGAAGACGCAGCGGGGGACGGATCTCATGACCGACGCTCCCAGCGGCGTCTCGCCCGAGCAGCTCGCCGAGCTGTCGATCCGCGTCGTCGAGCCACCGGCCTGAGCCCGGTGTGTCATCGTCCGCGGAGGAGCCAGACGAGCCCCGCGAGGCTGAGCGCGAGGATGGCGAGCGCGGCTGCCATCACGAGCATGTCGGTGGCGGACCATCCTGTGCGGCGGCGTTCGGTCCTGACCCGAGCAGCCGGGACCGCCGCAAGCGCGCCGGACGGGCCGACGTCCGGCGGCTCGAACGATGTGCCCTCGGCCTTTGGTTCCGACGGCGGCGCGCCCGCCTCTTCGGGCGAGAGCGCCTCATCGGCGACCGCCTCGATGCTCGCCAGCGCCTCGGCGAGCGGCTCCTCGATCGCGAGCACGGTGCGGCCGATCTTCATCATGTGGATGGGCTTCCAGACGACGTCCCCATCCGCGGGCGCGCGCGTGTCCCCGATCCACGTCCCGTTCTTCGTGCCCATGTCGCGGACGAACACGCTGCTCGCGCGTCGCCCGACCTTGACGTGCTCGCGCGACACGTCGGCGTCCGCTAGAGCAAGGGCGCACTCCGGTGCCCGACCCACGACGTAGAAGCGCCCGTCGTCGGCGAGCGGCAGGATCGCCCCTTGGTCGCGGCCCTCGACGACGTGAAGCTTGAGCGTGAGATCGGCCCCGCGGGCGAGCATGGACCGCGAGACCATCGCCAGGGCCAGGTCGCGCGTGGCCGCCGCGACGTCCCGGGTGACGGGGCTCTGGTCGAGGCGGAGCTCGAGCCAGACGCGGCCCACGCGGACCAGATCTCCGGAGCGTACGATGCGTGACGTTCGCGGCGCGACCCTCACGCTCCCGACGTACGTCCCGTTCGTGCTGCCCTCGTCGAAGACGACGAAGTCGGAACCCTGCGCTCGTAGCGTCGCGTGCCGGAGGCTCACGCTCGGATCGGGCAGGCGGACGTCGCTGCCCGCGCCGCGGCCGATGACGACGCGCTGGGTAGCGTCGAATGTCATGCGCGCGCCGTCCGCCGCGAGGACAATGACCGTCAGTGGCATGCGGCGGGCTCAGGTGGGCGGAATGCTCCCGAGCACCGGGCGGGTGCCCGCGGCGCGGCGCTCGATCCACTCGATGACCCGCTCGGCGACGTCGCGGCCGGCGTGCCGGCTCAGCTCCTGGATACCCGTGGGCGACGTGACGTTCACCTCGGTCAGCTTGCCCCCGATGAAGTCGAGCCCCACGAAGACTAGGCCGTCCTCTGCCAGGCGCGGAGCCATCGAGGCCACGATCGCGCGCTCGCCCGGGGTTACGTCGCAAGGCTCGACGCGACCGCCCGCGTGGATATTCGAGCGGACGTCGTCGTCGCGCGCGACGCGGTTGATGGCGCCGAGGACCTCGCCGGCGAGGACGAGGACGCGCTTGTCACCCTCCCGGACCGCCGGCAGAAACTCCTGAACCATCGCGTGCCTTTGACCCTCGCGCGTGATGTAGTCCACGATCGACCGGGTGTTCCGGTCCCCCCTGGACACCACCATGACGCCGCTCCCGCCGGCGCCGTCGAGGGGCTTGACCACCCCGCCCCCACCGAGGTCCGCCACGAAGCGGTGGATCCGGTCGCGGTCGCTGGTCACGAGCGTTCGGGGCATGTACCGCGCGAAGTGGAGCGTGTAGAGCTTCTCGTTGGCGTCGCGAAGGCCACGCGGATCGTTGACGACGACGACCCGGCCGCGCAGCTTCTCGAGCATCAGCGTCACGTACAGGTACTCGGCGTCGAAGGGAGGGTCCTTTCGGACGAGGACGCAGTCGACGTCCGCGAGGCGAACGTCCGCGGGCGACCCGAGAGTGAAGTGCGGAGGCGTGTCAGCGACCCTCGTTTCGCGCACGCGCGCCCAGACGTCACCCTCCGCGACGAAGACGTCGCGAAGCTCGCAGTGGAGCAACGTGTGCCCACGCCGCTGGGCGGCACGCTGGAAGGCGAACGTCGTGTCCTTGTCGGGGAGGATCCGATCCATCGGATCCATCACGAAGGCGAAACGCATCGCCCCGAGCATAGCCCATGCTTGCCGGGCGGCTCCTACCGGTCGTCGTAGACCATCGCCGCGAGCTGTGCGTTCTTGTCCGGATCGAGATCGCTCGCGAGCAGATAGCCCACGCCCGCACGCTGCGCCGCCGCGACCGAATAGCCCTTCTCTCGCCCGACGCGTACCTCGGCCGTACCGACCGCGCGCGGCGCCAGGTTCGCCGTCACCTGGATCTTCTGCGCGTCGTACACGAGCACGCTGAAGCGTCTCGCGTCGTCGCCTGTCCCCACGACGTACTGGAGCATGAGCGACCGCTGCGATCGCAGCGGAACGACGCGCCCGCCGACGAGCCGAGCGCCACCGCGCTCGAAGCTCCCCGGCTGGACCGGGAAGCCCACGTACTGCTCGAGGCCTCGCACCTCCTTGGCGTTCTTGGCCTCCGGAGGAAGTGGCTGCGAATGCTCCGCCACGAGCTCGGCGAGCAGATCGTCGCCGAACCCGGCGAGCGACTCGTTCATGGAAGCGGGCGTCCCGCGCGCAGCCGCACCCCAGATGAGCGCGATCGCCGCCGCGGTGGCGACCGGCACCAGCGTACGCCACGAGCCCGGACCGCCGCCGAAGAGCCTCGCCTCCAGCGCCGCGCCGCCTCCGTCCGCCCGCAGCTCCTCGCGTGCCCGCTCGGCCGCCATCGCGCTCCCGATCCGGTCGCGCAGGCTGCTCGGGGCGCTCGCGCGAACCACACGCCTCAGCGATCCGCGCGTCGCGCGCAGGAGCTGGACCTCCTCGCGACACGTCTCGCAGCTGCCCAGGTGCTCGTCGATGTCGAGGAGCTTGGCGGCCTCGAGCTCTCCGTCGAGGTACGAGCCGAGCATCCGCGCGCGATCGCGACACTCGTGCATCGTCATACGGTACCCCGCTTCCGCGCGCGATACTCCGCGAGGTCCGCCGTCTTCGCGCCCTCCGCGTCTTGCGCTGGGCCCACGCGCTCCTCGCCCTTCACGATGCCGAGCGCGAGCGCGTGATTGTAGAGCGTGCGCTGGAGGAGCTTCCTGCCGCGGTGCAGCCGGCTCATGACCGTGCCGATCGGGCACCCCATGATGGTCGCGATCTCTTCGTAGGAGAACTCCTCGACGTCCGACAGCACCACGGCCAGACGAAACTCCGCCGGCAACGCGTCCAGCGCGTGCCGGATCTCGTCCTCGACGAGCGGCATCAGCGCGAGCGTCTCGGGATCGCGCAGCTGCCGCATCGTGCTCGCGCTCACCCATCCGTCCGCCAGAGGGTCGGCGTCGGGCCCGTCGAGGACGGAACGCTCGAGCCCTCCCCGGCGGTACTTGTTGATGAACGTGTTCGTCAGGATGCGGAAGAGCCACGCTTTCAGGTTGGTGCCCGCGTGAAACTGGCTCCGAGCGCGCATCGCCTTGACGAACGAGTCCTGGACGAGGTCCTCCGCTTCGGTCGGGTTCCGCGTCAGCTTGCATGCGACGCCGTAGAGGGCGTCCATGTGGGTGAGGGCCTCGTCTACGAACGGGTCGGCCTTGGGGGCTTCGGAGGTGAAAGACATCGGGAAAGGCCTCGGTTTCTAAGAGTGCTCGCTAGGACGAGAACCGCGCCTCACGGCAGCCTATTCCCCGTTTAGCCACTCTCGACCCCGAGCGTCAGGCTCACTCATCGCGTTCATCGCGTTTCGCATCGCCTTTTGTAAGTTTGCGCTCGAGCTCTTCTATACGTTCGTTCAGGCGGCGCACTTCCTGCTGGAGCTGCTGCAGAGGGCGGAAGGTGGCCAGGATGGCCTTCACGCGCTCATCGAGCGTGTGCTGTACCTCCTCGAGCTTCTCCTTCGCCTGGTCGACGAGCGTCGGCTTCGACTCGCGCTCCTTCTCCTTCTCCTTCGCCACCACGACCGGCTCGGGCGGTTTCTCGTCGCCCGCCTTGACGCCGGGGATCAGCCTGCCGATCGGGCCCTCGCGCAGGTCGGCCAGCACCTTCTCGGTGCGGGCGTGGATGAGCTCTTTCAGTGTCTGCAGCGGGACGTTCCGCGAGTGCGCCTTTTGCTCCTCGTAGATGATCTGTGCAAGCGTGACCTCGGTCAGATCGTCCTTCGTGTTGTTGTCGATGATCTGGACCTCTTCGCCGCCGCGCACCATGCCCGCGATCTGGAGCAAGGTCACATACTTGCTGTCCTTCGTGTCGTAGAGCTTACGATTCGAGTAGCGCTTGATGATGCGCCTCGGACGATCGGACGGCGGGGTCGGGGGGGCGGGGGCCTCGGTCACGAGCTCCAGAATACACTATCGTCCGATCGCCCGACGGAGGAGTCTCTCGATCTCCCCGCCATCCGTGATGCCCGAGCGGACAGCGACGATCTTGCCCTCGGTGGAGACGACCACCATGGTCGGAAGGCTGTCGACGTCGTACGCGCGGGCGGTGGCTCCCGTGATATCGCGCAGGATCGGATACGATAGACCGTTGTCGACGGCGAACGCCCTCGGATCTCCCTCGCTGGCAGAGTCCATGTCGATCCCCAGGACGACCACACCACGGTCGCGCCACCGCCGGGCCGCCTGCTCGACGATCGGTGCTTGCGCGCGGCAGGGGCCGCACCACGTCGCCCAGAAATCGAGGAGGACCGCGTGCCCGCGCTGGTCACTCAACCGGAGGGACTTCGCCGGCGCTCCGCCGAGGGCGGACGGACCGTTGGCCACGAGGTCCAGAGCGAAGTCCGGGGCGGGCCGTCCCGCCGCAACCGCTTCGTGCCTCGTGAACACCCGCGGCAATACGGCGATCCCTGCGAGCAGAGCGCACACGATCCCGAGGGCCGGCAGTGTCGTCCCCGTCGAGCGAGTGTCTTCGACCTGCATGCCCAGGTGCTCCGGATAGCACGCCCCGGCCGATCAGACCGCGGGGCGCGACGAGGGCGGCGCCTCGCCTCGGTCACCGTCGCGAGTCACGGCGATGGCGAGGGAATGCGGAGGGGGGAGGGTCACGACGAAGGCTGCCCCGCCCAGGCGCTCGCTGCGCCCGACCGAGATCGACCCGTTGTGCTCGACGACGATCTTCTTCACGATCGCGAGCCCCAGCCCCGTCCCCTCGGACTTCGTCGTGACGTACGGGTCGAAGACCCGCTCGCGAGCCTCCTCCGGGACGCCGGGGCCGTCGTCTTCCACCACGATCGCGACGCCGCCGCTGCGTCGCTCTGCGCCGATGCGCACGTGCCCTCGCGGACGGCCCTCGACCGGCTCGGGACGCGCCGCGCGTATCGCCTCGACGCCGTTGCGCACGAGGTTGACGATCACCCGTCGCAGCATCTGACGGTCGATCGTCACGGGCATCGGGTCATCGGGGATCTGCCAGCTCACTTCGACGTCGTGCGCCACGAGGGTGTCCTCGTTGCCGTCGTCCGAGAGCTCCGCGCCGAGATGGCCGAGCTGGCTGGCACACTCGCCGAGGAAGTCCCTCAGGCTGGCCTCGAGCAGCTCCGCCCTCGGCAGGCGCGCGAAGCTCGAGAAATTGCCGACCAGGCGCCGGAGGGTCCCCACCTCCTCTTCCACGATCTCCCGGGTCGTGTCGAGCAGGGCCCGGAACTTCGCGTCGTCGCCGGCGTACTTGCGCTGGCACTCCTGGACGGCCAGCTGGATGGGCGTCAGCGGGTTCTTGATCTCGTGCGCGAGCCTCCGCGCCATTTCCTGCCACGCCCCCATCCGCTGCAGGTATTCGATGCGCGCGCGCGACTGCTGCATCTCGCCCAGCATCCGGTTGAACACCCGCGCCAGGTCCGTCAGCTCGTCCGAGCCGGTGACGAGCACGCGCGCGTCGAGGTTGCCCGCGGCGACCTGGTTGATCGTGCCCGCGAGGCGGCTGATGCGCAGCGTGATCCCGCGCGCCAGGAAGAGCCCGAGGACGACCGTCGCGACGACGGTGATCCCGAGGAGGACCGCGAAGGCCTCGAAGTACGTCGAATAGACCCGCGTGCGCTCCTTGCGGAGCTGCGCGTAGGCATCGTGGATGGTCCCGGCGCGTTCGAGCTCGTGCTCGTAGCGGCGGTCGAACGCGAACGTCGCCACGAGCGCCTCGCCAGGCACGTCAGGCCCGAGAGGGCGCCGGACGTCGAGCTTGCGCTCGGTATCGTCATCGAGCGGGCGGGCTCTCCTTCGCACGGAGACGAGGCGACCATCCGGGTCCTCCACCCCGAGCGAGACCAGCTGCGGGTAGCGCGGGAAGAGCGCGCCGATGGCGCGGTCGCACCCGTCGGCGTCGCGCCTGCGGGCGGCATCACGGAGCGCCGGATCGCCGGCCATCCCGTCGGTCTGGTGCCTCATGTCGTCTTTGACGGCGCGGATGTAGTCCTTGTAGAGGTCGATGCCTCGCTCGAGCTCCTGCTCGACCTCGGGACGCAGCCACACCGACGACGCATAGTCGAGGAGCGAGTATGCAAGGAGCATCGCGCTCGCGAGCGGCAGGAGCGCCGTGAGCAGAATGACGAGCGCGATGCGCCGTTCGGTCTTGCCGAGCATTGGGGCTTCCGCCTGAGGCAGGCAGCGTACAATGAAAACCGTACCCTCCCCGAGGCGGGCGCCGCCGATCGGCTCCGGGAGCTCGGCCCGGTTATGGTGCGGCCCCATTCCTGATAGGCTTCTGCGCATGACGCAGTCGCTCATGGATCAGTTGCTGGGCATGACGGTCGTCGTCTCGGACACGGGCGACATCAACGCCATCCGGAAGTACAAGCCACGGGACGCGACGACGAACCCGTCGCTGATCATGGCCGCGGCGCAGATGAAGGAGTACGCGCCGCTCGTCGACGAAGCGCTCGCCTGGGCACGCAAGAATGGCGGCACGAGCAGGGACGCCGTCGTTCGGCTCGCAATCGATCGCCTCAGCGTCGAGTTCGGGCTGCGGATCCTCGGCATCATCGCGGGCCGCGTGTCGACCGAGGTCGACGCGCGGTTGTCGTACGACACCGCGAAGACCATCGAGAAGGCCCACACGCTCATCAAGCAGTACGAGGCGGCCGGCACTTCGCGCGAGCGGATTCTCATCAAGATCGCCTCGACCTGGGAGGGCATCCGCGCCGCGGAGGTCCTCGAGAAAGAGGGCATCCATTGCAACATGACCCTCCTCTTCGGCATCCACCAGGCGGTGGCCTGCGCGGAGGCCGGAGCGACTCTCATCTCGCCGTTCGTGGGACGGATCCTCGACTGGTACAAGAAGTCGACGGGGAAGAGCAGCTACGAGCCCGACGAGGACCCCGGCGTCGAGTCGGTGAAGCGGATCTACGAGTACTTCAAGCACTTCGGATACAAGACCGAGGTCATGGGGGCGAGCTTCCGTAACCTCGGCGAGATCACCGAGCTGGCGGGCTGCGATTTGCTCACGATCGCTCCCAACTTCCTCGAGGACCTGTCGAAGACGCAGGGCACCCTCCCGCGGAAGCTGGATCCGGTGCGCGCGCGGGAGACCCAGGTCGAGCGGATCACTGTGGACGCGGCGACGTTCGCCCGGATGCACGCGGCCGATCCGATGTCGAAGGACAAGCTCGAAGAGGGGATCCAGGGGTTTACGAAGGCCATCGTGACGCTGGAGGGGCTCCTTGGCAGCCGGCTCGACGCGCTAAGCGCGGCCGAGACGCGGCCGTAGACCATGCTGCCCGAGCGCAAGCAAGTCCTCATCGTCGACGACGAGCCCAACCTGCGGAAGATCCTCTCCGCGCAGCTCACGCGCGACGGGTACGACGTCCTCACCGCGGAGGACGGCGAGCAGGGCCTTGCGCTCCTGGCCGAGCACCACATCGATCTGATCATCACCGACCTCAAGATGCCCAAGGTCGATGGGATGACGCTCCTCAAGAGGGCGCTCGTGGACGAGCCGGAGCTCCCTGTCGTCTTGATCACGGCGCACGGCAGCATCGACACCGCGGTCGAGGCGCTCAAGAGCGGCGCCTTCGACTTCGTCACCAAGCCGTTCGACAAGGACGAGGTCAGGCAGATCGTCTCCAAGGCCCTCAAGACGCGCGAGCTCCGCGGCGCCGACGCGACGTCGACGCCCACGGCGCAGGCGGCCCGCTTCGGGATCATCGGAACGTCGCCGGGAATCACCGACCTCTACGCGATCCTCGAGCGCGTCGCCAACACGCCGACGACGGTGCTCATCACCGGCGAGAGCGGTACCGGCAAGGAGCTCGTGGCAAGGGCGCTGCACGAGCACTCGGGCCGGAAGGGCAAGCCCTTCATCAAGGTCAACTGCGCTGCCATCCCCAAGGAGCTCATCGAGAGTGAGCTCTTCGGGTACGAGCGTGGAGCGTTCACCGGCGCGGTGACGAGCAAGCCCGGGCGCTTCGAGCTCGCGAATGGCGGGACGCTCTTCCTCGACGAGATCGGCGAAATCCCCATCGAGATGCAGGTCAAGCTCCTGCGGGCCCTCCAGGAGAGCGAGTTCGAGCGCGTGGGCGGCATCAAGACGATCCGCGTCGACGTCCGCCTCGTCGCCGCGACCAACCGCGAGCTGAAGAAGCTGATCCAGGCCGGCACGTTCCGGGAGGATCTCTTCTACCGCCTCAACGTCGTGCCGATCCACCTGCCGGCGCTGCGCGAACGCACCGGCGACATCCCCCTCTTAGTCGAACACTTCCTCGCGAGGTTCAACGAGCGCCTGCGCAAGAAGGTCGAGGGCGTCGAGGCCGACGCGACGCAGCAGCTCGTGGAGTATCCGTGGCCCGGCAACATCCGGGAGCTCGAGAACGTCGTCGAGCGAGCGGTGCTTTTCTGCGATACGCAGAAGGTGCGCGCGTCGGACCTCCCGCCGGAGATTCGCGGCATCCCCGCGATGGCGAACGTCCCGATGCCCGAGGCCGACCTGCAGGCAGCGCTCGCGGGCGAAGGGGGCCTGAAGGGGCACGTGAAGGTGGCCATGAGCCGCCTCGAGAAGGAGCTGGTGAGCCGTGCCCTGCAGCAGACCAGCGGGAACGTGACGCACGCGGCGCGCTTGCTCAAGATTTCGCGAAAAGGGCTACAGCTCAAGATGAAGGAGCTGGGTCTGCGCGAGGGGTCGGGCGAAAAGGCCGAGTGAGATGCGGCGGTCGGGGGAGGCCACGGTGGCGATCGCGGCGCTCGTCATCGCCTGCGGGCGGTCGCACGGAGCCGACAAGGCCGGAGGCGAAGGGACGACGTTCGTCAGCGCTCCCAGCGCCGTGGCGCCAGGGGCGCCCCGGGCGGGGATGGCGTGGGTCCCTGCGGGGCTGCTGCGGGCCGGGAGCCCCGTCGACGAGACTCCGAACGTGGCCGAGGCCGATCTGCCCGGGGTGGATATCCCGATGGCAGGATTCTACATCGATCTCCTCCCCTGGCCGAACGAGGCCGGCGCCATCCCCACCACCAACGTGAGCCGCGACGAGGCGGCTCGCCTCTGCGGGGACAAGGGCAAGCGCCTCTGCTCGGAGCTCGAGTGGGAGCGCGCGTGCAAGGGGCCGGACAACCTGCGCTACGAATACGGTGCATCGTACGACGCAACGGTATGCGGAGCCGGGGTCTCCGGCGGGACGGCTGCGCGGCGCCCGAGCGGCCAGACGCCCGCGTGCAAGAGCGCGTTCGGCGTGCGCGAGATGCACGGCGGAGCATGGGAATGGACCGACTCGCCGTGGCGGCGGGGAACGGCTCGCGGGCTCGGCGTCTTGCGTGGGGGCAACGACGCCGCCGGCGACCTGGCGTCGCGCTGCGCTCACGCGCGCCCCTTCTCGCTCGCGGATCGCTCGCCGTCGGCGGGCTTTCGCTGCTGCTCGGGGCCGCGCAACGAGGCCGAAGTGCAGATCGACGTGAAGATCGGGCCGGCGTTCGAGCGCACGACTCGTCCGGCCGGGCGTTCGCCGCCGATCGACGCGCTCGACGGCGAGTCGTGCGGGCCGCCCCTCGCGCCCGCTCCCTGCTCGTTCTCGCGGGCATGGACGTGGCGCCCGGCGCCGAACGTCGAGCTGTCGGTCGCCGGCGGTTGCCTGGGCCGGGATCCGAACGCTCGCTGCGCCCTCGCCGTCTCGCGCACGGTCGCCGATCGCGTCGAGACGCTTGCCCAGATCGACACCGGGCGCGAGATTCCGGAGGTCGTCCTCGTCGAGGGGCTGGAACGCAGGATTCGCGTTCGGGGAGCCGACATGCGGCGGCAGTTCTTCCGGGAGGTCATCTTCAGCTACGGTCGCGTCGAGGTGAAGGACGTGCACTGAGCGCTCGCGCAAGCGAAAGGGAGAGCCAATGCCGGAGGAACGGGAGCGAAGCGTGGAGCTCGAGTGCCCCGAGTGCGGGGCACGCGTGAAGACGACGGCGAAGGAGGCCGAGACCGGGAAAATCCGGTGCCCTCGGGGCCACGAGTTTGCCGTGATGGGCGCCCTCGGCGACGTGGGGGACGACTACTCGAGCGAGAAGAGGTAGCGCCGGTTATTCCACGCGAAAAGGATGACGGCGGCGCCGCCCGCCAGGCAGCCGGCGTTGATGAAGAGCTCGACCGCGACGCCGCCTGTGTCGGGCGAATGGTAGATCCCGTTCTCGAGGTCGAAGAGGACGTCCATCCCGGCGAGATAGACGCTGGCGCTGCCGGCCAGCAGCATCCAGAGTAGTGCGCTGGCGCGCCGACGCTGGAGGGCGATCGCGCCGAGCGCGCCCGTCACGGCCATCCAGGCGTCGGCTGCGGGAAACGCGTTCTCGAACGCGTAATATGCCGGCGTGTCTGCGCTGGCGAGCCAGCGGCGGTCGACGCCGAACCAGATGACCCAGTAGGCGAGCGTGGCGAGGGCGCCGAACCACAGGAGCCCCATCATGAATCGCATGCGACCCCTGGACGGGACCGCCCGCGTCGAGGGAAGCTCGGGCATGGCCCGCCCTTTTTACCCGGCTTTCTCGTGAAGGCACGAACAAACACCCTGGAGCTCGAGTACGAGTCCTTCGGCGACGAGAAGGGGCAAGCGATCGTCCTCATCATGGGCTTCGCCCAGCAGCTCCTCTCGTGGGACCTCCGCTTCTGCCAGCACCTCGCGGCGCGCGGCTTCCGCGTCGTGCGGTTCGACAACCGCGATGTGGGCCTTTCGACTAAGCTCGACACGGCGCCGATCCCCGACATTGCCGCCATCCTCCGCGGGGACACGTCGAGCATCGCGCTCGATCGACGACATGGCCGATGACACGGCGGGGCTCATCGAGTCGCTCGGGCTCGGTTCAGCGCACGTCACCGGCCTGTCGATGGGCGGGATGATCGCGCAGTCGCTCGCGATCCGGCATCCCGCGCGCGTGAGGAGCCTCGCGTCGATCATGTCGACGACAGGAGACCGCGCCGTGGGACAGTCAACGTCCGAGGCGCTGGCCATGGTCGGGCGGCGCGGCCCCAGCGAGCGCACGGCGGCGATCGAGCACGGCGTGCTCGTGTGGAGGACACTGCGGTCCCCCGGGTACCCGTTCGACGAGGCCGCGGCACGCGACCGCATCGCGCGATCGTACGATCGGAGCTTCTACCCGACCGGCGCCGCCCGGCAGCTCGCCGCGATCGTCTCGCAGCGCAATCGCACGCAGGCGCTCGCAGGGGTGAAGGTCCACGCTGTCGTGATCCACGGCGCGAACGATCCGCTCGTCCACGTGTCCGGTGGAGAGGCGACCGCGCGGGCCATTCCGGGCGCGCGCCTCGTCGTCGTCCCCGGCATGGGCCACGACCTCCCGGAGGGAGTCTGGCCCATCGTGATCGACGCGATCGCGGAGAATGCTCAGGGCAAGGGAGCGTCGAGGCCGTAGTTCCCCGAGAGGAGCGCGTCCCGCTGCTCGCCAGGCATGTCGGCGAGCCTCGGCAGGAAGTCGGCCCCCGTCCCGAGGCGGATGGTCCGCGGCGCCGGCGTGGCGAAGGCCTGGCGCACGACCTCGCGGGCGAAGTCCTCCGCCGACATGGGGTTCTCTTGCGAGATGTACGCTCGCTTCCGGATGCCGTCGAAGTAAGGACTGTAGCGCGAGCGCGCCGATCGAAAGCGCTCGATGTCCTGCGCCCCCGTGTCCGCGATGCTCGACTTGACGCCACCCGGCTGCACGACGACCACGTCGACGCCGAATGGCTTCGCCTCCATGCGCAGGACCTCGGAGAGCGCGTGCACGGCATCGGCACGAGGCCCGCGATGCTTCCGATGTTCACGATGCGCCCGCGGCGCAGATCGGCCATCCGCGGAAAGACGGCCTGGGTCACGGCCACGAGGCCGACGACGTTGGTCTCGACGACGCCGCGGATCTTCTCGATCGGCGTCTCGGCGATGGGTCCGAAGACGTTGACGCCTGCGTTGTTGACGAGCACGTCGATCCGACCCGCTCGCGCGACGACCGCGTCGACGGCGGCGCCGATCGACGCTGCGTCGCACACGTCGAGACGGAGCGTCTCGATACCGTCCGCCGCCAGGTCCGCGATCGCCTCCGGCCGCCGCGCCGTGGCGAAGGGCCTGTGGCCCGTCGCCTGGAGCTCCCGCACCAGCGCGCGGCCGATGCCCGTCGAACACCCCGTGACGAGGACGACCTGCTTCTCGAGGGTTGCCATGACGCGGAGAGTAGCCGCTAGTCGGACATGCAGATCGCGTTTCGACCGGCGGCCTTGGCCTTGTAGAGGCGCTGGTCCGCGAGGGCGAGGATCTCCGCCGGCCCCGAGGCCTCGGGACGCTCCATCAAGCGAGCGATGCCGATGCTGATCGTGACGCCCGCCGACGTGCCGTCCGAGAACGGGACGCGCAGCGCGCTGACCGCTATCTGCACGCGCTCGGCCATGCGGTACGCGTCTAGGCGCGTCGCTGCCCGTGCCAGGATCGCGAACTCCTCCCCGCCGTAGCGTGCGAGGACGTCCTCGACGCGAAGCGTCCGTCCGATCTCCCGCGCGACGGCCCGGAGGACGGCGTCGCCGGCCGCGTGCCCGTGCGTGTCGTTCACCGCCTTGAAGTGATCGATGTCGATGACCAGGATCGCGACCTTGGTGCCGTGGCGGGCCGCATACGAGATCTCCGCCTCGAGGCGCTCCTGGAAGAACGCACGATTGAAGGCGCCGGTGAGCGCGTCGCGCGTGGACGACTCGACGAGCCGCGTGAGCAGATCCCGCTCGAGCTGATCGGTGACCGCGAAGCGCAGGACCACGTTCGGTCCGAGCTGGAAGCGGTCGCCCGACGCGAGCCGCGATCGGGTGATGCGCTGCCCGCGATGGAACGTGCCGTTCGTCGACCCCAGGTCCTCGAGGACATAGGCGTCCGGGCCGTAGGTGACGCGCGCGTGGGCGCGGCTGATCGCGGCGTCGTCGAAGCTGAGGTCGATCGTGCCCGCCCGACCGAGGACGGTATCGCGGTGGTTGAGCGCGATGACGCGCCCCGCCCCCGACCCCGAGATGACCGTCAACGTGGCGCGGGTGTCGACCTCGGGGACCGGGATCGACAGCGTCCGCTCCGTCTCGACGTGCGTGACCTCGGCCTGATCGACGTTGAAGGGCGCCGGCTGGGTGGCCGGCTCGCCCTCGATGAAGGGGCCCGGGATCGGGTTGGTGCGGGTCGGACGGTCCATCGAGCTGGCCAGAGAGGCACTCTCCTACGTTGTGCTCCGGGGAAGGATCCGGGCTATTCCGAAATACGGCCAGAAAGCCCCCGTAATTAACATTACGCTTGGCCGGTCACGCCAAGCAAGGCGGCCAGGCCAGGCAAGGCCGGGGCCTGCTACTCTTGGAAGTAGGTGGAGCTCCGTACGCGCCTCGGGAATCCTGCCTTTGCCCTTGTGATCGTCGCGGCATGCATGGGAGCGGTGGGGACGCCAGGCTGCGGCGTGGCGGATCGCCCGCCGCCGCTCGGCGACCGCTACAGCGTGGGGCCCGATACGAACGACGCCGCTCCTTTCTATTTCGCCCCACCCCCCGTTCCCACATGCAACCTGGGGCCGGAGGGGGGCGTCTGCGAGTGTGCGGATCAGCCGCTCGTCGTCGACGCGCCAAACATCTACTTCGTGCTCGATCGCTCCGGCAGCATGAACGACTACGACAAGTGGCAGACGGTACGGAGTGTCCTGGGCGAGCTCGCGGTCAAGCTCGGCCCGCGCGCGAAGTTCGGAGTCACGGTCTTTCCTGATCCACGGACGGACGGCTGCTCCACCGGCGTCCAGGTCTTTGCACCGACGCAGGGCGATGCGCCTGCGGGGACGGTCGGTCCGACGGAGGAGTCGCTCCTCCGGGTCCTCTCGGAGATCCCGGCGAACGGAGGTACGCCGACAGCGGCGACCTTCACCGCGATCACGCCGGACCTCCTGGCGCTTCCCGGCAAGACGTACGTCATCTTCGCGACCGACGGCGGCCCGAACTGCGACCCCAGCGCGCGATGCAGCGTCGCGGAGTGCCAGCTCAACATGGCTGGGGCGGCCGGCTGCCCGGTCGGTGGGCCGACCAATTGTTGCGAGCCGAGCATGACCGGAGGCCCTCTATCTTGTGAGGACACCGCGCCGAGCGTGGCGGCGGTGCAGGCCCTGGGGGCGGCCGGCGTTCCGGTCTACGTCGTCGGCGTGCCGGAGAGCGAGCCGTACGCCGGCGTGCTCGACCAGCTCGCCGTGGCGGGGGGCACGGCTCGAGGAGCAGACGGGGGCGACGCCGGGGGCCCGCAGTACTACGCGGTGACGGGCACCGACCCGGCGGCCCTCGAGGCGGCGCTCTTCGCGATCGCCGGGCAGATCACGGGGACTTGCACGCTCGACCTAGGTCAGGCGCCCACCGATCCGGCGCTGGTGAACGTCTTCTTCGACGACGCGCCGATCGCGCAGATGGGCCCCGATGGCTGGACGCTCAGCGGGGCCACGGTGACGATTCTCGGCGCCAGTTGCCAGCAGATCCTGAGCGGCGAGGTGCTCGACGTTCGCGTCGTCGCCGGCTGTCCGACCATCGAGCACTAAATCAGCGAGCTTGATTGTCGATCAGCAGATGGCCGCGAAAGCGGCCATCGGTACCGCGAGCGTCAGCGAGCGGTGAGCCGAGTCGAGACTGAGCCGCCGTCCACGATCCGCTCGAGAATCGCCCTCCCCACTTTAGGAGCCGCCGACTCGCTTTTCCTACTGCGCGAGCTGTACGACTCTGTCGAACATGGCCGGGGTGAACGTCGTGCCGCGGAGCTGCTGCCGGACGCGGGTAAAGAGGTCGGCCCACTCCTGCTTCTCTCCGGCGCTCAGGTCGTAGGCCGCCTTCGAGGTCTTCAGCCGGTTGTACGCCTCCGCGTCCTTGTTCCGGATCGACGCCGTCAGCCGCGCCGACATCTCGTTGCCCCGGGTGGTGACCTGGTCGCGCAGGTTCTGCGGGATGGCCTGCAGGCGCGCCGACGAGAAGATCAATGCGCCGATGCCGAACGCCGCGGTCTGCGAGCTGATGTGCGTGATGCGTGACGCCCACTGGAGCTGCTCGGCGGCCAGCGGCGGCGCGATGACGACGTTGATCGATCCGCTGCTCAGCCCGGGCAGGATCTCGGCAATCGTCATCTGCTTCGGCGTGATGCTGCCGATCGCGGTGAAGATCGCCGGCTGCACGGCGTCGCCCGCGACGAAGAAGCAGGCCTTCCCCTTGAGGTCGCCCGGGTGGTGCACCTCGAAGCCCACCGTCATCGTCTTCGCGGCGCCGACGTCGCCCCAGCCGCCGACGGTGAAGCCCTTTGCCTCGAAGGCCTTGTTGAACTCGTCTTTCAGCGCGTTGCGCGCGCTGTCGAGCTTGCCCCAGTTGGAAAAGAGTCCGGGCATCTGGAAGAGCAGGACGTCCGTCACCCCCGTCTGCGCGAGGCCGACCGCCGTGATGGCCGCGCCGTCGAGCTGTCCGGAGCGCATCTTCTGCACCATTAGGACCTCGTCGCCGGCCTGCCCGTTCCACTGGAAGTCGAGCTCCACGGCGCCACCGGTGTCGGTCGAGACGTCCTTCGCCCACTTCTTGAACTCCTTGCCCCACGGGGAGTCTTGCGGAGCGAGCGTGCCGATCTTGATGATCGTGGTCGCTTGGGCGGTATCGGCGAAGCCGATGCCGAGGACGAACGCCGTGAGCAAGAGGATGCGCTTGAAAGTCATGGCGCGTTATTTACCAGTAGGCGGACCTGGACGGAAGTGCGCGGGTCAGGTCGACCCCTGCGACAGCGCCACGGCGGCCTCGGGCGGCGGCGGCGCGAGGGATTCGTTCGCCGTCGGCAGGACGATCGTGAACGTCGTGCCCGCGCCGGGCTGGGAGTGCACCTCGATGGTCCCCCCGGCGCTCTGCACGATGCTCTGGCTGATGGCGAGCCCGAGCCCGGTCCCCCGGGTCTTCGTCGTGAAGAAGGGGACGAACAGGTTCCGCAGCACCTTCGGCGAGATTCCGGGGCCGGTGTCGCGGACGCCCACCTCGACGAGCTCCGTCTCCTCCGTGAGGGAGCGCCGCGAGATCGACGACGCGAGGTCGTGCGTCATGCGTCCGCGCATCGATCGGCGGACGGACGTCGACACAGTCACTTTGCCGTGTCCGTCCATCGCCTGGATGGCGTTCTGGACCAGGTTCATCAGCACCTGCCGGAACTTCTCCGGGTCCATGTTGGTGCGCGGCAGCGGTTCGCTGAGGTCGAGCTTCAGATCGATGGCCCCGTCGGTGATCTGGCTCGACAGGATCTGCACCGTGCGCCGGACGGCGGCGTTCAGGTCGAGCGGGACGGGATTGCCCGCGTGAGGGCGCGCGTAGTCGAGGAAGCTCCCGACGACGCGATCGAGCCGGTTCACCTCTTCGAGGATGATGCCCACGAACTCCCGCGCCGCCGGGTCTTCCGGGGTGAGCGCGCCGACCTCCTCGAGGAGCTGCGCCGCCCCCTTGATCGCCCCGAGGGGGTTCTTCACCTCGTGCGCCAGGCCGGCCGCCATCGACCCCAGCGCGGCGAGGCGGTCGCGCTCCTTCATCCTCGAGTAAACGCGGCTATTGGCGACGACGACGCCGATCTGCGCGGCCACCGTCTCGAGCAGCGAGATCTCCTCCGGCGTGAAGGCGTCGCGGACGCGGTCGTCCGAGACGAAGAGCAGGCCCACGCCGTCGTCCCCGTCCCCGCGTACCGCCAGGACGACGGCGCTCTGGAGCACGCCCAGAGTCCCCGCGGCCGCCTGGACCGCCACGTCGGATTTATTCGCCTCGCGCGCCATCTCCTCGAGCGAGATCGACGCCTGCTTGTCGAGGCGCTCGAGGAGCGGCCTCGCCCCCAGCGCCTCGACGCGCCTGGGAACCGCCGCGCCGATCGACCCCACGAGATCGAAGCCGTCCCCGTCCTGGTCCCGAAGGTAGAGCGCCGCCGTCGTCACGCGGTGCGACTTCTCGAGGCCCTGCATCAGCGCGGAGTTGAGCTCGTCGATCTCGAGGACGTGCGTCAGGCGCTTGCGGAGCTCCGCGACGCTCGTCTCCAGGTCGTAGCGCTCGCGGAAGAAGAACTGGTGGATGCGCGTCTCCACCTCCGTCTGCAACGGTTCGAATAGGAGGAGGAACACGATCGCCGCGAGGACGGCGTTCAGGTACATCGTCTCGAAGCCGCCGATGACCATCACGAAGAGGTAGAAGATCGCCGCGAGTGAGAACGCCAGGGCCGTCGAGACGAGGAGCCGCCCCGCGAGCTCGTAGATGTCGGCGAGCCTCGGCCGGGTCACGGACTCCGCGAGGACGAAGAGGAAGACGATCGCGAGCACCGCGCCGATCGGTGGCAGGTGGACGCCGAGGTACGAGAGGAAATCCGCGAGCGAGAACGTGGTCGCCGCCGCCCCCACCGCCGCGAGGAAGCGGACACGGTCGCGCACGGCGCGCGACGGGCTCCGTTGGCCCCGGCGCGCGAGCGTGATGAGCGCGGCGGCGAGGAGCCCGAAGACGTACGTGTACACCGCACCCAGCGCGAATGCCCGGTCGTGGTACGGCGATACGGTGACGACGAAGACGGGAATGGCGACGATGGCCGCGAAGCGGGCAAGGCGCGTCCGGGTGCTCGGCACGTCGAGCGGCACGATGTTCTGGAACAGGTGAATCGCGAAGAGCGGCAGGAGCACCGTGAGCACGCCGGTCACGCGCTCCCAGAGGTCCGCGCGGAAGAAGCCCGCCAGCGACTGGCTGCCGTACCAGAGCGCGATGTCCGCGGCGAATGCCGCGAAGAGGAGGTGCACGGCGCGGCGCCCGCGCAAGAGAACGCTCAGCGCGATCGCCAGGGCGAGCACGGCGCAGAAGAGGATGGTCTTCGGGCGGAGGTCTTGCATCGGCGACGCGACTGCCTATTTTCCCTGTCAGGCAGTGTACCCGAGTCAGGTGAAACATCCCTCCCTCCCGCGCGTTTTTGGCCTTGCGCTCCCCCGCGCCGTGGCCCATCAAAGCCTTAGCCCGCTCGACAAGGAGTCCTGGTGCGTCGTAGTTCGTTTCCTTCCTTCGTGTGCGTCGGAGCGTGCGCACTGACGTCGATGACGGGGCCGCCCGCGTGCGGCGGGGCGACGTCCGCCTTCACCACTCCGTCGGGGGGCGCGACGGAAAACGGCTCGGAAGACAGCGGCTCGAGCGGAGGCTCGGGTGGCGGCGGGCTCGATGCCACCTTGGACACCGGCGGAATGACGTCCGCTGACGATGCCACCACCCCACCCGACGCATCCATGGGCGGCCAGGAGTCGACCGACGCCGGCGACGCGGCGCCCGGCGCGGGCGATGCCGCCCCAGATGCGCCTGGGCGGGGGGTTCTCTGCCCGCAGGGCTCCCAGGCGAGCTATTGCGCGAGCGGGCAGTCTTGCTGCGTCACGACGACGACGGGCTTGCTCGGCACCACCACGCAGACCAACACCTGCCAGAGCTCGACGTGCTCGGGCGCGGTGGTGCACTGCGCGGCGCAGGCGGACTGCCAGGCGGGGGAGATCTGCTGCGGCACTGAGGACACGACCGGAACCAGCTACCAAGAGGTGACCTGCGCGACCACCTGCACCACCGGCGTCTTTGCGACGCGGGTGCAATTCTGCGACCCCACTGCCGACGTATGCCCGTCGGGCACGACATGCCGCACGAGCACGGTCATCCAGGGCTACACGGTCTGCCGGTAATCGCTCGCTCCACGGCGTCGAGGGCCGCCTCGGGAGCGTCGCCGATGGCCCGCGCGAGCGGGATCTGGGCCTCAGCCGCAGCGACGTAGAGGGGCACCGCCTCGGGCAGCTTCGCGCGAAGCGTGGCCAGGTGCTTCTCGACGCCGGCGGCGTCTCCCCTCCGCACCGGACCCGTCAGCGCTTCTGGAATGCCGAGGCTCTCCACGTTGTCGGCGACGCTACGGAGCAAGGGTCCTAGCATCTTGGGGGCGACCTCTGCCGGCACCCCGGCGCGGCCGAGCAGGCGAGCCCCCACGGCGGCGAGGGCCGCCGCGCCGTTGGCGACCAGGCCCGCGGCGGCGTGGTACGCGATCGTGTCGAGACGCGGGATCGTGCGCGGCGTCATCCCAAGCAAGCGCGCGATCCATCTCGCGCGCGTCACGGCCGTCGGGTCGCCCTGCACGTGGACGTTCCCCCGCGCGAGGCCCGGCGTGAATCGCAGAGACGCGAACGAGATCATCGGGTGCATCTGCGCGACGCCCGCGCACGATCCCCGGACCGGAGCGAGGGCCTCCGCGTCGAGCGCGCCGGAGACGTGAACGACGACGGCGTGTGCAGGAACGATGTGCGTATCCCGCATGCGCTCGGCGACCGGCCGGACGTCGCGATCTCGGACCGCCACGACGACGATGTCCGCGTCGATCGCGCGCGGCAGCCCACGCCTCGCCGGACGCAGCGTCGTCCGCACGCCCGCCGCGCGCAGCGCCCGGGCGAGCGCCGTCCCGACCTTCCCGGCTCCGAAGACGAACGCTCGCGACGGCGCGTCACCCCGCCGCGCCATACAGCCCCCGCGCACGCACGTACCCCAGCACCGACCGGGGGACCAGCTTCTCGACCTCGTCCCACGCTCCGCCTGCGATCGCCGCTCGAACTCGCGTGCTCGACACCTCGGGCAGCAGCGGGGTCGCGCTCGCTGCGCCAAGGTCCGTCCCTGCCCTCGCGAGGACGATGGGAGGTGCGATCCGCACGATGGCCTCGAACCCGGCCCAGCGAGGCGCTTCGGCGAGGATGTCGGCGCCGATGACCAGTCGCAGCCGCCAATCGACGTGAGCTGCCGCGAGGGTTTCCAGGGTCCGGAGCGTCCGGCTCTCGCCGCCGAGCTCTTCCTCCACGCGCGACACCTCGACGCTCGGCATCCACGCCATGGCGAGCTCGCACATTCGGACCCGATCGTCGTACGGCGCGAGTGGCTTCGCGAACGGGTGCCTGAATGTGGGGACGACCAGCACGCGATCGACAGGCTCCACGGACCGGACGAGCGCGCACGCCAGCACGTGCGCCACGTGGGGCGGGTTGAAGCTGCCCCCGAAGACGCCGACCGTGCAGACGCTGCCGACGGTCATCTTCACTGCACGCGCAGCTTTGCCGCGCGCTCCGTCGGCAGCGCCTCGGTCCTCGTGATGTGGCCCTCGCCGTCGTAGAGCGTCGCCACGATCTCGTCGTCGGCGTCGTCGAGGACGATCGAGCCTCCGCCCGGGGTGTTGACGGGGCCGGGCGTCAAAAACCACCGCGGACCAATCTTCTTGATGAGCGGACCGTCGGATTTGCCATAGATGAGGAACGTGGCCGAGAAGATGTCTTCTTCGTCCAGGAGCGCCTTGTCGTGGATGAGCACGGCCACGCGGTCGCCGAACATCTCGACGCTGCGGAGCTCGTTCGGCGGGAGGCTCTCGAGCGACTTCAGGCGGAGCCTCGCGCGCTCGCCCCGAAGAAACGCGTCGATCTGATCCGGGGCGCCGTCCCTCGCGACGCGGAAGGCCCGGCCCCACACGCCCTCGTCGCTCGGGTCGGGACCGACGAGCGACTCGGCCCACAGCGCGACCGTATCTTCGAGCGCGTCGTCGGCGCCGAGATAGATGACACGGTTGACGCGCGCGCCGTTGAGCAGAAACTCGGCCGATCGCGCGAGGGTGGCAAGGTCGTCCCCTCCAGGACCGAGAAGCCCGAGTCGCACGAGACTACTCTAGTCCCTGGCCGCTCCCCCGGGAACGGTCACGAGATCCGGCGGCTTCGAGGCGAATGCGCGAGGCTCCGCCTCGACCCCGCGCGGCGACGTGCTTATCTTGCCCCTCCGTGCAATCCGCCGCGCCGAATGCACCCCCTGGCTTCATGGATCCCGCCCGGGCGGGCGAGGCCATCCTGGCGAAGGTCGATGGGCGCACCCCGCTGACGGTCGCCGATGCCTCGGCCAAGACGGGGCTCGCGCTGCGCGACGCCGAGAGCGGCTTGAAATGGCTCTCCACCGAGTACCGCGGGCGGCTCCGGGTGACGAGCGAGGGAGAGCTCGTGCATGTCTTCCCGTCCGGGTTCACGCGGCCGTGGGCAGGCCGCGACACGAGGCGCAGGCTGGCGCAGGCGGTGGGTCGTGCGCTCGCCACGGCGCTGCGCTTCGTCGTGCGCGCGTGGGTGGCGGTCGTCCTCGTCGGCTATGCGGCGATCTTCGTCTCCATCATCATCGCGATGATGTTTGCCCGGCAAGGCAACGACTCTCGACGCAGCGATTCGTTGCCGGGCGGGGCGCTCGCGTACGCATTCTTGCGGGTCGTCGGCGACGCCCTCTTCTGGACGTTTCACCCGTGGTCGCCCTTCTCGGTCTACTCGTACCAGGGCGCCTACGGCGGTGGGTTCGCGAGGCGAGGCTTCGATGCGCCACGGTCGCGCGAACCGCGCGTGCCTCTCTACGAGCGCGTGAATCGATTCTTCTTCGGCCCCCAGGTGCCCCGGCCCGATCCTCGGGAGGACGAACGTCGCGTCGTCGAGGCGATCCGCGCGGGGAAGGGTCGCATCGGCCTCGCCGACGTCATGCGGGTCACCGGTCTGCCGCGAGACCAGGCCGACCCCATGATGGCTCGACTCATGCTCGACTACGATGGCGACGTCGCGGTCAGCGAGGAGGGTGGAATCTTCTACCGGTTCCCTGCCATCAGGAAGACCGCATCGAGCACGTCGGAGGAGCCCGCGGCGCCATCGCCCGCGTGGTCGCGCGTGCCGCCCCTGCCGCCGCTGACCGGAAATTCAATCGGCGCCAACGTCGCGATCGGCGCGCTCAACGCCTTCAACATGCTGATGGGCCTCTGGTCGATCGAGAACGGGATGACCCTCGAGCGCTTCGCGCACATGTTCGACCGCGTGCCGCATCCCCTCCCGCCCCAGGGCGCCCCGATCGTGCTGGGGTTCATTCCGTTCGTCATGTCGGCGTTGCTCTTCCTCCTCCCGATCGTGCGCTCGATGATGAGGCCCGCGCGGGTGCGCAGCGCGACGCTGGAGCGCGGGCGCCTCGCGGTGATGCGCGAGGTCCTCGAGCGGGTACGAGGGAAGCAGCCGGTCACCGAAGACGTCGTCGCGCGGGCGTGGCGCCAGGCGACGGGTAGCGCACCTGATGGCAAGAAGCTCGACCGCGAGCTCGTCGCTCTCGGCGGCGACGTCGCCGTCGAGCCCGGAGACAAAACCCGCTGGCGGTTCGCGGACCTCGAAACGGAAGCTGCCGCGGTCGAGGCCGAGCGCGAGGCCGCCCCCGAGAAAGAGGCGCGCCTGGGCAAGGTGATCTTCGAGTGATCGGGAATTGAGGGCGAGCCTGGCTGTTGTGCGTACAAAGCCATGAACTTACGAAAAATCGCCCCAATCATCGCACTCGCCCTCGCGTTTGGCTCCGGATGCCAGCACTCGGCCGGGGCCGCCTCGCCGCCGGAAGGCATGCCTCAGACGCAAGCGCCGTTCGCGACTCCGCCGGTGCTGCCGGGCACGCCGGACGTCGCCACGCTCGTGGCCAAGGTCCGCCCCGCAGTCGTGAACATCACCACCGAGCACGAGCTCAAGACGCCGAGAGGTCTCGTGGGTCCGGATTTCGGCGAGCTCTTTCCGTTCTTCCACCAGGGTCGACCCGGCATGCCCCGCAATCGCGGAGGCGACGGCGACGAGGTCATGAAGCAGCAGGCCCTCGGCTCCGGGTTCCTCGTCGATTCGCAGGGCCACGTCGTGACCAACGCGCACGTCATCGACGACGCGAAGGTCGTCAAGGTGAAGCTCGCGGACGATCGCGAGTATCGCGCCAAGGTCGTCGGCAAGGACGACCGGCTCGACGTCGCGGTCCTCGCGCTCGAGAATCCGCCGGGCGATCTTCCTGTGGCGTCCCTCGGATCGAGCGATGCGATCCGCGTCGGCGAGTACGTGGTCGCGATCGGCAACCCGTTCGGCCTGGGCGACACCGTGACGATGGGGATCGTGAGCGCCAAGGGGCGGACGATCGGCGCGGGACCGTACGACGACTTCATCCAGACCGACGCGAGCATCAACCCGGGCAACAGCGGAGGCCCGCTCTTCAACTTGCGTGGTCAGGTGGTGGGCATCAACACGGCGATCAACCCGCAGGGCAAGGGCATCGGGTTCGCGATCCCGATCGACGCCGCCAAGGACGTCTTGCCGCAGCTTCTGTCGTCCGGTCGCGTGGCGCGCGGCAGGATCGGCGTCGCCATCCAGGGGATGGACGCGGATCTGGCGAAGGCCCTGGGCATGGATCACCCGCGCGGCGCGCTCGTCGAGCACGTGGAGCCCGGCAGCCCGGGCGACAAGGCGGGGATCAAGTCAGGGGACGTCGTCCTCGCGCTCGACGGACAAGGTGTGGCGCACGCCGAGGATCTTCCGCGGATGGTGGCGCGTCACGCGCCGGGCACGCGCGTGAAGCTCACCGTGATGCACGACAAGCAGAAGCACGACGTCGACGTGACGCTCGCGCCGCTCGAGGACGAGAAGGAGAGCGCCAGCCAGTCCCAGCAAGGGCCGAGCGCCTCCGACGGCGAGCGGTCTTCCACGCTCGGCATCGGCGTGGGCGAAGAGGATGGCCATGTGGTCGTTCAGCGTGTGGCTCCTGACGGTCCATCGGACGGCAAGCTGAAGGCGGGCGACGTCATCGAGGAGATCGGCCACCAGCCCGTCACGAGCGCGAGCGACCTCGCCTCGAAGGTCAAGGCGGCGCCGTCGGACGCGCCGATCCTGTTGAAGGTGCGGCGGGGGGATGTGTCGCGGTACGTCGCCATCGCGCGAAGCACGCGGTAGGCCGTGACGATCGCCCGCCGTCGCCGGATCGGTGCTCGGCGGGCTAGGGGCAATTGGGGGGAGACGCGGGGGGAGGGGCGGGATGCTCGGATCCGCGAGACGGAGGCTTGTCGTGGCACGACGGACGGACGGAGTCGGGATTCGTGGGATCGCTCGCGAGAGAGTGAGGCTCGCTTCCCGACGAGTTTCGCTTGGTGGCGCGGTCGTTTCGCTTCGACGCGCGTGACCTACGCGCAGGAGGCCGGTCCTTTCGCTCCCGCGCGCCCTACCTGGGCGCGGCAGGCCGGTCCCTTCGCTCTCGCGCGCGCGACTTAGGCACGGCCGGCCGGTCCCTTCGTTCCGGCGCCGACTCCTTTGCGATGCTCGCGTGCTACTTTGGCTCGGATCCGCACACCTGAGCCTCGGACTGCCACGATGGAGGCTCGGTAACGGGCTACCGCTGCTCCGTCGTCAGAGAGTGAG
>Ga0209415_10001948_pt1 | contig 39133 bp, 43 predicted proteins | sample PeaSoiSIISIP2007_FD_187696 | JGI IMG/M metagenome (GOLD analysis project Ga0209415, IMG submission 187696) | Peat soil microbial communities from Weissenstadt, Germany - SII-SIP-2007 (SPAdes) (version 2) | ecosystem: Environmental > Terrestrial > Soil > Wetlands > Peat | place: Germany...
AGTCTTTGCAGCAAACACTACAACGCTCAATACAGCAATTGCAAGAATTATTGATGCTACTGGACCAAATTCTGGTATGGTTGTATTGGTTAATGCAACTTGAGAAAAACTAAGTACTTCACCTTTAACACCTGTCCAGGTGGATGGATCTGTTGTCGGAAGACCAACACCTAGAAGTGTCATCTGGATATTGATTTGATCAGTAGATAAAAGATTCTGAGTAACCTGAATATCCATTCCAGTATGAGTATGAGCATGTTGATTTGATAATATAGTATCATTATCTTGTATGATAGTAATTGCATAATTCTGATGCTTTACAAAATTTCCATTACTGTCATTGAATTCAATTCCTAATACTAATGGTTGTCCACTTGTAAAAGCTGTTGTAGTTATTACAACGGTTGTACTATCAGAAGCTTTTGCAGTATATTCCATATTAGCATTTACAATATTACCTGATGAATCAATTTGCCCAAATGCTGGTGCTACACCTGCAACAGTAATTATAGATAATAGACCAAATAGTATACCTAATGTTTTTGGCTTCATTGTTTTGTATGCCCTAGACTTTGATAAAAACATGATTCTATCTCAATTGTTTTAATATCAAATTATTACTCATAGAATATACTATAAAGATCAAAATTTGATTTTGTAATTAAATTTTAGAATATTCAATAGTTTTTAGTACAAATTTGTTTCTTAATCTCAATGACTTTATTCTAAAATACTTGAAGATTTTCTTTCTAATAAGGAATAAAAAAATTAAACGATATCACTTTCTTGTATTAACATACAATCACTGAAAATTAGTCTGATAAATTTTCTTTGGTTTAATTCTTTGATAAACGAACCGAACAAACAAGTAGAAAACAAACACTATGCTTGTTATGAAAAAACTTACCGGATACGGCTCATAAAATGAAATAAAGAGTCCCAACCATGTTGCCATTAGAGCAATAACTACAGAGATTATGATAACTCGCTGTGGTCGTTTTGCTAATCGTTGAGCGGTTGCCGCTGGTGTAACCATTAGTGAGAAAATAAGAAGAACACCTACTACTTGAACAGCAATCGATGCCGCAACTGCAACTAAAAGCATGAAAATAATACCAAGCAAAAGCACCGGCATTCCCTTTGCTTCTGCTACTTCTTCATCAAGTGATGAGAATAAAAGCGGTCTATATACAACCGCTACTGCAGCTAAAATTATTGAACCGGCAACAAGTGTCAAAAGAGCATCGTTGCTACTAATGCCCAGTATTTCTCCAAACAAGATAGAGTATGCTTCAGTTGCATAACCAGTATAGAGACTGATGAATAATACGCCCATACCTAGCATGAATGCAAGAACTATACCGATCTGAGTATCACGATGGGCTGCGCGAGAACCAAGTATAGCCATCACAAAGCCACTGACACTTGTAGACAACAAGAGTCCAAAAACAGGTCTGATTCCAAATAATACTGCTCCTGCTGCACCAGCAAAACCAATGTGAGCAAGTGCATGCGCTGCAAACGACGAACGACGCAACACAACAAAATATCCAACAATACCTGCTATGATTGCGACTATTGTTCCTGCCTCAAATGCATGTTGCATAAACTCAAACTGAAACATCTTTTGCAAGTCAGCAAGTAAATTGATGCTGAAGGGAATACTATTCATGGCCATGGCTGTCCTCAATACCTATAATTGCAATATTACCCTTGGAATCTTTTAGTACTTCAATAGGAACCCCGTACAAAGCAGTGAGAGACTCGGATGTCAGGACTTCTTTTGGCTTCCCGGTTGCCAGCTTGCCATTGGCGATGTAAACCACTTTATCAAGAAACGGTAAAAGAGGATTAATGTTATGAGCAATCAGTAATGCTGTTACGTTACGCGATCGAACCACGTTATTGACAAGTTGCAACAATTCTTTCTCGCGCCTCATGTCAAGATTTGACAATGGCTCATCGAGTAATAATATATCTGGATTACTTACCAATGCTTCGGCTAGAAATATCCTCTGTAGTTCTCCACCTGACAATACACTGAGGGGATGATGTGCTAGATCTTTCGCTCCAACAGCTTCCAATGCATCAAAAGCGACTTTACGATCCTTTTGTGAAAACAAATTAAAACCCCACTGTTTGCCTGAAAAACCTAATCGTACTAATTCAAGTGATTCAATATTAGTTTCGCTGTCAATTGTATGACGCTGTGGCACATAACCAATCTGCGGATTTCCACGCTTAGGCAGGGCATTAAATATCTCAATAGTGCCGCTAATTGGTTGCTGCAAGCCAAGAAGCAAACGAAATAGAGTTGTCTTGCCTGCTCCGTTAGGACCAATAATGGCCACAAACTCACCACGATCAATGTCAAAACTGGCGTCACTCCAGACGGTCTTGTCCTGATAGCCGGCTACCACGTGCTCAGCTGTAATAATCTTGGAATGTAATGTGCTCATTTATCATTTTCCGAGGGCTTGGGCATTAAGTGCGTTTTGGAGAGTAAGTAATTCTCCATTCATCCAATCTTGGAACGAAACATCTGGTGGTTGTATGGTTTCCGTTACACCAACAGTTGGAATGCCTTCTTTAGCAGCAAGTGCCTTGATACTTTGCGTGAGTGGTGTTACTGTTTGTTCGTTGTAGACCAATACTGTCAAATTTCCGCCCTGGCCCTGAAGCTGCTGCTGAAATTGTACAACGCTCTGTGCCGACGGATCGTTTCCTTCAGCAACAGATTCCATAAATTCAGGAGGAGATACAAGGTCAAGACCTGTAGCGTTTGCAATATATACAAAGATGCTCTCTGTAGATGCTACTCGTGTTCCATGGAACTGCTGCTTGATCTCGTTGATTCTACTGTTATATTGTCCAAGTGATGCATTCAGGTTAGTATACTGTTGTGTATAATATGCAGTATTAGTGGGATCAATAGAAACAAGATCTGAATACATCTTATTCACAGTTTCATTCACATAAGTAGGGTCATACCAAAAATGAGGATTGTCACCACTTTTTTTTCCTAGAAGATCTGCCACATTCAAAACTTTTTGATTTGAATTATTGCTTGCTGCAATAATTTTTAGAGCCCAATCGTCATACCCAGCTCCATTAACAATTACAAAATTAGCAGTTGCAATTGCTTGAGCATCTGCACTGTTGCTTTCATATTCATGTGGATCTGCATTAGGATCTGAAACAACACTCAACACTTGGACATGCGTTCCTCCAAGCTGAGATATTAAACTACCCCAAAAATTTTCAGCGGCAACTATTTGTATTTTTGATGTTGAACTCGAACTGGCAGACGATATTGCACTTTGTGTGTTTTGCTGTTGGGAAATATTAGTACTTGTTAAAACAACAACAGCTATGATGATTGCAGCTGTAATCCCACCAATGATTTCTACTTGTGTGAGTTTTTTCAACACTAATTTTGTTCTTAAGTTATTAATAAATTTATAAAATGTTAATAATTTTTACTATTAAACTTATAAGATACTTAATAACACAAATTTCATGCCAATAGTCTCTATATCTCTCAATGACGAGATACTTTCCGAATTAGACAGGATACAAAAAACAATGGGGTTTTCTGGCAGGTCTGAAATTATTCGAGCAGGCATACGAAACCTAGTGGCAGAAGAAAAACAGCATGGCACACTGTCTGGATCAATTCATGCTATTCTCATGGTTGTTCATGATGAAGAATCAGAACAAGTTGTAACTGGAATCAAACACAATCATGAAGATTTGATTGGTACTCATCTACATAGTAAAGTAGATGGTAACAAATGCATGGAACTTTTCTTGCTACATGGAGATGCCTCAAAGATTAGTATAATGACACGAGACTTTCAGACAAACAAAAAGATGGACAATGTCAAACTAGTTGCAATGTAAAAAATTTTATTTCTTTAATAAAATTATATTCCGTTTTCATTTAGAATTAATGCAAGAAGTGCGGCACGTGTATCTTTTCCATATTGTGCTTGTTTAAAATACTTGGCCTGCTTTGTAGAATCAATCTCTGGAGATATCTCATCAAGACGCGGTAGCGGATGCATTATGATGGCATCATCTTTTATTTTCTTTACAAGTTCTGTACCAATTTTGTAGCTTCCTCTTACTTTGACATATTCTTCAATGTCAGCAAATCTTTCCTTTTGTATTCTTGTTACATATATTACATCTAGATCTTCAATATTTTCTTCCAGATCACTAGTCTCAGTATACTGAAGTTTTTTTCTTATTTCATAAGTTGAATCAGATCGGATTTTAAGTGAAGGAGGAGATATCAGTTTTACATTGACATTGTAATTGCTCAGAGCATACAAAAGAGAGTAGACGGTTCTTCCATATTTTAGGTCACCAACAATTCCTATTTTGAGACCGTCAATTTTCTTTTTTTCTTTTCTAATTGTATAAAGATCAAGTATTGCCTGTGTTGGATGCTCTTCTGTGCCACTTCCTGCATTAATCAGGGGTTTTTCTGAAATTTCTGCTGCAAATCTGCTAGAACCATCAAGTTGGTGCCTAAGAATCAAGACATCGGAATACAAAGACATGATTTTTACTGTATCTGCAAGACTTTCACCCTTTTTTGCAGAAGATGATGAGGCATCAGATATTCCAAGGGAAGTGCCCCCGATTGAGGCCATTGCTGCCTCAAAGCTTAATCTGGTTCTAGTACTAGGTTCAAAGAATAGATATCCAAGTGTCTTTCCACGTACAAGTTCCCTTCTCTCATTTGGGTTCATCTCAATTATTTTGTCAGTTGCTTGGAAAACAGTTTCAAACTTTTGTTTATCAAAATCTCTCACTGAGACAATATCTTTTTGGAAAAAAGAATTGCTCATTAGCAATTCACTATTATATATGAGTAGTATACAAACTATTCCAATGTCAGAGTCTGATCTTATCGTAAGGAGAATCAAAAATGGAACTGTAATTGATCATATTGAATCTGGAAAAGGATTGAAAGTATTGAGTGCATTGGGAATAGACGGGAGAGATGGTAATGTAATTACAATTGCACTAAATGTTCCAAGCTCCAAAGTTGCAAAAAAAGACATCATAAAAGTTGAGAATAAATTTCTACAAGATACAGATACAAATAAACTTGCACTTATTGCACCAAAGGCTACAGTAAACATAATTCGAGATTACAAATTAGTTGAGAAGAGACGTGTTGCCTTGCCAAATCAAATAGAGAGAATTTTTCGATGTTCAAATCCAGATTGTATAACAAATAGTGATGAGGATATTCAACCCATCATGGACGTTGTTGACAAAACAGGACTTGTTCTAAGATGCAGATATTGTACAAGAACTTTGGACGTTAATGAATTAAAATATTATTAAAATTTCTATTTCTTTTCTATTTGCATTTCGTATTGGTCAAAGGTAAACTTTCTTGCAGTTCCAAATGGTTTGAATGCTCTTCCATTACCATGATAGAACTTTGAGAAGAATTCAACGTAGATTAACCTAGCTCCCTGAATACCTGGTTCAAAGACACCAATTACAATATTGAATATGTGACCTATGAAGAGTATTATTGTTCCAAGAATAATGAAAGGAATTGAATGATGTAATGTTTTCATAAAGATAAAGTCAATTACATCAGCCAAGATAACAGATGCCAAAAGAATACCAACAAGTCTGGTGTATGAGAGTATGTGACTTACAATGGATGGCAATTCCATGATTGCTCTTGGACCTTCTCCTACAAACATTAGTCCAATTCCACCTATCATCAAGCCTATGTAGGCTGCACCTTGTGCACTATGTACGGGGTTAACATGTTGATGATGCATTAGTGCAAGTCCAAAGAGTACTACACCCCAACCAAAGAGTAACCAGCCTACTTTACCAATCGCATGTTTTTTGAGACCTTCACGCAAACTGTTCAAAATACCAAGAATTAGACCAAATGTGACCATTCCAAGACCAATGTATCCACTAATTAGCAATAGTTTTCTTAGGCTAGTAATTGGACTGAATATTGTTCCATCTGCTGGAAGATGCAAACCTAAATGGCTATTGAGAAAACCAAATAGGTAACCGTTAAGATGGAATCCAAAGTAGAGGTTAAACACAAATCCTAATCCTATTGCAATGATAGCACCCGGTGTCATTGCTTTTGCAAGTTTTACCATCTGTCGTCTTTTCAATATATTCAGTGCAAACTTTCGCAACATACCCGGCATAATGTTAATGTCTCTCTTTCCACCTTCGATTCTTCGAATAACCCACCGACAAACTAGAAGTATAAAAAGTCCATATCCTGCATCTCCTACCATCATACCATAGAATATCGGGAAGAGTATACCAAAGATGAGTGTAGGATCAAATTCTTTGCCTTGTGGTAAAGAATAGAATCGGATAAAAGCCTCAAACAGTTTGAATCTTTTTGGATTATCAAATTGTGTCGGAGGATGCTCGTCTGTTTCAAGTTCAAACAGCATTGTACCTTTGGTATGTTTTTCAAATACTGCTCTTAGTTGATTTACCTTTGATTTTGGTATCCAGCCTTCAAGTGCAAACGAGTCGGATGTAACTCCCAAGTTATCAATGACTTCAAGTTTTCTATTCTCAATTTCGAGTTGCTCCTCTATGCATACGATATTAACATAATGAGTCTTTGAGATTTCATCTAGCTGTATCTCAACTTCTTTTAGTTTTTGTGAGATCTCGGACTGTTTTGTTTTGAGTTTTTGAATTAGATGATCTGCCTTTCCATCTAGTTTTGGAACTGCCTCTAACTTTACATCATATTCTTGAACTATAGTGGCAAGTGCATGTGGTGGAAAGTTTGGAAATGTGACAAGAACCATACTTGTGGTATCTTTTCCTTCTTTAGTATTGATAAAAACATCTTGACTGTTAACATCAAGTGCCTTTTTAAAAGCAGAATAGTTCTTTGAATTCATTCTACCAAAGTAAGAGTGGGCCATCTTTAATTGAAGAACACTAAAGTCTTCTGGGAAAAATGAGAACTCTTCAACTAGTTTTATATTATTTTCTGTCTCGTTATGTTGTGTCAGAAGACTTTCCTTTTCTTTTTCCAAGGTTGCAACTTTGTCATCTATATTGATAGATTTTGTAGCCTGCATAATTTGGTCTACAGAGATAAATCTTTGGCACTGTGTTGCCTCTATTGGAGGAAGTACAGTTTTCAGAGCCTTCATTCGTAAAAGTTGATCTGAAACTTGTCTGAATTGGTCATTATCACGCTCATTTCTTAGCAAGGGAATTACTTCTTTTGAGAGCGGTTCTAACTGTACAACATTAAGATCGTGTAAAATAGACACTACAGTTTGATTTTCTTTTCGCAGTCCAAGCACTGCAATTTTTTCCATGGGTACTGGTTTTAGAACCAAGATCTATACCTCTTTTAGTAAAATATCAATTATTTCTTTAACTATATGAGAATCAATTTTTGAAGAAATTGTTTTTGCCTTATTTTTTGCCTCTTCTACAATTTTTTCTGTTTCAGCATTTGCTTTCTTTCTTGCCTGTTCCATAGATGATTCAACTAATTTTTCTCCATCTGATTTTGCAGTTGTAATTGATTGAGTAACATGAATTTCTAAATTTCTTAATTCCTCTACTACTTTCTTCTTTTGCTCATCAATTTCTTTTTGAATCTTATCTTCTGCTTCTTTTATTTTTGCAAGTGAATGTACATATTTTTCTGATGTAGACATTTTAAACTCCCCAAAAGTGCTTGCTTGCATACAGTGCCAAGCCGATTGTAGCAAGAATATTTCCTAGCTTAAATGCTCTGATTATCATAAAGAACTTTCTCTGTTGGGCATTTACAAATCTAGGCAAGAATTTCTTTCTCCTTTTTCAGTAAAGCTTCTTGTTCTCTTTCTCCCATCTTTCGTTTTACAGTCTTTAGCATCATGAAAGTATCTCGTTCCATCTCATCTAGTCGGAATATGATGAATTTGATTGCAGCGAGCAATCTGGGGATGAATACGTTTTCAATAGCATTAGATTTTCTTTTTGTTTTTTCAATCTCAAGTAATAGTTTACGAAGTGTTGTTTCCTTTTCTGCTACATCAAGAACCATCTTGTGTACATTCTGAAATGCTTTGATTGCTTCATTAATTGATGGAGGCAATTCCAAGAGGTGTTCTGTGAGTGCTTGATTGCTTTTTCCACCCTCAATCTTTGGAATTCGAACACCCATAACGTTCTTTGGAGTAATATGTAATTTATTTAATTGTGGGATCTTCATGGCTTCGTTTTCTAGTCTCATAGCGCCAGCAAGCATCTCAGCCATTCGAATGGCTTGATATCCTTTTACTAGTTCTGCTTGAAGACCGCTTCTAAGTGAGGCCACACTCTTGCTGGTGTTAAAGAACTCCAAAATTAGCGCTTGTCTTTTTAGCTTGAGTAATTTTAGACCTTTTTTTGCAACAATGATTCTTCGTTTTGTACGGATGTATTCAAGACGGGTTGGTCTAATGTTAATTACTGATGGCAATTTTATGCACCTGCACCAGATTTCTTTCTGTACTTTTCGATTAATTCTGGCTTGATACGATTAAGTTCAGAGTCTGATAATTCACTTAGTAGTTCCCAGCCAATATCCAAAGTTTGTTCAATTGAACGGTTCTCGTCCATTCCTTGGTTGACAAATTTTCTTTCAAAGTCATTAGCAACTTTCATGAATTTCCTATCAAGGTCACTAAGAGCTTCTTCACCTACGATTGCAGCCAATGATCTTGCATCTTTACCCTGTGCATAAGATGAATAAAGTTGGTCTGCAAGGCTTCGGTGATCTTCTCTTGTACTTCCCTTCCCAATACCTTGGTTCATCAAACGTGAAAGACTTGTCAAGACATCCACGGGAGGGTGAATATCTCCTCTGTGTAGATCTCGACTCATGACAATCTGTCCTTCTGTAATGTAACCAGTAAGATCTGGAATTGGGTGAGTGATATCGTCTGCAGGCATTGTAAGAATTGGAATCTGAGTAACAGAACCGTTTCTTCCCTTGATTTTTCCCGCTCTTTCGTATAATGATGACAAGTCAGTGTACATGTAACCAGGATATCCTCTTCTTCCTGGAACTTCTTCTCTTGCAGCAGAAATTTCTCTTAATGCTTCACAATAGTTTGTCATATCAGTCATAATTACAAGAACATGCATGTCTCTTTCATAAGCAAGATATTCTGCAGTAGTTAATGCAAGTCTTGGAGTAAGTAGACGCTCCATTGATGGGTCAGATGAGAGATTTAGAAATAGTGCAGTTCTTCCAAGTGCTCCACTTTCTTCAAATTGTTTTACGAAAAAGTTTGCTTCTTCACTTGTAATTCCCATTGCTGCAAAGACTACTGAAAAGTTCTCTGAGCCTCCGAGAACTTTGGCTTGTCTTGCAATCTGTGCTGCAAGTAAGTTATGAGGAAGACCTGCACCTGAAAATATTGGAAGTTTCTGACCTCTGACTAGAGTATTCATTCCATCAATGTTAGACATTCCAGTTTGGATGAATTCAGATGGTTCTTCTCTTGAATATGGGTTAATACCAGAACCTACCAAGTCAACTTTGGTTTTAGAAACAATTTTTGGACCATTATCTTTTGGATTTCCAAGACCGTCAAATACACGACCCAACATTTCGTCAGATACTGCCAACTGTGCAGTCTCTCCAAGGAATCTTACTGATGTATCACCAATGTTAAGACCTAGTGTTGCACCAAAGACCTGAACAACTGCAAGACCTTGTCTTGTATCAAGAACTTGACCTTGTCTTCTTTCACCATTTGGTAGTTTTATTTCTACCATTTCACCATAAGCTGCATTTTCTACACCCTCTACAAACATTAGAGGACCTGCAATCTTTGAAATTGTTTTGTATGAAATATCAGTCATTTATCGTGTTGCCTCCGTTAATAATGTTAAAAATTCTTGTTGCATTTTGCTTTTTGTGTCCTTTACTAGTTGTTCAACTTGATCTTCCTTTGTCCATTTAATTTTCGATATCATTTTTCTTGATTCTAACTGGCCAATCTTTACAGATGTAATTCCTTTCTTGATTGCATCTGCTTCCATCTTACCAAATTCTAAGATTGTAGATAGCATTAAGAATTGTTTTCCAATTGATGTGTATGTATCCACATCATCGTATGCACTCTGCTGAAGATAGTCTTCTCTAATTGATCTTGCAGTATCTAGTACACCTTTTTCTGGTTCTGGAAGTGCGTCGTAACCTACAAGCTGAACAATTTCTTGCAACTCAGATTCTTTTTGTAAAATTTCAAGTGCTTCTTTTCTTGATGAAATCCATGTTGCTGATACATTATTCTTGTACCAATCTCCCATGCCGTCTGCATAAAGTGAATAGCTGGTTAGCCAGTTAATTGACGGAAAGTGTCTTCTTGATGCCAAGCTTGCGTCAAGTGCCCAGAAAACTCTTGTTACTCTAAGTGTGTTTTGAGATACTGGTTCTGAAAAGTCACCACCTGGTGGAGATACTGCACCGACAAGTGTAAGAGAACCTACACGCTCTTCAGGTGAAATTACAACTGCTTTTCCACCTCTCTCATAAAATTCTGCCAGTCTTCTACCTAGATAAGCTGGATATCCTTCTTCACCTGGCATTTCTTCTAGTCTACCAGAAATTTCTCTGAGTGCTTCTGCCCATCTTGAAGTACTGTCTGCCATTAATGCAACACCGTATCCCATATCACGATAATATTCTCCCATTGTAATACCAGTGTAGATACTTGCTTCACGTGCAGCTACTGGCATGTTAGAAGTATTAGCAACAAGAATTGTACGCTCCATCAAAGGTCTCTTTGATTTGGGGTCTTCAAGTTTTGGAAATGTTGTAAGAACCTCAGTCATTTCATTTCCTCTTTCTCCACAACCTACATAGACAATCACATTACTGTCAGCCCATTTTGCAAGCTGCTGCTGAGTTACTGTCTTTCCACTTCCAAATGGACCTGGAATTGCAGCTGTGCCACCTTTTGCAACTGGGAAGAAAGTATCAAGTACTCTTTGTCCAGTAAGCAATGGTTCCTCCGGAGGTAACTTGCGTAGAACTGGTCTTGGAGTTCTTACAGTCCACCAGCTGGACAGACCAATTTCTGTCTTGGTTCCATTTTGTACGGTTGCAACAATATCATTAACAGTATACTTGCCTTCAGAAATATCAGTCAGTATTCCTTTAACATTGTAAGGAACCATTATTTTATGCATGATAAGTGGAGTTTCTTGAACTTCACCAATTATTTCTCCAGGCGAAACATGATCTCCTTTTTTCTTTAATGGAACAAAGTCCCATTTTATTTTCTGGTCTAGTGCAGGAATGACTTTTCCTCTACTGATAAAATCACCACTTTGTTCTCTTAGAATATCTAATGGTCTTTGGATTCCGTCATAAATTGATTTTAGTAAACCTGGTCCAAGCTGCATTGAGAGTGGTCTTTTTGTATTGATTACCTTCTCTCCTGGGCGAAGACCAGTTGTATCTTCATAAACTTGAACTGTTGCCTTGATTCCGTCGATTTTAATTATTTCTCCTACTAGTCCCATATCACCAATGCGAACAACGTCAAACATTTGTGCGCCTTCAAGGCCACTTGCGATTACTACAGGACCTGAGATTCTTGTGATTATTCCTTCAGCCATTTATCATCATCAACTCGAGGGTATACTTATTCCTAACACTCTCTTTGCTAGTACAGCAATAGATTCTTCTTGAATATTACCTTCTAAAGCAGGCATGAATATTACCAAAGGTTCGATCGAACCTTCGATCTTTTTCCTAAAGATCGCAGGAAGGCTACTTCGAACAACATCACTTACAATAATTAGACTATAGTTACCGGATGCAAAGAGATCTTGAATTATCTTGCTTGCCTCTTCGCCACTTGTAATGAAGGTGTCTTCTATTCCTAGAAGATTATATCCTATAACAAGTTCTCGCTCTCCTACTACTGCTATTTTTCCACTGGTTTCAGATTGTTGTTTTGACATTTTCTCACTCTATTAGTAATAATGAATTAATGTATTCGGGGGATAGGTTATAGCGTTTACCATAAGCGATCCTTTTGATATTTTCACGCTCGTGTTCTGTGTTGATGATAAAGTAGAATATAGTACCAATTGAAAGTGCAATATTTTTCAATTTTTTGACATATTCAGAATTTATGAATTTATCCAATGCAATTTCAAAGTCAATCAGACTCTTTGATTGCTTGTATTGTGCTAGTGCGTTGACTAGCATGAATCTATTTTCGACTCTACCTACAATTTCTGCCACATCTTTTGCTCCATATACATCTAACAATTCATTTTTGGTAATTTTTCCACCTTCGACTAGATGTTTGCTTACTATATCCTTGTCAAGATCAGATTCTTTAGCTTTGAGGATACTGAGAATATTCTTTTTATCTATTTCTGTTCTTATCAGATCACGAATTATTCCCTCATCACCTTGGAAGAATTTGAGTGACTCTAGCAAATTATGATAATAGAAAGACTGGAGTGCAGACATCATAGGTCCGAGATCGCCTGTCTTTTGATATATTTCTAGATGTTGCATCAAAACTGTTCCATAATTGTATTTTACAAGCTGATGTACAACACCATCAACTCCAGTTTGAGATAAAATTATTTTCATCTCATCATGTGAGATATTTCCAGCAGATATTCCTGCAGGAACATTTCTGCTTGAGACAAGAAATGATTCTGTCTCTGAGATTGGTCTTCCCATACTCTTTGCAGAGAGTATAAGTTCAATATTGTAAATATCCCATTTTGAAAGATATGCCCTGACAGCAGACTTGCCACTAAATGGAGTTGCTTCCAATGCAGTTTTGTTGATATATACAAGATGTCTGTTAAGTGCAACTTCTAATAATTCGGATTGTTTGAAAATTGTTGCAGCCTTTTCAATTTCTGTTTTATACCAAGTAGACTCAAGCGTCTTTACCATCTCAGTCTCGTCTTTTGCCTTCATTAGATTTTGTATTGTTTCTTTTGAAAGAAGATTAAGTGAAATTGCTTGTAGTCTACCAAATGATGATGCGTATTGTGATGTTGGCATTACATTTTCTCCGAGAGGAAGCTCTTGACTTGGTCTTCATTGGTTCTAAGTAATTCTTCAAAAGTAAGGTCCAATTCTCTTGTTCCTTCTTTGTTTTCTGCAATGATTCCACCAAGGGTCTTGATTGACTTGCTTGTGGTTACTCCAAGTTCTTTGAGAATTGATTTGTCTTCTTCTCGGCAATGAACGATAATATTTTGACCAAGTTTCTTTTTTGAATTGCTAACCATAGTTTCAAGAGCTTTCTTGTACTGTGGACTCTTTGAATAATTTTCAATCTCTTGTTGTATTACGGTAAAAGCAGATTGCATATTGGCATTTATAGCATCAAACATTATTTTCTTTGCTTGGAGTTTTGAAGCTTCGATTATTCTTGCTTGTTCTCTTTCTGATTTTATTTTGGCCTCAGTTGAAAAACGTTCTTGAATCTCTTTGATAGTGTGATTCATCTCTGATTGGAGCTTTGATTTTTTTTCAGCCAGATCTTTTTCAAGACCATCAAGCTCTTTTCGCTTTCTACTCTCTATCTCTTGAATGAACGTTTCAATGCTCATTACTGAAAACCACTATAGTATGCCAAGTAACAATATGATTCCTAATACGAAACCAATAATCCAAAGAGTTTCTGGAATGACAAAGAAGAACAATACCTGACCAAACTTCTCTGGTTTCTCAGCAATAATACCCATACCGGCTGCACCAATACCCTGTTGTGCATTACCAGTACCAATAAGACCACCTGCGATTGCAATTGCGGCTGCAATTGCCAAAAGTGGTTTTGTTAATCCGCTACTAGTAGTAGAAGTGTCGGCTGCAAATGCTGGAGTTGTTGACACAAATGTTGATAGTGCAATTGTCAATCCCGCAGCTATAACTAAAAGCGACAATTTTGAACGCTTGTTAAGCACCATCACCAAAGGCTCATTGAAAGAGGCTATATTAATCTAATTCTTGCAAAGTAAATTTTATGTTTTTGAAATTAACAAATGTGCGCTCATCGTACATTTTTTATAATAATTAGATTAAGTTTTTGAAAGTTCTATTGGCAAGTCAAGTTTGTTTCCCCACTCACCCCAAGAACCAAGATAGACCTTGACATTTTTGAAACCAAGTAATTTTAATGCTACAAAAGAATTCGCTGCACGATATCCTCCCTGACAATATGTTATAATTTCATCATCTTTTGAAAAATTATACGTCTTGGCAAGATCCTCATTTGATTTCATAGTACCGTCATCATTTACATTTAGCATCCAATCAATATTGATAGCAGTTGGGATGTGTCCCTTTCTTGCAGCCCTGATTGTGACTCCATTGTATTCATCTTTGCCTCTTGCATCAAGAAGCTTGATTTTGCCAATCTTTTTGTTGATGTATTCATAACCTGCAATTACATCTTTGTTAATCTTGCCTGAAAATTTTTCTGGTTTGAATCCATTTGTCTTGGTTTCTGTAACAAGACCAAGACTCTTCCATTTCTTAAATCCCCCATCTAACATGAATGTATTAGGGTGTGAAAAATACATCAGAGTCCAGACACCCCTTGCTGCACTCATTCCAGAAATTTCATCATAAAATACAACTGTCTTGTTATTTGTCACACCCAAAAAAGAGAGAAGATTTTCCATCTGTTTTTCAAATGCATTTATTCCATCTTTTGAGGTATCAGACCAATGATAATAGAAAAAATCAAGATTTACAGCACCTGGAATGTGTCCTTCCAAATAATCCTTGTATGATCTTGAATCAACAAGAATTAGATCTGGTTTTTCAATCTTCTTTAGCAATTCATTAGGTGAGATTAGCATATTTCATATCTAAGATGAGGGTAACCTAAATCCCTTTTCACATTTGTCAAGTAAACCATATGACAAAATAAAAAACACATGAAATTTTTTACAAATACACATAGAACATATTTGAAGAAAAAGAAAATTGTTATAATTTTCACATGCCACAAATTCTTATATCTTGGTAAAATAGGATAATATCACAAAATGAAAATTCTAGATTATCAAACCATGAAAAATTATTGGCTTGTAATACAAGAGTCATTTTAAAAATAGTGAGTAATAATGACAAAGATAAAAAAACAAAGTCCAAGTCTATCAGTTTTTCGGACTTTTAAGACAAAGGATAAAGAGTTTACAGGTGAAGCGATGCGACAGCGAGGAATAATTATTCATCTTGCAGCCGAGACTTTACCAACAAGAAAGACACGTACTGCAATTGCACACAAGCTTGCTGAACTAAACGGAACTACATGGCAGAATATCTACTCTGGAATTTTTAGAGATTTAGACGAAATTCTCCTTCCTCTGGAATTAGTAGAAGAAGCTGGGAGGCTGCCAATAAAGCGCGGCCCAAAAGCGCTCCAAGAGCAGGGAGTTCCATATTATCAACTAACTGACAGTGGGTTGCTTGTTGCAGCTTCTGTATCAGAGACAGACAAGGAAAGAACTCAGATCATGAATAAATTTCTTGAAAAAGATTCTAACACAAGGGAGAAGGATTTGAAGAATGCAATTATTACATTACTTGACATTGCGCCAAATTTTGTTTTGCTAGTATTAAGAAGATATGTAGAGTCATACAGTGATGGAAAGATTGACAATCTTGTTCCATTCAACACGGAGCACATCAAAAAGGCCTTTGATGATACATTAAATGCTCAAAGGGAGCTCTTGGAAGGATTTGCGTCTTTATCCAACCATGACAGAGAGCCAATCATAGACTTCCTCAAGAAAGTAGGCTAGTCTCAAAAATAATTAAAATCCCTTTCCAAAAGAGCTTGATAATATTGATAATGTCATCTAAAGCCGCTTCTGGCAAATTATGTCATATTGAAAAAAAGTGATTAATATGACAGATGAGCTAATTGAAAATATAACGTACTTGATAGATTCTAAGAAGGGAGATATTGGAAGACTAGGCTATATTCTAAGTGCATTACAGGATGGTAAATCACTTTACAATTCTGATAAAAAATATCTTGATTCACTGATTGTAACATACATGGGTTCCTCGAAGAAAAAATTTGGAGAGCAAAAATCTGTTGAAGAACTCAAAGCTGAGCTTGTAAGAGTAAAAGATAGACTAGAAAAATTCGAGAAACGCGGATACAAGAAACCTGTTGGAAGAAAAGCAGGATTTTTCTTTGTTACATGTTTCTTTGGATGGCATGCCATTATTACACTACTTGGTAGGGGATCTCTGATCAACATACAGGATATCAATCCATATCTCTTACCACTGTATTATCTAGAAAAGGTAATCCCAGGACAATATCTAAACTATGTGTATCAATTCAATCTAACCATACCAAAGATTGTAGAACTTGCATGGATAGTAATGATGTTTACTTGGATAATACTTGGTTTTGCTTATTTAGGAAAATTCATTCGTTCAAGATACAACCCTAATCGTTAGGAATTAATTTTTATTTAAAATCAAAATCTTTAGAGTAGTCCTGTCCAGCAAGGGGCGAATGTGTTGAGTAATATGTAGTTCCATTAATTCTAATCTGTGCAGTACCACTTTGAAGTGCTGACCAAATCTGTGGATTATTTCCATCATTGATTAGTTGTGCCTGACTTGTAATTATCTCAGAGTTGTGCTGTGTAAGAGGCAAGTATGTTGAACTATCTGATGCTCCTTCATATTTTTCTCCATATTGGCCGTGTCCAATCGAAACACCGTTTACATAAATATCATAGCTTAGCATTTCAATAATCAAAGTATTGTCATTTGGATTTGTCAAATTAAATTTAGTCTCTATTGTTGCAGCCCTATTTGTTACAGACAATACAGATGAGCCATTGTATTTCATATCAAGTGGTTTTACTTCAGTTAATACTGATGTTAATGCAGATGGGGTATTATCATTATTAGATATCATGTTCTTAAGAAGACCTGAGCTTGGAAGAACGGCAACTATACCAAGTATTGCAACTATAACTCCTATAGCAACATAAACTAAAATTTTCTTCTCCATGAATATTTTACTAATTGTTCAATTCTTAAATGTTGAGTTGAAAACGCTTATAGTAAAAGTTTCAAAAGAAAATCTATGCAATATTATCAAGCAATCAGAATAGGTCAGGAAAGATCAAGAAAATCACAGATGATTTTGTTCTCACATGCAGGATTTGCCATGCTTACACTTACTGTAAAAAAATCTCAAGGAACATTTGTTCCTGTAGGAGAAAAAGAACTTGTGGCCATTATTGAAAAACCAGGAGAAGGCTGGCTTGTGGTAATAGTTGATGAAGAAGGATATGCCAAGTCACAATCCAAAGTTCTCAAAGAGGATGAAGCAAAAGAAATTTTAAAAAAAGCTACTTCTGCAGGAATTCCACAATATGATGGACAGATCAGACTAGTGTAATTTCAGTACCCTCTGGGCTTCCTTTGAATGCCTTTTCCAATGTCTTGATGTCTGCCTTGAGGATCCTTGTTTTTAGCTTCGAACGCTCAATCACTTTTAATGCTACAATGTCCATCAGGTCATATCCTCCTGCTATAGAATCCTGGTGAACAAGCATAGAACGTAGTTTCTTTATTGGTATTTTTTTAAATTTAGTTGCATTCTTATTTTTATTTGGATCAGAATCATATACACCATCAACGTCTGTTGCATTCAAAAATATGCCCGCTCTTACCTTTTCTGCAATAAGTGCAGCAGTAGCATTTGTGCTCTGTCCTGGATGAAGACCTCCTGTGACAACAATCAATCCAGAATCTGCAGCATTTGCAACTTCTTTTAGATTAACTGGAGGATGAGGGTAAGCTTTTTCCTGTAATGCATAGATCAAAAGTTTTGCGTTAAGTCTTGAAACTTCGATTCCAAGCTCATCAAGTGTTGATTCATCTGCCCCAGAGGATCTAGCGTGTGAGATATAGTGTCTTGCAATTTTTCCTCCACCTGCAATTATGATTGGCTGACAGATTTTACTTATCTTCACAAAAAACTCGGCATATTGCTTTAATGTTTTTGTATCCTCAAGACCAAACAAACTTCCAGATAATTTTATTACAATTCTTTTTTTCATTGCCTGTTTTCACCAAGAATGACGTGTGCTGCAATTTCAACCTTTTTTCTAAATTGTTGTCTTGTATAGACCCTAAGTGTATCCATAAAGCCAGAAATTGCAGAAACTAGTGGAATCTCAGATATTGGAAGCTCATAGGATTCCTTTGGACCTTCTCCTTTCTTGGTAGTAAGAATAATCGAATGTGATTCTTTTTTTGATGGAGAGAGTGGAATAGAGGGTGTTTTTGATATATCTATAAAGACTTCACATTCGTCTACCTTTGATTTTTTGGCAATCTCTTTTTGAAGTTCTTGAACGTTAACTTTGCCCATTCGTGGACGTGTAAATATTTTTTCATATACACACTTGAGCAACTTTCGTTCTTGATATTCTATAGCAAGTTGTCTTGCTCTTCGCAGATCCGCATTTCGGGGTGTAAGTGAGATAAGCTTTGAAATTACAAATTCGTCGGTAAGTTGGACATATTTTTCTAGATTATCAGTTGTGAGATCAAGTTCATTGTCTGCAAGAAGCATTGACTCAAGCAACATTACTTCTGCAGATCTTACTGTCTTGTGAAAATAGACTGCCTTGAACATTTGATATCTTGAGATCATCATTGATTCAAAAGAGTGAAGGGCTGATTTATCAAGTGAAAGTTTTTTGTTATGAACTTCAAGTGAATGGATTATTCGCATAAAATCTACTTTGGCATGTTCTGAACCTGTAAAATATCCATCACGGAGTAAATAGTCCATCATATCAGCACTCAGTCCACCAGAGATTATCTCATTCATAAATTGGTGTTTAGAATTTCCAAATGCCAGTTTACCAAGAAATGTTTTATCAAATCCTGATTTTGTTATAATATCCCCAATTTCAGATTCTAGTATGAGTCTTTGACCCATATCTTCATGAGAAATTTTCTTCTTTTTTTGTAGAACTTCTTCGAAGAGGTGTGAGAATGGGCCATGACCAATATCATGTAACAAGGCAGCCATTCGAATATTTTCAGAATCTTTGGAATCAAGATATCCTTTCTCTTTGAGAACGTTAGCTGTCTGACTTGCAATGTGCATAGTTCCAAGTGAGTGTTCAAATCTAGAGTGCTGGGCACCTGGATATACAAGATGAGCTCCTGCAAGTTGTCTTATTCTTCGTAGTCTTTGAAATACTGGCGAGTCTACCAGTTCAAGTTCATGTGGATATACCGTGATAAAATCATGAATGGGGTCTACAATTTGAAGATATTTTCTAGTCATGTTCTCATTTCATGCGTTTTAGTACAGTATTTCTCACTTGTTGATGAACTTGATCTTTGCTTTGTGATGCATTTACAATGTACCAGCCATATTTTTTTGCAAGTTTTCTGTAGGTGTTAGCAATTTTGAGTGCAAATGTTTTATCTTTCTCAAATTTATCACGTCTTTGTTTTTTTCTAGAAAATGAATCTGAAACCTTGACATCAAGTAAGATGACCATGTCTTCTTTTGGAAGACCCATGTCTAGATTTTCAAGCCACTTCAAGTCAAGTCCGTTTACTGTTCCATATACAAGATTTGATTGATAATAACGATTCATGATAACAACATAATTTTTTGAAAGAGCGTCTTGGATATCTTTTGATTTTTCCCATCTGTTTGCAGCAAGAAGACAGTGAATCACTTGTGGAAGAAATTTTCGCTTACCACTAAGAAAATTTTTGATCTCTTTTCCAACTGGAGTGGTATAGTCCGGAAAACTAAATGTTACTGATTTCTTGTGTTTAGTTTTTAAAAAATCTCTTAATAGTTTTGATTGGGTTTTTTTTCCAGCCTGGTCAAAGCCTTCGATAACTATAATCATCAAATCCTATTGAATTGGGCAGTAGATAAATTGTGAATTGAACTAAGGTTTAATAATAAAAAAGCACTAAATGTTACTAAATGGGCTTTGGTAATTACATGGTAAAAGAGGTCATGAAAGAAATAGGCAACAAGTCACGCGAGTTCTACGAATTCATTCTTCCTCCTGTAGACATGATTCTACAAAATGACAGTCTCATAGTAACAATAGACATGCCAGGCTTTGACAAAAAAGAGATTAAGCTTAGGCTAAATGGTAACATTCTCTCAATCAATGCAAAAAGAGAAGACGATACAGAAGGTACAGTTATCTGGAGACAGAGACCTAGCTTAATTGACAAAAAAGTAAGACTACCAATCGAGGTAAAAGATGATGAAGATCCAGGTGCATCTGCAAAATATCATAATGGCGTACTCACCTTTACTATTCCAACAAAGACTGGAAAAAATATTACAGTAGAATAATTAATGTTCTTTTAGCATAACAGAGATTCCCATAATTACAATAGATCCAATCATTCCAATTTCTCCAGCTAGATAATTTGTTGAATATAAAATCGTAGAGCCAACAAAGACTGCTGCAGAGAGAATACTGCCAGAAAGTAAAATGGTTCTAGATTTTGGTCTGTTTGCTTGTATGTTTTTATTTTGTTCCAAGAATTGTTGGATTTCTGGAACTATAGCAATTGCAGAATCTATTGATTTTACAAATTTATTAAATGAGATCTTGAGTTCTTCAACATATGCATCTCTTATGATATTTTCTTCTTCTAGAATATTTTGTAGTACATTGATGAATCTAAAGTTGACCTTATGTGTCAAGTATATTCCTTCAAGTATTGATGTCATCCTCATGTAAAGTGCAAGATGTTTTGGAAGCTTGAAAGGAAATCTACTCATTGTCTTGTTTGCAAGATCCATCAGTGCCCTGACTTCCATTCTATCTACTTTTGTTCCATGAAAAGCTTGAATTGAAAGTGCGATTCCTTTTTCTATAATATTTCTGTCAAATCCCGGCATGAGCATGCCAAGATCATCCATTGCAGCAACTGTTCTTGCAGGTTCTTTTTCAATTAGTGCAAGATAAAGTCTGATCAATTTCAGACGAGTTTTGCTATCCAGTCTTCCAACCATGCCAAAATCATAAAGTATCAGCGAACCATCATTTGCAACAGCAATGTTTCCAGGATGAGGGTCTGCATGAAACAAGTCATGTCTTAATAGCATCGTAAAAAACACCTTGTGTGCCCTCACAACAAGCTGTTCCCTATCAATTCCTGCCTCATCAAGTGCCTTAACATTTGTTATCTTGATACCAGGAAGGTATTCCATGGTGAGGATGTTCTGGCTTGATCTGTCATCTATTACAGACGGAATTCTTAGTTTAGGATAGCCTTCCATGTTTTTCTTTATTGCTTTAAGATTTTTAGATTCAATTCTATAGTCCATTTCTTCATGGATTGTTTCAATAAACTGTGAAAGCATTGCTTCTGCAGAATATCTAAGATTTGGATCAACAAACTTCATTGCAAACGGGATAATTTTTTTAAGAACCTGAATATCTTCTTCAACTACTTTTTCAATTCCTGGCCTTTTGACTTTGATTATAACATCTTTGCCTTGTAGCTTTGCTTTGTATACTTGTCCAAGTGATGCACCAGAAATTACGTTAGTGTCAACAAAATCAAAATTCTGATCCAATGGTCCCAGATCTTTTTCTATGATTGGTTTTACTTTGTCAAAGGATTCGGCAGGAACTTCATCTTGGAGCTTTGCAAGCTCTTCAAGATATGGTTGCGGCAAAATATCCGCTCTTGATGATAACCATTGGCCTAGTTTTATGTAAACAGGACCAAGTGATATGAATGTCTTGAGGGCTCTTCTTGCATTTTTTTTATATCTATTAAGATCAACATTTTTTCCTTGTTTTCTTACCCATTCTCTTCTATCTTTTCTTAAGGCAAATACAACAGGCATTAATTTGAGAAAGGTTCGAATTGTATGAAATTTTGAAATTGTAATTCCCTCCTAGAATTCTTTCAGCTTTTTTATAAAAGAATAACTTGCATATCCTGTTATTGCAGATACAGCAAGTCCTGCTAAAATGGATGTACTTTTTGACAGAGGTATATTTTTTTGTAATTTGTAAATACTTGACGCAACTTTTTTTCCAGTAATTATTCCACTTGCAATACCAATTAGAATTTCAGGGGCATCATGTATGAGATGACCTAATGGATCTTGTCTTGGATCAACTTTGTCCATATGAACAAGATACTTGTCGTCATATTCTCGAATGTGTAGATTTCCATAGCGATATTGTTTTGTTGCACCATTTTTTTGACCCAAGACTGTTTCTTCGGATTCATCAGGCATAAAATGGCGAACTTCTTTTGGGATTTCAATTTCATCCCATATCATGTATAAAAAAATGTCTTTCGAGTAAATATACCCTTAGCTTGATTCCTGTATTTTCTTTTCCAATGGAATTTTTTTCTTTTTTACCTTGAATACAATTCCACCAACTCCTGCTGCAATGGCAACAAGAATTACTAGCTGTAGTTGTGAGCTTACAACATTAGATTGTAGTATTACTGGTGTTCCAAACGATACAGTATCTATTTGGGTAATTGTGTGAGGTTGTAGAAGTGAATCTTTGTATGTTAACGTAACCAGAATCTTTTGATCTCCTAATATGGCTCCTGTTGTTGAGGTTGCTGGTACGTTAAATGGAGTTGGGGCGTCAATATCAAGGTCACCCATATACTGAGAAGACTCTTTTATGGTTGAACTTTCCAGTGGATCTATTGTCACTTGTCCAAATTGAGCCTTAATGTTTCCTTGGTTGAGTACATTTCCTATTATCATTTTCTGGCCGGCAATCTCTTGTACTTGTACGCCATAAATTGAGATATCAATCACAGGTCTAATATATGTGGAAAAACTCTGTTTTTCAATTATTGTTGCACCATCTTTTGTATATTGTAAATTAACATCATAGCTTACTGCTTGGTCTTGAATACTACTATCTGCAAAAACTGGAATGTATAGATTAGTACTATCCAAGGGATCAATTTCTTGTATAAACCATTTATTATCTTTGAGAATTTGCAGACCATTGGAGTTTGGTGTAATTGTGATTCCTATGTTATTCATCTTTGATGGTGTTAGGTTTTCAATTTTAAGAGTCATATTTTGCATTACTCCCATCATGATATAAGATGGAGAAGATATTTCAATAGATGACATGGTTGATGGTCCTACAATAAAGTCAACTGTTCTTGATGTTGTAATTTGGTTTCCTTGTCCATCAAAGTATGTTATTGAAAATTGCGGATGAAGTGTTTGACCTGCCATGCTTTGCGGAATAAATGCATTTAACGAAAAAGTATTAGCTGAGTTAGGTTGTACATTTCCTACATCCCAGCGATTTTGATCTATCACTATACCAGATGACGAACTAGCGTTTTGTTGTAGAAGAGTAACTACAACACTATTTAGTGGAGCAGTACCTGGATCTGAAACTTTTATTGCTACTGCATTATTTGATGCTGGTTGTAAGAATGGATTATCTGCTTTAACATTAAGCGTACTTTTTCCTGTTAGTTTGAAATCAAAGTCAAAGAAGATTTGACGCTGTCCATTTTCTCTGACTATTGTATATGTCAGTTTTACTGTTCCAGAATAGTCGTGTATCGGTAGTGACTTGTCCACATTTAGGTAGAATGTGAGCGCAAATGAACTACCAGCAGGTGCAGTTTGAGCATTCTCAGCCTCAATTACTCCTCCTGCTGATGTACCAGATGAAAATTGTGCAGGTAGATCTAGGAATCCATTAATTCCAGTAATGTCTTCAGTACCTATATTTGAGAATATCATTGTAAATGGAACATTTTGATCCCCTGGTTGGACCTCAATCTTTTGGTTTTGATATCCAAAGTATGAATCAAGAAGCTTGACGTCGACAAAATCGTGCTCAAATGGTGATGCGCCGGGTGGAAGTGGCCCTGGCATATTTTGGGCATAAATTGGCATTATCAATTGTCCTCCAAGTAATACTGCAATCAGCAAAATTGTTTTGTAGATCATATCGAACTTGTCTCCAGCTCTTCTTCCTCTAGAATTCTGCCATCTTTTATTGTTACTACTTTGTCAACCTCACCAAATTGTGGCCTCTCATGTGTAATAATGATAAAAGTCTGCTTAAGCTTCCTGTTCAATGATTTTAGAAGATGTACTGTAGTCTCTGCAGATATTGAATCCAAGCTTCCAGTTGGTTCGTCAGCTAAAACAATGGCTGGCTTGTTTATCAAAGCTCGTGTAATGGCAACTCGTTGAGCTTGACCTCCAGATACTTTATTTGCAAATTTATTAAGTTGTGATTCAAGTCCGACGGTTTTAAGAAGCATCTTTGCTTCTTCCTCTGATCCTTCGAGGGAGCCATGAATCTTTCTTGGTAAAATGACATTCTCTAAAACTGTCAAGTCAGTTAATAGATTTGAGAATTGGAATATGAATCCAAGCTTTGAATTTCTAAACGATGCAAGTTGATCATCATTAAGAGTTGAAGTATCTACTCCATCAATTAGTACAGTACCGCTTGTTGGCCTATCAAGTAGACCTATCATGTTCAGTAGTGTTGTTTTACCACTACCGGAGCTGCCTACTATCAACATAAACTCGCCTCTCTTAACAGTGAGATTGATATTTTGTAATGCCCTAACTGTGGTTTCACCTTCACCGTATACCTTCTCCAGATTGCGAATTTCCAGTACGTTATCAGGCAGTTCGCATAGCCTCCACTGGTTGTAGTTGTGTAGCTTTGAATGCCGGGTATATCGATGCTATAATAGTAAGCGAAAATGCCAAGATATCGGTTTGAATTAAGCCTGGCCAGTTATATGAGACCTCCAAAGCTAGACTTCCATTAAATGTCATATGAGTCTCTTTTGCATAAGTGGTAAAACCTAGTGCCATAGCTGTTCCTACAATGACTCCTAAAGTGCCTATCACTATTCCCTGAAAGATAAATATCATAAGAATATCTTTCCTTTTCGCACCGATTGCCCTCAGTACACCAATATCACGTGTCTTGTTTGCTACTTGCATCATCTGGATTGTTACAACACCAAAGGCAGATGATACCATTCCAAAAAGTCCTACTAGGTTAATTAATGCAATACCTGACTTAAAACCACTGAGTTGTGTTTCTGCTGCTTGTTGTATTGTCTGAGCTTTGAAATTATCAGCACTTGATGGAAATGCGTCAAGAAAAAGTGCCCTAGTGAAATTTGCCTTTGTTGGATCATTTAATCTGACAAGAATTTCTGAGGTTTGGCCCGGCCTTTGTATCATCTCTCGCATTGTATCAATATTGATTATTGCACCGTTATCATAGCCGTTATTGCCGGCTGTCTGAGATGTTCCAACAATCACAAATCTTTTGAGTACATCGTTACCAAATTGATCACGAACTTTTAGTTTTACAGTATCTCCAATTTTTGGATATCCAAGATCTCGGTCAACAAGTATTCCTAAAACTATCGAGTCTCTTGTTGAGACATACTGACCTTTTACAGCTTGAAATAAGGTAGATGCTTCTATATCCCATTGCGGCTTTACTCCGACCAGTTGAAATGGAACATTATTGTCCTGAATTAGTTGGCCATTTACTGTTGCATTTATGGAATATACGTTTGTGAATAGTCTTGGTGCTGCTGCTTGAACCCACGGAATTCTATCAAGCCAGTTTACCAACATAAAATCATTTCTTGAAATAAAATCTCCTCTTTTTGTAATGTACACGTGTCCATACCTATAGTTGACCAAATCTCTCACAATGGCATCATACAGACCTTGGAAGATTACGGAATTTACTGAAACTACCAGTATAGCAATAGCAATTGCCAGACAAGCTGCAATCAAGCTGCCTTTTTTTCTTGTGATAAATCTAATGCCTATCTGGGCTCTATAATCCATAAATGATCAAGGAATAGTCTGATATTTAACGTTATATCATAGTAATTCCACTATATCAGACATTAATATATACAAGATGTTTGTTTTGATATAATTAAGGAGACATTACTATAAGAAATGGACAAATTAGATATACAAATTCTTTCACATTTGCTCAATAATTGTAGAAAACCAGATCGTCAGATAGGCAGTGAGATTAGCATCTCAGGTGTTGCTGTCAAATCAAGAATACAAAAAATGATTCAAAATAAAATAATTGAAGAGTTTGCCTTGAAAATTGAACCACCTGTTTTGGGGTTTAGTGTTTTGTATTTTGTAGTAATTGGAAAAGAGATGGACCACATTTTAGATCAAATAAGATTGGTTGGAGAACCGTTTTATGTTGTTCCATGTGTTGGCGGAGTTACTGTTTGCAGTATTGTGGTAAAAGAAGATCCTGCTAAAAAGATGGAGCTTGCTCAAAACTTGTTACGTGATGTTAGAGTGCTTAGCATATTTGAAGCAAAAAATCCAGATATAAGATCAGATCTGACAAAAACAGATATTGAGATAATTGATATTTTACTAAAAGATCCAAGATTAAAGATAGAAATGATTGCAAAAAAATCCGGTTTTTCAACAAAGACTATAGCCAGATCGCTTGAAAAATTACAAAATGATGAAGCGATACAATTTACGTTGATATACAATCCAAAAAACATGGGAGAGTTTATTCCATTTGCAGTTTTGGTTGGAGTAAAAGGAGACATTAAAAAAACACTTGTAAAACTTGACAACGTATTTTCAGAATCATTTTTACAAAAGCCATTTGTGCACATGAACCAGATTGTTCTATTCATGTATACAAATAATGTGTACAAGATGGATGATCTTGCTCAAAAGGTACATGAAATTGATGGTATACAGTCAGTTGATCTTTTCATGCCAAAGACTATAACATTTCCACAAAAATGGGCAAGAGATGCAATTGTACAAGCAAAGAAATCAAAGAGACTTCATCTTATGTCTGAGATACATTCATAACATATTATTTTGTAATTTTATAAAATGAGAAAAAATGTCTTCAAAGGAAGAGTTCTCTCACTGAGTCTTTACACTTTATCCATCAATAAACGTAAAGTTACAAGAGAGGTAATAGAGCATCCAGGTGCAGCTGCAATACTTGCCATCGAGGATGGTAAATTACTACTTGTAAGACAGCATAGATTTCCGCATGGATATGTACTTGAAATTCCCGCAGGAACACTGGAAAAGGGAGAAAAACCCCTAAAGTGTGCCTATAGAGAACTTCGTGAGGAGACAGGATATACGGCAAAGAAGATGACCCCTTTGATCAAGTACTATCCTTCAATTGGTTACAATACAGAAATCATCCATTGTTACGTTGCATCAGGAATCAAAAAAGTTGGCAGTCTGCAGCTTGATCATGATGAAATAATGTCTATGGTTAAGATTGATTTCAAAAAAGTAATCAGGATGATAATGTCTGGAAAAATTACCGACTCAAAGACAATATGTGCTGTCTTGACATATGCAATAAAGAAAAAATATCAAGTATAAACTGGCTTTACTAAGTCTGCAACATCTGCCCAACATCTTGACAATTTTTCAAATGTAAATACAAGATTTATCAATTGCATTGATCCTTGCTTTTTTGGATCAAGTACTGATCTAACACTTGAGATCTTTTTTTGATAATTTCTATAAAGTGTTATTGCCTCAATTGCAAGCTTTCTATTGTTTTCAATAAATGATGTAATTGATTTTTCGTGGACATCTTCTATCTCAGTTGCAACATTATAGAGTTTCTTCATATCAGTTTTTGGTATTGCCAACTCTGAGATAGAATGTGCTAGTTCAATAATTGTATCACCAGCAGTCTCTAACAAGTTTGCAGCTACTCTATAGTCTAGAATATCTATATTTCCCAAATTTAGTGCAGTGGCAAGTTTCTTATCAACCATTGCACTTCGAATTAATCTTACAAGCAAAAAATATTGTCTGTCAATTTCATCATCTCTGCTTGACATTGTTTGTAATACTGACTTGTCATCTGATATAAGACAGGATATTGTATCACGAAACATTCCAAGAACAATTGAGCTCATTCTCTTTAGGATTTTATCTGGACTCAGTGTTGTTGCATCTAATAGAAATTGTACATTTACATTTGATGCGTCCTCTTCAACTATCTCCATTCCAACAAGTCTGCGCATTAATCTTCGAATCTTTTCTCTGTCTTCGACTGAGATTGATGATTTTCCTTTTATCTTGATTATATCGTAACCGATTAGATACGCACCTGTAACATATGCACTGATATTTTCTTGTTTTGAAACGGGGTATTCTATTACAACTTCATTTGGGGGTCTGCTACCACCAGTTGGAGTAATTGAGACACTGTTGGTTCCGGTTTCAATCTCGACCTCATCACTTTTTTCAAGTTTGTTTGCTTGAACCCACTCTATTGGGAGAGATACTAGTATGCTACTTCCTATCCTTTGCAGGCGTCGAATGAATTTAGTCAATTTATACTAATTTATATTATTTAATGATCATTTTTATATTTTTTCACTAGTTTAAGCTAGCTATGCAAGCAGTAGCTTTTGCACCAGGCCATATCACAGGATTTTTCAAGGCAGAAGTAGAACCAAGAGAGCCTGAGCAAAAAGGCTCAATCGGTGCAGGATTTTGTATCAAAGAAGGTGTAACTACAAAGGTAAAGGTGACAAGCTCTGACAAACCAGGATTTAAGATTACAGTTATTGGTTACAAGTCAGATAACACTCAAGTTTCAGAATTTGTTGTAAAGGAATTTTTTAAAATTATAAAAGGAAAGTATTTTTTAGATATTGAGCATTACACCACAATTCCAGTGGGTTATGGTCTTGGCTCAAGTGGTGCTGTTGCACTAAGTTTGGCATTTGCATTAAACAAGGCACTTGGAACAAATCTATCCAGAACAAAGATAGGTCAGATTGCACATAATGCAGAAATTTACTGTAAGACAGGTCTTGGAACAGTATTATCGTCATATCATGGAGGATTTGAAATTAGAACAAAACATGGAGCTCCAGGAATTGGAAGCCTACAAAAAATTCACACAGATCATTCTGCAATTGTAATTTGCTTTTCTCCAATATCAACAAAACAATTTATCAAGACTGAACTCTCCAAGATAAATGGTCTAGGGGGGAAAATGGTTACAAAATTATTAAAATCAAGAGATCAAATGGAATTTTTGGACATGTCACTTGAATTTGCAAAGTATGTTGATGTCATTACACCACAAATGCAGCAAGTAATTGATGACTTATCACGAAACGGATTCAAGTCCGGAGTTGCAATGTTTGGAGAGACTATCTTTACATTAGTCCCAAAAACAAAAGAATCTCAAGTAATAAAAATTTTAGAAAAATATGATGGAATGATAATCAAGACAGAGATAGACAAGAGTGGAGCTAGAGTCTCCTAGTGTTAATTCCAAAAACACATCCTAGGGCTGCATCCTTGCATATCAGAGAAAAGCTTGTCCAAGGGTTTAGAGACGGTCTGGTTGTAGAAGAAGGCCTTTTGGCTCATGGAAGGGGTGAGATGTTTGATTATCTCATTGGAGAAAAGACTACAAAGACTTCTCACAAGGCAATCAAGGCTGCAGCAATAGCACTTGTCATGGCTAAATTGCCTGTAATATCAGTAAATGGTAACCTTGCTGCACTCTGTACAAAGGAGATAGTAGAACTATCAAAAGTTACAGGCGCAAAAATTGAGATAAATCTGTTTTATGCAAGTGAGAAACGAAAAAAGATCATAGCCCAGTACTTGAAAAAAAATGGCGCTAAAGAAATATTGGGAATTGATACTAAATTTTCAAAGAGTATTACTAAACTTGACAGTGCAAGAAGAATTGTAGATAAATGCGGAATATTTTCTGCAGATGTAGTACTTGTACCATTGGAAGATGGCGATAGAACAATTGCATTAAAGAAATTTGGAAAAAAAGTAATTACATTTGATCTGAATCCAATGTCACGAACTGCACAGACTGCAGATATCACAATTGTAGATAATGTCATACGAGGGATGAAAATACTAATTGATACTTGTAAAAAATTATCAAAAGAAGATCTGGAAAAGAAGCCAAAGTTTGACAATAAAAAGAACTTGAAAAAATCAATTCTCATCATAAGAAAAAACTTGAGGAAAATGGCCAATGCCTAAATCTGTAAGAGATATTTTATTGATGAAAAATTCTAAAAAGATCACTGTTATCACCGCATATGATTATACCATGTCCCAACTTTGTGACAAAGCTGGAGTTGACATGTTACTTGTAGGTGATAGTGCCGGAATGGTGATGTTAGGATATGACAATACAATTCCTGTTACAATGGATCAGATGTGTCTTTTTACAGAAGCAGTTGCAAGAGGAAGACAGAATGCTCTTGTTATTGCAGACATGCCTTTCATGTCATACCAATCCAGTAAATCACAGGCAATTGAAAATGCTGGTAAATTAATCAAGTCAGGGGCAGATGCAGTAAAGCTTGAGGGCGGAGTTGAGATTAAAGATACAATACATGCAATTGTTGAGATTGGAATTCCTGTAATGGGACATATTGGATTTCAGCCTCAAACTACAACATTGCAAGAAGGCTATAGGATTCAGGCAAAGACAAAAGATGCTGCAGTTAGACTAATTGAATCTGCCAAAGCCCTTGAAGAGGCAGGCGTATTCAGTATAGCACTTGAGATGGTAACAAAGGAGGTCTCAAAGATTATTTCAAGTTCTATTAGAATTCCAACAATTGGTATTGGTTCTGGACCTGATTGTGATGGACAAGTGCTTGTAGTTCATGATGTTTTGGGCTTGTATGAAAAAATAAAACCAAAGTTTGCAAAAAGATATCTCGAGTTATCTTTAGACATTGTAAAAGCTGTCGAGTCTTACAAAAATGATGTAGTGTCAGGCAAGTTTCCTGGTATAGAACACTCTTTTTTCATGGATAAATCTGAACTGGAGAGGCTGAAAAAAGAACTTGTCTAAAAAACATCCTTCTTTAGATATAGTAGGATCTGATGGTACTGAGCTTGTAGGAAAGAAAATTATTTTGTGCATATCAGGAAGTGTTGCAGCATACAAGTCAATTGAACTAGCTAGATTGCTGATGCGACATGGAGCAGATGTTACTTGTGTTGCAAGTAAAGCTGCAACTGACTTGATAAAACCAAGCTACTTCAAATGGGCAACAGGAAATGAAGTAATTACAAAATTAACTGGAGATTTGGAGCACATCAAGGTTGCAGATTACAAACAGTCTGATTGTATAGTAGTATACCCATGTACTGCAAATACACTTGGCAAATTAGCAAATGGAATTGATGATACTCCAATCTCTACCGTGTTAAGTGTTGGATTGGGTTCCAAGATTCCAATTGTCATAGGACTTGCAATGCATCAGGCAATGTATGAAAATCCTGCAGTTGTAAAAAATATTGAATTTCTAAAAAATAAAGTTGATTTTATTTCTCCAAACTTTGTTGAGGGAAAAGCAAAAGTTGCAGAACCTGAAGAGATACTTGATTATACGTTACAAAAGTTTGGTTCCTCATCTGTTCTCAAGGGGAAAAAAGTGCTCATCACTGCAGGTCCTACCATAGAGTATATCGATCCTGTGAGAGTTATAACAAATCAAAGTACTGGTAAGACCGGAGTATTACTTGCATCAGAATTTGTCTCAGCTGGCTCCAAGGTCACTATAATTTATGGCCCTGGAATAGAGATTCCACCAAAAGGTGCCAAGGTAATACGAGTAGAGACCAGTTCTGAAATGAGTAATGCGTTAAAAAAAGAGCTACGACAGAAATTTGATATTGTGATACTTGCAGCAGCTGCATCTGACTATACACCAGAAAATCCAAGCAAAACTAAACTTGACAGTGATCTTCTTAGAATTTCTTTGAAACTAAAAAGAGTACCCAAGATGATTAATGATATAAAAAAAATTCAGAATAATGTTTTTCTTGTAGGATTTAAGGCAGAAGCTAATGTTTCAAAAAGAGATCTGATAGAAAAATCAAGAGAGAAAATTACACAATCAGGTTGTGATCTTGTTATTGCAAATGACATTGGTACAAGACGATACAAGAAAAATCCTGATTACAATAATGTGATAGCTGTTAATTCAAAAACTGCTACTGAATCAGGATGGAAGAGTAAATCAAAAATTGTGAAATTCATAAGAAATAAAATAGAAAAACAAATTTCATACTAAAGATCATATTGTAAAGGCCTAATTAGTTTAAACTTTCCATCTGGATCCATTTCAAATAATTGAGAAGTTTCACTTGGATTATCTTGTCTATGCTTTGACAAAAATACCATACAGGTATATTTATTCAAATATGGACATGCCTTGATGAGATCATTTAAAGAAAAAGGTTCCATTAACTTGTCTGCCTTTATTGCCCTAACAATTGTTCTATAAATAACATGTACTGCCATAGTATTCAGATACACTAAGTACTGTTTGAATATTGTCCTAGTTAGATTACAATCAATTCTTTTGTAAACTTGTGCATAACTTCGACCTTGTTTCCAACTATAACAGAATCTTCGATTCTTACACCAAACTTTCGTGGAATGTATATTCCAGGTTCTACAGTTACTGTCATGTTTTTCAATAATACAGCTTTGCTTGATGGACCAAGATTTGGAAGTTCATGTACCTCAAGTCCGATACCATGACCTGTGGAGTGGATAAAATATTTTCCATACTTTTTCTTTTCAATTACTTGTCTACAAGCATCATCTACAGATTTGCAGGACATATTTGGTCTGACAGCTTTTAGTCCGGCTTCTTGTGATCGTCGTACAATCTCATAGACTTTTTTTGCTTCTGCTGATACTGAGCCAAGACCAAATGTTCTAGTTGCATCAGAGACATATCCTTTGTATCGTAAAGTAAGATCAACTACAATCATGTCACCGCTTTTGAATTTTCGATCAGTTACTTGTGCATGCGGTAAAGAACCATTTGGACCACCTGCAATAATCAACGGATGTAGTGTTGATTTGTAACCAGTAGAAAACATTCCTCTCTCCATTGCATATTGCATCAATATGGTTTGAAGTTGAGCCTCTGACTGGCCTATCATCAATTCATCTACACACATCTCGTACATTTCATCTAGTATCGAAGATGCCTTTAGTAATAGAGCAATCTCTTGCAAGTCTTTTACTTGTCTTGCACGATAAAATGGATCAGTTGAAGAACGCACCGAAGTAAGGGATCTCTTTAGGCTCTCTACTATGTTGTAACTGTCGCTGTCTGTACACACCTTTCTATCCCTTAGCATTTTGACAAGTGTAGCAAGAGAGCCCTTTCCACGCTCAGACTTGACTACATCACAACTGGTAGATTCGTCCTTTGCACGTCCCATCTCAAGCTCTGGGGAGACAATAGTACAGCCAGTTTTATCCAATATTCCAATTGCTTCGCCCCAAAATCCAGTCATGTAAAATAGATTTTCAGGCTCAAAGGCAACTAACGTATCACATCCCATATCATTACAATATTTTAGCAGATTCTTTCTGCGTTGATTCAATACAACAATTCAAACCCTTTACTATTTTACATTTGCTGGAAGGTTTAGATATTGGAAAAAGGCTTTCTGGATTTGTGGAAGAGAGAAAGAAAGTTGTAGCATTACTATCAGGAGGACTTGACAGTAGACTAGCGGTAAAAATGATGCAAAATCAAGGATTTGATGTTACTGCTGTTGCAATAAAAACTCCGTTTTGCGATTTTGATTGTGGAAGAGGTTGTGGATTTGAAATTAGAGAGACTGCAGACTCACTAGGTGTTGATCTAAAAACTGTATATCTTGGCGATGACTATATCGAGATGTTAAAAAATCCAAAGCATGGTTTTGGTTCCGGCATGAATCCATGCATTGATTGTAGATCAATGATGTTCAAGGCTGGTAAAAAAGTAATGGATGACATTGGTGCAGAATTTATCATATCAGGTGAAGTTCTTGGTCAAAGACCAATGAGTCAATTTGCTCCAGCACTGAAAACAATAGAAAAAGAATCTGGACTAGAAGGAATCATAGTAAGACCGCTTTCTGCCGCATTGTTACCACCAACACAGCCTGAAATTGATGGAATAATAAAAAGAGAAAATCTTGGAATGATCCGTGGACGTTCAAGAAAGGAACAATTGAAGATGGCAAAAGAATTTGGTTTTGACAATCCACCAAATGCAGGTGGTGGATGTTTGTTAACTGATCCAGCATTTGCAATTAGAGCAAAAGATCTTTTCTATCATATTGAGACACCAACAACAAATGATATTGATCTTCTAAAGATTGGAAGACATTTTAGATTTGATGAAAAAACAAAATTAATTGTTGGAAGACACAAGGATGAAAATGAAATGCTAAAAGCTCTTGCATTACATGGTGATGTTTTGTTTGATACAAAGGATCATGTTGGTCCAATCTCAATGCTGCGTGGCGAGGATTCCCAGAAAAATCTCAAATTAGCTGCAGCTATCACATTACGATATTCTGATGCACCAAAGGACTTGGCATGCATAGTACTAACAGAAAAGAATGATACAAAATCAGAGATTTCTACTACCTCAGTTGCAGAATCAGAATACCTCCAGTATAGAATTTAGTCATGCAACGTAATCTGTGAATTGCATTTGACTGCAAAGACTTTTTGAGGGAGTTGATCGCTTACAAATGGTATGCAGACACAAAAGGCTCCCACTTACCTCAAGGCAATAACTTTGAGGGATTATAGTGATGTTCACAGTGTAAAAGAGGATATCAAAAAGGGAATGATTTTAGTTCTTAGGGTAACCCCACTTGCACAAAAAAATGTGGATGAGCTTAGAAAGGCAGTAGAAGAGATCTACAATATTGCAAAAAATGCAGATGCAGATATTGCAAGACTTGGCGAAGAAAGGATCATTGTTACTCCATCTGGAGTAAAGATCTGGAGAGCCGAGTACGATCTAAAGTAGTCTAATTCCTTCTTGTACTTGTGGACAAGTTGTTGCAATTCTAAACATTCTGTGTACTGAGCTTGCCAAGTTTTCACACTTGCGTCGCTCACCGTGATTTACAATTACTCTTCTAAGTTTTGGTCTGAGTCGGTGGATATATGACATTAATTGGTTGTAATCACTATGACCACTAAATCCATCAAGTTTTTCAGTTGAACAGTTAATATTGATTACTTCAATTTTTCCGTCTTTTCCAACAACAGAGACTTGTCTTGAGCCATCAAGAACTCTTCTTCCTAGAGTTCCATTTACTTGGTATGATACAAACAAGATCTTGTTTTTCTGAATTGGTGCAATATTTTTAAAATATTCAAGCACTGGTCCACCTTCTAACATACCAGATGTTGCCAAGATTATAGATGGTCCTTCACGCAACGGTTCTTCTCTTGCATCAGAATGTTCAATGTTTGTAAAATATTCAGAATCAAATGGATTATCATCTGTCTCAAGGATCTTTTGTCGAAGTTCTCGTGCAAGATATTCTGGATACGATTCATGAATTGCAGTTGCCTCTGAGATCATTCCTTCTGTAAATACAGGAGCTTCCACTAGTTGTCCTTGTTTCATGTATTGATCGATTACCATCAGTAGTTCCTGTGCACGACCTACTGCTGGAATTGGAATGAGTACCTTTCCACCATTTCGTAATGTCTCATTTACGGATTTGATAAATGCGGCTTCTACTTCTTCTCTTGTTGACTGGATGTCTTCTTTTGCACCATAAGTACTCTCAATTAGCAAGGTTTCAACTCTTGGAAAGTTCCAAGAGGCACTCTCAAATAGCATAGATTTTCCATATTTTAGATCTCCCGTATAGACAAAGTTGTGGTTACCGTTTCCTATATGAAAGTGGCAGCTTGCAGAACCCAAAATGTGTCCTGCATTTGAGAATACTAGTTTGATATCAGGTGAGATGTCAGTTACAGTTCCATATGATAATGGTATGGTCTGCTTCATGACCTGCTTTACATCACGCTCAGAATATAGCGGAACTCTACCTTGTGCTGCTGCAACTTTAATCGCATCAAGCTGAATTAGGTTCATCATAGGCAGGGTTGGCTCCGTACAATAGACAGGACCCTTGTAGCCATACTTGAACAAAACTGGCAGAAATCCCGTGTGGTCCAGATGAGCATGGCTGATTACTACGGCATCAAGTTCATCAAGTGTTATGTTTGGCCAGTCAAGTCTAGGATATGCATCTATTGGATTTCTTGCACCTGGATTTATTCCACAGTCAATTAGGATCTTGCTTTCATGAGTGGTAAGCAACATACAGGATCTTCCTACTTGACTAAACCCTCCCAATGTCATTAGTGATACTTCGGCATCCTCAGAGAGTTTTGGTCTGAATATTTGCTCACCTACCTGTCTGAGGTGTTTGCTTCTCTCAGTTGAGGAAATTTTTAGATTATAATTGATAGTTTGAATTGTAGAAGATTGACTTGCAGTTGCCTTTCTAATTCGTACTCTCCAGCCAGTCTTTGAGACAATTTCTGGCATGTTAAAGGCTTCAGGATTGTTAAGAAGCCATGGACGCTTTACGTCAACTGTCATTTCACCTGTTGCAGTATCAAAGAAAGTTCCTCCAAGTTCTGCTTCTTTTGGAAGCATTTGAGTTAGGATCTGTCTTGATTCTTCCTCATTTTTTCGGATTGATTCTTCTGTTCTAACTACAATTCTTTTTTTGATGATATTTACCATGTTAGAGATTACTTCATTGTGTTCCATCAGATATTTTGGATTCTTTGTATAGATTGCAATCCTAGGTCCTTCATAATCTATCTTGGTTACATCAGCTTCTTTTGGTATACTTTGCAGTATTGTTGCCATTATGTTTTGGGCTGGAGATAGTTCACGTTGTGCTAATTTTCTTTGCATTAAATCACTAAAGCGTAATTATGGCCTTTTTCTGGTCTTTTGTTAAGAGTCGGTATCCTTGCTTGTCGATTACTGCGACATTAATTCCGTCACCGGTTCCAATGTTTCTTGTGATTGCAGCTTTTACTGCTCTTAGGGCAATTATTTTTCCCTCCTCTACTGTTAGGCCATCACGATACTCATTTTCCAAGAGACCATATGCTACTGGAGAACCACTTCCAGTTGTTACGAATGTTTTTTTATCAAGTGATCCAAACATATCAATGTTGTAAAGTGCTGGACCCTGTTTGTCGTATCCTCCAACGAGGATATCAGCAATAAATGGATAGTATCTATTTTGGAAGAAGATCAATGATGCAAGTCTTGCAATTGATTTGATTGGTAGAACTTCTTGTTTTTCTATTCTATGAATGTTTGAGTGATACCGCAACATATCTGTAACATTTTGTGCATCTGCAACACCACCTGCAATCGTCATTCCTGCATGATTATCGATCTTTTGGATCTTCATAGTATTGTTATTTGCTATAAAATATCCTGCGCTTGCTCTCATATCTGCGCATAAAACTACTCCGTCGGTACAGTGTATTCCAACTGTAGTTGTTCCGTGGTATGTGTGTTGTTCGATATAGTCTGACAAATAACTTACTCCTAACTTGAGATACTGTCAGTTTAGAATTCTCCCGCTTAAATAACTTTGGATCATCTAGGATATCGATAAATAACCAAGTTTCAAGTGAAAACCATGGCTTCTCATATAATGGAGCTACCAAGAAAGATACTCATAGGTGAGAACAACATTTCAGATGTAGGGAATTTTCTCGTAGGCCTATCAGATCCAAAGAAGGTTTCTCTAGTTTCAGGCGACCGAGTAAGAAAAATTACAGACAAGAAGATTTCAACTTCACTTTCAGATTCAAAAATCAAGTTCGTGTGGCATCGTAGTACAAGTAATGATGTAGAATCTGCAAATAAAACACTTTTTGATATAAAGAAAGACAAAAGCGACTTGATTATTGGAATTGGTGGAGGCAGGTCTGTTGACATTGCAAAAATGATTGCGTTTACACTAAAGAAACCATTTGTGAGCATTCCAACCTCTGCTTCACATGATGGTATTGCAAGTCCTTTTGTTTCCTTGCGTGGGGACAAGCCATATTCTATTATTGCAACAGCACCACTTGGAGTCTTTGTAGATATTGCAATTCTAAAGAAAGCTCCAAGAAGACTTTTAGCTAGCGGTTGTGGTGATCTTATGGCTAAAGTTACTGCAGTACGAGATTGGGAACTTGCAAGAGATGAAGTGGGAGAATATTTTGGAACTTATGCAGCAAATTTAGCATCCATGAGTGCAAAGATAGTTATAGATAATTCAAAAAATTTCAAGAAAAATCCAGATGTTAGAATGATTGTTGAAGCTTTGATAAGTTCGGGTGTGGCTGCATGTATTGCAGGAAGTAGTAGGCCATGCTCTGGAGCAGAACATTTGTTTTCTCATGCAGTTGATCATTTAAAACCAGGAATTGGTCTACATGGAGAAAAGTGTGGTATTGGTGCAATATTGATTGCAAAGATTCAGGGACAAGATTGGAAAAAAATAATTCAAATGCTAAAAAATGTCGGAGCACCAACTAAAGCAAAAGAGATTGGACTTGAGCCAGAGATTCTTGCAAAAGCATTGACAATTGCTCAATCATTAAGACCTGAAAGATATACAATTCTAAGTAAGGTAAAGATGAATGAAGAAAAAGCTATAGAGATTGCAAAAAGTACTGGTGTACTATAGTTCTAAGCTGCTTTCGGCTCAGCTGGCTTTACTTCTGCTGGTTTTTCTTGTTTTGGCTTGTTGTACGTATCAATAAAGTTAACTTTCTCTAGTTTTATTACAAATTTGAAAATTTCATTTGCGATTGCTCGTTTGACAATCTGGAGACCTTCCATCATCATTGCTTCTTCAGGGATATTTACATCAAGTTCTGTTCCTTTAATCTCAAACTTGATCTTTGATTCTTCAATTGGGAATCTTCTTTTGAGTAATCCCAAGACCTTGTCTTGGTCTGTATCTAGTGACTTGATAACATTAAGATCATAAACGATTGTTTTTCCTGCAAATCTGTGATTAAAATCTACTTGTACTCTTCCTGAACCGATAAATCTTACAATTCCAGTTCTTTCATCAAGTTCTATGGTGTCTCCTACTGTAACCTTTTCCGCATCTTCTCCAAGTTTTCTAAGTGGAAC
>Ga0209415_10001949_pt1 | contig 39132 bp, 36 predicted proteins | sample PeaSoiSIISIP2007_FD_187696 | JGI IMG/M metagenome (GOLD analysis project Ga0209415, IMG submission 187696) | Peat soil microbial communities from Weissenstadt, Germany - SII-SIP-2007 (SPAdes) (version 2) | ecosystem: Environmental > Terrestrial > Soil > Wetlands > Peat | place: Germany...
CGGGCTGCCGGGATTTGAACCCGGGACCTCTTGCACCCCAAGCAAGCGCGCTAGCCAGGCTGCGCCACAGCCCGAATGTATCAGTCTAGCACCTCGTCGCAAGTTTACCCTTACGCTGCTCCGCGCTACCATCCCTATATATGGAGCGAGACGGAATCCGGACCTGCGACTCCTGCGGCCAGAGAATCCCGCCGATGTCCAAACTCGCAACACGACAGGACGGCCCGGACGGCAAAGACGTGTGCCTCGCCTGCCAGATCCGCGTCGCCCAGATCGAGAAGGGACTCCGGCACTAGAAACTCCATGAAGCTTGCCCTCCTGCTCTTCGCGACAACGCTGACCGCCTTCGCGCAGATGACCGAAGTCTCGGGTGAACGCATCCGCGCACACGTCAAATTTCTCTCGAGCGACTTGCTTGAAGGCCGCGCTCCGGGCTCGCGCGGCGGCGACCTCGCTACCGAATACATCGCGACCCAGTTCGCGCTGCTCGGCCTGAAACCGGCGGGCGATAGGGGGACGTATTTTCAGAAATTCACATTGGTCGGCGTCGATCCGCAGCCGGATGCTCAGTTGAGCTTTTCTCCCGATAAGGGCGCTACTACGTCTCTAAAGTGGCTCGACGAATTCGTCGGCGTCACTTACCAGCAGCGCACGGACGCGCAGTTCGATGCGCCCGCGGTGTTCGTCGGGCACGGGATCGTCGCGCCCGAGTACAAATGGGACGACTATCAGGGCATCGACGTGCGCGGCAAAGTGGTTGTGCTTTTTACCGGCGAGCCGCCATCGGACGATCCGAAGTTCTTTACCGGGCGTGCGCTTACCTACTACGGGCGCTGGACCTATAAATACGAAGAAGCCACGCGTCACGGAGCCGCCGCCGTCATCATCATCCACACGACTCCCACGGCCAGTTACGGCTGGGATGTAGTGCGCTCCTCGTGGGGTCGCGAAGACCAGGAAGTGAAGCTGGCTCCGGGCGAGGCGGCGTTAGCGTTCGCCGGGTGGGTGACCAAGGACGTGGGCGAGAAACTTGCGGCCAGCGCCGGCAGCACTGTCGATCAGCTCCTGAAACGTGCCGATACGCCCGGTTTCCGCGCCATCGAGCTTCCCCTACGGATTCGCGGACGCGCGCCCGCCAAGGTCCGCACCGTCGAAACCAGCAACGTGATCGGCAAGATTGAGGGCAGCGACGCCAAACTGAAAGAGGAAGCCGTGGTCTTCAGCGCGCATTGGGATCACCTGGGTATCGGCGAACCGGTTAACGGCGATCGCATCTACAACGGCGCGCTCGATAACGCTTCCGGGTGCGGCATGCTGATCGAAATCGCGAGGGCGTGGGCGGCGTTGCCCCAGAAACCGCGCCGATCGGCGATCTTCCTGGCCGCGGCGGCGGAGGAAGCCGGATTACGCGGATCCTATTATTACGGGCAGAATCCCGTGGTTCCCGCCGGCAAGACCGCTGTGGGCCTCAACTTCGACATGTTCCTGCCTTACGGCCGGGCGCGCGATGTCACTGTGAACGGCGCGGAACGAACCACGTTGTATCCCATCGTGCAGGAAGCGGCGAAGCGCATGGGCCTCACCATTTCGCCCGACTCGCGCCCGGAAGCCGGACTCTACTACCGCTCGGATCATTTTTCGTTCGCGCGGGTCGGGATCCCGTCCTTTTCGATAGATCCGGGCGAGGACCTGGTCGGCAAGCCGCCGGGCACCGGCCACAAACTCATCGAGGAGTTTAACGAGAAGAATTATCACCAACCGTCGGATGAATACCACGAAGATTGGGACTTTTCGGGCATGGAGCAATATGCCCAATTCGGTTTGCTGATCGGCGTGAACGCCGCTAATTCGCCTAAGCTGCCCACCTGGCGCGCGGGCGATGAGTTTCTGCCCGCCCGCCAGAAGAGCGGCGTAAATTAGTAGAATTACGGAGTTATGGCACTCGATCCCGGCACGCATTTAGGTCCTTATGAAATCCTGAGCCAACTCGGCGCCGGCGGCATGGGCGAGGTCTATCGTGCCCGCGATCCGCGTCTGGGCCGCGATGTCGCCATCAAGGTGTCAGCTCAAAAATTCAACGAGCGTTTTGAGCGGGAAGCGAAAGTAGTCGCATCGCTCAACCACCCCAATATCTGCGCGCTGTACGATGTCGGGCCGGACTACATCGTGATGGAGTTGGTGGAAGGCGAAGAGCCTAAGGGGCCGATGCCGCTGGAGGAAGCGCTCCAGATCTGCCGGCAGGTCGCCGCCGCGCTCGAGGCCGCGCACGAAAAAGGCGTGGTCCATCGCGACCTGAAACCGGCAAATATCAAGGCACTCCCACGGGTACCGTGAAGGTTCTGGATTTCGGCCTGGCCAAGGTCAATGCGCTTACTCCCGCGAGCGGGAATCCTGAAGAGTCTCCCACCATCAGCATGCACGCCACGCAGGCCGGCGTGATCCTCGGCACCGCGGGCTATATGGCGCCCGAGCAGGCCAAGGGCAAACCGGCCGATAAGCGCGCCGATATCTGGGCGTTCGGCGTGGTCCTGCATGAGCTGCTGACCGGAAAGCGCCTGTTCATGGGCGAAACGGTTACCGACACGCTCGCGGCGGTAGTGCTTGGCGAGCCCAAGCTGGAGGATGCTCCGATCCAGGTGCGGCGTCTTCTCAAGCGCTGTCTCGAAAAAGATCCTCAAAAACGGTTGCGCGATATCGGCGATGCAATGGCGTTGCTGGAGGAAGCTCCGCCTCCTTCTTCCGCTCCCGTGATTGCTCCGCCTCCTCCGTCGCGAATCGGAAAGCTGGCGTGGGTCCTTGCGGCCGTGGGTTTGTTGGCGGCAGCAGCGCTCGCGTTCGTTCACTTCCGCGAAACTCCGCCCGTGGCTGAAACCGTGCGCTTCACGGCTCCTCTGCCGGAGAACGTGAATCTTCCACAGGTCAGCATTTCAGCCATATCTCCTGACGGCCGTAAACTAGCCTTTGCCGCGGCCGGAACCGATGGCGTTCCGCGCGTGTGGATCCGTTCCCTGGACTCGCTAACCGCACAGCCTTTGCCGGGAGCAGAAACGCCGGCGGTCGAGGCATCTCTGTTTTGGTCTCCGGATAGCCGTTTTATCGCGTTCCAAGCGGATGGAAAACTCAAAAAGATCGATATCGCCGGCGGTCCGGCGCTGGCGCTGTGCGATGCCCCCGGCCAGATTGTTGGAGGAGCCTGGAATCGTGATGGCGTGATTCTCTTCCCGCAGAACCGGACGCTGATGAGGGTTTCAGCTGCTGGCGGGACGCCTTCCGCAGTGCTTGTCACGCCTCCTGCCGGCGAAGGCAACAGTGTATTTCCCGCATTTCTGCCGGATGGCCGGCACTTTCTCTATCTTCGCGGGTCGCCGAAGCCGGAAGTCTCGGGAGTCTATGCAGGGGCGCTCGACGTCAAGCCCGAACAGCAAAGCACCCAGCGCCTGATGCCGAGTGGGTATCAGCCGGTTTACGCGCCCTCTTCCGGCTCGGGCCCCGGGCACATCCTGTTGCTTAAGGACGGGACGCTGTTGGCCCAGCCCTTCGATGCCGGGAAGCTGCAACTGGCGGGAGAAGCGGTACCCATCGCGGAACAGGTTTCCTCCATCCAAGGCCTCGGGTATTTCTCCGCTTCGGAAAACGGCGCCCTTGCTTACCGCGCCGGAGCTGGCCAAGGAACGACTATCACCCGACAACTTTCGTGGTTCGACCGAGGGGGCAAGGCGACGCTCGCTCCCGTCGAGCCGGCCACCTCTACTACGTTAAAACTATCCCCCGACGGCAAGCGGGCCGCTGCCGTCCGTACCGATGCGCAGGCTAACAACACCGACATCTGGATCGTGGACCTTCTGACGGGAGCCAGCAACCGCCTCACATTCGATCCTGCGCCGGATGGAAATCCCGTGTGGTCCAACGACGGGAGCCAAGTCGCATGACAATCTCAGCGAGGAGGCATCTGGGGAATCTATCGCAAGGCGGCGAACGGCTCGGGAAATGAAGAACTGCTGTACAAGTCCACCGCCTTCGCAAGCATGAACCTCACGGACTGGTCGCGCGACGGGCGTTTTATTCTTTTTCAGGCCACTCCTTCTGGCGGGCAAACCAAGACCGACGTCTTCGCGTTGCCCATGGGACCGGGGACATCCGCCGATCGCCAGCCGATTCCTGTGATTCAGACGCCGGCATCCGAGCTGGGCGCTTACTTATCTCCCGACGACCGGTGGATCGCCTACATTTCCGATGAATCCGGCAAGCAAGAGATTTACGTCCAAGCCTTCAATGCAGGCGCGAAACCGGGTTCCGCACCCGTTTCCGGGAAATGGATGGTATCCAAAGGAAGCGTGGGCCTGGCCCGATGGAGAAATGATGGGAAGGAGCTGCTGTTCCTGGGCACAGACGGGGGCATCATTTCTGTCGACGTCACCACGGATCCTGCGTTCCACGCCAGCCCCCCGAAGCTGCTGTTCCAGATACCGCGCAATATCCTCGCGACGCTCGGCAGCACCCCCGGCGCTCTCATCGACGTCACCAGGGATCTACAGCGCTTCCTGATTAGCGTTCCCACGCAGAGCAGTGCCCGGCAGGAATTCACCATGGTGCTGAACTGGCAGGCCGCGCTCAAACACTGATCGTGCCAGCACCGAACCACGAGCGGTAGCGAGTGGCTGAGAACCAATAGGCCGCTCACTGCGTTCGCGGTTCAGAACGCCAAAGCTGCTGTTCCAGATACCGCGCAATATTCTCGCGACTCTGGGCAGCACCCCCGGCGCTCTCATCGACGTCACCCGGGATCTGCAGCGGTTTCTAATCACCGATTACCCGCACAGAACAGTGCCCGCCAGGAATTCACCATGGTCCTGAACTGGCAGCCGCGCTCAAACACTGATCGTGCCAGCACCGAACCACGAGCGGTAGCGAGTGGCTGAGAACCATAGGCCGCTCACTTCGTTCGCGGTTCAGAACGCCAATAGGACAAGCGCGGGCGAATAAAAAGCGTAGTCAATTCTGGACAACAAATCTCTTGCAATCAGCAAGAAGCCGGTATAAACTCGCTCAAGTGGCCTAATGTGGGCTAAAGTGTCACGAAATGGCGGACTCGCAACAAAACGGCGTGATGATGGCGGAGCCTCCCCATTCGATCGCCCAGGCGAGCGTCGACGAAAAGGGCCGATTGAAACTTCCCGCGGAGTTTCTCGAGTATCTGGAAGCGCTCAAGGTCACCAAAGTTTTTATCACCACGTTCGATCAGCGTCAGGCTCGAATCTACCCGATCGCGGTGTGGAAAGTCAACGAGGCGCTGTTCGAGAATTCCGCCGACGCGGCAGCCGAGCGGCTGGCGTTGCTGGCGAAAGCCTTCGGGGGCGACGCGGAGATCGACAAATCGGGACGCGTGCTGCTGCCCGCCAAGCTGCGCGAAATTCTGGATCTGGAAAAACAGCCGGTGTGGCTGGACGTGTATCACGGCCGGATCAACGTGGTCAGCAAGAAGATTCACGACGAGCGCATGCAACTGGCGCAAGCCAACATGTCCGAGGATCTGAAGACGCTCGAAAAACTGGGTTTGAAGTAAAGGGGTTTGAAGTAAAGGAAAGCGTTGAAGTAGCGGTTATGTATGCACACGCCAGTCATGCTCAACGAGTGCCTGGAATACCTGGCGCTCAAACCGGACGGCGTGTATCTGGACGCAACCGCGGGTTTGGGAGGGCACACGGGAGCCATCGCGCGCCAGTTGGCGGAACTGGGTGGCAGCGGCCGTGTGCTGGCCTGCGATCGGGATGCAGAGAGTCTGGAGATGGCCAGGGCGAATACCTTGGACGTCGCATCGCGGATTCGCTTTCATCAGAGTTTGTTCTCCAAGCTGGGAGAGAGGCTGACGGCAGAAGGGGTTTCACAACTGGACGGACTGCTCGCAGACCTAGGTGTATCACGCTACCAGCTTACGGACGGTGGGAGGGGTTTCTCACTGATGGCGGACGGTCCCTTGGATATGCGCATGGGGCGCGATGTTCCGGGGACCGCCGCCGACCTAGTCAATTTCGAGTCCGAGAAGGAGCTCGCCGACCTGATCTTCGGGTTGGGCGAGGAAAGGAGGAGCCGAAGAATAGCCAGAGCAATCGTGCGGGCACGACCCATAAAGACGACCGGTCAGTTGGCCAAGCTGATCGAAGAGGTGGTGCCCCGCACGGAAAAAATTCATCCCGCGACGCGCACGTTTATGGCTCTGCGCCTCGCCGTGAATCGCGAGCTGGAAGAGTTGGACGCACTGCTCGAATCCATCCCCAGGCTGGTGAAGCCGGGCGGACGCGCGGTGATCGTCACCTTCATGTCGCTCGAGGACCGCAAGGTCAAGCAAGGTTTTCAGGCCATGGCGAAAGCGGGCCGGGCGCAAGTGCTCACCCGGCACGCCGTGCGGCCTGCGGAAGAGGAAATCCGGGACAACCCACCATCACGAAGCGCCAAGCTCCGGGCTCTCGAGCTTTTGTGAAGATCGGGTTGCTTTAAAGAAGGAATAGGTCAGGCACGATGGCAACGCTAGCGACCGTTTTGGACAAGCTTTTCGAGAATGGCATGAACAACGCCAGACCGGCTGCGCTCACCGCCGAGGCGAGTGCGCCGGTGCGTCCGTTCGCCAACGAAGATATTTTTTTCCATGTCAAGCGGATCGATAACAGCCGCGTGGTTCGGGCCGCCGATCCCCAGGCACGCCAGGATTGCTGGAAGATGATCGGCTCGGTGGTAGCGGCGGCCGTGCTGCTGATCGCCGTGCTGCTTCCCGGCGCCTATAGCCTGCTGGCCGGCTACCAGATCCAGACTCTGCGCCAGGATGCGCACCGCCTGGTCAACGAACGGGCTTCGCTCGAACTTCAGGAAGCCGAGCTGCTTTCGCCAGCTCGCATGGAGCAAATGGCGCGCGACCAGCAATTCGTCGATCCGCCGTCGCAGAAGGTCGTGTACCTGGATGGCCAAAGGGACGCGCAAGTGGCCCAGAACGCAACCATGGAAAGCAGCGGGAAGTAGTCTCTCGGAAAGCGTGCGATGCCCCTACCACCCACCACCCAGCGTCTTCAGTGGCTGCTCTGGGCGCTGCTCGCGTGGGCCGGCATTATTTTTGGACGGCTGGTCTGGCTGCAGGTAATCCGGCACGACGAACTGCTCCGTCTGGCCGAGCAGCAACAGCAGAAAACCATCGAGGTGCAGGCCCTGCGCGGGTCCATTTTGGATCGAACTGGCCAACCGTTGGCGAAGACCCTTCCGGCCGACTCGATCGCCGTCGATCCGCAGAAGATTCCGGACCTCAAGATTGCCGCCGATCTCCTGGGGCGCACTCTGGACCTGGATCGTTCCCAACTGTACCAACGGCTCAAGGCGTATCAAGCGCGTGGCCTTCACTTCATGTGGGTGGCGCGCAAGCTGGACGCTAAACCGGCCGACCGTCTGCGCAGCAAGAAGCTCCCCTACGTCGAGTTCCGCACCGAGCTCCGCCGCTTCTATCCGCACACTACGCTGGCCTCGCATGTGGTGGGATCCATCGGGTACGTGGACGGGAGCGATGCGGAACGCGGCAGCGCCGGCATCGAGGCTTCCTTCGAAGAAGATCTGGCCGGACGCCCGGGCGTGGCGCGCGTATTGACCGACGTCCACCAAACTCCTTACGAATCCTTCGTGACGCGGGCTCCCGAAGCGGGGGCCGATCTCACGCTGAGTATCGATCCCAATCTGCAATATGAGGCGGAGCGGCAACTGGACAAGGCCATCGCATCGAGTCACGCGCGCACCGGCTCCATCGTCGCTATCAATCCTTACACCGGCGACATTCTGGCGATGGCGAACTACCCGCGCTACGATCCCAATCTTCCGCCCGGCAGCGACGAGGATCCGGCGGCTCGCAGCAATCTGGCGATTTCGACCCCGTTCGAACCCGGCAGCGTCTTCAAGGTGATCACGCTTTCGGCTGCCTTTGAAACCACCAACCTGACCCCCGATACTCTGATCAACTGTGGCAACGGCAGCATCAACCTGTACGGCCGCGTGATTCACGATACACATAACTACTCGATCTTGAGCGTGGCGGATGTGCTGGCGAAATCAAGCAACATCGGCGCCATTCAAATCGCCCTGAAGACCGGCGACCGGCCGCTCTACAAATACCAGCGGCTGTTCGGATTCGGCCAGAAAACCGGAATCGAGCTGGCGGGTGAATCGGGCGGCAACCTGCGGGATGTGAACCAATGGATGGCGAGCTCGATCGGGTCGCTGGCCATGGGCCACGAAGTCAGCGTGACGTCTTTACAGCTTGCCGTGGCGGGAGCGGTGGTCGCTAATGGCGGCCTGAAGGTGAAGCCCCGGTTGGTGATTGCCCGTCAAAAACCCGGCCAGCCGCTGCAGCGCATCGCCCCGGAGCCGACGGTTCGGATTCTGCGTCCGGAAACCGCCATCACTATGCGCCGGTTGATGGAAGGCGTGGTTCTGCGTGGCACCGGTCGCGGACTCGCGAATCTGAAGGGCTACACCTCGGGCGGAAAAACCGGATCGGCCCAGATTTACGACGCCAAGGCGCACGTCTACACGCACAACTACAACGCGAGCTTCCTGGGTTTCGCGCCCGTGGCAAATCCGCAAATCGTGATCGCCGTGACCCTGAACCACACTGCCGGCGGTTCGGCCGGATATGGCGGACCCGTGGCTGCGCCGGTCTTTCGCGAGATAGCGATGGACGCGCTGCGGATGCTGGATGTGCCCAAGGACCTACCGGAAGGAAACTCCGGCGCCGCTGATAGTCATCTGCTCGCGGCCAACAACGATTTATCCAACAGGGCGGGGTTATTCGCGCCGCCCGGACAACGACCTGTATCCTCCGTCACTCCGCCGCCGGTCCGGGGGGACGCTTCGGTTTCGGCCGAAACGCCTCTCCCGGACCGGCGGCATTTTTTCGAGGAGGACCAGTCTAACCAAGATCAGCAGCCTTACTTGACGGCGAGCGCGACCACCCCGGGCGTCCAGCGTGCTCCGAATTTCTTAGGAAAGTCGTTGCGGTCCGTGCTGGAGGAATCGGCCGCAGCCGGTTTCTCCGTAGAGGTGCACGGCAGTGGGCTGGCGCGCAGCCAGGACCCGCCATCCGGAACCCCCCTGCGTCCCCACGCGTTAGTTCGGGTTCAATTCGGGCGATGAAGCTCAGCCAGCTGCTGGCGGGGGTGGCGCTCCGCGAAGCGCTCACGCCGGCGCTGGCCGGTCTGGAAGTAACCGGTCTCGAATACGATTCGCGGCGGGTGGAGAAGGGTTTCGTGTTTTTTGCGTTTGCCGGGTCTCGCGTCGACGGCCGCCAATTTGCGCAAGACGCCTTGGCGAAGGGTGCGCTCGCCGTAGTCAGCGAACTGCCCCGGCCGGCGGAGTTCGCGGGCGCATCCGGAGCATGGATACAGGTCGAACACGGCCGTCACGCGCTGGCCACGGCTGCGCGAAACTTCTACCATCACCCCGATGAGCGCATCCTCTTTACCGGAATCACCGGCACCAACGGCAAGACCACGACGGCGTACCTGATCGAGACGCTTCTGCGGGCCGCGGGCAAGGTTACGGGACTCATCGGAACCATCGAATACCGGCTGGCGGGAGAGATTCGGCCGTCGCCGAATACCACCCCGGAATCGCTGGATATTATGCGTTTCGCCGCGGAGCTGGAGGAGCGCGGCGGCACCCACCTGATCGCCGAGGTGTCGTCGCATGCGCTCGCGCTGGGCCGGGTCCACGGATTCCACTTCCATACTGCCGTATTCACCAACCTGACCCGCGACCATTTGGATTTTCACGGGACCATGGAAGAGTACGGGGCAGCCAAGCGGCGTCTATTTGTCCGCCAGCCCGGACCTAAATGGGCCGTGCTGAATGCCGACGATCCGGTGTCTAAAACAATGGAACCGGACGATTCCACTTCGCGCACCATCTGGTACGGACTCACGGATCAAGCCGGCTTGCGGGCGGAGAATATCGTCTCCGGGTTCACCGGTTTGGCTTTTGACGTGATCTGGAACAGCCGCCGTGCGAAAGTGGAATCACCGTTGTTGGGGCGTGTGAACGTGTCGAACATTCTGGCCGCGCTGGGCGCCGGTTTGAGCTATGGCTTGGACCTGGAAGCGATGGCGTCCGCGATTCCCGGCTGCCGCGCCGTGCCGGGCCGGTTTGAACCTGTCTCATTCACAACAACGGCCCAGGGCCAGTCTTTCCTGGTCGTCGTAGACTACGCCCACACTGACGACGCGCTGCGGAACGCGATCCAGACCGCTAGAAGTTTGGCCAAGGGCAAAGTGATCACGCTGTTCGGCTGCGGCGGCGACCGCGACCGCACCAAGCGACCCCTGATGGGCATGGCCGCGGCCGAGCTGAGCGATTTTGTCGTACTGACGTCGGATAATCCCCGTTCGGAAGATCCTTTGTCGATCATGACCGACGCGATCGTCGGCTTGCGGCGCTTCGACACCCGGCACGTCTTTGAGCCTGACCGCGGCAAGGCCATTCAACTGGCAATCCGGGAGGCTCAGCCCGGCGATGTAGTGCTGCTGGCGGGCAAAGGCCACGAAACGTACCAGGTCCTGAAGGACCGTACGATTCATTTCGACGATCGAGAAACGGCGCGAGAGGTTCTTCGATCATTTGGATACAAAGGGAGCCAGAAGGCAGAATGAACAAGCCGCTGAAGTGGGTGGCGGCTCAGCTTGGGTCGACTTGGGAGACGAACGCGCTGGTGACGGGCTGGAGCGTCGATTCACGCACGCTCCGTCCGGGCGACCTGTATTTCGCCTTGCGCGGCCCCAATCACGATGGGCACACTTACGTCGCCGAGGTGCTGAAGAAGGGCGCAGTGGGGGCGATTGTGGATAGGGAAGTCGAAGGCGGTGTGGTCCTGAAAGTCGAAGACTCGCTGGTGGCGCTGCAGACTCTGGCGTCGTCGGCGCGCCGGGAGTGGGCGGGAGACGTCGTCGGTGTCACGGGCAGCGCCGGAAAAACCACTACTAAGGATGTGATCGCGGAAATGTTGGCGGAGGGCTTCAAGACGGCTAAGACGGAAGGGAATCTAAACAACCACGTCGGGCTGCCGCTCTCCTTGCTGCGGATCGACGATCAGGCCCGCATCGCGGTCCTCGAAATGGGGATGAACCACGCCGGCGAAATCCGCGCGCTGGCCGAGATCGCCCGGCCCAACGTGGGCGTGGTGACCAACGTCGGCTGGGCGCACATGGAAAGTTTCGAGTCGATTGACGGCGTCACTGCTGCTAAACGGGAGTTGATTGAAGCGCTTCCTCCTGACGGGACGGCGGTCTTAAATGCGGACGACGAGCGTGTGGTCGAGTTCGCCGGCACACATAAGGGTCCAGTAGTAACCTACGGCGAATCCGAGCGCGCTAACGTCCGCGCCGAAGACGTAAAGTTTACCGAAGCCGGCCTGACGTTTCGCGTCGGCGCGACGCGCTTTGAAAGTCCGCTCACCGGCCGCCACAGCGTCTCGAATTTACTGGCCGGGATCGCGGTAGCCGGCATATACGGAATCACTCCCGATCGCTTGACGGAGCGGGTCCGCAACATTCGGCCCGGCAAAATGCGCGGGGAGCGCTTCCAGCACCGTGGAATTCTTGTGTTTAACGATTGCTATAACTCCAATCCAGACGCAGCGCGGGCCATGCTCGCGGTGCTGCGCGATACTCCGGCGCGGCGCCGGATCGCGGTTCTGGGGGAGATGCTCGAACTCGGCCGCTGGGCTGAGCCGCTTCACCGCGACGTAGGCAACTACGCAGCGGAGTGCGGGATTGATGTGCTCGTTGGATTACGCGGCGCGGCCTGTTACATGCTGGATGCAGCCAAGCGTTCCGGCCTTCGGGCCGACGCCGCGTTTTTTTTCGACGATCCGTCCCCAGCCGGCCAACTGGTGCGTTCGCTCGCGCAGCCCGGAGATGCCGTCCTGTTCAAGGGGTCGCGCGGCGTTCATGTGGAGCTCGCGCTGGAGCAGTTTCTCGCCTCCCAGGAAGGAGGAAGAAGCTGACCCATGTTCTACTGGCTCGGATACGAACACCTGTTTCATCTTTTCACGCCGTTTCGAATTTTCCAGTACGCAACCTTTCGTACGGCGATGGCCAGTTTGACCGCCGTGCTGATATTCGTGCTGTTCGGTCCGTGGTTCATCGCGCGTCTGCGCAAATTCCAGATCGGCCAGCACATTCGCGAAGACGGGCCGCAATCCCACCACAAGAAAGCCGGAACTCCGACCATGGGCGGCCTGCTGATCTGCGCCGCGATTGTAATTTCGACGCTGTTGTGGGCCAACCTTCGAGTGCCTGCCGTGTGGGTCGCGATGGCAGGGTTGGTGACCTTCGGAGCGATCGGATTCTGGGACGATTACGCCAAAGTCAAGCGCAAACGCAATCTGGGGCTCACCGCGCGTCAGAAGTTCGCGCTGGAAACGCTCGCGGCCATCGTGGTGGGAGTGCTGCTTCTGGGTATGAACGCCAAGGGACTCTACACCACGGAACTCAATGTGCCGTTCTTCAAGGATTTCAAGCCGGATCTGCTGATTCATCCCCTGCTGAACAATCCCTGGACCTATCCACTGGCGTTCAGTTTCTTCTTCGCGTTTGTCGCCCTCGTCTTGGTGGGCGCGTCCAATGCGGTGAATCTGACCGACGGACTGGACGGCCTCGCCATCGGGTTGATGCTGATCGCCGCGGGAGCGATGACGGTGCTGGCGTATCTCGAGGGCAATGCCGATTTCGCACGCTATCTGGAACTGTCGCGTCCGCGCGACGCCGCCGAGCTGGCCATTTTTTCCGCGGCGATGACCGGCGCGTCGCTCGGTTTCCTCTGGTACAACGCGCATCCCGCGGAAGTTTTCATGGGAGACGTCGGGTCGCTGGCGCTGGGCGGAGGACTGGGAACGGTCGCAGTGTTGTTGAAGCAGGAACTGCTACTGCCGTTCATCGCGGGAGTTTACGTTCTGGAGTGTTTGTCGGTCATCCTCCAGGTCGGCAGTTTCAAGCTGCGGGGGAAACGAATCTTCAAGATGGCCCCCTTGCACCACCACTTCGAACAATTGGGGTGGGCCGAATCCAAGGTGATCATCCGCTTCTGGATCGCCGGCCTGCTGCTGGCGTTGTTCGCGCTGACGACCCTGAAGCTCCGATAAATGAGAAAACTCCGATGAAAGTGCAAGGTGCGCGAGCAGTAGTCGTCGGAATGGCGCGTAGTGGGGTCGCGGCGGTGGAATTGTTAATGGAACAAGGAGCGCGAGTGACGGCGGTGGACCAGTCACCTGTGAAGGGCCTCAGTGTTCCGGTCCGGCCGCAGGAGGCGGCGTCTTTCGAGGGTGCGGATTTAGTGGTCCTCTCGCCGGGCGTGCCGGCTGATCTTGAGGTTTTGCAGTCGGTTCGCGGGCGGGGAATACCTGTAGTCGGCGATTTGGAACTGGCCAGCTGGTTCTTGAAGGGCGAAATTATCGGCATCACTGGTTCGAACGGAAAGACCACGACGACGACCATGACTGGACATATTCTCAAAGCCAGCGGAATTCCCGTGCAGGTGGGAGGCAATATCGGCACTCCGCCGTCTTCGATGGTGCGAACTTCTCGCCCGGGGCAGTGGAACGTGCTCGAATTGTCCAGCTTCCAGCTCGAAACGATTTCTACGTTTCGAGCGCACATTGGTGCCGCGCTGAATGTCACGCCCGATCATCTGGATCGCCACTATACGTTCGAGAAGTACGCCGCCGCGAAGGCCCGGCTGTTCGAAAACCAGCGTTCGGACGATTTCGCCGTGCTGAATGCGGATGATCCCGTGACCCGCGGCTACGCGGAACACAGCGCCGCGAAATCAAAGTTCTTCAGCTCGACTCAAAAGGTCGAGCCGGACGCGTGGCTTGACAGTGAACGGATTGTCCTGGATGGCGAGCGGCTCATGTCGACCGCGGAGGTTCCCCTGCGCGGCGTTCACAATCTGGAGAACACGATGGCCGCGGCGATCATCGCACGCCTGGCCGGCGCAACTCGTGAGCAGATTCGCGCCGCAGTGATGAGTTTCCCAGGCGTCGAACACCGGCTCGAATTCGTGCGCGAGCTGGAAGGCGTCGCCTGGTACAACGATTCCAAGGCCACCAACGTCGACGCGACGCTCAAGGCTCTGGCGGCGTTTCCGGGCGGGCTATGGGTGATCCTCGGCGGGAAAGATAAGAACAGCGACTATCGTCCTCTCGGCGCGGCGATGAAAGAAAAAACGCGCGGAGTCTTGTTAATCGGCGCGGCTGCCGATAAAATTGAGAATCATCTGCACGGAGCAGTATCCACGGTGAAGTGCGGGACGCTGGAAGCCGCGGTGCTTCACGCCCACGCGTCGGCGCGCTCCGGTGACACCGTCCTTTTGGCTCCGGCCTGCGCCAGCTTCGATCAATTCGAAAACTTCGAGCACCGCGGGTGGGAATTCAAGCGCCTGGTGAATGAACTACCGGCGAACCGGCTAGGAAAGAATTAATGGCAAGACTTAAGACCGACTGGATTCTCTTTCTGACCATTCTGGCGATGGTCGCCTTCGGCCTGGTGATGGTCTACAGCGCTTCGAGCGCCATCGCCGAGCTTCGGAACGGCGCGGCTCCGTACTACTTCGCGGTCCGGCAGTTGGGTTGGGCGCTGGTGTCGTTCTTCGTCTTGATGTACTTCAAACGCATCGACTACCGGCGGCTGAACACGCCCGCGTGGGCGTTTTCCGGCCTGGGGATCGTGTTGGGGCTGCTGGTGATGGTGTACTTCTTCGGCTCGCGCCACCGCTGGTTTCGTTTCGCGGGACTCGGCTCATTCCAGCCTTCGGAGTTCGCCAAACCGGCCCTGATCATCTTTCTGGCCTATTTCCTCGACCGGCGCGCGCGCGTAATCAACGATCGCCGCACGCTGCAGCAAGCCTTCGTCGCGGTGGCGATGCTGGCGGGCGTGGTGGTCGTCGCCGATCTTGGGACCGCGATGGTCCCCGTGATTACCGCCGTCATCGTCTTCTGGGTGGCTGGTCTCGAAAAGAAGTATATGCTGCGTGCCGGAGCGATTGCTGCTGCACTCGGCGCCGTTGCCATTATCGGGAGTCCCTATCGCCTGCAACGTGTGATCGGCTATGTCGACCCGAACTATACCAAGATCGAAACCATCGATACGCAGGGACGCCTCCGTGCGTGGCTGCAGCAGTCGACGACTGTGCATGACACCACGTATCAGCCGCTGCAATCCAAGATCGCCGTGGGGACCGGCGGCGTCCTGGGTGTCGGACTCACGCAGGGGAAACAGAAGCTGATGTTTCTGCCGGAAGCCGATAGCGATTTCATCTACGCGACAATCGCCGAGGAGTTGGGCCTGTGGGGAAGCACGGCCGTGCTGGCGGGATTCATCGTGATCCTGTGGCGCGGCGCGCGCTTGTTTGTGCTGGCCCGCGACGATTTTGGCAAGTATCTGGCGCTCGGCGTTACCGTGGCGATTGTGGTCCAGGCATTCATGAACATCAGCGTGGTCCTGGACATGGGACCGACCAAAGGATTCCCTTTGCCGATGATCAGCCTCGGCGGCAGTTCGCTGCTCAGCACGCTCACGTGCTTGGGGATGCTCTTAAGCGTCAGCGAACATGAAGGATGAGCGCAAGCGAGCATGAAAGATGAGCGCAAGCTTCGTGATGACCGGCGGAGGCACGGGCGGGCACGTGATGCCGGCTCTGGCCGTGGCGCGCGAGCTGCGTGCGCGCGGTCACGCCGTGCGCTTCATCGGAACGCGGCGCGGCTTGGAAGCGAAGCTTGCGCCAGCCGAGGGCTTTCCCATCGAGTGGATCGAAATCGGCGGGTTGAACCGCGTGGGACTACGAAAAACGCTGATCACGCTGGCGGAGCTGCCGTTCAGCGTGTGGACCGCTTCCCGAATGCTCGATCGCGATCGTCCCGCGGCGGTTTTTTCCACGGGAGGCTTCGTGGCCGGTCCGGTTTTGCTGGCAGCGCTCTGGAAACGAGTGCCTGTCGTGGTGATGGAGCCGAACGCCATCCCCGGATTTACGCATCGCAAGCTGGCCCGTTTTGTATCGCGCGCGCTGGTCAGTTTCCCCGAGACTGCGAAGTGGTTCCCGGCCGGGATCGCCGAAGTCACCGGGATGCCCGTGCGCGAAGAGTTCTTCGCGATCCCGCCCAACCCTCCCGGTGGCAAGCTGACGGTTCTGATCACCGGGGGCAGCCAGGGCTCGCGGACTCTGAATCGTGCCGCGCAGGAGAGCTGGCCGCTGTGGGGCGGCACCCTTGTGCGGTTGATCCATCAAACTGGCGTGGGTGCCTACGACGGGTTGGCTCCGGGGTTCCGCGCGTCTGGTATCGATGGCGAGATCTCTCCGTTCCTCGCCGACATGCCGGCGGCGTTCGCTTCAGCGGACATCGTCGTAAGCCGCGCGGGCATGAGCACGGTGAGCGAACTGGCGGCCGCGGGCAAGCCGTCGATTTTGGTGCCTTTGCCCACCGCTGCCGATCAGCATCAGTTACGCAACGCCGAAGCGATGCAGCGGACCGGTGCGGCGCGAATGGTTCTGGACGCGGAATTCAGCGGACAACGCCTGGTGGAAGAAGTTTCCCGCCTGGCGCGGGATCCGGTGCTTCTCAAAGCGATGGGGAACGCCGCACGAAGTTTCGCCAAACCGGGTGCTGCGCGCCGTGCGGCAGAGGTGTTGGAGTCGTTTGCATGAAGCCGCTCACTGACGTTCGCGGTTCTGTGCTGAACCGCGCGTTGCCGAACCGCGAGAGTCAACGAGCGGCTGTCATGCTGTTGACACCGCGCCCAAAAGCCGAAACAATACATTAATAAAATGTTTTTCAAGCCTCAGCCTGTCCACTTCGTCGGTATCGGTGGAATCGGCATGAGCGGTTTGGCCGAAGTGCTCCTCGAACTGGGCTATCGCGTCAGCGGATCCGACGCCAAACTCACCCCCATCACCGAACGTCTGGCGATACTCGGAGCCGTCATTCATGAAGGGCACGCGGCGGCGAATGTCGCGGGCGCGAATGCCGTGGTGGTAAGCTCCGCGGTTCGCCCCGACAATCCGGAAGTAGTCGAGGCGCGGCGTCTGGGACTTCCCGTGATCCCGCGCGGCGAGCTGCTGGCCGAGTTGATGCGCCTGAAATTCGGGATCGCCGTCGCCGGGAGCCATGGAAAAACTACCACCACCTCGATGGTCGCGGCCGTTCTGATCCATGCGGGTCTAGACCCGACCGTCATGGTGGGCGGGCGCGCTGCCGTGCTGCGCGGCTCGAATGCGCGCGTGGGCGTCGGCGACTATCTGGTGGTCGAAAGCGACGAGAGCGACGGGTCGTTCCTGAAGCTTGCGCCGATTTTGGCGGTGGTGACCAACATCGACCGGGAACACCTGGATCACTACAAGGATCTCGATGAGATTTGCCGGGCGTTTGTGGAGTTTGTGAATCGCGTCCCGTTTTATGGTGCGGCCGTGCTGTGCCTGGACGACGAAAACGTCCAGCGGATCCTGCCCCGCATCAACCGCCGCGTGGTCACCTATGGCGTCAGCGCCCAGGCGGATCTGCGGATCACCTCCTGCTCCACCGGCCATATGGCCAGCGAGTTCCACCTGGTTCAACGCGAGCGCGATCTGGGATGTTTCAAACTGCACGTGCCGGGTGCGCATAACGTGAGTAATGCGACCGCCGCGGTCGCGATCGCCCTCGAGCTGGAGATCCCGATTGAAACAATCCGCGAGGCTTTGGCGGAGTTTAGCGGCGTCGACCGGCGATTCCAGGTGCGCGGCGCGGAGCGTGGCGTCACCGTGATCGATGACTACGGCCATCACCCCACCGAGATTCGCGCGACTCTGGCGGCCGCGCGGGCCTGCCGCTACCGGCGCATTCATGTGCTTTTCCAGCCGCATCGCTACACCCGCACACAGGCGCTGATGGACGATTTCGCGCGCGCTTTTCATCAGGCCGATACCGTCCACCTGATCGACATTTACGCAGCTTCAGAGGTGCCTATCGAGGGCGTGAGTTCGCAGGTTTTGACCGAGCGGTTGCAGACCTCCGGTCACCGTGGCGCGGTGTACGCCGGAAGCATGGAGGCTGGGATCGAGTCAGTCCTCAAATCCGCGGAATCCGGCGATGCGATTGTCACCTTGGGCGCGGGGAGCGTCTCTCAAGCCGGGGAAAAGATCGTCGAGAGATTAAGGAGCGGGCGTTAGCATGGGCCGTAAATCCTACGAGGGAACGGGTGTGCTGCCGGGCATTGATGATCCCGTTCGGGAAGCCGTGTCGCAAGCTGCAGCCAGGAAAGCCTCGGCGAACTCCGCGCGTACGCGACGTATTTCGACGCCGCGCCTGATCGCCACGTTCGTAACCGCCGCGGTAGTCCTGGGCGCGAGCCTGTTCGCATTCCATCTGGCCGAGCAGTTCCTGATCACCGATTCCCGCTTCGCGCTGGTCGGGCCTGGCGATAACTCCTCGCTTGAAATTGCCGGTGCGGCCCACATCTCCCGCCCGGCGATCGAGAAGATTTTCGCCGACGATGAGGGAGTCAGCGTCTACCTGATCCCCCTGGCCGAGCGCCGCGATGCGATTCGCGATGTGGCTTGGGTCCGGGAAGCGTCGGTGGCGCGGGTCTGGCCGAATCGCGTGATCGTTCGGGTACAGGAACGCTCGCCCGTGGCATTCGTCCGTGTGAATGCGTCGCGCTTCGGGCTCATTGATGCCGACGGTGTCATTCTGCCGCCGGCCACCGACCGCTTCAAGCTTCCGGTACTGTCGGGCGTGCGGGCTTCGGATCCGGTACCCAAGCGGCGCGAAGGCGTCCAGCGCATGCTTCACCTGACCGCCGACCTGGGAGAAGCCACGGCCAATATTTCGGAAATCGACGTATCCGATGGCGACAATCTCAAGGTCTCCCAACCCTATGACGGGCGCAGCCTCACGCTGTTGCTGGGGGACCGCAACTTCAAAGCGCGTTACTGGAATTTCTTGACTCATTACTCGCAGATCCAGCAGCGCCTGCCCGGCGCGGTGGTTCTGGATTTGCGCCTGGAAGATCGCATTACGGTGGTGGAGTAAGCCCGAAGGTTTTATAAGTATGCCCGGTAAGCAACAACTCGCGGTGGGCCTGGATGTGGGGAGCTCGCGCACGCGCTGCGTGATCTGCGCACTCCAGGGCCAGCACCTGCGCTGTCTGTCCTATGGGCTGGCGGTTTCCAGCGGCTGGACCAAAGGCCGTATCACCGATCAGGACGCCGTGGCCGAATCCATTCGCGCCGCCGTGGCCGATGCCGAGCGGGGCGCGAAAGTCTCCGTCGAATCGGCGACTCTCGGTATCGGAGGACGGTCGATTCATGGCGCGCAGGGCCGCGGACTGTACGAGTTCGGCCGTCCCCGCGAAATCGATCCGGACGATCTGACTTACGCCGTGGAGATCGCCGCGGATGTGGCGCTCGAGCGCGACAGGATGATTCTGCACGTCGCTCCGCAGGACTTTGTTCTCGATGGCCGAGCCGGATTCCGTAAGCCGACCCGGGGTGTATGTTCGCGCCTGGAAGCTAACGTCCACCTGGTGACGGCCTCGGTGCAAGAGCATCAGGCGCTGATCGCGGCGGCGCACCTGGCCCACTTGCCAGTCGAAGAAACCGTGTTCGAGCCGATGGCCGCGGCCTACGCCTGCGTGGGCTCGGAGGAGCGCGCGCGGGGTGTCGCTATCGTCGACATTGGTCTGGAGTCGAGCGGCCTGGTGGTCTACGATGGCGAGAAACTGATTCTGGCTTCGAGCATTCCGGTCACCGCCGATCACTTTACGCGCGATATCGCCTGGATGCTGAAGGTCACTTATGAGGACGCCGAGAGCCTCAAGCAGCAGTACGGCTGCGCCATGCTGGGCCTGACCGCGGAGTCGACGCTGATCGAGATCCCGTCGCCGGAAGGCCGCCCTTCGCGGGAAGCGCATCGCAGCGAGCTGATCGAGGTGCTGGAAGCCCGTGCCGATCAATTGTTCAGCTTCGTGCGCACCGAAATCCAGCGCGCCGGGATGGACCGCAGTCTGCTGGAAGGCGTCGTGCTCACCGGCGGCGGAGCTCTTCTGCCGGGCATGTGGGATATGGCGGAGAAGAAGCTCGACTGCACCGCCTGCCTGGGTTTCGCGAAAGGCGTCAAGGATTGGCCGGAGGAGCTCCGTAGCCCGGTGTGGGCCACGGCCGCCGGCTTGGCGATGTATTCAGCCAAGTTAAAACTGCACCGGCCGCCGCAAGGGCGCAGCCGGGGCCTCATGGGACTGGTGATGCGATGAGTAAACCGCGCGTCAAGCGAGACACACAGGGGAGGGAATCCATGGCACTCGATGCATTGAAGTTCGTGATCCAGGAAGAAGTCGCGCCCCGGACGCGCATCCGGGTCTTCGGCGTCGGTGGAGGCGGCTCGAACGCCGTGGCGCGCATGCTACAGGAAGGGCTCGTGGGAGTGGAGTTCTGCGTCCTGAATACGGATGTGCAGGCGCTGGCATCCTCGCCCGCGCCGAACAAACTGGCGATCGGCTCCAAAATCACCAACGGTCTCGGCGCCGGGTCCGACCCGTCCGTCGGCCGGCAAGCCGCGCTCGAAGACACCGAAAAAATTATCGATCTTCTGGAAGGCGCCGACATGGTGTTCGTCACCGCGGGCCTGGGCGGCGGCACCGGTACCGGAGCCGCGCCTGTGGTCGCATCGCTCGCGAAAGAGCTGGGCGCGCTGACCGTGGCCGTGGTCACCAAGCCGTTCGCGTTTGAAGGATCGAAGCGACGCAAGCAAGCCGAGCAGGGTTTGGCCGAGCTCGGCGGCGTTGCCGACACCGTCATCGCCATTCCCAACGACCGTCTGCTCGATCAGGCGTCTCCGGATACCAGCATCTTCGACGGATTCCGCCTGGCGGACGACGTTCTGCGGCAGGCGGTGCAAGGCATCGCCGATATCATCACCACGCCTGGCTTGGTGAATCGCGATTTCTCCGACATTCGCAGCATCATGGTCGGGATGGGATACGCCATGATGGGCACGGCTACTGCGAAGGGCCCGAACGCGGCCGCGGCCGCGGCCGAGAAAGCCATCGGCTGCCCGCTGCTCGATGAAGGCGGTGTGCGCGGCGCACGCGGCGTGCTGGTGAATATCACCGGCTCGCGCAGCCTGGGCCTGCACGAAGTGAACAAGGCCTGCACGCTGATCCGCGACGCCGCCGGCAATGAAGACGTCGAGATTAATTTCGGGGTGGTGCTGAATGAAGCCATGGGCGACGAGGTGAAGGTCACGGTGATCGCCACGGGTTTCGAGCGCGCCGGATTGCCTCCCATCGCACGGCGTCTCCGCGCCACGGCGATGCTGGATTACGCGATGCCAGCCGAGCCTGCCCGCGTCGAGATGCCCCGTGTGGAATCGCCTCGCGCCGAGCCGGTAGTCGTGGAGGCTGCCGCGGCGGAACCCGTCTCCTCTAAACCAGTCTCGGCCGAGCCAGTCCCGATTGAACCCGAGCCCGAGCCGCAGCATCCGCAATACGAGGAACCACCGATCGCCGCGGCCGCCCACGCCAGCGCACCATCCGAGCCTCTGTTCGACGACCTGGATGTCCCGGCGATTTTGAAGAGGGACCGTCGTTTTGTGCAATAAGCGGGATCCGCAAATCCCGGCGTTTAACGAGCGGTTCCGTGCAGAGACGAGCGGTCGTTCGTGTGCGCTCTCAGCCAGGAATCGGCCTCGCCCAAATCGCGAAATACCCGAATTCTCAGTTTGGATTGAGCCAGTGCCGCGAAGGTGCAGGCTTTGGTGTAAAGCTCTGAAGCAGTCGCCACGACTGCGAGTGGCCCGCGGGGCTGCCCTCCGGTAGAGATCGACGAGTCTGCGCGCAGCAGTTGCCGAAGCTCTTCCATATCCGGGTTCCCGGCCAAATGCCGAATATCGTACAGCACCGCATGGCTACAGGTGTCTTCCGCGCGACGCCGCTCAATGGAAGCGAGCGCCTCGCTCATCCGAAAGGCGCCCTCAAACGTAATCACTATGCGGTGATGGACGTCGTCCCGCTCGTATTTAAAAGGCATCCCTCTCCGACCTCTGCCCTCGGCAGGCAGGCTTGCGGCTGGGCCTCCCCACGCAGCTTTCGTGGACGGCATTCAGGCTTCCCTGGAAATCGGCATTTCTCGCCTCGCGCTTTAGCACACCGGGGCGTCTGTGGTATCCAAGTAGAGTCATGACCCACCTCACCCGGCGGCAGTTCGGAGGCATCGTCCTTCTCGGAACCCAGGCGCAGCGCCTGTTCGGAGCATCCGCTTCCACCAGCGCGATCGACAACACGCTTCGCGAAGGCATCGAGCGCAGGAAGATTCCCTGTGTCGCCGCGATGGTCGCGTCGCAGGACAAGATCCTCTACAGCGGGGCCTTCGGAAAGCGCGATTCGGTCTCGGGAATCGACATCCAGCCCGACTCCATTTTTCAGATCGCCTCCATGACCAAGGCCATCACCTCGGTCGCCGCGATGCAGCTGGTGGAGCGCGGCAAGCTGAAGCTCGACGAGCCGGCCGCGAAGCATCTTCCGGAACTTGCCAAGCTCGACGTCCTCGAAGGGTTCGATAGCGCCGGAAAACCTGTGCTGCGCCCGGCGATCAAGCCCATCACGTTGCGGCATCTGCTCACGCACACCTCGGGATTCGCGTATCCTACCTGGTCCGAGGAGATGTTCAAGTACACGCAGGCGACCGCGCCCATCCCCCAAGGGGTTGTGGCTCCCCTGATTCCTCTGGTGTTCGAGCCAGGCACTCGCTGGCAGTACGGCTATAGCGCCGATTGGACCGGCCGTCTGGTGGAGGCCGTGAGCGGTCTCAATCTCGAACAGTATTTCCAGCGCAATATTCTTCAGCCTTTGGGCATGAACGACACCACGTTCATTTTCCCAGCCGACAAGTTCGATCGCCTGGTGAGCCGGTCGCAAAGGCAGAACGGAGGACCGCTGCAGGAGGTTCCGCGCGCGGTTCCACCCAAACCTGCGGCGTTCAATGGCGGCGGAGGACTCTCTTCGACGGCGCCCGACTACATCAAGTTCATGCAGATGATCCTGCGCTACGGCCGGTCGGGCGTGCGCGACGAGATTCTTACGGCGAAGTCGGTCGAGATGATGTCGGTGAACCAGATCGGCGACCTGGGCGCGGGAAGATTGAAGACCTTCCTGCCCAATACGTCGAGCGACGTGAATCTGCATCCCGGAGCTGTCGACAAGTGGGGCCTGGGTTTCCTGATCAACACGGTGGCTTATCCGGGTGGCCGATCCGCGGGTAGCCTGGCCTGGGCGGGCGTATACAACACGTTCTATTGGATCGATCCATCGCGGGGGATCTGCGCCGTCATCATGATGCAGTTCCTGCCGTTCGTGGATAAGGAAGCGGTCGGGCTGCTGAGCGACTTCGAGCGGGCGATCTACGCCAACGTATAGCCGCAAATAAACGCGAATAAACGCAAATAAAACTAGGCTAGATACAAGATCACGCTACGCCGCTGCGGCCCCGACCGGTGCTCGAACACATAGATTCCCTGCCAGGTTCCTAGGGCCATTCTTCCGCCGATCACTGGAATCGACAGGCTCGTCTGCGTGAGCGCGGAACGAATGTGCGCCGGCATGTCGTCGGGACCTTCGGTGTCGTGGCGATACCGCGGGTCATTTTCTGGGGCTAGCCGCTCGAAAAAATCCGCCAGATCCAGCACGACGTCGGGATCGGCGTTCTCCTGAATTACCAGCGATGCCGAGGTGTGCTGAATAAACAACGTCAGCAGGCCGGTTTCGGCTTTGGTTGAAGCCACCCACTGGGCGACCTCGCGTGTACAGGGATACAGACCCTTGCCGCGTGTGCGGATTTCCAACGTGTGATGCAAGCGGCTATTCTACGGTAACGCTTTTGGCCAGGTTGCGCGGCTGGTCGACATCACATCCACGTCGTACCGCGATGTGATACGCCAGCAATTGCAGCGGCACCACTTCGAGAATCGGCAGCAGGAGCTCGTGCGTCGTGGGGATCGGAATCACGTGGTCGGCCGTCTTGACCACTTCTTCGTCGCCCTCGCACGCCACCGCGATCACCTTGCCCTCGCGCGCTTTCACTTCCTGGATGTTCGAGAGCGTTTTCTCGTACAGCAGGTGGCTGTTTTCGTCCGCGAAGTCGCGTGTTGCGAGCACCACTACGGGAAGATTCTCGTCGATCAGCGCGTTCGGTCCGTGTTTCATCTCGCCCGCCGGATATCCTTCGGCATGGATGTAGGAGATCTCTTTCAGCTTCAGTGCGCCTTCCAGAGCGATGGGGAAGTGAATGCCACGGCCCAGGTACAGGAAATCCGAGGAGCGGGACAAGGTCTTGGCCAGATCGTCATAGATATGGTCGTGGCGCAGGATCTCTTCCATCTGGCTGGGCAGGTGCGTCAGCCGCTCTACCAGATGCTTGGATGTCGCTTCATCCAGCACTTCGCGCTGCTGGCCCAGGTACATCGCGAGCAGGAACAGCGCCGTCAACTGGCAGGTGAACGCCTTGGTCGACGCCACGCCGATCTCGGGACCCGCATGCGTGATCAGGGTGCCGGCCGCCTCGCGCGTGATCATGGATCCCACCACGTTGCAGATGGCCAGCGTTTTCGAACCCTTGCTTTTGGCTTCGCGCTGAGCCGCCAGTGTGTCGGCGGTTTCGCCCGATTGCGAAATGACGACCGTCAGCGTGTCCTTGCCGACCAGCGGATCGCGATAGCGGAATTCGCTGCCGTAGTCCACTTCCACCGGGACCCGCGCCAGCCGCTCGATCATGAACTTTCCCGCCAGCGCCGCATGCCAGCTAGTTCCGCACGCCACGATGCGAACCTGGCGGAATTCCTTGAACTCCTTGGCGGAGATGTCCATTTCATCCAGGAAAATGCGCCCGGACTCTTGGCCCACGCGGCCTAGCGTCGTGTCGCGCACCGCCCGCGGCTGCTCATAGATTTCCTTGAGCATGAAATGCTTGTAGCCGCCCTTTTCCGCCATGATGGGATCCCACAAAATGTGAGAAACCTGGCGTTTTACAGGGCGCCCATTGAAATCGGTGAGATGCACGCCGTCGCGCGTGAGGATGGCCATGTCGCCGTCGGCCAGAAAAAACATATCACGTGTATAACCCAGGATTGCGGGTACGTCGGAAGCCACGAAATACTCGCCATCGCCCAAGCCCACCACGACCGGGGGCCCCGAGCGCGCGGCCACGATCTTGTTCGGGTCTTTCCGCGAGATCACGCTGAGAGCAAACACGCCGGTCAACTGCTTCACGGCGTCGCGCACGGCGCTTTCGAGGTTCCCGTCGAAATATTTTTCGACCAGGTGCGCGATGATTTCCGTGTCGGTTTCGGTGACGAACCGGTGCCCTTCTTCAACCAATTGCTGTTTCAGAGCCAGGTAATTCTCGACGATGCCGTTATGCACCACCACGATGTCGCCGTGGCAATCGCGATGCGGATGGGCGTTCTCTTCAGTGGGCCGTCCATGCGTCGCCCAGCGGGTGTGCCCGATGCCGTAGGATCCTTCCACCGGATTCAGCAGCAGCGCCTCTTCCAGGTTGCGCAGCTTGCCCTGAGCTCTCCGCACTCCCAGGCAATTGCCCTTTTCGAGCACCGCGATCCCCGCCGAATCGTAGCCGCGGTATTCCAGCCGCTTCAGGCCGTCCAGGATGATGGGGACGGCTTTCTGATCTCCGATGTACCCAACGATTCCACACATGTCATTTCCCTATTTAAATCAGTCGAGAATCTCCACCCGGTAGTCTTCCATGACGGGGTTGGCGAGCACCTCGCGTGCCACCTGGTCCATTTCCTGCTGGGCCTGTTCCTTGGCTGTCCCCGCCTGGATTTCGATGTCGAAAAACTTGCCCTGCCGCACCGCAGTGATGGTCCTGTGGCCCAGCCCGTTCAGCGCGCTCTGGATGGTTTGGCCCTGAGGATCGAGTACGGTGGACTTATAGGAGACGTAGACTCGAGCTTTCATAACTATAGAACCATTGTAGTGGGTTATCATGCAGTCTTAGGGGAGAGCGAAATCGTAAAAGGTTGGGTACTTGCGTCGTCTAGTACTGGGAACGCCACACTACTGGCGACCGAGAAGACCCGTCTCCTGATCGATGCCGGCCTCAGTCGCAAGGATACCTTCGAGCGCTTAGTAAGGATCGGCATTTCCCCTGAATCCCTTACGGCGATCCTGATCACCCACGAGCACAGCGACCATGTGGCTGGGCTCCCGGTGCTGGCCAAGCCCCGCGACGGCTTTCAGATACCGGTGTACGTTTCGCGGCTCACGGCCCCGCAGATCCCCTGGGGCGACTGCGTTCCCAATCTGGAGTTGTTCCAGGCCGGAGCCAGCTTCACCATTGGGGACATCGACGTCACCAGCTTCACCATCCCTCACGACGCTGTGGATCCGGTGGCGTTCTCCTTTCGGGCCGAGGGTATCAAGATTTCCATCGCCACCGATCTGGGCTATCTGCCGGATTCGGTCCGGGTCCAGCTACGCGGCTCGGATGCGCTGCTGCTCGAATCCAATCACGATCTGAACATGCTGAAAGTGGGACCGTATCCCTGGTCGGTGAAGCAGAGGGTCATGGGGCGCATGGGGCACTTGTCGAACGACGCCGCGTGCACGTTTGTCCGCGAGCATCTGGACCATAGCACCTCGACTCTCATTCTTGGCCACCTCAGCGAGCACAACAACCATCCCGAACTGGTGCGGCAGGCTGGGTTGGAAGCGCTCGGGGGAAGTTTGTTCACCAAACTGCTGATCGCGGAACCGGGCCAGTTGCTAGAGGCATTTTGTTACTAATGGCCAGTGGGGTCGGCCTTTCAAGGCCGCAGCCGGGCTTCCGCCCGGCTTCTTCGTCCCGCTGTGTCCAAAACGCCGGCTGGAAAGCCGGCGGCAGGCTCGAAAGCCTGACCCCACGTCATGATCAATAGATACACGCGGCCCGAAATGGGCCGGATCTTCAGCGAGCAAAACAAGTTCGATCAATGGCTGGCAGTGGAGCTCGCGGCTGCCGAGGCTTTGGCCGAATCGGGAGAAGTCCCGGTGGAAGCGGCGCGCGCGCTGCGGGCCCATGCCGGATTCGACATCGCCCGCATTGACGCCATAGAGCGTGAGACCAGGCATGACGTGATCGCGTTCACTACCGCCGTTGCTGAGAAAATGGCCGCCGCCGGGGCCGCCGATGCTTCCCGCTGGCTGCACTACGGCCTCACCTCGAACGACGTGGTGGATACAGCTCAGGCGCTGATGCTGAAGCAGGCGTCCCAGCTTCTGGTCGAGGGCGCCCGCGCGCTGGCGGAGATTCTCAAGCGCCGGGCCTACGAATTCAAGAACACGGTGCAGATCGGCCGTACCCACGGCATTCACGCCGAGCCCATTACTTTCGGTTTGAAATTGGCTCTCTGGTATGACGAAGTGAGGCGTGGCGCGGCTCGCCTGGAAGCGGCCGCCGAAGACCTGCGCGTCGGAAAGATCTCGGGAGCGGTGGGAACCTTCGGGCACATCGGGCCGGAGGCCGAAGAGCGGATCTGCGCGCGGCTGGGGCTGAAGCCGGCGGCGATCTCCTCGCAGGTGATCGCGCGCGATCGCCACGCGGCGTGGGTCGCTTCGCTGGCGCTCCTAACGGCAACCCTGGAGAAGATCGCCTTGGAAGTCCGCCATCTGCAGCGTACCGAAGTGCGGGAAGCCGAGGAGCCGTTTGCCGCGGGCCAGAAGGGATCTTCGGCCATGCCGCACAAGCGTAATCCGGTGGTCTCGGAGCAGATTTGCGGGCTGGCACGAGTGGTCCGGTCCAACGCCCAGGCGGCCTTCGAGAACGTGGCCTTGTGGCATGAGCGGGATATCTCCCACTCGTCGGTGGAGCGTGTGATTCTTGCTGATTCCGCGATACTTACGGATTACCTGCTGGCCAAGGCCCGGTGGCTGGTGGAGGGCATGCGGGTGTATCCGGAACGCATGCTTAGAAACCTGGAATCGACGCAAGGGCTGATTTTCTCGGGGCAGTTGCTGCTGGATCTGGCCGCGGCCGGGATGCTTCGGGAGCAGGCTTACGAACTGGTGCAAACAAAGGCGATGCACGCGTGGGAGAGCGGCGGCAACTTCCGCGCCGCCGTGGAATCAGACAAAAAAGTGCTTTCTTTTCTTTCCCTTGAAAAGATTAAGGCGGCCTTTTCCGTGGACCGCCACCTCACCCACGTGGACCGTATCTTTCGGCAAGTTTTCGGCCAAGACGCTCAAAATTAATAACTTACGTAGATAGAGCATAGTACTAAGAAAATCTCGGGATTCGAAATAGAGCTTCTGGGGTAAACTATACATGGCAACCGATGAATCCCGCTTTCCATATATCCGAGTACGAGTTAGCCAGGGTACTGCTGGTGGACAAAAACCCAACCAGCCGGCTCACCCTTAAAACCGTCCTCGAAGCCGGCGGATACAAAGTAAATGTCGCCGCCAGCGCCGCGGAAGCGGTCGGCAAGCTGGATGAAGGCGAGTATGAGCTGGTCTTGAGCGATCTGCAAATGGAATCGCCCGAGGCGGGCTTGAAGGTGCTGGCCCACGCGCGGATGATGGATTACAAACCTGCTACAGCGCTGATCACCGCTTATCAGGATTCCCATCCCGATCTGGCCCGCCATCAGAAGTCGATGCTCATCAAACCGGAAGACATTCCAGGCTTGCTGGGCAAGATCGCCGATCTGATCGCGGAGCGGGCTACCCGCCGCCTGCGCCGTGAACTACGCTTAGCCGGCGTTTAGGCTCGCGATTTCGCGTTCTAATTCACCCAAGGCACCTGCGAAGAAGTGGTCCTCGGCATCCACCAGGACTAGTTTCTTCGGCTCCGCTAACGACGCGACCAGCGGCTCCAGTTCCGAGATAGGGCCGTACTGGTCGCGCGTGCTCTGCACGAACACTTTCGGTACGGTGCAGCCTTCCAGGAACGCGCGATCTTTATAAGCCGTGGGAAACCCGACCGCAATCACGCGCCGCGCGCCGATTCTTTCACACCCTAGTCTCAGCACGATGCGCGATCCGAACGAGAATCCCGCCAGCGTGAACGGCAGACCGGGATACCGCCCGCGAAGATAGCCGAGCGCGGCACGGGCGTCTTCCAACTCGCCTTCACCGTGCGCGTATGCGCCTTCGCTGAGATTCACGCCGCGATAATTGAACCGCAGCACCACCGCTCCGGCGCTGCGCAGCCCGCGCGCGATGCGATAGACCACCTTGTTGTGCATGGTTCCACCGTGCTGCGGATGGGGATGGCACACCAGGGCGGCTTCGCGAGGCTCGCCGTGTTCCGGTTCTTCGAGCAAAGCCTCCAGGCGTCCGGCAGGACCATCCAGAAACAGCGACTCTATCTTGCGCGCCAAGGTCAGTTGGACCGATAATTCGTGAACTGCATATCGATCCCGAAATCGCTCGATCGCAGGAGCGCCATCACTTCCTGCAAGGTGTCGCGATCCTTGCCGGAAATGCGCACCAAGTCTCCTTGGATCGCCGCCTGGACCTTCTTCTTGCTGTCCTTGATCACCTTCACGATATCGCGCGCCTTCTCAATGGGGATGCCCTGTTGCAGGCTGATCTCCTGGCGCACGCTGGATCCGGCCGCGGGCGTGATGGTCCCATGGACCAGCCCCTTCAGTGGAACATTACGCTTGACCAGCTTCTGCTCCAGGATCTGCGTGACGGCCTTGAGGCTGAATTCGTCCCGGCTTTGCAGAATGATCTTGTTTTCTTTTTCCTGCAGCTCGATGTTCGAGTTCGAGGTCTTCAAGTCATAACGCTGATGGAGTTCTTTCAGCGCCTGCTGCACGGCGTTGCTTACTTCAGGGAGCTCGATTTTCGATACGACGTCAAAACTGTTATCAGGCATGTGATGGAAAGAGGATGTCGCTTTAGTGACCTAAGGCTACCAAAACCTTTTCGGTAATTTCACGCACCAGGTTGGGCAAGGCCGCGTCCAGCGCGAGGGTGATGGCCGCCTGGATGCGTTCCGGATCGGGAGCCGCCGCCGCAGCGGGACCCACGGGCGCATCGGAAACGGGCGCCGGGCGGGCGGCAGCTAGCGCTTCGGCAAACAGTCCCCGGGCGAGCTTAGCCTCCTGCACCAAAGACCGGATGGTTCCCATGACCATGGACGCTTCGAACGGCTTCCGCAGCACGGCGTCACAGCCTGCCGCGCGGGCTTCCTTTTCGTCGAGAACCTCAAGCTGGCCCGCGGTGAGAATCACTCGCACATGGCGGTGAAACTTCTTGATGTAGCGGCAGAGGTCCAAACCGCCGGAGCCGGGAAGAAACGCGTCCACGATCACCAGATCCGGATCGCCATCGGCCAGACGTGCAAGGGCGGCGGCCTCGTCCGCGACGCTCGAGACTTCGAAGCCCTCTTCGCGCAGAATACGCTCGCCCATCCGCTGGGCGTGCGGGCTATCGTCCGCCAGCAGAATGGTGCTCATTCTCGTTCAGGCATCCTGCCTAGGGCTTGGGTTTGGCCGGCTCGGGCTGCTGGCGCGCGTCGGGATTATTCTGAAGCGCGGACGGATCCGTGACCGGCGCGACCGTAACGTCGCCCTGGAATCCCGCCTGCGAGGCTGGAACCGGAACCGTCACCGGAATCGTCTGCTTGGGCGGGCTCATCTGCGGAGCGCCGGATTTCGCGGCCATGCTGGTATCCGGACTCTGCCGGATAAAGCCAGTGAGGCGGCGGAACATGCCCGGCTTCGTGCGATTCTCTTTTTCAAAACGCATGCGCGCTTCGGCCGCCGGATCGGCAGCGGGAATCGGCAACTCCAGCGTTTTCAGCCGCGACTTGGCCTCGTCCGCGAAATCGCTGAGCGGATAATCCCGCAGCAGACGCGCGTAGGTGTCGCCGGCCTGCTGGCGGAAACGCGGCCCCAGGCGCGTGTAGGAATCGCCTTCCAGCCACAGCGCTTCATCCGCGCGGCTGTACAGCGGATACTGATCCACTACGCCCCCCAAGCGGTTGGCGGCCGAGGCGAATGCTCCGCGGCGATGGTAGAAGTCGCCCACCTGCATTTCGTTTTCGGCCAGAGTTTCCTGGACGTTGCGCAGAAGCTGCTCCACTTCGGGAGCAAACTTGGAGTTCGGAAATTGAATCAGGACCTGGCGGCATTCCTGTTCGGCCCGCAGGGATTCATTGGGATCGCGGTCGGCCTTATCCATCTGCTTGTAATGGATCTGGCACAGCTTTTCCTGCGATTCCGCGGCCTCCGGCATGGTGGGATAGAACAGGATGAAATCCTTGTAGTCGGCTTCCGCTTGAGCCCGGCCGCGCGCGCCGCCCTCGCGATACCACGCATCGGCGACGGCCAGCTTGGCCTTGGCCATGTACTCGCTCGACTCATAGGTGTTCATCAGCGTGTTGAGCGTGATGCGGGCGATTTCATAGCGGCCCTTTTCGAGGTCATGAATCGCCTTGTCGTACAGGACCTTGTCCGGCTGCTGGGTCTGTGCCGTGATCGGGTTTTCATATTTCCTGTGTTTAAACGCGCAGGAACTAACGACCAGAGCGGCGGCCAGCGGCCCGGCAAGTTTTAGAGACAGTGTCGAAAAAAAACGCATTAAGAACCTCTTGACTATACCCGAATAGCGGTCGCGTCGTGTGCGATCCGGCGCATTTCCTCGAAAGCGGCCGGGGGATTCACAGTGTGAAAAACAGACGACCCCGCTACGACCCACTCCACCCCAGCATCTATAATCTTCGCAAGGTTTTCCTTGGTTACGCCACCATCGATCTCGATGGGGAAGTGCAATCCCCGTTCCTTGCGCCGGGCAGCGAGCTCCCGCACCTTGTGGAGCGCATTGGGAATGAACTGCTGGCCGCCGAACCCCGGATTCACGCTCATGACCAGGACGTAGTCGGCGATGTCCAAAACGTCGTCCAGTGTGGCCACCGGCGTGGCCGGATTGATCACCACCCCCGCCTTGGCGCCCTCGCTGCGGATCATGCGTAGGGTGCGGTCCAGATGCCGGCAGGCTTCCTGGTGCACCAAAACCTGGTCGGCGCCGGCCTGGATGAATATGGGCGCGTACTTGTCGGGATCCTCGATCATCAGGTGCACGTCCAGGATCGCGCGGGTGGCCTTGCGGAGCGATTCGACCACCGGCGGTCCGATGGTGATGTTGGGCACGAAATGGCCGTCCATCACATCCATGTGGAGCATGCGGCAGCCGGCCGCCTCCAGCGCGGCAATCTGCTCGCCCAGACGCGCAAAATCGGCGGATAAGATCGATGGCAGAATCTCAACCATGGACGACCAAACCTCAATGTTAGCAAATGGATATGGTTGCCGCGAAAAACCCGTCCCCGGGGTCGCGGCCAGGTAGCCGGAGGTGCGTTGCCGTTACCGGGAGCCCCATTACGATGTCTTCGTTCTCCTCCCGTTCGAGTGAGCAGGTGGAATAGACCAGTTTCCCGCCGGGTTTCAGGTGCTGGAGCGCTTGTTCGAGGATTTCGCGTTGCAGGGCGACGAACCGCGCCAGATCGCTCTCGCGCAGCCGCCACTTGATCTCGGGATTGCGCGCCAGCGTTCCGGTTCCGGAGCAGGGCGCGTCGACCAGAATGCGGTCGAACTTGATCTTGAAGGGCAGCGCCGTGGAGGCGTCCAGGACTACCCGCTGGGCTTCTGCGGGGACCTCGGTGAGGCGTTTCAGGTATCGATCGCAGGCGACCACTTTGGCGCCCAGCGCGAGAATCTGGGCGGTCTTGTTCCCAGGAGCCGCGCACAGGTCGAGCGCGGTCATGCCCGGCTGGATTTCGAGCAGCGGCACAATCGACTGCGCGCCAGGATCTTGCGGGCGGCCTGTATCGGGATTGATGACGGCTTCAGGCTGCTCCAATGCAGCCCGGGCGATCGCAGCGGCCTCCTGCTCGCCATATTGAAGTCGCCAGCGTTCGAGCATCCAGGCGGGGAGGCTGAGTTCGGTCGCAAGATTGGGCCACTCTATGGGGTTCCGATTCACTTTGCGCAGGACCGCGTTGACGAATCCGGCGGCCGAGCGTTTGTGGGCTTGCTTAACCAGTTCGACGCTGTCGGTGACCGCGGCGTGGGCGGGGATGCGGTCGAGATAGCGCAGTTGGAAGATGCCCATGCGGAGGGCGATGCGCACTTCATCATCGAGCTTGGGCTGCTTTCGACCGGAGAAATGCTCGATGAGGTAATCGAGCTGGGCCTGATATCGCAGGCAGCCGAGGACGATGCTTTCGGCGAGGGCGAGATCGCGCGGGTCGCCCGATTCGCGGCGAAGCAGGTCGGTGGCATATCCGCCGCCGTGGACGCGCTGGAGCACTCGGAAAGCGATTTCGCGGGCAGGGGACACTCATCTAGTATGGCCGCTTGCGGCTAACGGAAGTCGTGCGAGGGCACTTCCGCAACCTCGAAGTTGAGCGGCTCGGCGCGGTTCAGCTTCACCGAAATGGCTCCCTGCTGGTTTTGCAGGATCCCTTCGACCAGCAGATACGGCGCGGTGACCAGCGTCTCGCGGAACGCATCGAACAGATCCGGCTCGACGATGGCGTTGGCGATGCCGGTTTCGTCCTCCAGACTGAGGAACATAAACCCCTTCGCTGTCCCCGGACGCTGGCGGCAGATCACGCACCCGGCAACCCTCACCAGGCGACCGTGTTTTTCGTACTGCAGATCTTCCGCGGCCACTACGCCGCGTGCTCGCAGGCCTTCGCGATATAGCTTCATGGGATGCGGACCAATGGTCACCCCGGTGCCGTAGAAGTCGGCGCGAATGCGTTCGGGTGCGGCCATAGGGGCCAGGGGAGAGGGCGGCTCCGCCGCTTCCACAGCCTCGAAGAGTGGTCCAGCGGGACGCAATGCACGCTCAACTTCCCACAACGCGTCACGACGATGACCGCCGAGCGAATTCAGCGCGCCGATCTCGGCCAGCATCCGCAGCTCGGGTTTGCGCAGGCCGGGTACGCGACGCACCAAGTCGTCAATCGAAGAAAACGGTCGAGTTGCCATAATCGCTTCCCCCGTTTCCTTCCGCACTCCTCGAACGTAGTTGAATCCCAAACGGACGCTGGCCCCTGGCCCCTGGCCCCTGGGCTCTAGCGTGCATTTCCATTGGGATTGCTGCACGTCCACCGGCCGGAAGTGCAGCCCGTGCCGCTGCGCGTCTTTGACCAGCGTCGCCGGATGATAGAACCCCATGGGCTGATTGTTCAGGATCGCCGCGGTGAACGCCGCCAGATAGTGACACTTCAAATACGCGCTGGCGTAGGCGATCAGCGCGAAACTCGCCGCGTGCGATTCAGGAAACCCGTAAAGTGCGAAAGAAGTGATGGATTGCACAATGCGATCCTGCGTTTCACCGAGAATGCCGTTGGCCGTCATGCCGCTGCGCAGCCTGGTCTCGATGTCGCGCATGCGGGCCTCGCTACGCTTGAAACCCATCGCGCGGCGCAGCTCCTCGGCCTCGCCTCCGGTGAAGTTGGCCGCAATCATGGCGATCTTGAGCAACTGTTCCTGGAACAACGGGACTCCTAAAGTCCTCTTCAGTACCTGCTCCAGCGACGGATGCAGGCACGCGGCTTCTTCATACCCCTGCCGCCGGTTTAAGTACGGGTGCAGCATTTTGCCGACGATCGGGCCTGGACGAATGATGGCCACCTGCACCACGATGTCGTAAAACTTTTTGGGTTTGAGGCGCGGCAGGCACGACATCTGCGCGCGGCTTTCCACCTGGAACATGCCGATGGTGTCGGCCTTCTGTAAGGCCGCGTACACTTTCGGATCGTCCTGCGGCAGGTGCGCGAGATCGACAGGTTCCGGGTAGTGCTCACGAATTAGTTCGAGCGATTCCTCCAGCACCGCCATCATTCCCAGCCCCAGCAGATCGACCTTGATCAGGCCGAGATCGGCGCAGTCCTCTTTATCCCACTCGATCACCACGCGTCCAGGCATGGTCGCGGGTTCCAGCGGGACCACGGCGTCGAGCTGGCCTTGGCAAATCACCATGCCGCCGGAATGCTGGCCCAAGTGTCGCGGCAAGTTTTGTGCAGCAACGTACAGCGAAAGATATTTCTGGATGCGCGGATCTTTTAAATCGAAACCGGCCTGCGTGAACTGCTTTTGCGCGGTGTCGTCGGGATCGCGCCAGCCCCAGGTGGCAACCAGCGACGAGAGCTTCTCTAGAGCCTCCGTCGGGAAGCCCAGGGCTTTGCCGACATCGCGCGCGGCGGAGCGTCCCCTATAAGTTATGACGTTGGCCGTCATGGCCGCGCCGCGAGCGCCATAGCGCTGGTACACGTACTGAATCACGCGCTCGCGCTGATCGCCCGAGGGCAGATCGAGATCGATGTCGGGCCACTCACCGCGCTCCTCCGAAAGAAACCGTTCGAACAGCAGATCCATCGCCACCGGATCCACCGCGGTGATCCCCAGTGAATAACACACCGCGCTGTTGGCGGCCGAGCCGCGGCCTTGCACCAGGATTTTCTCCCGGCGGCAGAAATCCACCAGATCCCAGACGATCAGGAAGTAGCCGGCCAGGTCGAGTTTTTCGATCAGCGCCAACTCGCGCTCGATTTGGCGGCGGGCCTTTTCTGTATAGGGGCGAAAGCGCTCACGCGCTCCGCCCTCAGTCCGCTCCCGCAGAAACGAGTTCATCGTCTCACCGGGCCCCACGGGATATTTAGGGAATTCGTAACCCAAATCTTTCAGCGTGAAATCGAGGCGCGCCGACAGCTCGGCAGTTTCGGCGATAGCTTCGGGGACGTCGGAGAACAGTTTTTCCATCACCCGCGGCGATTTGAGATACCGCTCGGCATTGCGCGCCAGCAACTGCCCCGCCGCCATGACCGTGGTTTTGTGGCGGACCGCGGTGAGAACATCGGCCAGCTCGCGTTCCTGCGGAGAAGCATGGCGCACGCCATTGGTCGCGAGCAGCGGCAGTTGCATGGATCGTGCCAGCTCGATCACGGCTTGATTGCGCGCTTCCTGATCGCGATGGAAGTGACGCTGGAGCTCGGCATAGACGTTGCCGCGCCCAAACAAGCTCACAAGTTTGTCAAAGCGCTGGCGAGTGGGCGAACCTTCGCCGGTCAGGCACACCAGGCCGCTTGAGAATCGATGCAGTTCTTCCTGTGAGGCGGCCGCTTCACCTTTTGGCGCTCGTAACTTCATCGAGGTGATCAGGCGGCACAGATTCTGATAGCCCGTGCGGTTTTCGACCAGCAGCGGGTAGAGATCGCCATCCTCGCCGGTGATCTCGGCGCCGATGTGCGCCTTGGCGCCGATCTTTTTCGCGGCCATATAGAAGCGCGGCGCGCCAGAGAGATTGTCGCGATCCGTCAGCGCCATGGCGGAGTGGCCGAGGTCGGCAGCGCGTTGGACTAAATCCTCGGGCAGGGAAGCGGCTTCGAGAAAGCTGAATGCGGAGCGGGTGTGGAAGTCTACGAACATTACTGGCCGCTCCCTGCCGGTCGCGGTTCTGTGTGGCCGCCGTGATACCGAACCACGAGCGTCAGCGAGTGGCCTTTAGTCATACACGCCCTCCACGAACCATTTCTTCGGAGCACGATCGAGATAAATGCGGTACAGCGCGCCGTCGCTTAATGCGAGATCGTACTCGTCGCGATTCCAGGTATCGGGTTGCCACCAGTCGCCGCTCGATCGCCACGGCCCGGCGATCTGCAGGATCTTGCCTTGAAACATTCGCGTCCACAGACGTTCTGCACTAACTCGCGCCTCGAGCGGCGGCCGGAAATATCGAAAGGAGAGGTAGGACCGGCCTGTGGCCGGTCGAGCAGAACCTGGACGATGCGTATCGAACAACTCGGGATACCCGACGTTTTTTTCTCCCACCAGACCGCGGATCTTGCCTAACGTCAGCTCGAGTTTTTCGGGTTCGGGCGCGGCGGGCGTGAATAATCCGTGCTGAACGCGGCGCGGCTCGGTCGGAATCAACTCCAGGCGTACTTTGGCGACAGGCGCGTCGGGCGGCTGGCGTTCCAGCGAATGCTCCACCAGCTTGAGCAGCAGCTTCACATCCCTCGTCGGGAAAGGAAGGCCATGCCTTCTTTGGTTGCCGTTAAGAGTGAGGTGTAGAGCCGCCGCTGCCAGTGATTGCGATTTCAGCCGCGCGGTCAGATCGTGCAGGAATCGCGCGATCAGGAACAGCAGAGGCTCGCGCAGCTTGATGGGATGCTCCAGCTCGGCCGATTCTTCGTAGACCGTCGCCGGAATCCGCGGGCACAGAGGCCGCTCAAATGCTCCGCGGGCTAGACGTTGCAGCCACAATCCGCGATCGCCTAAGCGGGCAGCCAGATCGTCCTGCGGGAGGCGCGCCAGATCTTCCAGCGAACGAATGCCCCACAGATGGAACGTCTCGAAAAGTTCAGGATCGGGCGGGAGCGCGTCGATCGACAGGGTGCCCAGCACGCGCGCTTCTTGGCCCGGCGCGATGAAAGTGTAGCCGGGAAGATTTCGCGCCGCGAGGATGGCTGCTTCGGCGGTCGCGGCCACTGCCACCGGGTGGGGCAGGCTTTCAGCCTGCCGTATCTGACGCCGCGTGATCGAAAACACCGCAGTCTTCTCGTCCACCATCTCGACGAATGGAGAAAAGGAATCCGCTAGCCGGTTGGCATCCGGCCCATGAATACACGCAAACATGGCTAGCCCGCATCACGAAGAAGTAAAAATGGCGCGCGCCCGGTGAATGCTGCCCGGCGCGGCGGCATTTTAATAGTCAATGACGAACACGATTTCGCCAGCGGACGATCGGCGAGCACCGCCAGGATCGTCGGCGTCGAATCCAATGCTCGACGGAAGCGAAACCAGGCAGTGGGAGGGATGCGGTTGAGCGCCGCCGGAGTGGCCTCAGCCAGATCCAGCGCGACCACGCCGAATCCGCCGGCTTGAATCAGCAGATCGGCCGCGCGCAGGGCGTGCTCGGCATTGCCGCCGCAGCGGATCCAGACCAGCTTCGATAGCTCCACTCCTACGGATGCAGCCGAGCAGGCATCGAAAGCGTCTTTAGTATCGACCAGCGCGGCATACTCTCCACGTCCGGTGGAAGCGGTGAGCAGCGCGTGGAGCACCGAGGTGCGTCCGCTGGATCGAGTGCCGATGATTTCGGAAATCCTGCCGCGCGGGAAATCGCATCCCGCAGCAGAGAGAAGGTCCAGTGGTTCAACATGACGCCAGCCAAGAGGGAAAGCAGCAGCCATACAATTCGCCTTTTATTCGCCTATCCAGGGTATGCCTGCCCAGGGAATGTGTCAATATCACATCTTGTCATCACAACATCACATCATCTAAAATAGATTTGTGAGAACCACGATCGACTTGGATGAAGACATTCTTCGAGCCGCGAAGGACCTGGCCGAGGAGCGTTCTCAAAGCCTGGGGCGCGTTCTATCCGAGTTGGCTCGCAAGGGTCTCCAACCTTCGGGGCAGCCGCTGGACGCCCGTAATGGTGTCCCTCTTCTGCCTCGCAAGCCGGGAGCACGCCCGGTCACTTCTCAAATGGTGAAGGATCTTCTGGAGTCCGAAGATTGACGTGGCTGCCTTACTCGACGTGAATGCGCTGATCGCGCTGGTCGATCGCGACCATGTCGGCCACGATCCGATCCACCGCTGGTTCGCGGCTCATGCCAACAAGGGCTGGGCCACGTGTTCCATCACGGAAAACGGCATGGTTCGGGTGCTTTCCCAGCCGACTTATCCCAGTGGAAAACGCTCGCCCGCCGAAGCGATTCAGGTCCTGCGCGCTTTGAAAGCGGCTTATCGCCAGGTTCATGAATTCTGGACGGACAATGTTTCGCTCTCCGATGAATCGCTCTTCGATCCCGCTTATATCACCGGTACGCGGCAGGTGACCGATGCCTATCTTCTGGGTCTGGCCGCGCGGCGCAAACAACGTGTCGTGAGTTTCGACCGGTCGCTGCCGTGGCAGGCGATTCGGAACGGGTCGCCGCAGTTAATAGAACTGCCGGGATAGCCTCCTAGTGTCCTGTCTCTAAAATTCGTTTGAATATCTCAGAGCCGGGGTTGGAGGGCGGGATTCATCCCGCGCGGAGCTTCAGCTCCGCAAATCGAATCGAGTA